>Ga0207695_10001434_pt1 | contig 40063 bp, 47 predicted proteins | sample KBSC54metaG_FD_184354 | JGI IMG/M metagenome (GOLD analysis project Ga0207695, IMG submission 184354) | Corn rhizosphere microbial communities from Kellogg Biological Station, Michigan, USA - KBS C5-4 metaG (SPAdes) (version 2) | ecosystem: Host-associated > Plants > Roots > Rhizosphere > Soil... | reverse complement strand
AGCGCCACGTTCGGGCCGCGCGGCTGGAACACCGCCGCCAGGCCCGCCGCCTTCGGCGCGGCCGCCAGGGCCTCGGCGATCGGCTTGCCCCACCTGGGGTCGGGCGCGGAGGGGGCGGCGATGACCGGCAGGGTGAGGCTGAGCGCATCATCCTCGGGCACGCAAACCTCAGCGCAGACCAGGAGCGACACCGCCGCCTTCAGGGTGACCTTGTCGCCGGGCCTGGCGTTGGCCGGCGCCGTCAGGGCCACCGGCAGCAGCACCTCGCCCTCGTAGCCGTAGTTCATCAGCGGCCCGACCGGGATGCGCCGCGGCGCCGCCCAGGTGAAGGGGCCCGCCTGCCAGCCGGCCGGCAGGGTCCATTTGATCTCGGTGGCCTGGCCGCTGTCGCCGGAGTTGCGCCAATAGGTGTGCCAGCCCTTCTGGATCTGCTGGCGAAGCGCGAGATGGATGGTCTCGCCGGGCGCGATGCCCTGGCGATCCGCCACGAGGTCGGCGACCACGTGGTGCGTCGTCCCGGGCGCCTGGGCCGCGGCCGGCAGCGCCATCACAAGCGCCAGGAACATCCCCGCGAGGAACCGCATCAAGACCTCACCACGCCCCACCCGAACCGCCGCTATATGGCCTGCCTTAGCGTCAAGCGCAAAGCGGCGCTCGACTTGCGCTGCGGCGCACGGCCATGATCGCCGGAACCGGTTTTCGAGTCTGCCACAGGATGCGCCCGTGCCCGCTCCCTTCGACGACATCCAGATCGGCCAGGTGGTGTCGCTGGGGGCCGCCGCGGTGGAGCCCGAGTCGTTGGCCGCCTTCGTCGGCGCCTTCACCCCCGGCTGGGCGGTGGAGCGCGGCGCGCCGGACGCCATGGTCTATGCGATCTGGGCCAAGCTCGACGCCATCGCCCACACCGACTGGCCGCAGACCAAGCGCCTGGGCGTCGACGCCCTGCGCTGGATGCGCAACCCGCCGGCCGGCGAACTGCTCCGCGGCCGCATGACCATCATGGCCAAGGACCCGGTGGGCGACGGCAAGGGCATCATCATCGCCCAGCACGACCTGCTCGACGAAGCCGGCCGGCTGGTCTTCTCCTGCCTGACGCGGAGCGTCTTCGCGCGCTAGCTGTTCGCCGCGACCGGCTGCTGGGCCTGGCGCGAGAGCGCGATGGCGATCAGCCGGTCCCAGCAGAGCAGCGACAGCAGGTGGGCGTGGATCTGGCTCAGCGCGCCGTTGTCGCGCAGCTCGATGTATTTCTCGGCCGGCAGCTTGTTCAGCTTCTCCTCGGAGACCCCGAAGTACTCGGCGATCTTCTGGGGCTCGCCGGCCGTCCCGTCGGGGTTCTGCGGCGTGAAGGTCGCGGTCTTGGTCTCGAAGAGGTCGTTGTCCTTGAGCAGCTGGACGAAGCTCTGGGTGCGCTGGCGCTCGATCTCGAAGTTGTTGCAGAACTCGATGCAGTTCTTGGTGTACTGGCTGGGCTGGCCGTCGGCCTCGAAGAACGGCAGGTCCGGGTTCTTCTCGACCACGAACTCGGCGGCCCGGTCGATGCACAGCACCATCTGCTGGGCGGTGTCGTCGTTGGCGAAGACGAACGGATAGCGGCGGATATAGGCCGGCACGTAAGCGCCCGGCTCGAACAGGCCGTCGGCGCGCAGGAACATGTTCTCGCCGGCGTTCAGGCCCATCACGGCGATCGGCAGCTTCTCGTCGCCCACGAAGATGATCGGGCCGGTCATGGCGGCCGGCGGGAACTCGCCGACGGTCAGCGGCACGGCGTGGCCGGTCTTCGCGAAGCCGAAGGGGCCGTCCATGCTCTTGACGCCCATCTTGCCGTGCGTCTCCGGGGAGAGCGGCTCGGGCTGGCTGTAGAAAAGGACGTTGCCGGTGATGCCGGGCTGGGCGGTGGTCGTCATGAAGCGCCTTCGAAAACATGGAGGACCGCAGAAGCGGACGGGCGCTCTCGCGGGAGGTCGCCGCTTCTAACCGATCAGGCGGGCGCCCGCAAATGCATCGCCGCCGGCTTGCGCCCCGCGGGCCTGCGGGCTTTGATCCCGCCATTGTTCAGCGGCCGTCAGAGCCGGACCATAACCGGAGGATCATTCGTGCCCATCTTCTACCCCGACATCCTCGATCAGAAGACCGCGCCGCGCACCTTCACCTACGGCGACAAGGACGTGATGCTCTATGCGCTCGGCGTCGGCATGGGCCACGATCCCATGGACGAGACCGAACTCGACTTCGTCTACGAGAAGGGCCTGAAGGTCATCCCGACGGCGGCGACGGTGCTCGCCTCGGCCGGCGGACGGCCGGCCCGCGGCGCCGACCAGGTCGATCAGAAGCCCGGCCACCGGCCCAGCCAGATCAACTTCCTGATGGTGGTGCACGGCGAGCAGAAGGTGGAGTTGCATCGGCCGCTGCCGACGTCCGGGACCTTCACCGCCGAGGGCCGCACCATCGGCGCCTTCGACAAGGGCAAGGACAAGGGCGCCGTCATCATCAACGAGACCGTCTGGACAGACGAGGCCGGTGAGAAGGTCGCCACCCTCACGGGCTCGACCTTCGCCCGCGGCGACGGCGGGTTTGGGGGGCCCTCCGAAGGCCAGCCCGAGCCGCACGAGATCCCCGGCCGCAAGGCGGACCTCTCCGTGGACATCGCGACCCGCCAGGACCAGGCCCTGCTCTACCGGCTGAACGGCGACCGCAACCCGCTGCACTCGGACCCGGAGAGCGCCCGGCGGTCGGGCTTCCCGCGGCCGATCCTGCATGGGCTCTGCACCTACGGCATCACCTGTCGCGCCGTCCTGCAGGCGATCACCGGCTTCGATCCCGACCAGATCCTGAGCCACCAGGCCCGCTTCTCGGCGCCGGTGTTCCCGGGCGACACCATCACCGTCGACCTCTGGAAGGACGGGCCCGTGATCTCCTTCGAAGCGCGCGTTAAGGACCGCAATGCGACGGTGATCAAGAACGGCAAGACCGTTCTTCGTTCCTGACTGGCCTTCGTTCCTGACTGGAGTGAGCTTGATCCGATCCCTGTTCCTGACCGGCGCGGCCGTCCTGCTGCTGGGCGCCGCGCCCGCCCCCAAGGCGCCGTCTCACAGGGCGCCGGTCGACCCCTCGATGGCCGGACCGACGCCGACCAGGCTCGCGGGCTACCTCTCGGCCGGCGACATCGACGGCCAGACGGTGATCGGGCCGCCGCCGGCCCCGGACTCGCCGCGCGGCAAGGCCGACCGGACGATCTACCTGGACACCCGCGCGCTGGCCGGCTCGCCGCGCTGGGCCCAGGCGACCCGGGACAACGACCTGTGGACCGGCGGGGCCCTGGAACGCTACGCCTGCGCGCTCGGCCGGCCGATCAACGCCGCCGCCCTGCCCCGCACCTACCATCTGCTGCAGCGGATCGAACTCGACGCGCGCACCGTGGGCACGCCGCCCAAGGACCACTTCAACCGCACCCGCCCGCTGATCGGCGACGACCGGCCGGTGTGCATCAAGCGGGAGGACTGGATGAAGACCAACGCCTCCTACCCCTCAGGCCACGCCATGGCGGGCTGGGCCTGGGGGCTGGTGCTGGGCGAGCTGGTTCCGGCCAAGGCGTCCGGGCTGATGGAAGCCGGGCGCGAGATCGGCGACAGCCGGGTGATCTGCGGCGTCCATTTCCAGTCGGACGTCGAGGCCGGGCGCATGCTGGGCGCGGCCATGGTCTCGCGCGAGCACGCCAACGCCGCCTTCCGAGCCGATCTGGCCGCCGCCAAGGCCGAGCTGGCCAAGCCGGCCGCCGCGACGCCAATGAGCTGTCCCGCCGGCTAGACCCTGATGGATTCAGCGGTCAGGTGATTCCACCTGACCCCATCGTGCTCTAGGCCGGCCGTTTCAGCGAATAGGTGACGTGCGCCCTGAGCGGATGGTCTTCCGCCAGCCGCGGATGGTCGAAGTCGCGCCAGGGCTCGGGGACCATGCCGAGCCGAATCATCACGGCCTGCGAGCGATAGTTGCCCCGCGCGGTGATGGCCACGATCTCCGGCGCGTCGCGGTGGGCGAACCCCCACGCCGTGGACGCCCGCGCGGCTTCGGTGGCGTACCCCTGACCCCAGGCGTCGGGCCTCAACCGCCACCCGACCTCGAGCGCCGGGCCCGGCGGCAGGTCGGCGCCCATGGCCAGCAGTCCGGCCACGCCGATCACCGCGCGGTCGGCCTTGCGCTCCACCGTCCAGAAGCCGTGGCCGTGCTCGGCGATGTGGGCGGTCATGCGATCCACGAACGCGTCGCTTTCCTCGCGGGTCATCACGCCGGACAACCATTCTCCGACCCGGGGATCGGCGTTCAGGGCCGCGATCGCCGCGCGGTCCTCGTCCGCCGGCGCCCTCAGGACCAGGCGCTCCGTCTCGATCACGGCCGTCGCCTCATGCCGGGCGGCCTTCAGTCAGCGCGCCGTAGAGGTCGGGCCGGCGATCGCGGAAGAAGCCCCAGGCGGCGCGGTGGGTGGCCAGGAAGTCCAGGTCGAACTCGGCCACCAGCGCGCCTTCGTCCTCGCGCCCGAAGGCCTGGACCAGGTCGCCGCGATGGTCGGCGATGAAGCTGGAGCCGTAGAACCTCTGGCCGCCGCCCGGATAGTTCTCCCAGGGCTCGAAACCGGTGCGGTTGGCGCCCACCACCGGGATCACGTTGGAAACCGCATGGCCCTGCATGGCGCGCCGCCAGGGCGCGGCGGTATCCAGGGTGGGGTCGTGCGGCTCCGAGCCGATGGCGGTGGGATAGAGCAGCACCTCGGCGCCCATCAGCGCCATGGCCCGCGCGGCCTCCGGGTACCACTGGTCCCAGCAGATGCCGGCGCCGATCCGGCCGAAGCGGGTGTCCCAGACGCGAAAGCCGGTGTCGCCGGGGCGGAAGTAGTACTTCTCCATATAGCCCGGCCCGTCGGGGATATGGCTCTTGCGGTAGACGCCCAGCAGGCTCCCGTCGGCGTCGACCATGACCAGGCTGTTGAAATAGTGCGGCCCCTCGCGCTCGAAGATCGAGATCGGCAGGACCACGCCCAGTTCCGCGGCCAGGGGCGCCAGCGCAACGACGCAAGGGTGCTCCCGCCACGGATGCGCCGCCTTGAACCATCGCTCCTCCTGGGCGACGCAGAAGTAGGGACCCTGGAACAGCTCCGGCGGCAGGATCACCTGGGCCCCGCGGCCGGCGGCCTCGCGGATCAGCTCGGCGGTGCGCGCGATATTGGCCTCGATGTCCATCCCGAACGCGGCCTGCAGGGCCGCCACCGCGACCGTTCGGCTGTCTGGACGGGCCATCAGGCGGGCTCCTGCTGGGTGATGCAGTGGAAGGATCCGCCGCCGGTGAGGATCGCGCGCGACGGCAGGCCGATCGCCTGGCGGCCGGGGAACAGGTGCTCCAGCGCCTGGACGGCGAGCGCGCCCGGCGCCTCGGCGTAGATCGGCACGATGACCGCGCCATTGGCAATCAGGAAGTTCATGTGGCTGGCCGGCGCGGCCTTGCGCCCACCTTGGCCAGTATTTGGCCCATCGATCCAGCCGGGCGAGGGGACACGCATCACCTTGAGCCGGCGCCCGGCTGCGTCGGTCATGCCCGCCAGCCGGCGCGCCGCGTCGTCGTAGGCCGCCGCGTTGGGATCGCCCCGACCCCAGGCCACGGGGCAGGCCACGACGCCCGGCGCCACGAAGCGGGCGAGGTTGTCCACATGGCCGTCGGTGTGGTCGTTGGCCAGGCCCTCGCCCAGCCACAGCACCTTCTTCGCGCCCAGCGCCTCGGCGAGCGCCGCCTCGGCGGCCGCCTGCGACCAGCCCGGGTTGCGGTTGGAGTTGAGCAGGCACTGGCCGGTGGTCAGCACGGTGCCCTCGCCGTCATGGTCCAGCGCCCCGCCCTCCAGGATGAAGCCGAAGGCGTTCAGCGGGGTCCCCGCCGCCGCGGCGATCTGGCCGGCCACGGTGTCGTCGTCCGGCAGCTGGTACTTGCCGCCCCAGCCGTTGAAGCGGAACCCCTGCGCGACCAGCCCCTGCTCCGTCCGGCCGAAGATCGGCCCGGTGTCCCTAAGCCAGATGTCGCCGAACACCCCGGTGACGATCTCGACTTCCTGGGCCGCGCCCAGCAGGCGCCGCGCCTGCGCCGCGCCCTCGGCCGAGCCGGTCATCAGCCGCACCCGCTCGCCGCCGGGCCCGGCGAGCGCGCGCGCCAGGGCGGCGACCTCGGCCTGGGCCGCGGCGAGGTCCTCCTCCCACAGCTCCGCATGGCTGGGGAAGCCCAGCCACATCGCCCGGTGCGGCGCCCATTCGGCGGGAACGGTGAGGGTCATCGAGGATCCCGAACTTGCGGACGCGCGCAGATGGGCCGCGGCGCCACGATCGTCAAGCCGCAACAGAAAAGGGGCGGCCCGTCGCCGGACCGCCCCTGGTCTTCGAGTTCAGATCAGCCGCTAGAATTCGGCGTGCAGGGTGAGCTGCAGGGTCCGCGGGCTGTCGTAGGTGTAGAAGTAGGACTTGCCGAAGATCGTGGTGCTGCCGATCACCACGTTGTTCGCGTTGGAGATCGACGACGTGCGCGTCGGATAGCGGGTGTTCGTCAGGTTGTAGATGTTGAACTGCAGGTAGGTGTTCTTCATGTTCCACCAGGTGACAGGCATCCGGGCGTCGAAGTTCACCGTCGTGTAGTCCGGCAGGCTGGCGGTGTTCATATCGTCCACGAAGCGCTTGTCGGAGTACTTCACCTGTAGGCCGGTGCTCAGCCACTCGAAGTCATACTGCGCGCGGACCGAGAGCGTCTTCTTCGGCGTCAGCACCAGTTCCTTGCCCTTGGTGGGCAGGGCGAAGGCGATGCCGCCAACGGAAGAGACGAATTCGTCGCTCTTCACGTCGCTCTTCGTGTAGTTCGCCGAGGCATAGAGCGAGAGGTGCTCGAACGGATGGGCTCCGGCCTCCAGGTCCAGGCCGTAGATGTTCACCTTGCCGATATTGCGGTCGATGCTGATGCTCGGATCCAGCGGGTCGAAGGACGAGACGATCCGGTTCTTGTAGACCGAATCCCAGACGCTGAACGAGGTGGTGATCGCGGGCGACTGATAGCGCCAGCCGGCGGCGAAGTTATCGGTGCTCTCCGGCTGCACGACGGCCGTGCCGCTGATGTAGAGGTTGTCGGTCTTCGGCGCGGAGAAGCCTTCCGCAAAGGTGGCGTAGACCTGCTGGTCGTCGGTCAGGCGGTAGGTGACGCCGACGTTCGGAAGCACCTTTTCGAACTTGAAGCTCTGCTTGAACGGCAGGCGGAAGGCCGGCACGCCCAGAACCAGGTCGTTGTTGATGCCGGTGGCCCTGCCGAACAGCAACTGGTTCAGATTGGCCGCCGCGGCGAGCTTCGGATTGGCCTTGAGCGCGGCGATATCCTTGGCCAGGGCCGCTTGCACCAGCGCCGGATCGACGGTGTCGCACTGAACGCTGCCGCCGTTGAAGCTGTAGCAGAGCTGGTTGAGGTTGCGCTTGAAGAAGGGCGCGCGGATGCCGACGTTGATGTGCAGCCGGTCGTCCATGAACTTGCCGATGTAGTTCGCGGCCACCTGGTTCAGCAGGGCCTCGGACACGCGGTCGCGGGTCCGCAGGATAGCGCCGTCGGCGGTGCGCACCTTGGTGGAGCCCCAGCCGTCCTTGCCGCCGAAGATCGAGCCCGGCAGGCCGCTCACCGGATCGACGAAGCCCAGCTCGCCGGTCTGGCGGTGGTGGGCGTCGTCGAAGGTGTAGGCCAGCGAGAAGTGGTTGTGCTCGTCCATGTCGTAGAGGATGGCCGTCAGCAGGCCGTAGCGGCGGGTGTTGGTGTTGCTGGGCCCGTAGAGGATCACGGTGTCCAGCGTGTCGCCGTCGCCGTTCAGGTCGACGCCCTTGGACGCCAGGTTGTTGCCCTTCAGGCGCGGATCGGACTCGCTGGTCGCGAACGCGCCGCCGCCATTGGCCAGGGTGTAGAAGAACGAGGGGTCGAAGGTGACGGTCACCTTGTCGTTCAGCGAGAACTTCGAGGTGCCGCGGATGGTGCCGAAGATCACCGGGTTCGGGTGCAGGCCCCAGAAGTTGCCTTCCAGGCCGCCGCCGAACGGGTCGTTGCCCTGTTCGAGGCCGGGCGTGCTGCCCTTGTTGATCGCCGGACCCGTGCCGAACGGCGGGGTGTCGACGACGCCGGCGCGCGCGGTCGGCGGAACCCAGACGCTGTTGAAGTCGAGGTTGTTCTTGCCGATGCCGAACTGCGGCTGGTCGAACTGTGCCGGCGAGGAGGTGTCGTAGAAGTAGTTGTGCTCGAGCACGTAGCTGGCCGAGAGGCTGACGAAGTCGCTGCCCTTCAGCGGCTGGTAGACGCGCGCGTCGAAGCCTTCCTTCAGCAGATCGCCGCCGCCGACGAACTTGTCGGCGTGGTCATAGTTGAGCCCCAGGTAGGCCCGCGTGCCCCAAGGGCCGATCTCGCCGGTGTCGCCTTCGACGTAGTAGCGGGTGAAGTCGTTGCTGCCGACCGTGGGCTGAACGATCAGGCCCATGGTCTTGGGGGGAATCTTGGAGACGATATCCACGGAGGCCCCCAGGGCCGAGGCGCTCGGGCTGTCGACCGAGGTGGAGCCCAGGTTGGAGACGATGTGGTCGGTGACTTCCTGGGTCAGGTATTCGCCGGGGAAGATCGCGTAGTTGCCGCTGTCGTTGACCGGCACGCCGTCGATGGTGACGCTGATGTGGTTGCCGTCGAAGGCGTGGATGCGGAGATCGCCCGACAGATTGCCGGTGGCGTCTTCGCTGGAGTAGTTCACGCCCGGCAGCAGGTTGATCAGCTGGGCGAAGTTCTGGCCCGCCTGCTGGCGTTCGAAGAACTCGTGATTGACGATCGATACGTCCTTGGCTTCCTGCACCTGGGTGATCACCCCGGCGACAGTCGGCAGGCCGCGCGAGCCGGTCACGACGAGTTCCTGCACCTGCGTCGCCGTGGACTGCGCAAAGGCGCCGCTCGCCATCAGCAGGCCGGTGGCCAAGGCCGTGGTCGCGCAGAGTGCGCGGTTCAGTTTCAACGTCATAGATATCCCCTCTTGGAACGCCCCGAAGTCGCCACCCCCGGCGACTCCGCTGTCTTGTTTTAGCCCTATAGCGTGGAAATCGCATCGGATGGTGACGCTTTTGCTACGGTGACAACGGGTCGCGTCATGAAGGCCGCGCAGTGTGGCGCCGGCGCCTTGATGCAGGCGCCGGTTGCACCGTCGGTGCGGCCCGACTAAGGGGCCGGACATGGCTGACGCGATGCGCTCGAAGGATGTGGACGCCGATGCGCGCGCCGCCCTTCTGCTCACGGCCGGCCTGACGCTGGCGCGGCTGATCGCGCTGTTCCGTACACCCCTCGAACTCTATCCGGACGAGGCCCAGTACTGGCTTTGGTCGCGGACGCTGGCGTTCGGCTACTATTCCAAGCCGCCGCTCATCGCCTGGGCCATCTGGGCCTCCACCGCCTTCGGCGGCGACGCCGAGCCCTGGGTGCGGCTTCCGGCGGTGCTGTTCCAGGCGGGCGCGACCCTGCTGGTGTTCCAGATCGGTCGCCAGCTCCATGGCTCGCGCGCCGGACTGGCGGCCGCGGCGATCTACGCCCTGACGCCGGCGATACAGCTCTCGGCCACCGTCGTCGCCACCGACGCGCCCCTGCTGTTCTTCATCGGCCTGACGATCTGGACCTACGTCGGCCTGCAGGGCGCCGAGGGCCGCCGGCGCCTGATGCTGTCGGCGGGTCTGGGGGCGGCGCTGGGGTTGGCCTTCCTCAGCAAGTACGCCGCGGTCTACGCCCTCATCGGCATCGGCCTGCATCTAGCGCTGTCGCCGGCCGCCCGGCGCGGCTGGTCGCCGGCCGCCGCGGGCCTGGCGCTGGGCGCGTTCCTCCTGGTCCTCGGCCCCAACCTGGCCTGGAACGCCGCCCACGGATTCGCCACCGTCCAGCACGCGGTCGCCAACGCCCACTGGAGCGGGCGCGACCCCTTCCATCCCGCCGAGCTCGCCGAATTCCTGGTGACCCAGTTCGCGGTCTTCGGACCCGTTCCGTTCGCGGTGCTGATCGCCGGCTCGGCGATCCTCGCCTGGCGCCGGCGGTTCGAGCCCACCGACGTCCTGCTGCTCTGCTTCACCCTGCCGCCGGTCGCGCTGGTGGCGGTGCAGGCCTTGGTCAGCCGCGCCAACGCCAACTGGTCGGGCGCGAGCTACCTGCCGGGCGCGATCCTGGTGGCCGCCTGGCTGATCCGCTGGCGGGCGCGGCGCCTGCTGATCGCGGCGCTGTTGATCCAGGCGGCGATCGCCGCGGCGTTCTTCGCCCTCGTCCTGCAGCCGCACCTCGCCGACCGCCTGGGCCAGGCCAACGGCCTGAAGCGGGCGCGGGGCTGGGCTCAGACAGCGCAGATCGTCGTCCGCAGGATCCGCGACGAGCAGCCTGCGGGGCTGACGGCCGTCGCGGTCAACAATCGCTTCCTCTACTACGCGCTGGCCTACTACGGCCGGGACTATTTCCGTGAGCCCCTGGCGGCGCCGCTGAAGATCTGGGTCCGGGGCGTGGCCGCCGGCAACCAGGCCGAGGCCAGCGCGCCGCTGACGCCGGCCAGCGGCCAGCGCGTCCTGGCGGTCGCCTACGAGAGCTGGTTCAACACCGAGATGGCGGCCGATTTCCAGGGCGTGATCCGGCCGGAGATCGATGACATCTGGCTCGACCCCCAGCACCAGCGTAGCCTCAGCATGTTCGTGGGCGAGGCCTTCCAGCCCAAGCCACGCGACCCGAAGACCGGCTACCCGCGGCCCGAGTGGAAACCGGGCGACACGGTCAGCGTCCGGTCGCCGACCCGCCCGGCGGCTTCGCCCACACCGCCCTGAGCGTGCGGTCGCGGCCGCAGCCGACGCGGTAGGCCATGTAGGCGGCCGGGTTCTTGTCGGCGTAGTGCTGGTGATAGCCCTCGCCCATCCAGAAGGTCGTGGGACCCAGGATCATGGTCTTGATCGGCAGCCGCAGCTCGGCGCCCACCTGGGTCTTCACCTGTTCCGCCGCGGTCTTCTCGCCGGCGTCGGCGGCGAAGACCGCCGTGCGGTAGGAGGGGCCCCGGTCGCAGATCTGGCCGCCGGCGTCGGTCGGATCGATGTGGTGGAAGAAGGCGTCCACCAGCTGCGGATAGCTGATCACGGCCGGGTCGTAGGTGACCTTGATCGCCTCCAGGTGGCCTTCGTGATTCTCATAGGTCGGGTTCTTCCGCTCGCCGCCGGCATAGCCCACGACGACGCTGGTGACGCCCTTGGTGTGTTCGATGTCGTGCTCCGCCGACCAGAAGCAGCCGCCCGCGAAGACCGCCGTCTTCAGGGCCCCTGCCGCCGGCGCGGCGTTGGAGATCAACAGGATGGAGGCGGCCACGGCCGCGAAGAGACGGGTTTTCATGGGGTCAGAATGCCATCAGCCAACGCTCGGGTCACGAGGATATACGCAGGCGCGCCAAGGACGGTTACAAGGTGCGTCGGCCGCCAGATGCGCCCGAGCGAGTCCGCCACGATGAAACCCGTCTCCCACGCCGATGTCCTGGAGATCCTGGTGGCGCTCCGGGACGTCAAGGCCGATGGGCCCGGCGACGGGGACCTTCGGTTCCTCAAATTCTGCCAGGACAACGTCAAGGACAGCCATGGGCAGTTCCTGCAGGACCTGTGGGTGGCCTACGAGCTGGGGTCGCCGCGCGGCGGCTATTTCGTGGAGTTCGGCGCGGCCGACGGCGTCACCTGCAGCAACAGCCTCTATCTCGAGCGCGAGTTGGGCTGGACGGGCCTGCTGGCCGAGCCCGGGCGGGTCTGGCGCGCCCGGCTGGCCAAGAACCGCGCCTGCGCCATGGACTTCCGCTGCGTCTGGAGCCGATCGGGCGAGACGGTCACCTTCAACGAGCCGCGCATCGCCCTGCATTCGACGATCGACGCCTATTCGGAGAGCGACGGCCTTGCCGACACCCGCAAGGACGGCGAACGCTATGCGGTCGAGACCGTGTCGCTCAACGAGCTCCTGGACCACTGGAACGCGCCGCGGCGCATCGACTATCTGTCGCTCGACACCGAAGGCTCGGAGTTCGACATCCTGCAGGCCTTCGACTTCTCGGCCTATGACGTGCGGCTGATCAGCGTGGAGCACAACCACACCGCAAAGCGGCAGGCGATCTTCGATCTGCTGTCCGCGCAGGGCTTCCGGCGCAGGTTCGAGCGGCTCTCCAACGTCGACGACTGGTACGCGAAGGCCGACTGAGCGCGACCGCGCCCGGGCGTCAGGCGGCGAGCCCGGCGGCGATTTCGAACGCCGCCTCGGTCCTGGCCTTGACCTCTTCGACCGTCACGCCCGGCGCGAGCTCGATCAGGCTCAGCGGGGACTTCCCGCGGCTGACGTCGAACACGCCAAGCTCGGTGATCACCAGGTCGACGACGCCCTGGCCGGTGAGCGGCAGGGAGCAGGCCTTGACCAGCTTGGGCGCGCCGGACTTCTCGCTGTGCTCCATGACCACCACCACGCGCTTGACGCCGGCCACGAGGTCCATGGCCCCGCCCATGCCCTTGACCATCTTGCCGGGCACCATCCAGTTGGCCAGGTCGCCGTTCTGGGCCACCTGCATGGCCCCCAGCACCGACAGGTCGATATGGCCGCCGCGGATCATGGCGAAGCTGTCGGCCGACGAGAAATAGGACGAGCTGGCAAGCTCGGTGATGGTCTGCTTGCCGGCGTTGATCAGGTCGGGATCGGCCTCGCCCTCGTAGGGGAACGGGCCCATGCCCAGCATGCCGTTCTCGCTCTGCAGGGTCACCTCGACGCCGGGCGGAATGTAGTTGGCCACCAGGGTCGGGATGCCGATGCCCAGGTTCACGTAGAAGCCGTCGCGCAGCTCCATGGCCGCGCGGGCGGCGATCTGCTCGCGGGACCATCCTTTTTGCAGCGACGGGGCCATCAGACTTCCTCTCCCGCCGCCGCGCCGGCGGCTTCCTTCGCCCGCGTAGTGAGCTGCTCGATGCGCTTCTCGAAGGCCGCGCCCTTGAACAGGTGGTCGACGTAGATGCCCGGCGTGTGGATGTTGTCCTTGTCCAGTCCGCCGGTCTCCACCAGCACCTCGACCTCGGCGACCGTCACCTTGCCGGCGGTGGCCATCATCGGGTTGAAGTTCCGCGCCGTGCGCCGGTAGACGAGATTGCCGGCGTGATCGCCCTTCCAGGCCTTGACGATGGAAAGGTCGGCGGTCAGCCCGCGCTCCATCACATAGGCCTCGCCGTCGAACTCGCGGACCTCCTTGCCCTCGGCGACCAGGGTGCCGACGCCGGTCCGGGTGAAGAAGGCCGGAATGCCCGCGCCGCCGGCCCGGATGCGCTCGGCGAGCGTGCCCTGCGGGTTGAACTCCAGCTCCAGCTTGCCGGAGAGATAGAGCTCGGCGAACAGCTTGTTCTCACCTACGTAGCTGGAGATCATCTTGCGGATCTGGCCGCCGGCCAGCAGCAGCCCCAGCCCGAAGTCGTCGACCCCGCAGTTGTTGGAGACGACCGTCAGGTCCTTGACGCCCGCGTCGCGGATCGCCGCGATGAGGTTCTCGGGGATGCCGCAGAGGCCGAAGCCGCCTGCCATGATGGTCATGCCGTCGAAGAGCACGCCCGCGAGCGCCTCGGCGGCGCCGTCCACTATCTTTCTGGCCATGGCCGTCCTGTTACGCCGCAACGCAGCATTTGAGAACGGGCCTAAGTGAAAAAGTGCGTGCAAGCCGGGGCGCGGCGCGGTCCATTGGCGGGATGAACGCCCACTCGCTGCTCGTCCAGGCGCTGGTCTACCTCGCCGCGGGGGTGGTCTCCGTGCCGATCGCCAAGCGGCTGGGGCTGGGCTCGGTGCTGGGCTACCTGATCGCCGGCGTGCTGATCGGGCCCTTCCTGCTCAACCTGGTGGGCGCGCCGGGCGAAGTGCAGCGCTTCGCCGAGTTCGGCGTGGTCATCCTGCTGTTCCTGATCGGGCTGGAGGTCCGCCCGGCCCTGCTCTGGAAGATGCGCACCGCGATCTTCGGCCTGGGCCTGGCCCAGCTGCTCGGCACCGCGGCCCTGGTGGCGGCCGCCTCGCTGGCCTTCGGGCTGGACTGGCGGGTCGGCGCCGCCGTCGGCCTGATCCTGGCCATGTCGTCCACCGCCATCGTGCTGCAGAGCCTGGAGGAGAAGGGGTTGCGCCAAGGACCTGTGGGCGAGGCCTCGTTCGGCGTCCTGCTGTTCCAGGACCTGGCGGTGATCCCGCTCTTCGCGCTGCTGCCGCTGCTGGCGCCGGCGGGGACGACGCCGCCGGCCCAGGGCCATGGGGCCAACCTCCTGGCGGGCTTCCCCGGCTGGATCGAGGCGCTGGCCCAGATGGCCGCCGTGGCGGTGGTGGTGATCGGCGGCCGGTACCTCACCCGGCCGATCTTCCGGTTCATCGCGGCCGCGCGCCTGCGCGAGATATTCACCGCCTCGGCCCTGCTGCTGGTGGTGGCGGTCGCGGCGCTGATGGAGCTGGTCGGGCTCTCGCCGGCGCTGGGCGCCTTCCTGGCGGGCGTGGTGCTGGCCGAGAGCGAGTTCCGCCGCGAGCTGGAGACCGACATCGAGCCGTTCCGCGGCCTGCTGCTGGGCCTCTTCTTCATCACCGTCGGCGCGGGCCTCGACCTCGGCCTGGTGCGCGCCCACGCCCTCCTGATCGCGGGGCTGGTGATCGGCCTGATGATCCTGAAGACCGTGGCGATGTATGCCGCGGCAAGGCTGCCCTGACCACCGGCGTCGCCCTGGCGCAGGGCGGCGAGTTCGCCTTCGTGCTGCTGGGCTTCGTGCTGGGCGCCCGGGTGATGGACGCCGAGCTCACCCGCCTGCTGACCGCCGTGGTCGCGGTCTCCATGGCCGCCACCCCGCTCGCCACGGCGGCCTACGACCGGCTGATCCTCAACCGTCCCGAGGCGCGCGAGGAGCCGGAGCGCCTGCCGTTCGACGAGGGCGACCCGGACGTGGTCGTCGCCGGCTTCGGCCGCTTCGGCCAGATCGCCACCCGCCTGCTGCTGGCCAACAACTTCACGGTGGTGCTGCTGGACAGCTCCATCGAGCAGATCGAGATCATCCGCCGGTTCGGCTGGCGCGTGCACTACGGCGACGCCAGCCGCATCGACCTCCTGCGCACCGCCGGGGCCGAGAAGGCCAAGCTCTTGCTGGTGGCCATCGACGACCGGGAGAAGGCCTCCGAACTGGTGGCGGCGGCCCACCAGGCGTTCCCCAACCTGCAGATCTTCGCCCGGGCCTACGACCGGCGCCACGCCTACGAGCTCCTGAAGACGCCCAATGTCGCGGTCGAGCGGGAAACCTTCGAAAGCGCCCTCAACATGGGCCGCAAGGCGCTGCTGAAGCTCGGCCTGAGCGAAAAGCGCGCGGCCCGCGCCGCGGCCGTCTTCCGCGAGCAGGACGACCGGTTCTTCCGCCAACTGGCGCCGATCGCCGGCGAGGAGGAGACCTACATCATGGCCGCACGCGACGCGCGCGAGACCACCGAGCGGCTGCTGCGCGCCGAGATGCAGCGGATCGCCGAGGAGGAGGATCTGGAGGACGCCCCGCAGCTCGCGACCGCTCAACGGTTGGAGGCGGAGAAGGAGCGGGTGTAGAACCGGGCAAATGAGCCAAGCCCACACCCTGCCGCCCCGCATCGCGCCCGTCTCCTTCGAAGGCTTCGACCGCGACTTCGACCATTTCTCGCAGACCCTCGGCGGATCCTTCGCCCGGTTCGGGTTCGCGGTGATCTCCGACCACGGCATCCCCCAGGACCGCATCGACGCGGCGCTGGCCGCGGCGAAGAGGTTCTTCGCGCTCTCCGAGGCGGAGAAGATGAAATACAAGCTGCCGGTCTCGGGCGCCCGCGGCTACACGCCCTTCGGCATCGAGACCGCCAAGGGCGAGACCAACTACGACCTGAAGGAATTCTGGCACGTGGGCCGCGACCTGCCGCCCGGCCACCCCTACCGCAGCCACATGGCCGACAACGTCTGGCCGGACGCCGAGGTCGCCGAGTTCCACGAAACCGTGGGCTGGCTCTACGGCGCGCTCGACCGGATGGGCCTTAAGGTGCTGGAGGCGATCGCCGTCTACCTGGGCCTGGAGCGCCACTTCTTCGACTCGACCGTGGACTTCGGCAACTCCGTGCTGCGCCTGCTGCACTATCCGCCGGTCCCCTTCGATGGGCCGCACATCCGCGCCGCCGCGCATGAGGACATCAACGTCATCACCCTGCTGCTCGGCGCGGAAGAGGCGGGCCTGGAGGTCCTGGACCGCGATGGCCAGTGGGTGGCGGTCAATCCGCCCCCCGGCTCGCTGGTCTGCAATATCGGGGACATGCTGCAGCGGTTGACCAACCACCGCCTGCCGTCGACGACCCACCGGGTGGTCAATCCGGCGCCCGAGCGGCGCGGCGTGCCGCGCTATTCGACGCCGTTCTTCCTGCACTTCAACTCGGACTACGAGATCAAGACCCTGCCCAACTGCGTCGACGCGAGCCACCCGGACCGCTACCCCAGCTCGATCACCGCAGACGAGTTCCTTCAGGAACGCCTGCGGGAGATCAAGCTGGCATAGCAGCGCCGGGCGCTACTTGGTGATCCGCAGGTTGGCGATCGAGCCGGCGATGGCGTCGAAGGCCGCGCCGAGGTTCGCCACATTGGTCACGTCGTAGAAGTCAGCGGGCGTGGTCGCGCAGTTCTGCAGCAGGGCCGAGGACCCGGAGGTCACCTCCACGCGGATCGTGTAGATGGTGATGTCCTTGGCCTTGATGTTGGTGCAGAGCTGGGCCATCCGCGCATCCATGGCCGCGGCGCGGGCCGCGTCGGTGGAGGACGAGGTCAGCCCCGGGACCACGCTGATCATCTGCTGCCAGACATAGCCCCAGCCTTCATAGTACGAGCCGTTGTTGTCGCCCCGCGTGGTCAGGGTGTTGGCGCCGTCGGTCATCAGGATGATGACCTTGCGCAGGTGCGTGGTGCCGTAGGGCGAGCCGTCGGCCAGCGGCGCATTCGGCGACAGGGTGTGCCAGCCCCACACCAGGCCCAGCGGGATGTTGGTGTCGCCCACTGCGGTCATGCCGTCGATCGCCGTCTTGATGGCGGCGGTGTTGGTGGTCAGCCGCATCATCGGCTGCAGGCCGCAGCCGGCGTTGGGACCGTAGGTGTAGCCCGGCATCAAGGTGCCGGCTCGCACCGTGGCGCCCACCGCGTACTTCAGGTGGTTCTGTTGCTTCACCTTCCAGGTGCCGCTGCCGACGTCGTTCAGATAGTCGTTGAGCTGGCTTCCCGAGGCCTTGTTGCCCGCCTCGTCCGGCCAGAAGTAAGGCACGAACATCGAGGCCGGGATGAGCGGATCCGGCGCAGCTTCTGAAATGTCGTAGGGCGCCATGCGCTCTTCGATGCAGCCGGCCCAGGACTGACCTATGTTTCGCATCATCGTCAGGCGGTCGGTCTGGACGTCGAAATTGTCGAAGGCGACGCCGGCGGCGGCGTGGGCCTTGCCCTGGGGATCGATCCAGGTCGGGATGTTCGGCCCGGTGTGGCTGGCGGTGTTGTAGCCCGTACCGGTGAGCGTGGTGGTCCCCAGGACCCGCACGCTCTGCGAGAACGGCACCAGCGAGATGCGCAGCGGCACCGCGTCGCTGCTCTGCTGTGAGGCGGTGACCAGCTTGTCGATCAGGATCTTGGCCTGGGTCTGCAGGGTGCTGATCTTGGTGCCGGCCATGGAGCCGGTGTTGTCGAGCACCAGGGCCACTTCCAGGCGGTCGATCGAGCGCTGGACCGACGAATTCACGGTCACCGGCTGGTGGTTGTATTCCATCGGCGCATAGGCCGGCAGCGCGACCTGGGCGGTAGCGTCCACCTCGGTGCCATTCAAGACGAAGCTGGCGTTGGTCAGGGTCGCGCCGTGCACCAGCCGCAGGTTGGCGGTCAGCGCCTTGTTGCCGATCGTGTTGATGTCGGCGGTCGTATAGGCGTTGGACTTGGCCGCGTAGAGCGCCGAGGCGTCGAGCGCGTCCTGCAGTTTCCCGCGCTGCTCGGTGGACTGGTAGACGTCGAAGACGCCCAGCGCCATCGGCGTGAGCACCGCGAACGAGATCGCGAAGGCGACCGCGCTGACGCCGCGCTCGTCGCGGGCCGTCCGTCCAAAGAATTGGAAGAGACGAGACTGACTGATTGGGTTTCGCATTTTGGTCGCCCGAGTCCTGGTTTGACCCGTGCAAATTGCCCAATCAGCGTAAAGGAATCAGTTACGAAGGAAGGTAAATCTCACATTTACCAAATAGAAGATTAATGGCTAAGAATTCGTGCAAGATCAATCAAGTCTAGCCAAATCCTCCGGACCTCCGATCGTAACCCCCAAATCATTTATGAGTCCGGTCGACAAGGAATAGACCCACCCGTGAACACAAACCTGCTGGCCGCGCGCCCAGGCGTCCTGCACGAAAACGTCCGACGCGACGTTCCTCACCTGGCGGACGACATTGAGTTCGCAGAGCCGATCGAGGCGCGGCCGCTCCTCGGGAATCGCCTCGAGCTCGTGGCGGTGCTCGTGGCAGACCTCGCGGATCGGGTGCAGCCAGTGGTCGACCATCCCGCGCCGCTGGCCATCCACCGCCGCGGCGATGCCGCCGCAGCCGTAGTGGCCGACCACCAGGACATGCTTGACCTTGATCACGTCGATCGCGAACTGCAGCACCGACAGATAGTTGGCGTCCTGCGGCGGCGCGAGATTGCCGACGTTGCGGTGCACGAACATCTCGCCCGGATCGAGGTCGACGATCTCGGTGGCGGGCACCCGGCTGTCTGAACAACCGATCCAGAGGTACTCCGGCGCCTGTTGTCCCGCGAGGCGCTGGAAGAATCCGGGATCGGCCGCGACCTTGCGGGCCGCCCAGGCGCGGTTGTTGGCTTTCAGATTGTCGAGCATCAGAGGGGAACCGCGTCGGGCTGCTGGTTGGGATGGGCCGCCTGGAACGCCGGGTGTTCGGCAGCGCGCGCGTTAACGGATCGGATCGCCGGCCAGGGCGCCAGGTCGACCTCGTAGCGATTGGCGGAATAGACCTGCGGGATCAGGCAGCAGTCGGCGAGAGTCGGCGCGTCGCCGAATGCGAACCCGCGGCCGTAGCGCGCGACCATCGGCTCCAGCGCGTCGAAGCCGTCGCGGATCCAGCCTTGCGTCCACTCCAGGATGCCGGCCTGATCGATGCCCATGTGGTGCAGCTTGCGGCCCACGCGGGTGTTGTTCAGCGGGTGGATGTCGCAGGCGATGATCAGCGCCATGGCGCGCACCGCCTGGCGGTCGAGGGCGGCCTTGGGCAGGAGCGGCGGATCGGGATGCTCCTCCTCCAGCCACTCCAGGATCGAGAGGCTCTGGGTCAGCACGCGCCCGCCGCCGATGTCGAGCGCCGGCGTCAGCTTCTGGCGGTTGACCGCCTCGTACTCCGGACTGCGCTGGTCGCCGCGGATCAGGTCGAGGGCCGAATAGTCGAAGGCGACGCCCTTCAGGGCCAGGCCGATACGCACGCGGTAGGGCGCCGTGGCCCGCCAGGCGCTGTAGAGGGTCAGGCTCATCAGACCACCTTGAACGACAGCTGGCCGACGCCCTCGACCTCGCCCGTCACCGTGTCGCCGCGGACCAGGGGGCCGACACCCTCGGGCGTGCCGGTGTAGATCAGGTCGCCGGGCGCCAGCGTCCAGAGCTTCGAGGCTTCGGAAATGATCTCGGCGACATTCCAGATCATGTCGGCGACGGCGGCGTCCTGCCGCGTCTCACCGTTCACCGAGAGCCGGATGCGGCCCTGCGGCGCGGGGCCGGTCCAGGGCTTGATGGCGGAGATCGGGGCCGAGGCGTCGAAGCCCTTGGAGGCGTCCCAGGGCTGGCCCTTGTCCCGGGCCGCGAACTGCAGGTCGCGCCGGGTCATGTCGACGCCGACCGCGTAGCCGAACACCAGGCCCAAGGCGCTGTCGACCGGCACATCCTTGCCGCCGGCCTTTAGGGCCACCACCAGTTCGATCTCGTGGTGCAGGTTGGCGGTCTTGGGCGGATAGGCCACATCCCCGCCCGGCGGCACGATGGCGTCGGCGGGCTTGGCGAAGAAGAACGGCGGATCGCGGTCGTCGCCGCCCATCTCGCGGCGATGGGCGGCGTAGTTGCGCCCCACGCAAAGGATGCGGCGGACCGGGAAGGCGGCGGCTTCGCCCTCGACCGGCACGGTGACGACGGGGGGCGGGTCGAAGAGGTAGGCGCTCATGCGAGCCCGCTTACGCCGCGGCGGCCGCGAAGTGAAGCCGTTCAGCGCACCACAAGGGAGACCCCGCGTCCGCGCGGATCCGACGCCGCCCGCGGCAGGCCGGCCACCACCTGGATCGCCTCGACGTCGCCGTTGAAGTCCTGAGCCTGCAACCGGTAGCCGCGCGCCCTCATCGCCGCGGCGAGCCCGGCCGGAAAGGGCGCGAAGGGCTCGGAGAAGAGGGTGTTCTCGGGCAGCAACTGGTGGTGGAAGCGCAGCGCCGCCAGCGCCCTGGGCAACGGCAGGTCGAAATCGTAGACGTCCGCCAGCACCTGGAACACCGAGGTGAAGATGCGCGAGCCGCCGGGGGTGCCGAGCACCATCGCCAGCTTCCCGTCCCGCGTCAGTATGGTCGGGCTCATCGAGGATAGGGGCCGCTTGAACGGCGCGATGGCGTTGGCGTCGCCGCCGACCACGCCGTAGAGGTTGGGCGCGCCGGGCTTGACCGAGAAGTCGTCCATCTCGTCGTTGAGCAGGAAGCCCGCGCCCTCCACCACCACGCCCGCGCCGAAGGAGCCGTTGAGGGTGTAGGTGTTGGAGACGGCGTTGCCCCAGCGGTCCACGATGGAAAAGTGGGTGGTCTGCGGCTTTTCGAGGCCCGGTGTCACGGAGGCCAGCACCGAGGGCCTGGCCGGATCGACCTCGCGGGCGCGGCGGGCGATGTAGGCGGGATCGGTCAGCGCGGCGACGGGGACCTTCCAGAAGTCCGGATCGCCGAGATATGCCGCCCGGTCGGCGAACACCCGCTTCTCGATCTCCGAGACCAGGTGGAGGTACTGCGGGCTGTTCAGCCCGACGCCCCGGAACAGGGCCGCATCGTCCGCCTTCATCGCCAGCATCTGCATGAGCGCGATGCCGCCGGAGCTGGGCGGCGGGGCGGTGATCACATGGAAGCCCCGCCACTCGCCCTCGATGGGCGCGCGCCAAGCGACCTTGTAGCCGGCGAGGTCGGCGCGGGTGATCAGCCCCTTGCCCGGTCCGCGAGCCATCTGGGCCACGATCAGGTCGGCCGTGCGGCCCTCGTAGAAGCCCTTGGCGCCGTTTGCGGAGATGCGCTGCAGGGTGTCGGCGAGCTCGGGCTGGCGGAACCTGCGCCCCGTCGCCATGCCGGCGAAGTAGCGGTCGAAGTTGGTCCTGGCGAAGGCGCCCCGGCTGCCGTCCCGCTCCTTGGCCCCGGCGGCCGAGACGACGAAGCCCTCGCGGGCCAGCCGGATCGCCGGCGCCAGGTCCCGCGCCCAGGAGAGCCTGCCGAAGCGCCGGTGGGCGGCCTCCATCCCGCGCACGGTCCCCGGCACGCCGGCCGCCAGCGGTCCCACCAGGCTGAGGTCGACGATCGGCTCGCCCTTGGCGTCCAGGTACATGCCGGCGCTGGCTCCGGCCGGAGCGGTCTCGCGGTAGTCGAGGAAATAGGGCTTGCCGTCGACATAGAGGGTCATGAACCCGCCCCCGCCGAGATTGCCCGCCTCCGGATAGGTCACCGCCAGCACGAACGCCGTGGCGACGGCGGCGTCCACGGCGTTGCCGCCGGCCTTCAGCACCGCCTGTGCGGCCAGCGCGCCATAGCGGTCGGGCGAGGCCACGGCGCCGGCTGCAAGCGCGCGCGGCGCGGCGCAGGCGGGGCCGGCGGCGAGCGCCATCGCCAGGATCGCGGCGCGAAGGAGGGTCAGAATCCGCAAGGCATGCTCCATGGGCGCCGCTTGACGCGAGATGGACCGGACGGCGGCCAATTGACAAGCCCGGCCCTGTGCGGCTCTGGCTCGGCCTGCCTCAGAGATCCCCGGAGCCCGAATGACCTCCATCCCGCAAGGCCCCCTCGCCGACCTGGTGGTCATCGAGATGGGCACCCTGATCGCCGGGCCGTTCGCCGGCCAGATCCTGGGCGACTTCGGCGCCGAGGTGATCAAGGTCGAGGACCCGAGGGTGGGCGACCCGATGCGCCAGTGGGGGCGTAGCCTGCCCAAGGGCCACTCGCCCTGGTGGCCGGTGATCGGGCGCAACAAGAAGTCGGTGGGCCTCGACCTGCGCACGCCCGAGGGCCAGGCGATCGCGCGCACCCTGATCGCCCAGGCCGACGTGGTGATCGAGAACTTCCGGCCGGGGGCCATGGAAAAGTGGGGGCTGTCCTACGAGGCCCTGTCCGCCGACAATCCGAAGCTGATCATGGCCCGGGTATCCGGCTTCGGCCAGACCGGCCCCTACGCCGAGCGGGCGGGCTACGGCCTGATCGGCGAGGCCATGGGCGGGCTGCGCTACGTCACCGGCGAGCCGGACCGCCCGCCCGCCCGGGCCGGCATCTCCATCGGCGACAGCCTGGCGGCGATGCACGCCGTGATGGGGATCACCATGGCCCTGCACGACCGCGCCCGCACGGGGCGCGGCCAGGTGATCGATGCGGCGCTCTATGAAAGCGTGCTGGCGGTGATGGAGAACCTGGTCACCGAATACGACATCACCGGCTACGTCCGCGAGCGGTCAGGATCGGTCCTGCCCGGGATCGCGCCGTCCAACGCCTATCCCTGCGCGGAGGGCGAGCTGATCCTGATCGGCGGCAACGGCGACACCGTCTACGCCCGCCTGACCGAGGCCATGGGCCGGCCGGACCTGAAGACCGACCCGAGGTTCGTCAGCCACGCCAGCCGGGGCGTCCACCAGCGCGAACTCGACGCCATCGTCGCCGAGTGGACGAGCGGCTTCGCCCTCCCCGACCTGCTGGCGCTGCTGGAGACCAAGGGGGTGCCGGCCAGCCGGGTGTTCCGTGCGCCGGACATGCTGGAGGACCCGCAGTTCGCCGCCCGCGAGGCGATCGTCACCACCGAGCATCCGGTGTTCGGGCCGATCCGCATGCAGAACGCCTTCCCCAGGCTCTCCCGCACGCCGGGCGCGGTCCGCTGGCCGGGGCCGGCGCTGGGGGCGCACACCGACGAGGTGCTGGGCGCGCGCGCCGGCTGTTCGGCCGGGCGGCTGGCGGAGCTGAGGGCGAAGGGGGTGATCTGAGGCCGGGGTGCGCCCGGTCCGCGACCTGTGCCGCGGACCGTACGAGGAGGCTGGGCTCGCTTGACGCGGGCGAAGTCCCTGGGCCGCCGGTCCGACCCCTGCGGATACCGCAGGTCCCCCTGCCGACCTATCTACAGCGCCGGTCCGCGTTCGCCGAGGCGGCGCCTTGTCTCAGGGGGCGCCTGGCGTCCCGATTCCGAAGTTCGCAAGAGCTTGCGGCCGGCGCCGGACGAACTTCGGAGTCGATAAGGACACTGGCAAGTCTATGTTTCTAGTGTGCTTCTTCGAATCTGAAGTTCGCTCAGAGCTTGGCCTTGAATGAGGCGAACTTCAGATTCAGCACGCTAGCGGTGCGGCGTCTTGACCTTCAGGAGCTCGGCCACGGCGGCGGCCACCTGGGTCACGTCATAGGGCTTGCGGATCACCGGCGCGTCGAAGCCGCCCGGCGCGCCGGCCGCCTCGCCATAGCCGGTGGCGAAGACGAAGGGCACATGCCGCGCGGCCAGCACCTGGGCGACCGGCGTCACCGAATGGCCGTTGAGGTTGGCGTCGAGGACGGCCGCGTCGATCGGCTGGTCAAGCAGCGCCATCGCCTCCTCCAGCTCATAGGCCGGACCGATGATCTGCGCGCCGGCCCCGGAAAGCCCGGTCTCCAGCTCCATGGCCAGCAGCACCGCATCCTCGACGATCAGCACCCGCGCGCCGCGCAGGTTGGGCGGGCCGCTGGAGGTGGCCACCGTCTCGGCGATCCGCACCGTGGGGGCCGCCGGCGCGGTCTCGGGGCGGGGCGCGACGGCCGCCGGACCCGCGCGCAGCCGCGCCTGGACCCCGGCCGGGCGAAAGTCGATCGCCGTCTCGCCGTTCAGTTCGCGGCCGGTGACCTGCTCCAGCAGCGTCGAGCCGAAGCCGCGCTTGGCCGGGGGGACCACCGTCGGACCGCCGCTCTCGGTCCAAGTCAGTTCGAAGCCGCCATCCTTGGTGCGGGTCCAGCGCAGGTTCACTCGGCCGGTCTCCACCGACAGCGCGCCGAACTTCACCGCATTGGCCGCCAGCTCGTGCAGCCCGAGCGCCAGGGCGTTGGCGGCGCGGGGCGTCAGGAACAGCTCCGGCCCCTCCCAGGCGGTCTGGCCGGGCGCCAACGCGCCGAGTTCGGCCGCCGCCAGGTGGTCGATGGCCGCGCCGCGCCAGCGGGCGGCGGTGAGCAGCTCGTTGGCCGAGCCCATGGCCTTCAGCCGGCCGCTGAAGTTTTGCAGGAAGGCCTCCAGCGAGGTGGTCCGCCGGGCGGTCTGGATCGCCAGGGATTGGACGGTGGCGAGCACGTTCTTCACCCGGTGGTCCAGCTCCGCCATCAGGGTCTGGCGCTGGTCCTCCTCCAGCTTGTGCTGGCTGATGTCCTCGACAATGCCGGTGACGCTCCGCGGCCGGCCGTCCGCCCCCCGATCCAGGACGCTGGCCACGCGCACCCAGACGGCCCGGCCATCGTCGGGGCGGATGTAGCGCAACTCGAACTCATAGACGCCCGAGGGCCGTTGCAGCTCCTTGCGTGCACGGAAGTCGGCGATGTCGTCGGGATGGAAGAAGGGTTCCAGCTCGCGGGTGTGCTTGGCCTGCATCGGCCCGGCGGGCAGGCCGGTGATCGCGGCCATCCGCGGACTGACCACGAACACGCCGCGGCTCACGTCCCACTCGAACTCGCCGAGGCCCGCGACCTCCAGGGCCCGCTCCAGGCGGCTATGCTCCTCGCTGTGGCCAAGGTCACCTAGGGTCATAGCGCGAACATAGGATGCCGCGCCGAAGATCGCGACAGGAACCGTGCGGTCGACCCGCCGTTTCGCCCTGCGGGGCCACGCCCGCGGCTTTGCGGCCAAGCCGGGAACCGGCTAGGGTAGCCGGCGTTCAGCGTTAGAAATCCCCGTCGTCCGCCGGGGGCCACCCTTCGGAGACCATGCCATGCCCGCGAACAGCGTTGATCACGCCGCCGACGAAACCAAGGCCGCTGTGAATTCGGCCGCCGACTCCGCCACCAAGCTTTCGGCCGAGGCGCAGCGCTCCTTCGCCGACGCCGCCAAGCGCATCGAGCGCGCGGTCACCGAGGGCATCGAACAGCTCCGCGCCCAGACCCGCGCCTACAGCGACACGGCCGGCCAGCAGATCGACCAGGCGCAGCAATATATGACCGAGCGGGTGCGCGAACGGCCGCTGGCCGCCACCGGCGCGGCGCTCGGCGTGGGCGTGCTGATCGGCCTGCTACTCTCCGCCGCCTCGTCCTCGCGCCGCTGATCCCCAAGCCGGGGGCATGATCTTTCGCAAAGTCGCCGGCCTGGTCGCCGCCTTCGCCGCCATAGCGGCGGCGGCGGCGATCTGCATGGTCGCGCTGTCGTTCGCCATCTACGCGGGCCTGCGCGACCTCATCGGTCCCGCCTGGGCGTCGGCCTCGGTGGCCGGGATCGTCGCGCTGCTAGCCCTGATCATCGCGCTGATCGCCCTGCGCAAGGCGCGGCCGAAGCCTGTGAAGGACGCGCCGCCCAGCCTCCTCGACAAGGCCCTGGATCTCGCCCGGGAGCGCCCGCTGGTGGCCGCCGGCGCCGCCACCGCCGCGGCGGCCGCCGCCGTCGTGGTGGCGATCCGCAATCCGAAGCTCCTCACCGCCGTCCTGGCCGGGATCCTGGCCAGCCGGCCGCCGCCGCCCCCCCGGCGCTAGCCGCGGGCGGAACGGCGCCGGGCTCCAGGCGTTGGATCGGCGGTAGCGCCATCTCGGCGCGGATGGAGAATTCCAATGCTCGGTTGGGCTCTTACATTCCTGGTGGTCGCGCTGATCGCCGGCGTCCTCGGCTTCACCACCATCGCGGGCGCCGCGATCGGCATCGCCAAGATCGCCTTCTACGTCTTCCTCGTGCTCTTCGTGGTCTCGCTGATCATGAACTTCGTGCGGGGCCGCGGCACGACGCTATAGCGCACGCGCCGATCCGCGTTCCGTCCCGGCGGCCTGGCGCTTCAGCGCCGGTCCAGGGACCATGTGCGATAGGGCTCGAAGTGCGAGCCCGTCCACCCCAGGGCGGCGATGCGAATCGCCGCCCCTTCTATGTCCACGACATTGAAACTCGGCGGCACGCCGCCACGCTCCCGGATCGAGAGCGTGCCCGAGCCCACGGCGTAGGTCTTTCCGTCTCCGAACGGATAGGGCCAGGTGAAGGGCGCGTGGATGTGGCCGGAGAGGACGAGGTCGACCTTGGCCTCGGCGAAATCCCGCGCCGCGGCGGGCCCGCCCCACACGCGCGCGGTCATCGGCCCGCCGATCATCTCGGTCAGGGGATGGTGGCAGGCGACGATGCGGACGCACTCGCGGTGGGAATCTTCGAACCAGTCGACGGCGGCGGCCACCTGCCGCCGTGAGATCTGTCCCTTGGACCAGTTGATGCGGGGCTGTGCGCCGCGGGCGGTGTTGAGGCCCCGCACCGCGAAGCCGCCCCCCAGATGGACCTGCGCGGGCGCCGGCCCGATCGCCCGCTCGTAGCGCCGGAAAGGCGTGAAGACCCGTTCGGCCCAGGCCAGGTACGGCGCGTCATGGTTGCCCGGCGTCACCAGTTTCGGGGCCTGGATCTGAGCCAGCCAGGCGGCGGCGGCCTTGAATTCGGGGACCTCGGCGTAGCGGGTCAGGTCGCCCGTCACCACCACCAGGTCGAACGCCCCGGCGTTGAGCATCTGGGTCGCGGCCGCGACGGCAGCCACGTTCTCGCCGCCGAAGTGGATATCGGAGAGGTGCGCCAGTCGGATGGCCATCGCACTTAGACGTCCTTCGGGATCGCCAGGATGCGGGCGACGTTGGGCGTGTAGCGTACTTCCGCCAGCGACTTCAGCCGCAGCGCTTCGCCGTCCAGCATCGCCGGGATGCCCTGCGAGGCCCAGACCCGGGCGATCTGGCACATGGCGTCATCGACGCCCGGCGCGTCCCGCCAGTCGCCGGTCACGGCGTGGAAGCCCACCCGCAGCAGGTCCGCCGCACCATGCAGGTCGAGCGCCACCGCCTCGAGCGCGCCGGCGTCGTTGTCCAGCCGGCGCGAAACCAGCGGACACATGAAGACCAGGGCCTCGGCCTTCTCGCGGGGGCCGCTGTCGAGGGTATAGCGCAGCCGGCCCTGGAACGCCCGGCGCATGGCCCGGCGCGCGCGCATCCAGGCGAGCTTCGGCTTGCCGTACCGCGCCGCCTCGCGGGCCGGCGCCCATAGCGCCGGAGACCCGAAGATCGCCGACACCAGGAAGCTGTGCCCGGCCACCTCGCCCCCGCCGATCGGGCGCTCGAAGCCATGCTCCAGGGCGATCGACAGCGCCGCCGGCCAGGGGCGGACGCCGTAGATGGCGTGCGGCAGCATGTTCATGGTGCCGCCGGGAAGGGGCGCGATCATCGGCCCGTCGGGGCCGCAGAGCTCGGCCGCGGCGCGCGCCGTCCCGTCGCCGGCCAGCACGATCAGCAGGTCCGGCGCCGCATCCACGGCCAGTTGCAGGGCGCGCATCAGGTCGCCGTGCTCCGGCGCCCGGACGTTGGCGGCCTTCCCAGAGGCGGAAAGGATCTTCTCGATCTCCGCAGGCGCGTCCTTGCCGACACTGCCCGAGGCAATGTTGCAGACAACCTCAACCGTCTTGACGCGCGTCATGCCCCCCAATGCCTGCAGTCCTACTTGGTCGCGCCGTCGGCCTTGGCCGTCGCCGCGGCGCCGGCGTCGCGCAGCTTCTGGCCCGCCTGGCTGGCGGCGTCGCGCACCTGGGGTTCGGCGCGGTTGACGGCGGCGTTGAGGTTCTGGTCGGCGACGCTGCCGCCGCCGGCGAAGGAGCCGTTGATCGCGGCCAGGGCCAGGAGCGCCACGCCGCAGATCGCGGCGACGAACAGGAGGGTCATGAACACCGGGTGGCGGCGGCGGCTGGCGCGTTCGTCCTTGCGCCCGCGTTCATACGCCTCGCGCACGTCGGCCTGGACCTCACGGGCGTCCAGTTGCTCTGCCCGGCTGAGCGCGGCGGTTCTGTCTTCCGGATCGAGGCGCGCGGCAACCATCGGATGCTCCGTTTCTATGTCGTCCTACCCAACGGCGGGCGGCCGGGCTTGTTCCGGACAAGCTTGGCCTTAGACTCCGATTTGCGGAACTGGGCCGCCGGCCCGGCGTTTGGGGGCCTAGGGGACAAGCAAGGAGAGCCTGAATATGTTGCTCAAGCCATTGGTCGCCCTCGCCGGAGCCGGAGCCCTGCTCTGCGCGTGCGCGGAAGACCCCCACACCACCAACACCGCCGTCGGCGGCGCCGCGCTCGGCGCGATCGCGGGCGCGGTCATCGGCAATAACGTCGGCGCCCACAATCCGGCCAGCGGCGCCCTGATCGGCGCGGCGGCCGGCGGCCTGCTGGGCGCGGCCAAGGGCTGCGCCGACCAGGGCGGCTGCGGCGCGCGCGCGCCCGACCACCGGCAGTACTACGACGAACGCGCCGGCCGCTATTACTACTATGACTCCGCCACCGGCCGGTATTTCTGGGAAGACGGCAGCCCCCGCTGACGCGGACGGCGACGTCCGAAATCAGAGGGCGGCCGGACTCCTCCGGCCGCCCTTTGTCATGCGGCTTAGCGAAAGGCCTTGAAGATGAGCATCCGTGGGACAGCGTGCGTCGCGGCGATGGTTGGACTGGGGCTCGCCCTGGGCCTTGGCGGCTGTGGGACGATGATGAAGGGCCGCGACCGCATCGTGAAGACCGCGCCGCACTGCGCCGACCAGACCGTGCAGATCTATTTCGAGGCCGAGTCGGCCGAGATCACCAAGGAAGGCCGCGCGGTGCTGACCGCCGCCGCCGCTCAGGCGAGGCCCTGCAAGGTGGCCGGGATCGACGTCCTGGGCCTGTCGGATTCCACCGGCGGCGCGGACGCCAACCTCGACCTCTCCAAACGCCGCGCCCAGTCGGTGACGGCGGCGCTCACGGCAGCCGGGCTGCCGGCCGCCGAGTTCAAGCTCGCCGGCGCCGGCCAGGCGGGCGCCACCACCGCCGGCGGCCAGGCGAACCCGCTTCGTCGGCGCGCCGACATCGTGCTGCACCTGGCGCCCAGCTGATCTGGGCGCGCCCACACCCGACGCCGTCGCACGCGCAAAAGGAAGGGCGGGCCCGAAGGCCCGCCCAGTGTGCATCATCGAGAAAAGGGGTGCGGAGACGGCAGACTGGCATATCGCCAGTCTCAAGTCGGGGGGGGCGTCGCCGCCTCCGCACGTCTACAAACACGCATCGGCGAAATGCGTTCCGGGGCGCGTGAATTTTTTTGCGGTTTTTTTCGCTGTCTGCCGCCTGTCGGGGCAAGATGTTGTTTTCATGGATATTTTTCTTCAAGCTTGGCCTTAGGGCCGGAGACCGGGGAACGGGCGCAGCGGAGGAACGTTCCGCAGTCGGTGGGTGAAGCCGCCCCCGGCGACCGAAGGACGGGCCTGTCATGCGATCAGCCTTTGCGACCGGGCGCACATCGCTCCTGATGAAGACGCCCAACCATCGCCAGCAGACCGCCCGGCGGCGGATGGCGGTCTTGTGCGCCATCCTGGGCCTGGCGCTGGCGAGCGGCGTGGCGGGAACCCTGATCCGCCCCGCGAGCACCCTTTCCAGCCGGCCGGCGACCGGCCCGTTCAGCTATTTCCCGTCTCAGTAAAGGAGCCACCGCCATGGCCGAGTCTTCCACCCCTACCGATCCGCCCCGGCCGGTCGTGGCCGCCACGCCCGCCCGGCAAGGGTTGCGCGGCACGCATCTCTTCTGGGTGCTGGTGATCGGCACCGCCCTGGCGGCGATCGGCCTGTTCCTGGCCTGGACCTGGAAGGCGCCCTCGCTGGCCGCGGCCGACGCCAAGCTGGCCAGCACCCACGCCCAGTCGGCGCCTGCCTTCACCGCCCCGGAGCCGGCGCCGATCGCCTCGCCCCCGGCCGCAGACCAGCCCGCGCCGCAACCCCACTAGCGCCCGCCTCGCTCGGCCCGAAACGACGAAGGCCGCCCTCGACGGGGCGGCCTTCTTCTTGTCTTCGGATCTCAGGCGACCGGTGGCCTAGACCACGGACTGTCCGCGGATCGCGCGCATCACGAAGCTCGCCACCAGCAGCACCAGGAAGACCACGAACAGCACCTTGGCGATCGTCGCCGCCAGGCCTGCCAGGCTCATGAAGCCCAGGAAGCCGGCGAGGATCGCCAGGACCGCAAACACCAGGGCCCAGCCAAGCATCGGAAACTCTCCTTGCAACGAAACGGGCGCCGCGATGGCCGCGACGCCCGTTCCTAACGTGGAGCTTGGCCGACCGTTCCGGCGCCTCAGGCGGCCTGTTTGGAGGCCTTGCGCGGATGGAAGAACAGGGCCTGGCCGATCGCCGCCTTCACCGTCTCCGGCTGGAAGGGCTTGGTGATCAGGAAGGTGGGCTCGGGGCGCTCGCCGGTCAGCAGGCGCTCCGGGAAGGCGGTGATGAAGATCACCGGCACGTTGAACCGCGCCAGGATGTCCTTCACCGCGTCGATGCCCGACGAGCCGTCGGCCAGCTGGATGTCGGCCAGCACCAGACCCGGGGTCTTTCGCGCGACGGCGTCGACCGCTTCGGTGCGGGTGGCGGCGATGTCGACCACCGTGTGGCCGAGTTCCTTCACCAGGGCCTCGATGTCGGCGGCGATGACCGGCTCGTCCTCGATGATCAGCACGTCGGTGGCCAGTTCCGCGTCGATCTCGGTCTGGGCCTCGGCGATCAGACGCTCGACCTCGGCGAAGTCGCTGTCGAGGATTTGCGCCGCTTCGGAAGGCGTGAAGCCTTCCAGCGCGGTGAGCAGGAAGGCCTGGCGCGACCGGGGCGCGATGCGCATCAGCCGCCGCGTGGTGTCGTCGGCGCCGGCGTAGTCGTCCTGCGGATCCTCCAGCTGGGCGCCCGAGGAACACCAGATGGCGTGGAACACGTGATAGAGCGCGACTCGCGGGGTCAGGTTCGCTTCCAGCGTCCGTTCGCCCGCCGCCAGCGCTTCGAGCGCGACACGGACATAGTGGTCGCCGGTCGTCTGATCGCCGGTAAGGGCGCGGGCGTAACGGCGGACGTACGGCAGGTGCGGCGCGAGACGAGCTAGCAGACTCAAGGGGTGACCCCTCCCTTTGGCATTGAACGCTTGAATTCAATTCACGATCGGGCAACCCGAGGCTCGCCCCGAAGAGACCCCATCATGATGCAAAAACGCTACAGCAGGGAACTTGTTCCCAAGCCGACTGGTTTTCCGCATCTTGCACGCTGCGTTACGGGAACTCGAAGCGGAGCCCTGCGTTGAGCGATGACGAGAATGCCATGAGGGGGCGGCCGTCGCGCAAGCGTCACGCCGATAGTATGATCGAAAACATGCCTTCACCGGATCCGCGAAAGCCGTCCGCCGCACTCGACGAGGCCCGCCTGCGCCAGCAGGCGATCGGCGTGCGTCTCCGCCAGATGTTCGACGAGGTGGTCAACGAGGAGGTCCCGGATGAGTTCCTGGAAATCCTGCGCCGCCACGACAGCAAGACGGCGGAGAAGGGTTGATGAACGCCGAACCCACGGCCCGACCCTCCCGCTCCGGAACCGATGACGAAGGCTTCAAGCGGGAACTGGTCCAGCTCATCCCGCATCTGCGCGCCTTCGCCCGGACCCTTTGCGGCGATCCCGCCGCCGCCGACGACCTGGCCCAGGACGCCATGATGAAGGCCTGGGACGCGCGCGCCAGCTTCCAGATGGGCACCAACATGAAGGCCTGGACCTTCATGATCCTGCGCAACCAGTTCTATTCGGAGAAGCGCCGGTCCTGGCGCCAGAGCCAGCTCGACCAGGAGGCCGCCGAGCGGACCCTGGTGGCGGTGGACGATCCCGAGGCCCCGGTGGCGCTGGACGAACTGCGCCAGGGCCTGGCCATGCTGCCGGCCGAGCAGCGCGAGGCGCTGATCCTGGTGGGCGCGGGCGGCTTCGCCTACGAAGAGGCCGCCGAGATCTGCAACTGCGCGGTCGGCACGGTGAAGAGCCGGGTGAGCCGCGCGCGGCGCGCCCTGCACGCCATCCTCGAGGACGGTTCCTACGACCGCGACGGCGCGTCGGCGGGGGACGCCATGCGGGCTATCCTGGCGGATGCGGAGCGGCTAAGCACCGTCCGTTGAGGACGGGACCAGCCCCTCCATGACCGGTCTGCCCCTATGAACGGCCTTTTTGGGGGTTCGCTGAGCACGATCAGGGTCCGCCTGACGGCGGCGCTGGCCGCCGCCCTGTTGCCGGTGCTGATCCTTGGCGTCGTCCAGTCGGTGGTCGCCTTCAACCGTGAGCGCGTCACCCTGCGCCAGAACCTCGGCTTCGCCGCCGAGCGTAGTGCGGCCACGGCGCGCAGCCGCATGGAAGGCGCGGGCATCCTGCTGCAGACCCTGGCCCCCGGCTCGATCGGCTACCAGTGCGCCGACCGGCTGGCGGAGGTGGCCCGGCGCATCCCGGGCTACGCCAACCTCGTCCGCTTCGACCGCCGAGGCCGGGTGGCCTGTGCGGCGGGCGACGTGCCGGTGGATCCGGAGCGCGCGCTGAAGCCCTGGTTCCAGCGGCTGGCCCATGGCGACCAGCTGGTCATCACCCGCGACCCCGGCGCCGCCTTCGGCCAGCCCTCCGTGCTGGCGGCGGTCCGCGCCGAGCAGCCGCCGGGCGCCTTCGACGGCGCGTTCGCCGCGGTGATCACGCTGGCCAGCCTGCAGCCCTCGGTCTCGGACCCCACCCTGCCGGCCCACGCCGACGTGGCCCTGGCCGATGCGTCCGGCCACTACATCAGCGAGACCGACACCAAGGCCTTCCCGGTGCTGCCGCCCGGCTGGCGGGCGCAGGTGCGGCTGAACGGCGCCCACGTCTGGTACGGCGCCGACGCCCGCGGCCAGCGCCGGGTCTATTCGGCCGCGCCGGTGGCCGGCGACGAGGTGTTCGTGGTGCTGTCCGCCAAGTCGCCGGGGATCCTGTCCTGGGCCTGGCTGAACCCGCTGTCGGGGATCCTTTTCCCGCTGATGACCTTCGGCCTGGCGCTGGCCGCGGTGCTGCTGGTCACCGACCGGGTGGTGGTGCGCTGGATCGCCTACCTGCAGCGCATCGCCTCGCTATACGCTCGCGGACGCCTGTCGGTCCGCCCGGTGCAGGCCGAGCAGATGCCGCCGGAGATCCGCGAACTCGCCGAGACCCTGGAAGACATGGCCGACGCGATCGTCGGGCGCGACGCCAGCCTGCGCGACAACCTCGCCCAGAAGGATGCGCTGATGCGCGAAATCCATCACCGGGTGAAGAACAATCTGCAGGTCATCTCCAGCCTGCTCAACATGCAGCAGCGCGCGCTCACCGACCCCGCGGCCCGCGCCGCGATGTCCGACACCCGCCAGCGGATCACCGCGCTCGCGCTCATCTACCGCGCCCTCTACCAGGGCCCCGACCTGAAGCGCGTCGACCTGCGGCCGTTCCTGGAGGAGCTGACCGCCCAGCTGGTGGCCGGCGAGGTCAACAGCGGGCCGGCGGTGCGCACGGAACTGTCCGTCGACGCCCTGGTCATCGACCCGGACCGGCTGGCGCCCCTCGCGCTGTTCGCCGTGGAAGCGATCACCAACGCCCAGAAACACGCCTTCGCAGCCCGCGGCGGCGTGCTGACGCTGGCCTTCCATGTGCGCGGCGAAGAGGCCGAGCTGGTGATTTCCGACGATGGCGAGGCCGGCGAGGACGCCCTGGTGTCGTCGGGCGTCGGCCGCACCCTGATGACCGCCTTTGCGCGGCAGCTGCGCGGCCGGGCGGAACTGGTTCGCAACGATCAGGGCGGGGTGACCGCGCGGCTGATCTTCCCGACGCCCGCGGCCGACGCGCCGCAGTCCGATGATGCGACCGCGGGGAACCAAGCGGCAGCGTAGGGGTTGTTACACGGCGAGTTTCAAACCTGGAGAATCCCAATGCGCAAGTTCGTACTGTTCGCCGTCATGGCCGCCAGCATGGCCGTCGCCGCCTGCAACACCGTGGAAGGCGCCGGCAAGGACGTCTCCGCCGCCGGCAAGGCCGTGACCAACACCGCCGACGACGCGAAGCACTAAGACATCGCGACCTAGATTCCGGAGAGCCCCGTCGCGATGCGGCGGGGTTTTCTGTTGCGCGTCAGGCCGCGGCCTGCGCCAGAGCTGCGCGGCTGTGGAAGCCCGGCGGCCCGGACCCCGCGGACAGGCCCTCGGCCGCCTCGGCGGCGCCCAGCACCAGCCAGCCGCCGCCGTTGAGCGCGGACTCCAGGTTGGCCATCACCCGGGTGCGGGCCTGCGGCGCCAGATAGCCCATCAGGTTGCGGCAGAGCACCAGGTCGAATTTTCCGAGGCGGCTGGTGTCGTCCATCAGGTTGACGCGCCGCCAGCGCACCATCTGGCGCACCCGTGGCGACAGGGCGAACCCGTCTTCCAGCCCCTCGAAATGTCGCACGAGCCGCCGCGCCGACAGGCCGCGCTGCACCTCGAACTGGCTGTAGACGCCCGCCTGCGCCTTCTCCAGACGCCGCTCGCAGAGGTCGGAGGCGAGGATCTCCAGGGGGACGCCGGCCGCGGCCGCCTCCTCGAGCGCCATGGCCAGCGAATAGACTTCCTGGCCGGTCCCGCAGGCAGCCACCCACAGCCGCAGCGGCTCGCCGCGGCGCGCCAGCTCGGGCAGCAGGTCGCCGACGATCCGCTCCAGGGTCGCCGGCTCGCGGAAGAAGGCGGACTCCGACGGCGACATGGCCTCGACCGCCGCCCAGATCAGCCGCTCCTCGTCGCGGTCGCGCACGGCGCAGATGAATTCGTGGACCGAGGCGAAGCCTTCGCGCCGCGCCACCGGCGCCAGGCGGTTTTCCAGCAGATAGGCCTTGTCCGGATCGACCCGCAGACCGGCGCGCTCGGCGCAAAGGCGGGCGATCAACTCCCGGTCCGGCGGCGTCACAGGGCGCCTGCCAGGGCCAGCTTGGAGGCCACGATGTCCCCGTCGAACGGCTTCATGATGTATTCGTCGGCGCCCTCGTCCAGCGCCTCGCGGATGCGGTCGAGGTCGTTCTCCACCGAGCAGAACACTACCTTGGGCGCGGCCCCCCCGGGCTCCTGACGAAGGCGGCGCAGGAACTCCAGCCCATTCATCACCGGCATGTGCCAATCCAGCAGCACGACGTCCGGCATGGCGGTCCGCACCCAGGCCAAGGCCTCGACGCCGTCACCGGCTTCGGCGACCTCGAACCCCAGGTCCTCGAGGATCCGCCGCGCCACCTTGCGCACGACGCGGCTGTCGTCGACGACCAGACACAGCTTCACCGCCACGGGCTCTTTGACCATGCCGCTGTTGTCGCGCCGGGATGGTTAAGGACCGGTGGAGGCTGGGCGCCGCGGCCAACCTATCCAATCCTTAACTGGCGGCGTTCGGGGGGCATTGTAGGCTTCGATCGACGTTCCAGCCGGCGAGGGCCCGATGTTGCGGAACTTCGCCCTGGCGGGATGGCTTGGGCTGGCGCTGAACGCCGCGACCGCGCGGGCGGCGGAACCTCTGCGCACGGTCGGCGAGATAAGCGCCGACATCGCCGTCGGCCGTTTCCAGGGCTCGGTCTGTATTTCGAATTGGCCGGCCCAGGCGCGCGGCGCCTTTGTGCTCAACGCCGGCCTGAACGTCGCGCGGATCACGGATGCGTCCGGCAAGGCGCTGGATTTCGGCGGCCTCTATGACGGCGCCGCCGATGGCGAGGGGCGCGTCTACACGGTGGCGACGCCGTTCCCCGCCACACTGTGCGTCAGCTACGTCGGGGCTTTCCCGGTCTATCCAGCGCACGACGCGCCGACGGACTTCAAGGGGTTGATCGCCTTCAACGGCGACAGCGTGCGGGCCTCCGAGCAGGCGGTCTGGCTGCCCACGCCTTTCGACGCCAGGGCGCGGACGAGGATCGGCGACACAGCCTACGACCTGAAGGTCAGCTGCGCCGGATGCCAGATGATCTATGTGAACGGCTCGCCGCCTTCGACGGGCGGCGCCGGGCGATTTGTGAGCGCCGCCCCACGGCCGCCGCTGCTGTTCGGCGGGACCGGACCTTCAGCGAACGGCGGCGGCCTCACCTTCGTCAACGTCGCGCCCGGGCCGGAGACGGCGGCGGCGCTGGCAGGCGCGTTCAAGGACTTTCGCGGCTTCTATGCGGGCTACATGGGGCGAGGCTTCGAGGACACGCCGACGCTGCTCCGGATGATCGCCCTGGATCAGGCCGAGCGCGATCTTCACGGCAGTTCCTGGGGCTTTGCCTCCTGGCCGACGATTGCCTTGGCGGGGGCTGGGATCGACGGCCTCGGCGCGGGCCTGCGGAGCCATGCACAGAAAGACGAATGGGTATTAGCCTACCTCTCGCACGAGACGGCGCACTACTACTTCGGCCACCTGAACGCGCCCACCGGCCGCTTCACCTGGCTGCTGACCGAATCGACGGCCGAGTTCCTCTCGATCAAGGCGCAGACCGCGCTGGCCGGTCCTGACGCGGCGGCCCGCCACATCGGCAAGCTCGTCGCGGCGTTCGACAAGCACGGGCCCTACCCGCCGTTGGACACCATCGCCAAGAGCGAGGAGATCACCCCCGACTACCGCTACAACTACGGCCCCCTGCTGCTGCTGTCGTTAGAACGCGCGGTGGGACCGCAGAAGATGCAGGCGTTCGTGCGCACGCTGTTCGCCGCGCCAAGCCCGCAGAGCTGGGACGAACTCGCGGCGCTGGCTGGACGCGCCGGGATCGGGACGGACGTCTGGCGCGACTGGCGCGCAACCTGCGTGACCGACGCGCCGAAAGCCTGCATCGACGGCCTGGCGCACTGAGGGCTAGCCAAGGCGTCCTGTGAGATTTACATATGTAGTTTATGAATAGCCAGCGGCCGGCCGAGAGTCCCGACGTCCCAGGCATCGCCCTTCCCATCGGGCTTCGGCTCGACGGCAGGCGGCGGCGGCTGGTGGGCGGGCTGCAGACGGCCGGCATCGTGCTCCTGTTGCTGGCGCTGGCCAGCATCCCGGTCCAGGTGGGAGTCTCCACCTGGGCCACCCACCAGGCGATGAAGGACGAGTGGGCGATCCGCGGGCCGGCCTGTCCGGTGGTGGCGCAGGTCTCGCGCGCGGCGACGGGCTTCAGGCCGCCGCCGCCCTTCGTCTACCAGCGCGTGGGCTTCGCCTATCAGATCGGTGACGCCAGCTGCGAGGCGGTGCCGGAGGGGATGTTCAGCGGCGCCACCCATCCGGTCTGCCAGTTCGACGCGCCGGCGGCGATCAAGGTGACCTACGCCGGACGCACGACGATCTTCGAGCCCGGCGTCGGCCATCGCGCGACGGTGAGCGTGCGCGGCGGCAAGGTCTCCTGCGTGATGGGCGGCTGGTTCACCGCCTACGGGCCGCTCGGCTAGGCGGGGATCGTCGCGGCCAGCGTGACCTTTTCCTCGGCCACGTCGGCGAACACCCGCCCACCGGCGTCGCCCACGAACAGGTGCACGTAGCGGGCCTGCACCCAGTGGCCGTGCAGGCCCTCGCCGGGGCCTTCGCCCCGCAGTCCGGCCAGGACCTCGGGCCGCAGACGGGCGCGGGGACCGGTCGCCTCCACCGCGATGGCGATCGAGGCGCCCTCCTCCACGGCGCGGACGCGGGCCGTCCCGCCGGTGGGCAGGGCCGCGCCGGCCATCTGGGCGAAGTTCAGCAGGGTGCGGGCGCTGGGCTTGTTCACCGCCGGGGTCTCGACCTGCCAGTCGAGCTCGGCGCGCATGTGGCCGAACACCCCCTGGGCCAGCTTCTCCAGTTCGCGCGCGTCGAAGGTCTCCGCCGAGGCCGAGGCGCCGAAGGCCACGCGGGTGAAGGCCAGCAGGTCGGCGAGCTTGCGCGCCGAGGCGCCGATCAGCCCCATGGCGTCCTCGCGCATGTCCTGGGCGGTGGGGTCCTCCAGGAGATCGAGCCCCGAGACGATGGCGCTCGCCGGGCTGATGAAGTCGTGGCACATGCGCGCGGCCAGGTAGGCGGCCAGTTCCGCGGGGCGGATGGGGGTGTCGATGGCAGGGGCGTCCGTCATGGCCGGGACCTTGTCGTGATTTGAGCCTTTGGAAAACCGCGCGCGGCCCATAAGACGTCCCGCCTGGGTAGTCGAGGTGGACGAAGCTTTGAGCCGGAACGACATCGGGGCCGAGCTGGCCGACATCTGCGAGGCGGCTGCGGCGCTGATCCTGCCCCTGTGGCGCACCGGCCTGACGGTCGCGCACAAGGCCGACGAGAGCCCGGTCACCGAGGCCGACCAGCGCGGCGAGGCCCTAATCCTCAAGGCGCTGGCGGAGAAATTCCCCGACGTGCCGGTGATCTCCGAAGAGGACGCCAGCGAATTCGGGACGCCCGACGCCATCGGTCCGCGGTTCTTCCTGGTTGATCCGCTGGACGGCACCAAGGCGTTCGTGCGCGGCGACCCGCATTTCACGGTCAACATCGGCCTGATCGAGAACGGCCAGCCGGTCGCCGGCGCCGTCTGCGCGCCGCCGTCGGGCGAGACCTGGTGGACGCAAGGCGGCCAGGCGATGAAGCGGCTGCCGGGCGCGGTGACGAGGCCGGTCAAGGCGCGGCCGTGGCCGCAGGGCGCGGCGCTGGCGCTCATCAGCCACACCATGAAGGTCGAGACGGCCGACAAGCTCGCCGAAGAGTACGGTTTCCACCTGCGCGAACCGATGGATAGCTCCATCAAGCTCTGCCGCATCGCCGAGGGGATGGCCGACATCTATCCCCGCCACGGGCCGACCATGGAGTGGGACACCGCCGCGGGCCATGCGGTGCTGGTCGCAGCCGGGGGCCGCCTGACGACGCCGGAGGGCGGCGCCTTCGTCTACGGCAAGGCCCAGGAGGGCTTCCGGAACGGCTGGTTCGTGGCGCGAGGCGCCTGAGCGCGCGCTCAGATCTTCTTGGGCTGGCGCCAATCGGTCGGCGCGGGCAGCGACACCTTGGCGGCCGAGGCGTGGGGGGCCGGCGCCGCCATGGCGTCGTGGATCGCGGCGGCCTTCGCCGGGTGGACCGCGACATAGCCGCCGAAGCCCGCGAGGAAGCTCAGCGCCGCCAGCAGCAGGATCGGCCGGGCGAACTCGAAGGGCTCGGCGTTCTGGGCGGGAAACTGCATCGGCGGGGCTCCTCCTTGGAGTCTCTACGTAGAGCCAACGGCCCCGGACGCGTCGGGTTGCGGAGGTTTCAGACCTCCGTCTGCATTCGCAGCGAGGTGTTGCAAATTGCCGCCAGGCCGACCGCCGCGGGCGCGGCCGGCCGCTTGCCTAGGGCGGCGCTTCGACGGCGATGATCTGGCCTTGCGCCGTCTCCGGATGATACTCGCCCATGAAGGCATAGGTCCCGGGTTTGAGCGGGCCGATGCTGAAGGTGACCTGCCCGCCAGGCGTCACCAACTGTTCCACGTTGAGGTCCTGGCTGTCGAACTCCTCGGTCGCCTTGTCCTTGTTCAGCAGCACGATCTGCACCTTCTGTCCGGCCGGCGCCGTCAAGGTGGCGGGCGTGAACCGGTGGTCGCTCAGCACCAGGACCAGCGGCGGCGCAGCTGCGCCCGCGGTCGCAGCAGGCGAGCCCAGTCCCACCCCCAAACCGGCGATCAGGACGCAAGCGGCGGTTCGCAGTGGCATGGGGGGCTCATCCTCGATGGATCGCAAAGATCGATGTTGCAATTGACAATCATTCTCAACAAGACATAGACCAGGGTTCC
>Ga0207695_10001432_pt1 | contig 40103 bp, 35 predicted proteins | sample KBSC54metaG_FD_184354 | JGI IMG/M metagenome (GOLD analysis project Ga0207695, IMG submission 184354) | Corn rhizosphere microbial communities from Kellogg Biological Station, Michigan, USA - KBS C5-4 metaG (SPAdes) (version 2) | ecosystem: Host-associated > Plants > Roots > Rhizosphere > Soil... | reverse complement strand
AACGCGACCCGGCCCTACCCCCCGTTGCAGAGCGCCCGCCGGAGGCGCCGGCCCTTCACCATGGTTTTGACTTTCAGGCGCCTTCAGGCGCCCCACACACGGCCGCCGGCCGCCGGCGCGCCCCAGCCACGCACCACCGAACTGCGCCACCCAGCGAATCCTTCTTAAACCGGTGCGAAGCCGTAAGAAACGCCCTTGACTGTCAAACCACAGACCAACCGCACAGACCACACACTGGATGTGCCGCCACCGCCGCGGTTCTCCCCTCCGGGAACATCACCTCGATCGCAGGGCCGATATCTTCCGCGGCACCGATCTCAATCCGTGTCCGTCGCGGCGAGAACCGCCAGGCTGCGACCGTCGGGACGGACGGCGACCAGGCCGAGGTCCCAGAAGACGTGCGTGTACCACGCGGAACCGGCATCGAAGCGGTACCACGTGCACCGCTGAGCCAGCGCCATGACTTCCTCGGGACCGGCGTCCTCGTCCGCACCGGCGAGCGCGGCCAGCGAACGCCACGCGAACAGCCTGCTGTAGGCGCCGTACCGTCCCCGGCCGTAGGCGCTGCCGTCCAAGGCGGCGTGGAACAGGATCCACCAGGCGACGCGCACCGAGATGTCGAAGACGGCCAGCCGGAACGGGATGGTGCCGGGCTCCAGGCACTCCAGATCAAGCGCGGGCAGCGCGGTGGCGATCGTCGCCGGAGTGACCGGCACGCCGAGCTCGAAGACCCTCGCCTCGATCTCCCCGTTGGAATCGTCGGCCCAGTTCTGGACCGCTGCGGACAGCGCTCCCGAGAGCTCATCGGTGGTCACATCCGTCGCGGGCCACAAGGGCTGGGCCCCGGCCACGACCACCGTCTCCCGGTCGGGCTCGACGATGTCACCGAGCCCTTTCTCCCACCCCTGCTCGACGTCCAGCAGAGCGAGCGGCAGCCGGCCGAGGGGATGGCTCCGCAGCGCCTCAGAGCCTGCCCACTGCACGATCTTCGGCGACCGCGCGACCGTGCCCTCCCGCAGCACGAGCTCGTGGACCAGACACGCGCGGAACGTGTCACCAGCCGCACCGGTCCCCTCGGCTGCCGCCGACGACGCGGCCTGCGGCCGGTTCTGCGCCAGGAGCGCGGCGGCGAGCGCCTCGATGCCGTGCCCGGCGGCTCGGCTCGCCGCGATCAGCCGCAGCGTCTGCGTCAGGTCGCTGTCGCCGGATTCGCTCACCAGCAGCCTGAAGAGGTGGTCGAACGCGTGAAGGTACTGCCAGGCCCGGGGTTCGGCCTGGTGACACGCCAGTACCGCGATCCCGAGGTCGCCGAGGTAGCCGGTGTCGCCGTCGGCGCAGCGACGCTCCGACTCGGCGCGGACGCGGCGCATGACCTTGCCCGGGTCGACGTCCGTGGAGTGCCCGAGGCTGCGCAGCTCCCGGATGGTCTCCTCGATCTGATCCGCCACAGCACAAGAGTACGAAACCTGCGACGCCGCCCACGACGGCGTTTCTGCCGTGCGTCGTGCGCAGCGTGGCTCAACCCAACGTTCTACCGCGCGTCCCAAGCGGCGAACAGCGCGCGCTCCTTCTCCTCGCTGAGGCCGTGCGGCCGGCTCGGCTGGTACGAGCGGCGCACCGCGCCGCCGTCGGCGCTCATCCAGGCCCAGGTGTCGCGGACCGTCTCGCGCAGCGGGCGGCAGCGCAGGCCGGCGGCCTCGGCACGGGAGGTGTCCGCGTCCCACGGCACGTCGCCCGGCGGGATCCAGAGCGGCAGCTCGCTCCAGAAGCCGAGGTCGTCCTGCTTCTCCAGGAACTCGCTGTCGAGCCACTCCAGGCGGGCCGTGGACCCGGTGGCCTCGATGCAGGCGTCGAGGAGTTCGCCGTAGGTGGAGGCGTTCGACGGGATGCCGGAGATGATGTAGTCGCCGGCCAGGCCCTGTTCGACGGCGGCGAGGGTGAACTGCGCGACGTCGCGGACGTCGATCGGATTGACCTTCGAGGCGGGGTCGCCGGGAGCCAGGGTCCGCACGTCGCGGGTGGTGCCGGCGGCGGCCATGCGCAGCAGGAGGGCCGGGAGGCGGCCGATGTCCTCATGCGGGCCGAGCAGGAGGCCGAGGCGCAGGAACAGGGAACGGCCGGGGAAGTCGCGGGCGACGGCCCGTTCGCAGCCGGCCTTGAGGACGCCGTAGTCGCCGTCGTCGGGGCCTGCGTCCGGGGAACACTCGTGGACCGGGGAGTCGTAGGTGGCGGGGTTCTCGGGCCAGTCGCTGAAGACGTTCTTGGTCGACATGAACACGTACGCCGGCGCGCTGCCCGCCAAAGCGCGCACGGAGTCGCCGACGATCCGCGGGACATAGCCGGAGGTGTCGACGATCGCGTCCCAGGGGCCGTGTCCGGCGAGGCGTTCGAGGTCTTCCCTCGATTCGCGGTCGCCGCGCACCGACTGGACGCCCTCGAGGTCCGGGGCGGTGCGGCCGCGGTTGAACACGGTCACGTCGTGGCCGGCGGCCAGGGCCTCGGCCGCGACGGCCCGGCCGAGGAAGGCGCTGCCGCCGAGGAGGAGAAGTCGCATTGGCCCAGCGTGGCAGCGCCCTCAGGGCGAAGGCCAGAGCTCTCTGCTCAGGGCAGAGGGACGCCTCACAGCGTGAGCTGCGTGACCGTGTAGATCACCAGCCCGGCCAGCGCGCCGACCACCGTGCCGTTGATCCGGATGAACTGCAGGTCGCGGCCGACCTGGAGCTCGATCTTGCGCGAGGCGGCCGGGCCGTCCCAGGCCGCGACGGTCTCGGTGATCAGGGACGTGATCTCCTGGCGGTAGGTGGTCACCAGGTGGACCGCGACCTCGCGGACCCAGCCGTCGGCCTTCTCCTGCAGGCCGGTGTCGGTCTCCAGGCGGCGGCCCAGGCCCTGCAAGCCCTCGCGGGCCCGCTGCTGCAGGTCGCTGCCCGGATCCTCGGCGGCCTCTATCACCGCCGAGCGCATGGCGGTCCAGCCGGAGCCGACCACGCCCTGGATCTCGGGATGCTCGAGGAAGTTGATCTTGATCTTGTCGACGCGGGCGCGGGTCGCCGGGTCGGTCTTCAGCTCCTCCGCGTAGTCGGCGAGGAAGCGGTCCAGAGCCCCGCGCACCGGGTGGTACTGGTCGTCGCGGACGCTGCCGGCGAGCTTGACCAGCTCGCGCTGGATGCGGCGGGCGACGGCGTCGTCGAGGAAGCGCGGGGACCACAGCGGGGCCTCGTTCGACACCGCGTTCTCGATCGCCTCGGGGTGCTCCTCCAGCCAGTCGTGGGCGCGCGCCGCGAGCAGGTCGACGAGCTGGTGGTGGCTGCCGGACTCGGTCAGGCGCTGCAGGAGGCCGCCGAGCGGCGTGGCGACGTCGGCCTTGGCCAGGCGGGTGGTGACGGCCTCGCCGAGGATCTTCTGGATGTCCTCGTCGCGCAGCACGGTCAGGATCCCGCGGACCGCGGTGGCCAGCTCCTTGGTGACGCGCGCGGCGTTCTCCGGCTGCGAGAGCCACTGGCCGGTCCGGCGGGAGATGCCGAGGGCGGCCAGGCGTCCGCGGATGACGTCCTCGGACAGGAAGTTCTCCCCGACGAATTCCCCGAGGCCCTCGCCGAACTGGTCCTTGCGCTTGGGGATGATCGCGGTGTGCGGGATCGGCACGCCCAGCGGATGCTTGAACAGGGCGGTCACCGCGAACCAGTCGGCCAGGGCGCCGACCATGCCGGCCTCGGCGGCGGCCTGCAGGTAGCCGGTCCAGCCGGTGACGCCGTGGTTCTGCAGGATCTTCATCGTGATGTAGACGACTGCCGCGCCCAGCAGGAAACCCGTCGCCACGGCCTTCATACGGCGCATCCCGCGGCGCTTCTGCAGTTCGCTGGGGGTCAGCGGTTCAGGGAGCCGCGCTTTCGTCACGATCGTTATTGTGGCCCAGCGAGCGGACTTGCGCCGAGCCGACGGCACGGTAGCGGTCTGGGTCACAGGTGAAGATGATGATTTGGGTCGGTTTGGGAGGCTGTGCCGACTCGACGGCAGCCCCCGGACTCGCGCTCACGCTCGCACTGCCGGCGTGGTTGAGCAGCGCGCCGAGCATGCGGCGGCGGCCGGGGTCGGCGGCGCCGAGGGCGTCGTCGATGATCACCGGCACGCCGCCGTCAGGCCCGACCAGCGCGGCGCAGGCCAGACGCACGCACATCGCCACGGCCTCGCGCGCACCGGTGGAGAGCTCGGCGTAGGGGTCGGTGCGGCCGTCGAGGGTGCGGGAGGCGATGCGCAGGTCGGCGTCCACGGTGACGCCGAACGAGGCTCCGAAGACCAGGCGCCCGAAGCGCTCGACCTGCTCCTTGAACGGGCCCTGATAGGCGCGGGTGGCCTCGTCGCGGCGGCGCAGGAGGGTGTCGCGGAGCAGCTGCGCGGCCTCGGCGCGGGCGGTGACGGAGGCGAGGTCGCGGGCGGTGGCGTCGCGGCGGGCCTCGGCCTCGCGGTGACGGTCGGCGAGGTCGTCGCCGACGGCTTCCAGGCGCCCGGCCAGGTGCTGGAGGGCTTCGCGGGCGTCCTTGATCTCGGACTCGGTGCGGGCGACGACCTCGCGGGCGTTGGTCAGGAGGAACTCGACCTGGTCGGGCTGGGCGTCGCGGTAGTTGGCGTCGTGGACGGCGCGGTCCCGGTCGGCGGTGGCGAGGGCCTGGGCCGCGTCGGTGTGACGCTGTTCGACGGCGGCGTCGTCGGCGGCCAGGCGGGCTTCGGCCAGGCGGGCCTCGGCGGCCTCGTGCTCGGCGGCCAGGTGTTCGGCGCGGCCGGCGAGCTTCTGGGCCTCGGCGGCGAGCTCGTTGGCCCGGGTCTCGGCGAGGCGGAGGGCGTCGGCCGCGCGCTCGAGGTTCGCGGAGGTCTCCTCGGACTCGGCGCGGCGGTGCTCGGCGACCGTCTCGGCCTCGTCGCGGTCGGTGGGCGCCAGGACGCCGGGATCGCGGCGCTCGACGTGGTCTTCGATGCGGGCTTCGAGCCGCGCCTCGTCGTCGGCGAGCGTGGCAGGGTCCTTGCTCAGCTTCTTGCGCGCGGACTCGGCGGCGGCGAGCGAGGCGCGCGCCTCGACGTGCCGCTGCAGACGAACGCGTGCGGAGGCGAGGTCGCGGACGTTGGACCGCAGACACAGGTCGCTGAGGGTGGATTCGGCGGCCTCGAGCTTGGCGCGCAGCTCGCGCTCGCTGCGGCCGGGCGCGAGGGTGACGCGCAGGATGCCCTCGGCCTCGATGACGAGGGGGTCGGTGAGCCGGCGGACGAGGGGATCGGCGAGGGCGGCCTCGGTGACCTCGGTGCGGGCTTCGGGGACCAGGGTCACGGAGTCGGTGGCGGATACGCGCGCCTCGGGCACTGTCGCAGTGGCGACCAGGGCTTCGACCGCGATGTCCGACGGGGCCGACACCATGACCGCCGCGCTCCCCAACCTCTCGACCCGCACCGTCGCCGCCGCGACCTCGATCGCGGTCCGGGCATCGCGCACGCCGCGGTCGGCCTGGTCGAGGGCCTCGACCACGCGGTCGTCGATCTCGGTCGCGGCGGTCTCGGCGGCGGCGAGCTCCACCTCGCGGTCGGCCTCGGCCAGGGCTTCGCGATCGGCGCGGACCCGCTCCAGCTCGTAGACGTCGCGCATCCAGCGGTAGTCGGCGTCCGCCTCCTGGTACCGGCGCAGCGCGAGCCGGTGCGCCTCGTCGGCGCTCCGGTGCATCGCCGAGGCGCCGTCGCGGCGGGAGTCGGCCTCGGTGCGGAGCTCGGTGTGCGCGGCGATCTGCTTCTGCAGCGCATGGAGCTCGTCCTCGTAGCCGCTCACGCTCTGCACCAGCGCCTGCCGCGCTTCGCGCGCGCCGGCCGCGAGTTCCGCGTCGCGCGAGGCCCGCTCCACCAGGGCCGCCGCCTCGTCCCGGCGCACCCGCAGGGTTTCCACGGCCTTGGCGCGCTGGGTGAAGGAGTCGAGGTCAGCGCGGTCCGTCACCAGCCGCTGCCGCAGCTCCGCCAGGCGCGCCGTCACTTCGCCGTGCCGCTCGGTGTCGGCCTCGACCCGCGCCAGCGTCTGGGCCAGCTCCGCGGCGTCGTCCGTGGCAGCGGCGGCGGCCTCCTGCGCGGCGCGGTACTCCCCCGTCGGCTGGTGGTTCTTCGCGGTGAAGTAGCGTGCGAACTCCTTCTCGACCCGCTGCACCAGCGTGTCCTCGGAGCCGTCGCCCGGCCCCGACGCGCCGCCGGCCGCCGCGTCGAGCGCCGCACGAAGCGAAGCACTCCCCGCGATGCGGTCCACGTCGAACGGCTTGTCCTGCAGCACCCGCAGCGCCTTGAACAGGTCGTAGTCCGTGGCCTGGTTCAGGATCGCCAGTACCCGCTCGTGCGCCTCGCGCCCGGTCAGCGTCTCGGGCGACGGCGCCAGGATGCGCAGCTCGGTCAGCGGACGCAGCCACCGCTTGCGGTACACCACGTGGTACCCGCCGACCCGGAACTCGGCCTCCACCTCCGGAGCGGCGTCGCTGTGCCGCGGCTTGACCGCCCGCACCGCCTCCTTGCGCGAGGAGTCCAGCTCGTCCAGCAGCAGCCCGAAGGCCTCGATGGTGCTGCTCTTGCCGGACTCGTTCGGGCCCTCGACCACGGTCACGCCGTGTTCGGCGAACGCCAGCTCCCGCTCGGTGACGCCGCGGAAGTTCGCCAGGTGGATCCGCAGCAGCCTCACGAAGCCCTCCCGGAGAGCGTGACCAGCAGAGCCAGGGCATCGGAGGCGCGGCGGGAGACATCCTCATCGGAACCGGTGGCGAGCTCACGCAGGTCATCGACGGCGCGGGCAGCGAAGCCGCTCAGGCCGAGCGAGCCGAAGTCGGCATCATCGGGCCGCACCTCCAGCCGGGTGCGCGAAGAATCCACCACTGCCGCGAACAGGTCCTCGCTGCTGCGGCGCAGGTCGTCGTAGGCGGCCTTGTCAGAGACCGACAACACACCGCGCAGCCGGAGCTTCAGGATGGTGCGCTCCTTGTCCGGGAGCTTGTCCAGCCGCTCGCGCAGCCCGGCGATGTCCGCGGCGTTGTTCAGTTCGCCTTCGGTGCCCTCGACCGAATGGAAGGTCCAGGTGGCCACCCGATGCGAGGTCACCACCGGCGGCCGCGAGAGATCGGCCTCGTCGATCTCGACCACCAGCACGTTGCCCGGGTCCGTCTCCACGAAGGCAGTCGGCTCCGGCGCTCCCGAGTACCACACCCGAGGCGTCACCTCAGTGGTCGAATGCCGGTCACCGAGCGCGACGTAGTGCGCCTTCCCCGCCTCCAGCGCCGCTCGCACGCCGTCGAGGCGGATCAGCGCGACCGGGTCCGCCTGCGGGGCGACCGCGTCGACCGCGCCGTGGCCGACCGCGACGCGGACCACGCCGGGCGGGGCCGGGTCGAGGGCGTTCAGGAGGTCGCCGAGCAGGTCCGAGGTCGGGCGCTTGGAGCGCCACGGGGCGCCGACCACCTCGAAGCCGGGGCGGACCTCGACCGGCGTCTCGTCGCGCAGTACCACCACGTTGTCCGGGCACGCCTGGCGGAAGCGCTCCGAGTCCCAGATCGACGCCGCGTTCAGCGGGTCGTGGTTGCCCGGAAGCAGGAACACCTTCAGCGGCAGTGCCCTGAGCTTCTCCATGGCCTGCCGGACCGTGCGCGCCGACTCGGTGTTCGTCTCGAAGACGTCGCCGCCGACCACGACGGCTTCGCAGCCCTCGGACACCGCCAGCCGGCCCAGCGTGCCGAGCACGTCGCGCCGCGCGGCGTCGAACTGGCCCTGGCGTTCGGGGTCGAGGAACCGGCGGCTCATGCCGAGCTGCCAGTCGGCGGTGTGCAGGAATCGCATAGAGGTCAACCGTAGACCGTCGGACTGTCAGCCCGTGGCGGTTCCGGACAGTGACGGTCCGATCAGGACTGGACCGTCCAGCCGGACGCCGCGAGGTCCGCGGCGAGCCGGTCGGCCACGGCCGGATCCACCAGCAGCTCGACCAGACCCGCCTCGCGGCCCGGGGAGTGGTCGATGCGGACGTCCTCGATGTTGACCCCGACGCTGCCCGCGGCGGCGAACAGCCGGGCCAGCTCGCCGGGCCGGTCGGAGATCAGTACCGGGACCGCCGTGTAAGAGAACGAAGCCGATCCGTGCTTGCCGGGGATGCGCGCGTGGCCGGCGTTGCCGCGGCGCAGCAGTTCGGCCAGGTTCTCGGCGCCGCGCTTGGCGGCCTCGGCGTCGGGGCCCGCGACGGCGCGCAGCGCGGCCACCGCCGCCTCCAGGTCCGCGGCGTAGGCGGCCAGGACCTCGGCGATCGCCGGGGCGTTGGCGGCCAGGATGTCCTCCCACAGCTCCGGAGCGCCGCCGGCGATGCGGGTCAGGTCCCGGATACCGGTACCGGAGATGCGGACCGACTCCTCGCGGGCGTCCTCCAGGCGCGCGGCCATCAGCGCGGCGACCAGGTGCGGGGCGTGCGAGATCAGAGCCACCGCGTGGTCGTGCTCTTCGGTGTCCATCACGACCGGGACCGCGCCGCACAGCGAGACCAGCTCCAGAGCCTGGTTCAGGGCGTCGCGGGAGGTGGTCGGGCCGGGCGTCAGGACCCAGGGACGCCCCTCGAACAGGTCCGCACGGGCGGCGAGCGGGCCGGAGCGCTCGCGGCCGGCCAGCGGATGGCCGCCGATGAAGCGGCTCAGGTCGGCGCCGGCGTCCTCGGCGGCGTCGTGGATCAGCGCCTTGACCGAGCCGACGTCGGTGTAGACCCGGGCCCAGCCCTCGCGCTGCGCCTCGGCCAGCATCGCTCCTATCCGCGCCGGCGGCACGGCCAGGATGCACAGGTCCACCGGCTGCGGGGGACGGCCGGTGCGGCCGGCGCCCAGCGACGCGGCGGTGCGCGCGGCGGCCTCGTCGGTGTCGCTGAGGTGCACCTCGATGCCGCGGCGGGTCAGGGCCAGGGCGATGGACGTGCCGATGAGTCCGGTGCCGACGACTAGGGCGGAGCGCATGGGCAAACCCTATCGGCCTCCCTCGGCCTCCATCAGCCGCACGTCCCCGGCTACTGCGCGATATCCCTGCGCAGCGCCGCGGCGCCGCCCAGGTAGACGTGCTGGATCTCGCTCTTGCTGCGCAGCGTGTCCACATGCGCCAGCAACCGGACCACGCGCGGCATCGCGCCGGTCACGTCGATCTCGGCCGCGCACATCAGCGGCACGTCGACGATGCCCAGCTCCCGCGCGGCGAGCGCCGGGAACTCGCTGTGCAGGTCCGGCGTGGCCGTGAACAGCATGCTGATCAGATCGTCGACGGTGAGCCCGTTCTGCTCCAGCACCTGCTTGATCAGCTCCGTGGTGCCGGCCATCAGGTGGTCCCGGTCGTCCACGTCCAGCTGGATCGCGCCTCGCACCGCCCGCACTGCCATGAAGCCACCCTACTGATCTGCGGAATCGCCCGCGCGGCCTAGGCCACGTCGAAGTTGTGGCCGCAGGCGTAGGTGTGGCCGCTGGGGAGGCTGTCGTTGCGCAGGAGCTCGAAGCGCTCGCGGGTGTTCTCGTCGTTCGGGGTGTAGACGGTCATCCGGGTCTCGGGCGTGGCGGCCACGTCGAACGTGGTCACCACCACGTTGAGCTCCCCGAGCGCCGGGTGCCGGAAGACCTTCACCCGGACGCCGCCGTCGGCGACGCCGTGCTCGGCCCACAGCTCGGCGAACTCCGGGCTGGCCGCGCACAGGCGCTTGACGAACTCGTCCCATGCCGGCTCGCCGACGTGCCGGCCGTAGCGGGCGCGGAAGTTCGCGACCATCCGGGCCAGGTCGTCGCCGCGGTTCACGAACGGGTGGCAGCACTTGGGGCTGGTGAAGCACTGCCACAGCGAGTTCCGCTTGTCCTCCGGCGCGTTCACCATCCACGGGAACAGCAGCCCGTAGGAGCGGTTCCAGGCCAGGATGTCGCTGCGGCCGTTGACGACCGAGGCCGGCAGCGGCGCCAGGCGGTCCAGGATCTCCTGCACCTCCGGGTCCAGCCGCCGGCAGCCGGTCATCGCCGGGACCGCGGGGACGTCGGCCAGCTGGTACAGGTGCTCGGTCTCGGCCGGGTCCAGCCGCAGGGTGCGGGCCACGGCGTCGAGGACTTGGACGCTGGCGTTGATCTGGCGCCCCTGCTCAAGCCAGGTGTACCAGGTCACCCCGACCCCGGCGAGCTGCGCCACCTCCTCGCGGCGCAGGCCCGGCGTCCGGCGCCGGGTGCCGGTGGGCAGGCCCAGCAGCTCCGGGTCCAGCCGCTCGCGCCGGCTGCGCAGGAACGAGGCCAGCTCCGAGCGGCGCCGCGGGGCGGCGTCTTTGCCCGGCGTTCGGCTCGTGGTCACCTGGGAGACGGACATGTCGATGCTCACGAACACCATGATGCCTCGTTCGGCATCCTGGTGCCAGGTACTGCTAGTAATAGGATAACTAGGCTCCTGGTACCCCCATAAAGAGCCGCGCATCCTGGTGTTGTGACCAAGACGCTAAGCGAGTCCGCGACCGGACCGAACCAGATGACCACCGCTTCCGCCGGCGGCGCCGCGACCTTAACGCCGCCAAGACACCAGCGTACGCCCGGCGCTGCGGACGCCCCGGCCGGCAACCGCCGGTCGGGGCTGATCCTGGCGACCGTGCTCGTCGGCTACTTCATGGCGCTGCTGGACGGCTCCATCGTCAACGTGGCCCTGCCGAGCATCCGCGAGAAGCTGCACGCCAACGGCGCCAGCCTGCAGATGGTCGCCGCCGGCTACATCATCGCCTACGCGGTCCTGCTGGTGACCGGCGCGCGCCTGGGCCGCATCCTCGGCCACGAGCGGCTGTTCAAGGCCGGCCTGGCCGGCTTCACCATCGCCTCGCTGGCCTGCGGGCTGGCACAGAACAGCGGCGAGCTGATCGTCTTCCGGGTGATCCAGGGCATAGCCGCGGCGATCATGCTGCCGCAGGTGCTCAGCCTGATCCAGCAGACCTTCCAGGGCGAGGCCCGGGCCAAGGCGATGAGCGCCTGGACCGCGGTGCTGGCCTCCGGGATCGTGGTCGGGCAGGTGCTCGGCGGCATCCTGGTCACCGCGAACCTGTTCGGGTGGTCGTGGCGCCCGGTGTTCCTGGTGAACGTCCCGATCGGCGTCGTGCTCTACATCGCGGCCATGCGGTCGCTGCCGTCGGTCAAGCCGCACAACACCGCGGCCAACAGCAAGGTGGACATCGCCGGCGTGCTGACCTTGTCGCCGACCATCCTGGCCCTGGTGGTGCCGCTGGTGCTGGGCCACGACGAGCACTGGCCGGTCTGGGGCTGGGTCCTGCTGGCCGCGACGCTGCCGCTGCTGGCCCTGTTCCTGGCGGTCGAGCGCCGGGTGGCGCGCCGCGGTGAGTCCCCGATCCTGCCGGGCCGGATCCTGGCGATGTCCGGGATGAAGCCCTCGCTGGTCGTGATCTTCCTGGTCATGACCGTCTACGCCGGCAACCTGTTCGCCACCGCCATCCACCTGCAGGGCTCCCTGGGCTTCAGCGCGCTGAAGACCGGCCTGGCGTTCGCCCCGTGTGCGGCGTCCTTCGGCCTGGTGAGCTACTTCTGGCGGAACATCCCGGCGCACCTGATCCGGCGCCTGTCGGTGATCGGCCTGCTGATCGGCGCGGCGAGCATGGCGGCGCAGATCTGGATGTTCAAGGACGGCGGCTACGGCGGCGTGTGGTTCTACCTGAACCAGATGGTGTTCGGCTTCGGCATCGGGATCGGCAACGCCCCGACGATGACGCTGGCCCTGATGCGGGTGCCGGTGACCGAGGCGGCCGACGCCTCCGGCACGCTGGCCACCAACGCGCAGCTGGCGCAGGTCGTGGGCATCGCCTCGCTGGGCACGCTGTACCTGACGGTGGCCGCCGGGCACGCGGTGCACTCCGCGGGCCACGCCATGGCCTACCTGTCGGGAGCCGGAGTGGTCGTGACGCTGGTCGCCGTGGTGTTCGCCTACAACCTGTACCGGCAGGACAAGCACGAGCGGGCGGTCAAGGCCGCCGCTGCCGCGAGCTGAGAGCTGAGCGGCTGAGCCCGTAGCGATAAACGCCGAACGCCCCCGGGTGATCCGGGGGCGTTCGGCGTTTCGCTCGTCAGAGCCCGACCGCCTTGTAGACGGCACCGACCTCTTCCTTGTTCAGCGGACGCATGCGCTCCGGCTTCTGGTCGCCGAGCGAGATCGGGCCGAACTTGGTGCGCACCAGGCCGCGCACCGGGAGCCCGACGGCGTCCATGATGCGGCGGACGATGCGGTTGCGGCCCTCGTGGATGGTGATCTCCACGAGCGCGTTGCGGCCGACGGAGTCCAGCAGGCGGAAGTGGTCGACGCGGGCCAGGCCGTCCTCCAGGTCCACGCCCTCGCGCAGCCGGCGGCCCAGGTCCTTCGGGACGGTGCCGTAGACCTGCGCGCGGTATACCTTGCGGATCTCGTACGACGGGTGCGCGAGCCGGTGCGCGAGCTCGCCGTCGTTGGTCAGCAGGATCAGGCCCTCGGTGTCGACGTCGAGGCGGCCGATGTGGAACAGGCGCTCGTTGCGGCCGCGGACGTAGTCGCCGAGGTTGGGGCGGTCCGGGTCGTCCATCGCGGAGACCACGCCGACCGGCTTGTTGAAGGCGAAGTGGACGATGCCCTCGGCGGTGGAGATGCGCATGCCGTCCACGCGGATCACCGCGGTCTCGGGGTCCACGCGCATGCCCTGGTGGCGGACGATCTCGCCGTTGACCTCGACGCGGCCGGCGGCGATCAGGTCCTCGCTGACCCGGCGGCTGCCGACGCCGGCCTGGGCCAGGACCTTCTGGAGGCGGACGCCTTCCTCGTTGGGGTCGGCGAAGGGGTCGTAGTCGCGCCAGTCGGGCTTCGCGGCGGTCGGCTTGCCGCCGCCCGAGCCGGAGCCGCCGCCGGAGCCGCCGGAACGGCCGCCGGACTTGCCGGGCGACCGGCCGCCGTACGGGGCGGGCTGGCGTCCGCCGCCGGACCCCGATCCCGCTCCGGCCTGGCGCGATCCGCCGGACGAGCCCGATCCCCGGGATCCACCGCCGCCGGAGCCGGAGCCCCGGCCTCCACCGGATTTGCTGGGCTGGGAACGGCGAGCGGGGGTGTTCATGGCAACCATTGTCCCCCATCTGGGACCCCCGCTCGTCCGCCCTCGTTCGCCCGGGCGACAGGCCCGGGCGAGAACGGCTCAGCTCTTCATGATCGAGCCGGTGAAATCGGTGTCGGACTGGTATGCGCAGGTGATGTCGTGGTACCCCTTCGACCAGGTGTCGGAGTCCGCGTAAAGCATGCCGGACTGAGCGTCCTGCGGCAGCTTGGACTCGTCGACCTTGGTCTTGGCCGCGCTGTCGCACAGCGGCTCGGCGGTGGTCGACAGGTCGTTGTCGCTCGGGGCGGTGGACGTGGCACCCGGGTAGGTGAAGCTGTAGAAGACCTGCGCGTCGTGCGGCTGGGTGCAGGGGATCGCCTTGACCGAGTCGAAGCCCGCGGCGGCGTCGGTCGGCTTCTCGAAGCAGTCACCGACCCGCAGACTGACGGCGTCGAGCTTGCCGCCCTTGCTGATGGAGCCGGAGGAGTCGCGGTGGGACTTGTGAGCGTTGTTCACCAGGTAGCTGATACCGCCGCCGACCACGATGACGGCGACCACCGCGAGGCGGACGTAGAGCAGGACCGGCTTGCGGCTCTTCTTGGGCGGCGGGCCGTAGTTGCCGGCGCCTCCGTTGCCGTACGGGTTCTGCGGGGTCTGGCCATAGGGGTTCTGGGGAGCCTGGCCATAAGGGTTCTGCGCCCCATAGGGCATCTGGTCCTGAACCGGCGCGTGATTTCCGCCGGGACCAGATATGCCCTGGTAAGGCGACTGGTTGGTTTGAGGTTCGGTCATGGCGGTGAACTGTAGCCCCCCGCGCCGACACGGTATTGCTCAGCTGACACAGAGAAGATCGATGTCTGAATCGTCCGGTATCAGGGCTGATCAGGCCAAGGTTTCGGATTCTTCCATCGACTCCACCGAGGGCAGCAGCGGCGCCAGTTCGGGGAGCTCGTCAAGGGTGCGCATGCCCATCTTCTCCAGGAAGAGGAGCGTGGTCCGGTAGAGGATCGCGCCGGAGTCCACGTCGGTGCCGGCCTCCTCGATCAGGCCGCGGGTCAGCAGGGTGCGCATGACGCCGTCGCAGTTCACGCCGCGCACCGCGGAGATGCGCGACCGGCTCACCGGCTGGCGGTAGGCGACGACGGCGAGGGTCTCCAGAGCGGGCTGGCTGAGCTTGGCCTGCTGACCGTCGAGCACGAACTTCTCGACGAGCGGCGCACACGCGGCGCGGGTGTAGAGCCGCCAGCCGCCGGCGACCTGGCGGAGGTCGAAGCCGCGCTGCTGCTCCGTGTACTCGGCGGAGAGCTCCTGCAGGGTCTGGACGACCTCGTCGCGCGGGCGCTCGGTGATCTGCGCGAGGACGACGTCGGCCACCGGCTCCTCGACCACCAGGAGGATCGCCTCCAGGCACTGGCGCAGGGGCGGGAGGGGGGCCATGTCGGTGGAGAGCTGCCAGGTGGCTTCGTCGAGGGAGACGACGGAGTCGGCTTCGGCACGCGGGCTCGGGAGCGCGGACTTGGCCTCGCTCCGGGGAGCGGGCAGTCCGGCGGCTTTCGGCTCATCAGCAGCCTGGTCCTGCGGGGCACCGTCATCGCCGGCGGCGTACTCCGGGCTCTCGTACTCCCAGTCGTCGCTCATGCCTGCTCTCCCGCTTCCCACTCTTCGTCCTGCGAGTCCTGCTCGCCGTTCTCGCCCTGCTCGCCGTCCTCGCCCTGCGCCTCCTCGGCCGGCGCGCTGCGGTCGAACTCGTCGACCGCGACCTTCAGCTCGCCCTCCTGGGTGCCGGTCCAGGTGACCTTCAGCTCGGCGAAGGCGTCGGGCTGGTCGAACATCACCGCGGCCTCGCGGAAGAGCTCCAGCAGGCCGAGGAAGCGCGCGACGATCGTCAGCGTGTCCGGGGCGTCCTCGCAGAGCTTGTCGAAGCTGGCCGTGCCGAACTCGCGCATCTTGGCGATCAGGACCGCCACCTGCTCGCGGACGCTCACCGCGCTGCCGTGCAGGTGCGTGACCGAGACCTCCGGCGGGGTCTTCGGGGTCATGGCCTTCACCGCGAGGGCCGCGAACTGCTCCGGGGTGAGGTTGATGATCACTTCCGGGAGCAGGTCCGCGAAGGAGGGCTCCAGCTTCACCGCGCGGGGGAACATGCGGCCGGCGTTGGCGTGGCGGCGGCCGAGTTCGGTGGCCACCTGCTTGTAGGCCTTGTACTGGAGCAGGCGGGCGAACAGCAGGTCGCGCGCCTCCAGCAGGGCCAGGTCGCCCTCGTCCTCGACCTCGGCGGCCGGCAGCAGGCGCGCGGCCTTCAGGTCCAGCAGGGTCGCGGCGATGACCAGGAACTCCGAGGCCTGGTCCAGGTCCCAGGAGTCGCCCATCGCGCGGATGTAGGCGATGAACTCGTCGGTGACCTTGGACAGCGCCAGGGTGGTGACGTCCAGCTTGTGCTTGGCGATCAGGCCCAGAAGCAGGTCGAAGGGGCCTTCGAACTCCGGCAGGCTGACCTTGAAGCCGTCGACGCGCGCCGCGCTGTCGTCGGCGGGCCCGGCGCCGGCCGCCGCAGACGCCTCGGCCGCGGCGGTGGTGGCCGCCGCGGCCGCTTCGGCCTGGTCTACTTCCAAAGTCACGCCTGCACTCTAGACGATTGGTTCCCGGGGGTTCCGGCAAGCGGCACCGCGATCGTCTAGCGGTCACCGCCCGCCGAGAGCCGCTTGACCAGGATGCTGTCACGTCCGCGCGCGTCGAGGTCGGCCAGCAGGGCGGCCACGGCCTCGCGCACGATGCGCCCGCGGTCCACCGCCAGGCCGTACTCGCCGCGCAGCATGATGCGTGCGTGCTCCAGGCCGAGGAGTTCGTCCGGGGACACGTAGACGGTGATCTTCTCGTCGTGGCGTTCGCGGCCGCTCGGCCGGCGCGGGGCCGTGACCTTGCGGGACGGAGCCGGAGCGGTCGGCGGCGGCGTGACCGCAGCCGGCTCCGGGAGTTTGACCGGAACCTGCGTCGCGGCCTCGGCCGGCTCGGCGGAGACCGGCGGCGCCGGCACCGTCCTGCCCGGGCCCTTGGAGCCGGCGGCGGCCGGCGCGGGCGCGTTCGGCGGCGCGACCGGGTTGTGCCCCCGGTCGCGGGCCGGACGCTCCGTGCCCTCCTCGCCGCGGCCGTCGTGGCCCTCGCGGACCAGCGTCCCGTTGCCGGCGGTCGTGCGGAACAGCTCGTCAGCCGCGGGCATCCTCACCCGGCGTGGCACCGGACCAGAACCTCCCTCGCCAGCTGGCGGTAGGCGGCGGCGCCCACCGAGGCCGAGGCGTACGAGGTGATGGGCTCGCCGGCGACGGTGGTCTCCGGGAAGCGGACGGTGCGGCCGATCACGGTGTGGAACACCTGCGGGCCGAAGGCCTGCACCACGCGGGCCAGCACCTCGCGGCCGTGCACGGTGCGCGCGTCGTACATGGTGGCCAGGATGCCGTCGAGCTCCAGCTCCGGGTTCAGCCGCTCGCGGACCTTCTCGATGGTCTCGGTGAGCAGCGCCACGCCGCGCAGCGCGAAGAACTCGCACTCCAGCGGGACGATCACGCTGTGCGCGGCCGTCAGGGCGTTGACGGTGAGCAGGCCCAGCGAGGGCTGGCAGTCGATGATGATGAAGTCGTAGTCCTGCATCACCGGCTTGAGCGTGCGGGCCAGCGCCGACTCGCGCGCGACCTCGGTGACCAGCTGCACCTCGGCGGCCGACAGGTCGATGTTGGACGGCAGCAGGTCCATGCCCGGGGTCACCGTCTTGAGCAGCACGTCCTCGACGTTCACGCCCCGGTGCATCAGCAGGTTGTAGACCGTGCGGTCCAGCTCCATCGGGTTCACGCCCAGGCCCACCGACAGCGCGCCCTGCGGGTCGAAGTCGACCAGCAGCACCTTCTGCCCGTACTCGGCCAGCGCGGCGCCCAGGTTGATGGTCGACGTGGTCTTGCCCACGCCGCCCTTCTGGTTGCACATCGCGATGATGCGCGCCGGGCCGTGCTCGACCGGGGGCCGGGGCACCGGGAAGCGCGGCATCGGGCGGCCGGTCGGCCCCACCCGCTCGCGGCGCTGCGTCGCCGGGTCCGGCGCCAGGGTGGCGGCGTAGTCGGGGTCGGGCTCTATCTCCGCGTCCGGGTCGAACCCGTCCTGGTAGCGGAGTTCGTCCTCGATGATGCCGTAAGGGTCGTCGAACTCCACTCCGGCGCGGGTGGCGTCGGAGGTCTTGTCAGTCGTGTTCATCATGTCCTCGGAACGCTGTGGTTGACGAGGAGCAGGCGTGATCCCCGTCTGAGACGCCATCGCGCCGGCGGAGCCGCCCGGGGCGGCGGAGGTCGATGCGACCACCTGGCCGGCGGCAAATGTCGACTCATTCACAAGTCGTTCTACCTCCTTACCGACTTGCCCACTCTCATCGCTGGAGTGACTCTATGGGCACGGTGTCATTACAGCAAGGCAATGAGACACAGGCGGGGCGTTTCAACCTGGTTCCTGGCGGAAAACGCTTGATAAATCACCCGAACCGGTATGCGCCACCGCTATCTGTCATCTCATATCAGGATGGTAGGTCACGGCCATGTCACAGTGACGCGAAGCGTCTCCACAACGGGCGGCGGTGGGAGACGGGTGGGCCAGTGTCCGCGAACGCGGACATCGGCGGCCGCACACGAGCCCCGCCCGTGCGGTCACCGTACCTTGATCAGCCGGTCAGGGCCCTGGGATGGCTGGTGGCGTACACCTCACGCAACCGGTCGACCGTCACCCGGGTGTAGACCTGGGTCGTCGTGGCCGAACTGTGACCCAACAGCTCCTGCACGGTCCGGATGTCCGCTCCCCCGTCGAGCAGATGGGTCGCGAAAGAGTGCCGCAGAGTGTGCGGCGAGACGCGGCCGGCCAACCCTGCGCGCTCGGCCACGGCGCCTAGGACCGTCCACGCACCCTGACGCGTCAGCCGGCCGCCGCGCGCGTTGAGGAAGAGCGCTCCGGCGTTGCCGGATCTGGCTTTGCGCGTCAGCTCCGGGCGCAGCCGCACGAGGTAGTCGTCTATCGCGCGGCACGCGTAGGAGCCGACCGGGACGAGGCGCTGCTTGCCGCCCTTGCCGTCCAGGACGACCGTGCGGTCCTCGCGGTCGACGTCGTCCACATCGAGCGCCACGGCCTCGCTCACGCGCGCTCCGGTGCCGTACAGGAACTCCAGCAGGGCCCTGTCGCGCAACGCCATGGGCTCGTCCGTCTCGGCCGCCGCGAGCAGACGCTCGATGTCGTCCAGCGGCAGGGCCTTCGGCAGCCGCATCGGCACCTGCGGCGGCGGCACCTCGTCGGTGACGTCGACGCCGACCCAGCCCTCTGCCAGAGCGAACCGGTGCAAGCCGCGCACGGCGGACATCGTGCGGGCGGCGGACGACGCGGCGCCGTCCTGAAGGCTCGCGAGGAACGCCGAGATGTCCGCGCGCTCGATGTCGGCGAGATTCTCCCGGCCTCTGCCGTCCAAGAAAACCCTGTACCGCGCCAAATCTCTCCGGTAGGCCGCGAGAGTGTTGGCACTGAGTCCGCGCTCCACGGACAGGTGCTCGAGGTGCGCTTTCACACGGGATTCGAGGTGGTCGGACACGGGGTCACGCTACCTCGCGCACGATCCATCAGGTTTCTTATGGGTCGGCAGGTCGAGTGCCGTTTCGCTGATGTTTGCTGAGGCCTTTGTCGGCGGGACTTTACTTGTGGGGGGTGGCATGGCGTAAAACAGTCGTTCCGGCATAGCGTCGGACGTGCGTTCGTCACGCATGCAGAAATCAGGGGGTTTCGGGCAAATGGACTTCAAGCAGCTTCAGGCCAGACTCGGGAGAAACGGCCAGGCCATCGTCATCGGCGGCCTGCTGATGTTCATCGACAGCTTCTTCGCCTGGTACGGCCTCAGCGGCGGCAGCTCTTCGGAGCTCAAGGCGCTGGGCATCCAGACCAGCGTCAGCGCGTGGAGCGCCGGGTTCGGCGCGTGGTTCTCGGTCATCCTCGTGCTGGCCGTCGCGGTCGTCGCGGTGCTCGGCGCGCTGGGCCGGCTTCCGCTCGCTCCGCTGATGATCGGGTTCCTGGAGTTCAGCGGCGGCGTCCTGGCCGCGGTGATCGTGCTCCTGCGCTGGATGACCTACCAGACCGCCTCGGGCGAAGGCGCGAGCGTCGGCGCGCTGTGGGGCACCTACGTGGGCGTGATCCTGGCGATCGTGGTCGCGGTGTTCGGCTACCTGGACTTCGTCGCCAAGGGCGGCGACATCAAGAACCTGGGCGCCGTGTTCCAGAACGGGTCGTCGGGGCAGGGCCCGCAGGACCCCCAGGGTCCGTACAACCAGGGCCCGTACAACCAGGGCGGCCCTTACAACCAGGGGTGATCGGCGGCTTATCGGGCACTGACGAGAAGGGCCCCGGCTGGTGCCGGGGCCCTTCTTGCTGCGTTCTCACGCCAGGTTCCTACGCCAGCACCTCGTCCAGCTTCAGCGACGGCAGGTCGTGCGCCTCGCCGACCTGCGGGTAGGTCAGCTGGCCGTCGTGCGTGTTCAGGCCCAGGGCCAGGGCGTGGTCGCGCTGGCACGCCTCCTTCCAGCCGAGGTTCGCGATCTCGACCGCGTACGGCAGCGTGACGTTGGTCAGCGCGTAGGTGGAGGTGTAGGGCACCGCGCCGGGCATGTTGGCGACGCAGTAGAAGACCGAGTCGTGGACCTGGAAGGTCGGCTCGGCGTGCGTGGTCGGGTGCGAGTCCTCGAAGCAGCCGCCCTGGTCGATGGCGATGTCGACGAGGACCGAGCCCGGCTTCATGCGGGAGACCAGCTCGTTGCTGACCAGCTTGGGGGCCTTGGCGCCGGGGACCAGCACCGCGCCGATGACCAGGTCGGCCTCCAGGCAGGCCTGCTCGATCTCGAAGGCGTTGGAGGCCAGGGTCTGGATCGCGCCGAACTGGTCGGCGTCCACCTGGCGCAGCCGGGCGATGCTCTTGTCGAGCAGCTTCACCTGGGCGCCCATGCCCTTGGCGATGACCGCGGCGTTGATGCCGGACACGCCGCCGCCGATGACGACCACGTTCGCGGCCTGCACGCCGGGCACGCCGCCCATCAGCACGCCGCGGCCGCCGTTGGCCTTCTGCAGCGTCGCGGCGCCGACCTGGGCGGCCATCCGGCCGGCCACCTCGGACATCGGGGCCAGCAGCGGCAGCGAGCCGTCGGGCAGCTGCACGGTCTCGTAGGCGATCGCGGTGATGCCGGAGTCCAGCAGGGCGTCGGTGCACTCGCGGGAGGCGGCCAGGTGCAGGTAGGTGAACAGGACCTGGTCGCGGCGCATGCGGTGGTACTCGGCGGCGATCGGCTCCTTGACCTTCAGGATCAGGTCGCCGGTGGCCCAGACCTCGTCGGCGGTGGGCAGGATGGTCGCGCCGGCGGCGACGTACTGCTCGTCGGACAGGGACGAGCCGGCGCCGGCGTCCTTCTCGACGAAGACCTCGTGGCCGTTGCGGACCAGCTCGTGCACCCCGGAGGGGGTGATCGCGACGCGGTACTCGTTGTTCTTGAGTTCGCGGGGAACGCCGACCTTCATGGCGACCAGATCCTTCGTTCGGTTCGGTACGGCGCCGACCTCGCTGTCGGCCCCGGAAAACGCCGAGTACACCCGATGCGGGGGAAATGCGATCGAGTGACCGACTCGTGCTCAAGGTGTTGTGGCGAGTGTATCTCCGCGTGACCGGCTCGATCGCTTACAGCGTGTCAGGCCGGGAGCCTTAATTCGTACGAGGTGAAGGGGCGCTGTCCTGCGGATCGAAGGACTCCGAGGTCATCGCCCTGGGGAAGACAGGCGAAACCCCGCCCGCCTCGTGAGGTCGAGGAGGGCGGGGTGGGGCGGGTCCGGGGCGCTGTGTGGGTCAGCCCTGTGTGGGTCAGCCCTTCACGCAGACGACCTGCTTCAGCTCCGCGACGATCTCCACCAGATCGGTCTGCTGCGCCATGACCGACCGGATGTCCTTGTACGCGCCGGGGATCTCGTCGACGACCCCGGGGTCCTTGCGGCACTCGACGCCCTTGGTCTGCTTCTTCAGGTCCTCGACGCTGAACTGCTTGCGCGCCTGGGTCCGGCTCATCCGCCGCCCGGCTCCGTGCGAGGCGGAGTTGTAGGCGGCGTCGTTGCCCAGACCGCGCACGATGTAGGAGCCGGTCCCCATGGAGCCGGGGATGATGCCCAGGTCCCCGCCGCCGGCCCGGATCGCGCCCTTGCGGGTCACCAGGACGTCGACGCCGTCGTAGGTCTCCTCGGCCACGTAGTTGTGGTGGCAGGAGATGGCCTTGTCGAAGGCTATCTTCGGGAACTCCTTGCGCATGACCTCCGCGAACAGCCAGAGCATCACGGCCCGGTTCCGCCGCGCGTACTCCTGCGCCCAGAACAGGTCGCGCCGGTAGGCCGCCATCTGCGGGGTGTCCGCGAGGAACACCGCGAGGTCGGGGTCCGGCAGGTCCTGGTTCTGCGGCAGGGTGCGGGCCACCTCGATGTGGTACGCGGCGAGCTGGTTGCCGATGCCCCGCGAGCCGGAGTGCAGCATGAGCCAGACGACACCCTCGGTGTCGACGTTCACTTCGAGGAAGTGGTTTCCGCCGCCGAGCGTCCCCATCTGCTCGCCAGACCGGCCCCGCTTGCCGCGGGTGACGGAGGGTTCGAGCTCGTCGAAGCCCTCCCAGAAGTCGTGCCAGCCCCGCAGCGGCTTCTTGGCCCCGGGCTCCTGCACGGCCTCCAGGCGCAGGTCCTTGTGGTGGACGCCCCGCCCGACCGGGATCGCCTGCTCGATGCGCCCCCGCAGCTTGCCGAGGTTGTCAGGAAGCTGATCGGCCTTCAGCGTGGTCTTCACCGCGGACATGCCGCAGCCGATGTCGACCCCGACGGCCGCGGGCGAAACAGCACCCTCCATCGCGATGACGGAGCCGACCGTCGCCCCGATCCCGAGGTGCACGTCCGGCATCACGGCGACGCCGTGGGTCCAGGGCAGCGCCGCGACGTTTCGGAGCTGCTCCAGCGCCTGCGGCTCCACAGACTCCGGCTCGGCCCACATCCGGATCGGCGAGCTGAGCTCGGTCGCTCCGGGAACTGTCGTGTACATGCTTCTACCCTGCCTCTTTCGCGTTCGCGTTCGGTGGACGACGGGAACTATGAGGCCATGGGGGATCGTGTGGCGGCAACAGGATTTGTGGGCATGATGCGAGCCGTGGCCCCCGCCGCTAGTACCCCCGAGCCCGCGTCAGCGCGTGCTCCAGCACCACGATCAGCGACTCCCGCACCGAATCCGCGCTCCGCGCGTCGAAAGCCACCACCGGCACCTCCGGCGCCACGTCCAGTGCCGAACGGACCGCGGGCAGCGAGTGCGTCAGGACTCCGTCGAAGGCGTTCACCGCTATCGCGAAGGGTGTGCCGTCTCGCTCGAAGTAGTCCACCGCCGGGAAGCATTCGTCGAGCCGGCGGGAGTCCACGACCACGAGGGCTCCGAGCGCTCCGGCTGTGACGTCCTTCCACATGAAGCCGAAGCGGTCCTGGCCGGGGGTGCCGAAGATGTAGAGCTTCAGCGTGGGGTCCAGGGTCAGGCAGCCGAAGTCCATCGCGACGGTGGTGGTGGTCTTGCGGGGGGTCATGCTGGTGTCGTCGACGCCCGCCGCCACCTCCGTGATCGCCGCCTCGGTGGTGAGGGGCTCGATCTCGCTGACCGCGCCTATGGCGGTGGTCTTGCCCACGCCGAAGCCGCCGGAGATGACCATCTTCACCGGCTGTGGGGGCCGGGTGGCGGTCGCGGTCGCCGTCGAGGCGGTGTCGTCAGTCATGGCCGGGCCCGCCTGACGTGTGGATTGCGCGGAGGCCATCGATCACCCTTCTCAAGATGTCCAGATCCGAGCTGCCGGCCGCGCGGGGGACGTGGACGGTCAGCAGCTGGCGGGTGTGCAGGTCGCCCACCAGGACGCGTACGACGTTCAGGTGCAGCCTCAGGCGGGCTGCCAGCTCGGCCAGGGAGACCGGGACGCGGCAGGTCTCGATGATGGCCCGGCGCTCGAAGGCCAGGTGCGCCTCGTCCAGCTGGGCCAGCGCCTCGGGGGTCGCCACCAGCTGGGTCTCCATCGGCAGCGACTGCTCCTCGGCGACCACGCGGCCCTCGGTGAGCAGGAAGGGACGCACCGCCGAGACCGGCTCGGCGGTGTCGCTGCGATGCTCCTGCTCGGCGGTGCCTCCCCCGCCCGGCTCGGTCACCCCTGCCCACCGCCCGGTCTGCGTGCGGGGACGCCCATGCCGACGGTGTTCTTCAGCTCGATGATCAGCGCCGGGCTCAGGACCGCGCCGACGCGGTTGGCGAACAGCGTCATCTCGTAGGCCACGTTGGCCAGCTTGGCGTCGGCCGTGGTGACCGCCCCGAGGACCGCCCCGCTGCCGATCCTGGTGATCAGCAGGTAGCCGCCCTCCATGTCGATGATGACCTTGTTCAGCGCGCCCAGGCCGTAGTTGCCGCCGGCCCCGGCGGCCAGGGAGGTCATCCCGGACACCACGGCGGCCAGCCGCTCGGAGGACCCCGGGTCCTGCGGGCGCGAGACGGCGATCAGCAGCCCGTCGGACGACACCGCGATGGCGTCGACCACGCCGGCGGTCTCGTTGGCGAAGCGCGAGACCATCCACGTGAAGTCCGCGGCGTCGGCAGCGAGCCGCTGTTCTTCGCTCTCCCACGGGGCGGCACTGTTAGAGCCGATCATGAGTGTCGTCCTCCTATTGGTCTTCCCCGTCCCGCTCCGGCGTGGTCGGGCCCGCGTGGCGGGCCGCCTGCCGGCGGGTCGGAATCTGGTCGGCGCTGTCCCGGTTGGCCCGTTCCACTCCCGCTTCGAAGTCCTCCAAAGCGTCCCGCACGGCCTGCGCGTCCTGCGGCGGGACCGGCCCGCCGGCCACCGTCGGCATCTGGCTGGTCGGCCAGTCCGGATGCGAGGGCGTCTTGCGGACCCGGCGGGGCAGGGCCCCGTCGGAGGGCTGCGGGGTGGTGGCGCTCGGCGGGGCGGTACCGGGCGGGGCGGCCGCCGGCGGCCCCGCGGCGAACCGCGGCGGCTCCGGCGCCGGCTGGTGGGGGTGGACCATTCCAGACGCCTCCGGAGCGGGTGCTCCGGGCGGCGCCGGGACCGACGGCGGCCGGCGCACCGGCAGCATCTCGGTCTCCCGGCGGGGCACGGGCACGGGCTGGTGGGGCAGGTACTGCGGATCGTCGCCGGGCAGCGCGCGCCGACGGCCGAGGCCGTCGGGCGGTACGGGCGCCAGCGGGCCGAGCGAGTACCGGGCTCCGGGCGCGTCCGGCGCGCCGGGCTGCCCGAGCGCGTCGAGACCGGACACCTGGAGCGACGAGCCGTCCAGTCCGGCGGTCGGCGGTTGGTGGGGCTGGTGGCCCGCCGGCGCCTCGAACTGGTTCGGCTGATACGCGGACGCGGGCGGGGCGAACTGCCCCTCCGCGGGGTCGATCGGAGCAGGCTGATACGACGGGGCGCCGTACGCGCCGGCCTGGCCGGCGTCCTGCCCGGCGTCCGGGCCCGCGCCGTATGCGGCGGGCGCGGCAGGCGTCGCGGGAGTGCCGGGCACGGCACCCGGAGCGGCGTACGCGTCGAAGTCGGAACTCGGGGCCGGAAGACTGAACGCCTCCCCCGGCTGCGTCGCCCCGGGCACCCGGCGCGGCAGGCCCTCGGCACCGGGCGGCAGGGCCGCGGCAGGCGGGCCGCGCCGCGGCGCGGGCTCCGGCGCGTGCAGCGGCTGCGCCGGCGTCAGCGGCGGGCGCCCGCGCATCTCCAAGGCCTGAGCATGCGCCTGCGCCGGGCTGGACGGCAGCGCCGGCACCCCGTTCGCGGGCGGCGCCGGAGCCGCGGCCGGAGTCCCCGTCGCGGCCGCCTCGGCGGCGTCCCCGCGCGGGGCCCGGGTCCCGGCGGACTCGGTCACCGGGCCGGCCAGCAGGAATCCGGGCACGTACACGCGCGCCGTGGTCCCGCCGCCGGTCGTCGCCGACAGCTCCACGGCGGCGCCGGTCCGCACGGACAGCCGGCCCACCACGAACAGCCCCAGAACCCGGGTCGGCGCCAGGTCCAGGCGCTCGCGGCGCACCAGGCGCGCGTTCTCCTGCGCCATCTGCTCCGGGGACATGCCCATGCCACGGTCCACGATCTCGATCACGAACCCGCGCGCCGACAGCCCGACCGCGATCTCCACGCGCTGGCTGGCCGGGGAGAACGACACCGCGTTCTCCACGAGTTCGGCGACCATCAGGGTCAAGTCGCCGACCGCCGACGGCGCGACCATGGCGTCGTCCTCGGCGATCAGCACCACGCGCTGGTAGCCCTCGACCCGGCCGACGGCCGAGCGCACCACGTCGGTCAGCCGCATCGGCGCGCCGGAGATGTTCGCCTCGCGCTCGCCGGAGAGCAGGATCAGGCTGTCGGCACCGCGCTGCAGGCGCACCGCGAGGTGGTCGATGCGGTACAGCCGGTCCAGCAGCACCGGGTCGGTCTCGGTGCGCTCCACCTGGTCGATGATCGACAGCTGGCGCCCGGTGAGGTTGTGGATCCGGTGCCCGACGTTGCCGAACATCTCCGCGGTGTTGCGCCGGATGGTGACCTGCCGCTCCAGCATGAGCAGCGCGGTCTCCTGCACCTTGTTGAACGCCAGCGCCAGGTCGCCGAGCTCGTCGTCGGTCGGGACCGGGATGGCCTCGAAGTCCGGCAGGTCGCCCTTCTCCCCGAGGTCCTCGTCGGTGACGCGCTCAAGGTCGGCCGCGGCCGCCCGGGCGACGCGGGTCGCGGCCCCGGTCAGCGCCAGCACCGGGCGCACCACCGAGCGCCGGATCAGCCCGGACAGGACCATCAGCGCCCCGGCGGCCAGCACGCCGATGCCGATCAGCAGCGCCACGGTGATCTCCGCCTGCCCGGCGTTGTCCCGGGCCAGGGCGATGATGCGGTCGGTGATCTGGGCCTCGGCCGCGGCCCGCTGGTTGCTCGAGGCCTCGAAGGCGTCGGTCAGCGTGGTGCGGTCGTTCAGGGTCTGGATGCTCTGCAGGTTGACCGCGTTGTTGCCGTTGACGCCGCGCACGGGGTCGAAGGCCTGGCCGTACAGCGCCTCGGTCTTGTCCTGGTAGATCCGGAACTGCTGGGCCTGCGGGGAGGTGAGCAGCGAGACGATGGCCGTGCGGTCGGCGGCGGACGTGGAGTTCTGCACCAGCCCGAACTGCACCTGCGCGACCTGGTCCCAGCGCAGCGCGGTGGCGTACTCCTCACCGGCGTTGTACTCGGTGGGGCCGGAGGCGAAGGCGGTGAGCGAGGCCTCGCGCTGGCTCTCGGCCATGTCGCCGGAGTACAGCGCGGTCAGTTCGGCCTCCAGGGAGGCGGCCGGGCCGCCGTCGGCGGCGTGCCCGGCGAAGTCCAGCGCCACGACCATTTGGGAGTCGATGGCGCCGTAGACGGTGTCGACGAGCTGCTGGACGTGAGCCTGCAGCACATAGTTCTGCGACATGCCCTCGCGGGCGGGCAGCTCGCGCACGTAGCTCAGGTCGGAGACGGCGGCCAGGGCGGCGGTCAGCGTCGGCGTGGCGTGCCGGCCGAAGTCCGCGGTGACCTGGTCGACCTGGGCGTCGGTGGTGGCGATCGCGGCGGTGTACTGCGTGGCCTTGTCCGGGTCGCCGCTCATCGCCGCCTGGGCCTTGTCGCGCTCCAGCGACAGGTCCTGGATCAGCTGGCTGACGGACTTGGAGGAGGACAGGAAGTCCGCCGCGGAGTTCCACTGGCCGGCCACGTTCACCTCGTGGACCGCGACCGGGGTCATCAGCGCGGCCATCGCGAACGTCGGCAGCACGACCAGCAGGTCCATGCGGCGGCGGAACGGCAGCCGGCTGCGGACCGCCGACTTGGTGGTGCCGCCGACGGTGCCGGTGCCGCCGACGGTGCCGGTGCCGCCGGCGGTGTCGGCGGCCTTGGCGACTTCGGCGACGTCGGTGCCCGAGCCCTGCGTCATGTCCGCACCGCCTCCCTTGCCCCGCGCGGTCATTGCTGTTTGATCCGGTTCCAGGCCGCGACCCACTTCGGGTACGCCACGCATATGCGGTCGCTGTTGTCCAGGCAGCGGGTGGTCGGCGTGGTCCAGTAGTAGACGTCGGACCAGTAGGCCGTGTCGTCCGCGTGGTACTCGGCGCAGAACTTGGGATCCTTGGTCTTGGTGCAGGCCTGGGAGTTCGCCGGCGCCTCTCCGAAGTACTGGGCGACCTCGGCGTTGACGGTCGCCGAGGTGATGTAGTTCAGCCACTTGTAGGCGCAGGTCACGTTCCTGGCCATGGACGTGACCATCCAGGTGTCGGACCAGCCCGTGGTGCCCCCGGCGGGCTTGACCGCGGCGAAGTCGGGGCGCCCGGCGTCCTGCAGGCCCTTGACGACGCCCTGCCAGCCGCCGCCGAGCAGGTCGGCGCCCTTGCTGAAGCCGGCCTCCTGGTTGCCGGTGTTCTCCCAGTAGTCGCTGACCGAGGAGCGCTGCTTGGTCAGCAGGGCGACGGCGGCGTCGAACTGGTTCTGGTCCAGCGCGTAAGGGCTCTTGATCCCCAGGCCCGGCTGGGAGTTCATGAGGTACACCGCGGCGTCGGCGATGGAGATCGGCGAGTCGTAGACCGACAGGTGGCCGGCGGTCGCGGGGTCGGGGGCGAAGAGCGCGGCCATCGAGGTGGGCGGCGTCTTGACCTTGTCCTTGTTGTAGATCAGGAGGGTCGCGCCGCGGCCCTGCGGGATGCCGTAGGGCACGCCGTTCACCGAGTTCCAAGGCTTGTTCAGCAGCCCGGTGTAGATCTGGCTGTAGGTGGAGACCTTGGAGACGTCGACCGGGGCCACGTCCCCGCTCTCGATCATGCGCAGGCTGGCGTCGCCGGAGGCGGAGACCACGTCGTAGCGGCCGGACTTGACGTCGGCGACCATCTCGTCGGAGCTGCCGGCGGTGTCGGCGTGCACGGTGCAGCCGCTCTGCTTCTGGAACGGCAGGATCCACTGGGTCTCGGCGTAGCCGTTCCACACGACCATGTAGAGGTCGCCCTCGGAGGTCGGGCCGGGCTCGGCCATGGGGATCGGCGGGGGCGCCATGGCGCCGGCCGCGCCGGACCCCGGGCTGGACGAGCAGGCTGCCACCAGCGCCAAAGCGGCGACCGCGGCGGCCAGGCGCGCCGCGAGGGACCCGTATCGGTGTCCAGGGAACACCGACCGCACTATCGCCATAGACCGGGGCGCTTTCTGCTCACTCGTCGCTTGTCATGCCAGAGCCTTGCGTAGGGGGACACGGACGGCACGCAACCGTACGCGACGCGCTGCACACTACACGATCGTATGGTCGGTAGAGAATCAGGGAGCGTATGAAAAGGACCGGATCTGTTCGGACCCAAACATCCATACGGCGGAGATCTGGCTGGTGAACGTTGTCCGGTCGCGGAAATGAGGCGTGCGCGCCACGGGGATCGAGAGGAGGCTTAAACCGAGCTCGTCGGCGGCGGCGTTTAGGATCGGCGCATGGCGAAGACCCCGGAGCGCCTGATGGTGCTCGACACCCCGACGCTGTACTTCCGCGCCTTCTTCGGCGTGCCGGACTCGATCCGGTCCCCGGACGGGATGCCGGTCAACGCGGTGCGCGGGACGCTGGACTTCGTCAGCCACCTGATCGGGGCCTATAAGCCGGATCGGCTGGTGGCGTGTTTCGACGCGGACTGGCGGCCGGCGTTCCGGGTGGAGGCGATCGCCTCGTACAAGGCGCACCGGGTGTTGGAGGAGGCGCCGGCGGGAAGCGCGGGGGTGGACGTCGAGGAGGTCCCGGACCTGCTGACCCCGCAGGTGCCGGTCATCGAGGCGGCGCTGGACGCGCTGGGCATCGCGCGCGCCGACGCACCCGGCTTCGAGGCCGACGACGTCCTGGCGACGCTGGCCGAGCGGTGGAGCAGCCAGGAGCGCGGGCCGGTCGACGTGGTGACGATGGACCGCGACCTGTACCAGCTGGTCGACGACGCGCGCGGGATCCGGGTGCTGAACATCGGCAAGGGCGTGACGAAGCTCGAAGTGGTGACCGACGAGGTCCTGCGCGAGAAGTACGGCATCACCGGCGACGGGTACGCGGACTTCGCGGCGCTGCGCGGCGACCCGAGCGACGGGCTGCCCGGCGTCCAAGGCATCGGCGAGAAGACGGCGGCGGCGCTGATCTCGCAGTACGGGGACCTGGCGGGCGTGCGCGCGGCGGCGGAGGACCCGCAGTCAACGCTGAAGCCGGCGCAACGCAAGCGGATCGCGGAGGCCGCGGTCTACCTGGACGCGGCGCCGACGGTGGTGCGGGTGGTCCGGGACGCGCCGGTCGGCGACCACGACGACCGGGTGCCCCGGGAGGCCGCGGACCCGGTGATGGCGGCGGCGCTGGCGGAGAAGTTCGGGGTGAAGACGGCTATGGCTCGACTGATGCGGGCGATGGCCGAGCGCTAGGGGGCGCCGCACCCCCGGTGGTGAGCGGTGGGGGCGCGCGCGAATTGCACACGCGCCAATAACGACACCGGCGCCGGACCCGCGAATATGCGAGTTCGGCGCCGGTGGCTTTTTGTCAGGGCATTATCGCCCCTTATACGTATTCATATCGCCCACCACTGACATACCCGCCGGCAGCGCCGCGCCTCACCCGTTCATCATCGAGTAGGCCACCACTCCGCGCCGCAGGCCGTCGATCGCCTCCTGCGCGGCTTCGCGCACGGTGCTCGTCTTGCCGCCGACGGCCTTGAGTTCGGCGGCGGCGTTGGCCACCTGGCCCAGGAGGTCGATGAGCTGCTTGCACCAGCGGACGAAGTCCCCGGCGGGCATCTCCACGTCCCACAGGACCTCCTCCAGGGCCTTGCCGGAGGCCCACTGGAAGGCCGGGAGGGCGAAGCCGAGGTCGGGCTCGCGCTGGAACTCCAGATGGTGGTCGGTTTCCAGGTCTTCCAGCTTCGCCCAGAGGCGGAGCATCTCGTCGAGGGTCTTCGGGACGGCGCCGCCGGGCAGGCGGGGCGGGCCCGCGTCGTCGGCTCGGCGGGCTTCGTAGACCAGCGCTGATACGCAGGCTGCCAGTTCCGGCGGGGTCAGGCCCTCCCACAGGCCCGCTCGCAGGGTTTCGGCCGTCAGCAGGTCCAGTTCGGTGTAGAGGCGGCCCAGGCGCTTGCCGATGGGGGTGACCTCGTCGCCGTCGAGGTAGCCCAGCTGCTCCAGCAGGCCGCAGACGCGGTCGAAGACCCTGGCGATGCTGTTGGTGCGGCCCGCGACGCGCCTTTCGAGCTGCTTCGTCTCGCGGTCCAGCTTGTGGTAGCGCTCGGCCCAGCGTGCGTGGTCCTCCCGCTCCTGGCAGCCGTGGCAGGGGTGCGCGCGGATCGCCTTGCGCAGGCGGCTGATCTCCGTGTCGTCCGCCGCCTCGGCGCGGTAGCGGGTCTTGCGGTACGGCGGGATCTCCTTGTCGCCGGCCTTGCTCCGCAGCACCGAGGCCAGGTCCTTGCGCGACTGCGGGGACTTGGCGTTGAAGGACTTCGGGATGCGCATGTGGTCCAGCGGCTCGGCCGGGCTGGGGAAGTCCGTCAGGGACAGGCGGACCACCTGGCGGTCGACCGTGAGCACCATCGGGCGCGGGCCGTCGCCGGTGGCCTGCTTCGGGCGCCCCGCGGTGGCCGCCGGTATCCCCGGGTCGAGGACCACGGCGACGCCGGCCCGCTTGCCCGCCGGGACCACGATGATGTCGCCGGGCTGAAGCCTCTCCAGCGATTCCAGAGCGGCGGCACGGCGGTTCGCAGCACCCTGACGCGACAGGTCGGCCTCCCGCTCCGAGAGCTGACGCCGCAGCGCCATGTACTCGTCGAAGTCACCGAGGTGGCACGTTATCGCCTCGGAGTAGCCCTCCAGCGCGTTCGTGTTCTTCCGCACCTGCCGCGTCAGCCCGACCACGGCCTGGTCCGCCTGGTACTGCGCGAACGACGTCTCCAGCAGGTTGCGCGCCCGCTCGGCGCCGAACTGGCCGACCAGGTTCACCGCCATGTTGTAGGACGGCTTGAACGACGACTTCAGCGGATACGTCCGCGTCCCGGCCAGCCCGGCGAGCGCCTTGGCGTCCAGATCGGGACGCCACAGCACCACCGCGTGGCCCTCGATGTCGATCCCGCGCCGCCCCGCCCGGCCGGTGAGCTGCGTGTACTCCCCGGCGGTGAGGTCGACGTGGTTCTCGCCGTTCCACTTCGTCAGCGCCTCCATCACCACGGTGCGCGCCGGCATGTTGATGCCCAGAGCCAGCGTCTCGGTCGCGAACACCGCCTTGACCAGGCCCTGGACGAAGAGCTCTTCGACGATCTCCTTGAACGTCGGCAGCATGCCCGCGTGGTGCGCCGCGACGCCGCGCTGCAGGCCGTCGAACCAGTCGTGGAAGCCCAGGACGTTGAGATCCTCCGACGGTATCTTGCCCGTGCGCTCCAGGACGTGCGTCTTGACGCGGGCGCGCTCGTCGGCGTTCAGCAGCCTGACACCGGCGTGCAGGAACTGCTGGACCGCGGCGTCGCAGCCCGCGCGGCTGAAGATGAAGGTGATCGCGGGGAGCAGGCCCTCGGAGTCCAGCTTCTCGATGACGTCCACCCGGCTCGGCACCCAGCCGCCGCGTCCCCGCCGTTGGGTCCGGCCGCGCTGCCCGCGGTTCCCGCCGCCACCGCCGCGCGGGCCGCCCCTTTTGTACATGGACTCCGAGCCCTCGCGGTTCAGCCGCACCAGCTCGGGGTTGACCCGCAGTTCGCGGGACGCCGAGATCCCGCCCTGGCCGTTGGCACCGGGCATCGCTTCGCCGTCGGCGCCGTTGGCGAACAGGTCGAACATCCGGCGCCCGGACAGGACGTGCTGCCACAGCGGGACCGGCCGGTGCTCCCAGACGATGGACTTCGTGTCGCCGCGCACGGTGCGCAGCCAGCCGGCGAACTCCTCGACGTTCGAGACCGTCGCCGACAGCGCCACCAGGCGCACCGACTCCGGCAGGTGGATGATGACCTCTTCCCAGACCGCGCCGCGGAAGCGGTCGGCGAGGTAGTGGACCTCGTCCATGACCACGTAACCGAGCCCGGACAGCGTGCCTGAGCCCGCGTAGAGCATGTTGCGCAGGACCTCGGTCGTCATCACGACGATCGGGGCCTCGCCGTTGACCGTGTTGTCGCCGGTCAGCAGGCCGACGTTGGCGGCGCCGTGCCGGGCCACCAGGTCGGAGAACTTCTGGTTGGACAGTGCCTTGATCGGGGTGGTGTAGAAGCACTTGACGCCCTGCGCGAGGGCCAGGTGGACGGCGAACTCCCCCACGACGGTCTTGCCCGACCCGGTCGGGGCGGCGACCAGCACGCTGTCCCCGGCCTCCAGCGCGCGGCAGCCCTCGATCTGGAACCCGTCGAGATCGAAGTCGTAGCCGCCGCGGAAGCGCTGGAACTCGGAGAGAGCAGGCACATCGGGAGCCCGCAGGGGCTCAGCGGGCGATGACATGCCTCCACCCTAACCGCAAGCTTGATCGCTGCGCCTCAGGTTTGCGGGCACACCCTCCGCCGCTGTCCCCGCAGGTCCGCTCTGCCTGTGCCGCGGAGCTCGCGGCGCAGGTGGCGCGGGTGGCAAGCGAGGTCTCGGCGGCTCAGGCGGCCGGGGCGGGCCGGAACACCCGCAGCGCCCCGGGCAGCGTCCGCAGCGTCACCGGCAGCGCGCCGATCCGCTCGCCGTCGGCCCAGCAGCTGACGCCGTCGGCGCGCAGCTCGACCTCGGCGGCGTGGTGGACGTCCACCTTGGGGTGGGTCACGTGCCGGCCGGAGAAGACCTTCGGGAAGATGGCCAGCAGCGCCGGCTTGGAGATCTTGTGCACCTCGGTGAGCTGGAAGCGGCCGTCGTCCATGCGCGCCTCGGGGCAGATGAGCATGCCGCCGCCGTAGGAGGGGCCGTTGCCGACCGCGATCAGCATGCACTCGTCGTCCAGCTCGCGGTCGTCGAGGCGGATCCGGAACCGCGGCGCCTTGAAGCGCGGCAGCTCCATCAGCATCGACAGGTCGTAACGGCGCTTGCCGCGCGGCCAGCTCATCTGGTTGGCCCGGTCGTTGACCTTGGAGTCCAGGCCGCAGGCCAGCACGGTGGAGAAGCGGCGCACCACCTCGGCGGAGGTGCCGGCGCCGACGGTGGCCTCGCCGAGGTCGACGCGGCCGATCTCGCCGGCGGCGATCACCCGGGCCGCGGCCTCCGGGTCCTTCAGCGGGATGCCCAGGCTGCGCGCGGTGTCGTTGCCGGTGCCGGCCGGGATGATGCCCAGGACGCGCTCCGGCTCGGCGGTCAGCAGCCGCAGGCCCGCCGAGACCATGCCGTCGCCGCCGACCACGACCAGGGCGGCCTCGTGGTTCTTCAGCAGCGCGTCGCTCGCCCGCTGCTCGCCCTCGGCGGCGGAGCGGCCGACGATGTCGGTCACGTCGATCCCGGCTGCGCGCATCGCGGCGACCGCGCGCAGGCCGGCTTTGGCGCCCGCGCCCTTGGCGGACGTGGGATTGATCAGGGCGACGACATGGTCGGGTCTGCGTTCGTTGAGGCTGCTCGGCACGCGCAGACGTTAGCAGCGCGCGCCCTCCCGCGTCATGGCGGCGTGACCGGCGCGTTATCGCGGGACGCTATGTGAGGTCGTCGTAGTCGTCGTCGAAGCTGCGGCGGGTCTGGTCCAGCGGGCGCGCCTGCTCCACCGGGACCGGGCTCAGGTCGAGCTCGGAGGCCTCGTCGGGCGAGACGTAAGCCGCGGCGGCGCGGGCGGCGCGGCGCTTGTCGTTCATGACCGCGATGCCGATGGCGCTGTAGTAGAGCAGACACATCGGGGCGGCCAGGGCGGTCATGCCCAGCGGCTCGCCGGTCGGGACCGCGGCGGCGGCGAAGACGAAGATGCCGAAGGTCACGTAGCGCCAGGACTTCTTCAGGCGCTCGGCGGACAGCACACCCGCGAAGTTCAGGGCGACGACGACCAGAGGGACCTCGAAGGAGGCCCCGAAGATCAGCACCATCCGCAGGAAGAAGCTGACGAACTGCTCGAACGGCACGTTGGTGACGGTGGTGTCCGGGTTGAAGCCCAGCAGGACGCTCATCACCGTGGGGAAGATGAAGAAGCACAGCCACGCGCCGGCGACGAACAACGGCACACCGGCGGCGACGAAGCCCAGGGAGTACTTCTTCTCGTGCTTGTGCAGGCCCGGCGCGATGAACGCCCACAGCTGGTACAGCCACACCGGGCTGGACAGCAGCATGCCGAACATCAGCGAGACCTTGAGGCTGATCGCCAGGCCCGAGGTCGGCCCGGTGACCGACAGCGCGTGGTTGGGGCACGGGGCGGCGGGGTCGTACACCGCGCCGCCGATGCCGTGCACGCTCTTGATGTGGCAGATCGGGTCGGACAGCAGGTTGATGGCCCAGGTGTGGAGCAGCCAGCCGACCACCGCGCCGAGCGCGATGCCCACCGAGGCCCGGAACAGCCGTGTGCGCAGCTCGCGGATGTGCTCGCCTAGCGGCATCCGGCCCTCGGGGTCCTTGGGGGCCTTCACGGCTTTCGGCGGCTTGGTCTTGCCCTTGGGCCGGGTCCCGTTGGCGCTGGCCTGCGTGGTCATGGTGTCGGGGTCCGTTCAGTTCTGGGCTTTGTCGGCGTGCTGGGCGCCGCCGTCGACGATCGAGCCGGGGATCACCTTGGCCTCGGGGAGCTCCACGTCGTCCGCCGCGGCCTGCATCTCCGACTTCATGATCCGCGCCGACTTGCGGATGTTGCGCATCGAGTCGGGCAGGCGGTTGCGTCCGAACAGGGCCCACCCCGCCAGCACGATCAGACCGATCTCGATCAGCCTCATGAACACGGGCCGACCCCCTTCACAGCGACGGAACCCGGGCAGACGGGCGTCACGGATATGAACACGGGCACGAAGGGAAGACTAATCGGCCTGGGCCCGTGCACGCATCGCCTTGACGCCCTCCATTTCCTGAACACCGCGCAATGTCTCGCTCGCTTCGTTCAGAACCGAGGTGGTCTTCTTCAGCTCCCGGATCAGACCCTTCGCCGCGGCGAACACCCGCAGACCGAACGCGGCGATGATCACCAGGGCGACGACGGCGGTGATCGTGATCAGCAGGACCCAGTACATGCCCAAAACTATAGGGCCTGGCCGGGCCCGCGACGCAGGGCGAGGGTGGCCACCCCGGAGGATTTCAGGATCTCGGCCAGCTCCGGGCCGGCCGGACGCCGCACCCGCGCACCGCACGCGGGGCAGGTGAACAGGTAGCGGTTGGCCTCCGCGCCGTCGCCGGTCTCCACGAAGCGGACGTCGGAGACGGCGACGTACTGCGGTCCGCAGTCCGGACAGCGGACGCGGAAGTCGGCGGCCGAGGAGGCGGCGGCCGGTGCCGGGGACGCCTGGGACGCCGGGCCGGAACCACGGACCGCGACCGACTCGACACCGATCGCGGCCAGGGCGTCGGAGAGGTCGGCGAGGCCGCCGGTCAGGGCCCGTAGGCGGACGCGGCTGTCGGATTCGGGGACCGGTTCAGGAGTGGCATCCGGGGTGGCTTCAGCAACGGCTTCAGGATCGGCAGCGGGCCCAGGCTCGATGGACGCGCTCTCGTCGGGCGCGGCGTTCGCGGCGTCGGCGAGGGCTGCCACGAGCTCCGGCACCGGACCGGTCGCGGAAGCGAGCGCGCTCACGGCCTCGGGCTCCTGCGGCTCGGCGACCGGCCGCGGCGTCTCGGCGGCCTCGGCCGGCCGGGCCCCGCGGAACCAGTCACCTCCGTCGGATCCGCTCACGCCGGAACCCCGGCGTCGCCGTACAACGCGAGCGCCTCGGCGGCGGTCTTGCGGACCTGGTCGGCCAGGGCCGGCGGATCGACTATGCGGCCGTCGGCCCCGAGGCGCAGGACCAGACGGAGGATGCGGCCCTGGTCCGGGGCGCGCAGAGCGATGCGGAGCCCGCCCTCCGGGAGCTCCTCGACGCCCTCGTTCGGGTAGTTCTCGGCGACCCAGCGGGCATGGCGGGTGACCTCGAGGGTCACCAGCGGGTCGTCCGCCGCCGGACGCAGGACGCCGTCGTCCAGGTCCTGCGGCTCCGCCGACTCGGGGATCTCCGCGGCGATGTCGAGGACGTCGATGGACACTATGCGCGACAGCCGGAAGACCCGGACCGCCTCGCTGCGGCGGCACCAGCCCTCCAGGTAGGCGTGGCCGTCGGAGAGGATCACGCGCATCGGGTCCACGTCGCGCTCGGTGACCTGGTCGCGGGACGGGACGAAGTACTCCAGGCGCAGGCGGCGGCCGGTGTCCAGGGCCTGGCGGATGCGGTCCAGGACGGTGGCGCGCGCCTCGAAGGCCACGGTCACGCGCTGGGAGGCCTCCGCGCCGCGCTCGCCCGCGGCCTCCTCCAGCTTGGCGATGGCGCGCAGCAGGGCGTCGCGGTCGGCGACACCGGGCAGCTGGGCCAGCGCGCGCAGCGCGACCAGCAGCGCCACGGCCTCGCGCACCGAGAACCGCAGCGGCCTGACGATGGCCTCGGCGTTCTCCAGGTGGATGGTGCCGCCCTCGCCGATGTGCGCTTCCATCAGGTCGTCCGGCAGGCCGCCGGGCAGCCCGCACATCCACAGCGTCTCCAGGTCCTTGCGGAGCTGCTTCTCGGAGACGTTGAACTCGCCGGCCACCTCGGTCAGCTTCGCGCCCTCGTGCTCCAGCAGATAGGGCACCAGGTTCAACAGCCGGCGGACCTGCGCCGCGGCGCCGCTCATCGGGCTGCTCCCGTCATCTCGCCGGTGTCGGAGCGCTCGGCGCCGGCCTGGGCACCGATTTTGGAATGGGTACCGCTCTTGGAATGGGTACCGATCCGGACGCCGGGGTGGGTCATCTCGTCGCTCGCGGCCAGCGCGTTGCCGTCCACGGCCGCGCGCAGGCGGCCGATCACCGCGGCGCGCAGCTCCGGCGGTTCCAGGACCTGCACGTCGGGGCCGAACTCGGCGAGCCAGCCGGCCATGCCGGTGTTGCGCGGCACGGTGAGCACGTCCCAGCCGGTCGGCTCGCCGTCCAGCAGCTCCTGCTCGCACTCGGTCGCGCGGCGGCGCAGCAGGAAGCCGGTGTCGGCCTTGAGCCGCAGCCGCGCCGTGCCGACGTTGCGGTTCTGCTTCCAGGCGAAGTCGGCGACCTTGGCGTGCACGTCCATGTCGTCGGGGACCGGCTCGGTCAGGTGCCCGGCCAACAGCACCACCTCGCCGACGATCCGGTCCAGCCGGAACATGCGGTCGGCGCCGCGGCCCCGGTCGTAGCCGGCCAGGTACCAGTGGCCGCGCCAGGAGTCGATGGCCCACGGCTCGACCTTGCGCTCGGCCGGGTCCACCTCGCCGGACTTGCGGTACCGGAAGGCCACCGGCCGCCGGTCGCAGATGGCCTGCAACAGCGGCTCGAAGGCACTGGTCTCGGTGCGCACCCGCGGCTCGATGCCGGACTGGCTGATGTCGCCGACCTCGATGCCCGCGCTCTTGAGCTTGAGCAGCGCCGAGGAGGCGTCGGAGGCCAGGACCGCCTGCTGCCAGAAGCGCGCCGCGACGCCGAGCACCGCCGCCTCGTCCCGCTCCAGGCGGATCTCGGGCAGGTTGTAGGAGTCCTTGGGGATGCGGTAGCCGATCTCGTCCTCGAACAGCGCGCTGTTGGTACCGGTCTCCAGCGGGATGCCCATCTCCCGGAGCTCGTCCTTGTCGCGTTCGAACATCCGCTCGAAGGCGTCGTCCGTGGGGCACTCGCGGTAGGGCTCCAGCGTGGCGCGCAAACGCTCCTTGGTCACGTACTGCTTGGACGCGAGCAGGCAGATGACCAGGTTCACCAACCGCTCGGTCTTCGTGGCGGGCATCGAGGCTCTCCTACAACTACTCGGGTACGCGTGAACGGTAGCGCTAATCGGAGGGCTGGCGCAGCGTCGTACAGATTGGCGAACACATTTGAGTGAATCAGCGGCGCGAAGCGTCTCCATAACGGGCGGTGGTGGGAGACGGGTGGGCGAGTGACTACGCCGGTAGCGTTGGGCGCGTGATCCGGTGGCGACGTGGGGTCGTGACAGCTGTGGGCCGCGCATGGCGCGGTGCTCTAGAGATAGATGTAACGGCTGTGGACGGGCGATTGTTCCGCGCCCTCGCCTACCCGGACCTGGTCGGACGTCCTGAAGCCGGCGACGAGGTGTTGCTCTCGGTCGCGACTCTGGACCTCGGCTTGGGGACCGGCGGATATGCGTTGGTCATTGCGATCCCCTCACGTCTTCCTGAGGACGCTCCTCTTGAGGGGCACATGGTGAAGGCGCGCTATACGCCACTGCAGACCGTTGTAGACGGAGCCGAGGAGCGCTACCCGCAGCTGGCGACCGCATCATCGCTGGACGGCATGCCGGTCGTGGTCGCCGATCTGCATTCCGCGCTCCCCGCGGTGCTCGCCGGGATCCGCACAGAACGCCCCTCTGCGCGCGTCGCCTATGTGATGACCGACGGAGGCGCACTCCCCCTGTGGTTCTCGCGGACGGTGGACGGTTTGCAGTCCGCCGGGTGGCTGGCCGCCGGAACCGTCACCGTCGGGCAGGCATTCGGCGGAGACCTGGAGTGCGTGACCGTGCATAGCGGGCTCCTCGCGGCGCGGCACGTACTGAACGCCGACATCGCGATCGTCACGCAGGGACCCGGGAACCTCGGGACCGGGACCGAGTGGGGATTCTCCGGGGTCGCGTGCGGCGAGGCGGTGAACGCGGCGGCGGTGCTCGGCGGCCGTCCGATCGCGGCGCTGCGGGTCTCGTCCGGGGACGCGCGCGAACGGCACCGCGGACTGAGCCACCACAGCCTGACCGCCTACGGGAAGGTCGCGCTGGCGCGCGCCGAAGTGGCGCTGCCGGACGTCGGCGACGCCTTCTGGCAGGGTGTGGCGTCGCAGGCCGCGGAGTTGGAGACGCGGCATGCGGTGATTCCCGTACCGGTCGACGGCCTGGACGCGGCGCTGCGGTCCAGCCCGGTAAGACTGAGCACCATGGGCCGCGGCCTGGAGCAGGACTACGCGGCGTTCCTCGCCTCGGCGTGCGCCGGGCGCTTGGCAGGGCGGTTGGCCGGGCGGTTGGCCGGGCGCTGACAAAGTCTTCAGGCTGATTTCTGGCCACGGGTACCCGGCTGTCAGCACTATGGGATGCTGCACATCTGCAATGGCGAGACCCGGGAGGGACGTTGGCCGTGGAAGAGAGCGTCGGAGAAGACCGGATCGACGACGAGCAGCAGGTCGAGATCGGCCTGGGTCAAGCGGGGACCGCCGAGGAGCACGTCGTCAGCCCGGTCGAGCGCAAGCTGCGGGCGGTGCCGGTGCTGATCCTGAGCTGCGTGGTGTTCGGGCTGGCCGCCGCGGCGTTCGCGTGGACGACACTGCGGGTGCACGACCGGCAGATGTCGGCGGAGACGAACGAGAAGGCGGTCGCGTTCCTGCTGGGGACGCCGGGCCTGCAGACCTCCGAGCAGCCGGCGGCCGGCGGCGGCTCGGTGACCGCGTTCTACTCCCCCAAGCTGCACCGCTTCGCGATCACCGGACACGACCTCCCCTCGCTCGCCAGCGGCCGGACCTACGAGTTCTGGTACCGCACCGGCGCCGGCGCGCCGGCGAAGGAGGCCGGCACCTCGCGCTTCGACGCCCCCCAGAACGACATCGTCGTGGTGTCGCTGCCGGCCGCCGCCGCGTCGCTGGTCGTGTCGGTCGAGCCCTCGGGCGGTGTGCAGACGCTGTCGGGAACGCCGATCGCCGAGCTGACGCTGGGCTAGCGGCACGACGCTGGTGCAAAGGTGCTACTCGGTGACGAGCAGGTCCCCGGCCAGCACCGCGAACAAGGTCCCGGTCACGGCGTCGACGACGCGGCGGGCCCGCGCATAAGCCGCGGCGATGCGCTTGGCGGAGAACAGGCAGGCGACCAGCA
>Ga0207695_10001430_pt1 | contig 40141 bp, 34 predicted proteins | sample KBSC54metaG_FD_184354 | JGI IMG/M metagenome (GOLD analysis project Ga0207695, IMG submission 184354) | Corn rhizosphere microbial communities from Kellogg Biological Station, Michigan, USA - KBS C5-4 metaG (SPAdes) (version 2) | ecosystem: Host-associated > Plants > Roots > Rhizosphere > Soil... | reverse complement strand
CTACAAGATCGCCGACTTGCTGGCCGACAACGGCATCTGCGTCGCCACCTGGGCCAACTGGTGGGGCGAGAAGATGGAGATGCTGGACGGCATCGAGGCCAATGCCGCCATGGTCAACGCGGCCAAGGGCGGCTGCGCGATCATCAAGTCCGACGACCCCGACCTGATCCAGCGGCTGAACCAGGAGGCGGCCGAGGCGCTGGCCGCCGGACGCGCCGCCGGCTACCAGATCAGCGAGGCCGAGGCGATCAAGTGGATCACCTCGAACCCGGCCAAGGCCATCGGCATCGCCAAGCAGACCGGCAGCCTGGAGCCCGGCAAGCGCGCCGACATCGTCATCTGGGACCACGACCCGTTCTCGATCTACGCCCGCACCGAGCGGGTCTATCTGGACGGCGCCATCGCCTACGACCGCCACGATCCGCGCTATCAACCCCGGTCCGACTTCGAGCTCGGCCAGCCCGGCGAAGGAGCCCACTGATGCGGCAAGCTCTGATGGGCGCCTGCGCCCTCGCCGTCCTGGCCGCGGCGGCTTCCGCCAGGGCCGAGACCGTCGCCATCACCCACGCCCACATCATGACCGCGGGCCCCGCGGGCGAGATCGCCGACGGCGTGGTGGTCATCAAGGACGGCAAGATCGCCGCGGTCGGCGCCTCGGCCGCCGTCCCCTCCGGCGCACGCGTGGTCGACGCCCAGGGCGGGGTGGTGACCCCCGGGTTCTTCGCCACCAACTCCTCGCTGGGGTCGGTGGAGATCAACTCGCTGGGCAACGACCTTTCCGTCGACAACCCCGAGATCGGGGCCTCCTTCGACATCCAGTACACGCTCAATCCGGCGTCGATCCTCTTGCCGGTCGCCCGGCTGGGCGGCCTGACCAGCGCCGTCGTCATGCCCAAGCCCTATCGCGGCCGCCGCGGCGCCGACGACGAGGATGGCGAGACCTATACCGCCGGCGTGGGCGAGGGCTCAAAGTCCCACGCCCTCTTCGCCGGCCAGGCCGCGGTGATCCACCTGGGCAAGGGCGAGGAGATCCTGACGCGGGCCAAGGTCGGCATGGTGGTCCCCTTCGGCGAGGCCGGGGCGGGCGTGGCCGGCGGCGCCCGCGGGGCCGAGATCGTGGCGCTGAAGAACGCCCTGCAGGACGTCCGCGACTACATGAAGAACAAGGCCGCCTACGACCGGGCGGGCTATCGCGAGCTGCCGCTCTCCAAGGCCGACCTGGAGGCCCTGATCCCGGTGGTGCAGGGGCGCATGCCGGTGATCGCCGACGTGCACCGCGCCTCGGACATCCGCGCGGTCCTCAAGCTCGCCCGCGAGGAAGGCTTCAAGGTCATCCTCGACGGCGCCGAGGAGGGCTGGATGGTGGCCGGCGAGATCGCCAAGGCCGGCGTCCCCGTCCTGCTCAATCCGCTCACCGACCGGCCGGACAGCTACGAGGAGCTGGCCTCGACCATGGAGAACGCCGGCCGCCTGCAGGCCGCGGGCGTCACCGTGGCCATCGAGAGCGAGGGCGGCGATTTCCGGGCCCGCGAAACCCGCTACGACGCCGGCAACGCGGTCGCCCACGGCATGCCCTACGCCGCCGCCCTGGCGGCGGTGACCATCAACCCGGCCAGGATCTTCGGCGTCGCCGACCGCACCGGCAGCCTGGAGCCCGGCAAGGACGCCGACCTGGTGGTCTGGACCGGCGACCCCTTCGAGCCGCTGACCCAGCCCACCGCCGTGTTCATCCACGGCGCCCAGCAGCCGATGACCTCGCGCCAGCTGGAACTGCGCGACCGCTACAAGGACCTGGGCCGGCCCTTGCCGCCGGGCTACAGCCACGGGCAATAGGGATCGGGGCCACCCCGGACGCGAAAAAGGCAGCCCTTCCGGACTGCCTCTGCCGCTTCCTCTTTGATCCGCGCAGGACCGAAATCCTGGGAAGCGTCGCGGGGCCCCACGCCCTGGCGATCGAAGAGATCGACCGCCGTTGCCGTACTGTTTGCGCCCGGCGCGGCCGATGGCAAGCGCGCGCAAGCGCGCACCCGAAAGATCGCCGCGCCCTGTGGTGGCCAAGCCACGCCCCGAAATGGCCCCAATGGGACCCAGCCCCGGCCACATCCGCCCCCTAGATGTAGATGGTCGGCTGATCGGCATCCGGTCCGGATCCTGAACAGCCCCCCCAGCCCCCCTGATTGGGCGCAGGTCGGCCGACGCCTTTCCCCACCTCGAATGCGCCCGGTCATGACGCTCATGGCCGCATCGATCATGGTCGAAACGATCGTGAATGGGATTGAGTCACCCACCCAAAAAGCCTGTACCTTAGCCCGTTCGCGGCCGCCTGCTACGGTCCTCGGCCGAGGGGGATTCCGTCATGCTGAGACCTGCCGTGCTGGCGCTCGCGCTGTTCGCCGCCACCGCCGCCGCCGGCCGGCCGATCGTCCCTAGCGACATCGCCCGCCTGATGGCGGTCAGCGACCCGCAGGTCGATCCCGCCGGCCAGTGGGTGGCCTACACGGTCGCCGGGACGGATCTCGCCGCCGACAAGGGCTTCAGCCACATCTGGATGACCGCCTGGGACGGCAGCCGCACCGTGGCGCTCACCGGGCGCGCGAAGGAGAGCGAGAACACCCCGCGCTTCAGCCCCGACGGCCGGTGGCTGGCCTTCATCTCCGCCCGCGGCGACGAGAAGCACGACGACCAGCTGTGGCTGATGGACCGCGCCGGCGGCGAAGGGCAGCCGCTGGCGGGCTTGCAGGGTTCCGTCGTCGACTACGCCTGGTCGCCGGACTCCCGGACGCTGGCCGTCGTCGTCGAGGACCCCGACCCCGACCAGAAGGCCAACGCCGCGGCCGAGGCCGTCATCCCCTCGCCCGACCGGCCGGGCGTCCCCGCCCCGCCCGGCGCCCCGCCCGCCCCCGCCGCCGCGTCCTCGGGCGCCGACAAGGACAAGCCGCCGAAGCCGATCGTCATCGACCGCTTCCAGTTCAAGCGCGACGTCGACGGCTACCTCGGCAAGAAGCGCCAGCGCCTGTTCCTCTACGACCTCGCGACCCACAAGGCGCGGCGGCTGACCACCGGCGATTTCGACGAGGCCCTGCCGGCCTGGTCGCCGGACGGCCGGCAGGTGGCCTTCGTCTCCACGCGGGCGGCCGATCCCGACCGGACCTACGACGTCCATGTCTACCTGGCCGCGGCCGCCGGCGCCGCGCCGGTCGAGCCGGTCCGCCTCACCGCCTACGAGGGTGAGAACAATCCCCCCCAGCGCGGCGGCACGCCGCTGGCCTGGAGCCCGGACGGGCGCGAGATCGCCTACATCCAGGGCGGACCCAACAAGCTGATCGGCTATGGCGTGCGCCATCTGGCCGTGGTTCCGGCCGCCGGCGGCGCGGCGCGGGTGCTCACCGCCGGTCTCGACCGCAACGTGGGCAATCCCGTCTGGTCCCGCGACGGCCGCCAGATCCGGTTCCTGGTGGAGGACGACGAGGCTCAACGCATCGTCCAGGTCCCCGCCGCCGGCGGCGCGGTGAGCGAGGTGGCCGGCGGCTGGCGCAAGTTCTCCGCCCTGCAGGCCGGCCCCGGCGGCGGCCTGGCCACGGTGCTCTCGACGCCCATCGCGCCGGCGGAGGTCTATGTGCTGGACGCCGCCGGCCCGCCCCGCCAGCTGACCCACCAGAACGACGCCTGGCTGAAGGAGGTGGACGTCGCGCCCACCGTGCGCACCAGCTTCAAGAGCCGCGACGGCGCCGAGGTCCACGGCTTCCTGGTCACCCCGCCCGGCGCGCCCGCCGGCCAGCGCCTGCCCACCATGCTCTACAGCCACGGCGGGCCGCAGTTGCAGGCCGCCGCCGAGTTCCAGATCCTGTGGCAGATCTTCGCCGGCCACGGCCTGGCAGTGGTGGCCCCCAATTTCCGCGGCGGCGCCGGCCGCGGCGAGGCCTACGCCAAGGCGATCTACGCCGATTGGGGCTCCCTCTCCGTGCAGGACGACCTGGCGGCCGTGGAGGACGCCGTGAAGAAGGGCGTCGCCGACCCCAACCGCCTGGTGCTCGGCGGGTGGAGCTACGGCGGCATCCTCACCAACTACGTCATCGCCAGCGACAGGCGCTTCAAGGCGGCCGTCAGCGGCGCGTCGATCTCCAACGTGCTCGCCGGCTACGGCACCGACCAATATATCCGCGACTATGAGACCGAGCTCGGCCGGCCCTGGGAGAACCCGCAGGGCTGGATGAAGATCAGCTATCCCTTCTTCCACAACGAGAGGATCATTACGCCCACCCTGTTCATGGCCGGCGACAAGGACTTCAACGTGCCCCTGCTCAATTCCGAGCAGATGTACCAGGCGTTGCGCAGCCGCGGGATCGACACGACCCTGGTGATCTACCCCGGCGAATTCCACGTCCTGAAGCGGCCGAGCTTCCTGAAGGACCGCGCGCAGCGCTGGCTCGCCTGGTACGACAGCCACCTGGGGAAATAGCACATGGACCTGGGACTGGACGGCAAGGTCATCTTCATCGCCGGGGCGAGCCGCGGCATCGGGCTCGGCATCGTCGAGGCCTGCCTGGCGGAAGGCGCGAGGCTGACCATCACCGCCCGCGGCGCGGAGGGGCTGGAGGCCGAGCGCGCCCGCCTCGCCGCGAAGTATGGCGAGGACCGCTTGCTGGCCATCGCCGGCGACATGCGCGACACCGCGGTGATCGAGGACGCCGTCGCTCGCACGGAAGCCGAGCTCGGGCCGATCTTCGGCGCCGTCGCCAACGTCGGCCTCTACCCCTGCCCGCCCGGCATCGAGGTCGACGACGACACCTGGGACCAGGGCTTCGCCCAGAACCTGGATAGCGCCTGGCGGCTCTCCCGCGCGGTCCTGCGCCGCATGACCCCGCGCGGCGAGGGCTCGATGCTGCTGATCAGCTCCATCGCCGGCCTGGGCGCGCTCGGCACGGGCCTCACCTACGGCACGGCCAAGGCCGGCATGAACCACCTCGCCAAGGAGCTGGCCAGGCTCAGCGGGCCGGCCAATGTGCGGGTCAACGTCATCGCGCCCGGCAACATCATCTTCCCCGGCGGGACCTGGGAGGCCAATTCCACCGGCCCGCGCGGCGAGGCCTGGATGCGCTGGATCAAGCGCGAGGTGCCGATGAACCGCTTCGGACGCCCCGAGGAGATCGGCTCGGTCGCGGCGTTCCTGCTCAGCCCGCTCGCCAGCTTCGTCACCGGCGCGGTCATTCCGGTGGACGGCGGCCAGACGCGCTAGGGAACGGGCGCCGGCGTCCCCATATGCCGGACGCCCCAGACCCGGAGACCCCCATGACCGCCGCCACCTTCAAACTCGGCGACCGCGCCGTCGCGCGCATGGGCTACGGCGCCATGCAGCTCGCCGGCCCCGGCGTCTTCGGCCCGCCCAAGGACCGCGACGCGGCCCTCGCCGTCCTACGCGAGGCGGTCGCCAGCGGGGTCAATCACATCGACACCAGCGACTACTACGGCCCCCACGTCACCAACCAGATCATCCGCGAGGCCCTGCGGCCCTATCCGGACGACCTGGTGATCGTCACCAAGGTCGGGGGTCGGCGCGGCGAGGACGGCTCCTGGCTTCCCGCCCAGTCGCCGGCCGAACTGGTCTCAGCCGTCCACGACAATCTGAGGAACCTCGGCCTGGAGGCGATCGACGTCGTGAACCTGCGCCTCATGGGCGGCATGGCGCCCACCGAGGGCACGATCGAACCGCAGTTCAGCACGCTCGTCGACCTGCAGAAGCAGGGCCTGATCGGCCACCTGGGCCTCAGCAACGCCACGGCGGCCCAGGTCGAGCAGGCGCTCGCCATCGCGCCCATCGTATGCGTTCAGAACCACTATAACCTCGCCCACCGCGGCGACGACGCCCTGGTCGATCTCCTGGCCGCCAAGGGGATCGCTTACGTCCCCTTCTTCCCGCTCGGCGGCTTCTTTCCGTTGCAGGTCCAGGCGCTGTCCGATATCGCCCAACGCCTCGGCCACACGCCCCTGCAGGTGGCCCTGGCCTGGCTGCTCCACCGCGCGCCCAACATCCTGCTGATCCCCGGCACCGCCTCCCTCGCCCACCTGCGCGAGAACCTCGCCGCCGCGGAGATCAGCCTCACGAGCGATGTGCTCACGGAACTGGACGCCATCGGGGCTGTCCCAGCGCATTAGGCGGGAGCGACATCAGGCCCCAGAGCTTCTAGGAATCCTTCTCCCCCTGCGGGAGAAGGTGGCCTGCGAAGCAGGTCGGATGAGGGGTTTCTCAGAACTTCCAGCTTTCCCCGGTGCTCGATTTCGCGCCGAGAGCGGAGCGCGACCCCTCGTCCGTCAGGCATCCGCCCGACATCTTCTCCCACAAGGGGAGAAGGGTCCGAGCCGCGCGGACGCCAACCTGCCTCTCCCCTCCGCCGCCGAGTCCGGCTAGACACCCGCCATGAGCGCCCAGCCCGCGAAGACCATGGCCGAGACGGCCGCCGAATATGGCCTGAGCGCCGCCGAATACGGCGTCATCGTCCAGCGCCTGGGCCGCGAGCCGAGCCCGGTGGAGCTGGGCGTCTTCTCGGTGATGTGGTCGGAGCACTGCTCCTACAAATCGAGCAAGATCCATCTGGGCAAGTTCCCGACCACCGGCCCCAAGGTGATCTGCGGCCCTGGCGAGAACGCCGGCGTCATCGACATCGGCGACGGCCCCGATGGCGTGAAAATGGCCTGCATCTTCAAGATGGAGAGCCATAACCACCCCTCCTACATCGAGCCCTACCAGGGCGCGGCCACCGGCGTCGGCGGCATCATGCGCGACGTCTTCACCATGGGCGCGCGGCCCATCGCGCTCCTGAACGCCCTGCGGTTCGGCGACCCGAGCCACCCCAAGACCAAACGCCTCGTGGCCGGCGTGGTCAGCGGCATCGGCGGCTACGGCAACTGCGTCGGCGTCCCCACCGTCGCCGGGGAGACCAACTTCCACCGCGGCTACGACGGCAACATCCTGGTCAACGCCATGTGCGTGGGCCTGGCCGACGCCGACAAGATCTTCTACTCGGCCGCGCCGTCGCCGGGCCTGCCGGTGGTCTATTTCGGCTCCAAGACCGGCCGCGACGGCATCCATGGGGCGACCATGGCCTCGGCCGAGTTCGACGACGCCTCCGACGAGAAGCGCCCCACGGTCCAGGTCGGCGATCCCTTCGCCGAGAAGCTGCTGATCGAGGCCACGCTGGAGCTGATGGCCTCCGGGGCGGTGGCGGCGATCCAGGACATGGGCGCGGCCGGCCTCACCTCCTCCTCGGTGGAGATGGCCGGCAAGGGGGGCGTCGGCATCGAGCTCGACCTCGACCAGGTGCCCCAGCGCGAGGCGGGCATGAGCGCCTACGAGATGATGCTGTCCGAAAGCCAGGAGCGGATGCTGGCGATCCTCAAGCCCGGTCGCGAGGCGGACGGCCAGCGCATCTTCGCCAAGTGGGGCCTGGACGCGGCCACCATCGGCAGGACCACCGACACCGGGCGGCTGATCCTGAAGCACAGGGGCGAGACCGTCTGCGACGTGCCGCTGGCGCCGCTGTTCGACGACGCGCCGCTGTACGATCGCCCCTGGGTCGCGCCGGCCCTCCAGCCGCGCCTGGCCGCGCGGGACGTCCCCGAGCCGGCCGACTACGGCGAGGCGATCCTGAAGCTGATGAGCAGCCCCGACATGGCCTCCAAGCGCTGGCTCTGGGAGCAGTACGACCGCCACGTCATGGCCGACACCCTGGAGGACTCGGCCACCGGCGCCGACGCCGGCGTCGTCCGCGTCCACGGGACCCGGAAGGCGCTGGCCGTCACCTCCGACGTCACCCCGCGCTACGTCCAGGCCGACCCCTACGAGGGCGGCAAGCAGGCCGTGGCGGAGGCCTGGCGCAATCTCACCGCCGTCGGCGCGCAACCGATCGCCATCACCGACAACCTCAACTTCGGCAATCCCGAGCGGCCGGAGATCATGGGCCAGATCGTTCGCGCCATCGAAGGCATGGCCGAGGCCTGCCGGGCGCTCGACTTCCCCGTCGTGAGCGGCAACGTCAGCCTCTACAACGAGACCAACGGCTCGGCCATTCCGCCGACCCCCACCGTCGGCGCCGTCGGCCTGATCGAAGACTACGCCCGGCGCGCGGACTACGCCTCGATGAAGTCCGGCGACGCCGTGATCCTGATCGGCGAGACCGTCGGCGAACTGGGCGCCTCGATGTACCTGCGCGAGGTCGCGGGCCGCGAGGACGGCGCGCCGCCGCCGGTGGACTTGGCCGTCGAACGCCGCAACGGCGACTTCGTGCGAAACCTTATACAGTCTGGACAAGTGTCTGCCGCACATGATCTTTCGGATGGCGGCCTCATCGCCGCCCTGGCCGAAATGGCGCTGGCGTCCAAGGTCGGCGCCCAGCTGCTGATCGACGTGGACCTGCCCGCCCACGCCTGGCTGTTCGGCGAGGATCAGGCCCGCTACCTGGTGACCACCGCGGCCGCCGACGCCGTCCTCGCCGCCGCCGAAGCCAGCGGCGTCCCCGCCCGCATCCTCGGCGAAGCCGGCGGCGGCGTGCTGGCCCGCCCGGGCCTCTTCAGCCTCGACCTCGACCGCCTGCGCACCGCCCACGAGGGCTGGATGCCGGGGTTCATGGGCGTCTAGCCGTGCCGCCGCAGCGCCCCCTCCACCACTTCGTGGTCCCCCTCCCCCGTTTCACGGGTGAGGAACTGACGGCGCCGAGCTCCTCCCCCAAAGGACACACTTCGGGGGAGGGGAACCCGAAGGGTGGAGGGGGCGCTGCCGCCGCGCTGCGCGTGGTCGCATGACCGACCGCCCTCACCTCGCCTACGCCCGCACTCTGATCGGCCAGCCGGGCTCGGCCGCCCTGATCCCGACGCCGGCCGCCGTCCTCGACCTCGACGCCTTCGACCGCAACGTGGCGAAGATGGCCGGCCGCGCGAGGGCCGCCAGCCTGGCCCTGCGCCCGCACGCCAAGTCGCACAAGTGCGCCACCCTCGCCCATCGCCAGATCGCCGCCGGCGCGGTCGGGATCTGCTGCGCCAAGCTCGGCGAGGCCGAGGCCATGGCGGCGGCGGGGGTGGCTTCGATCCTGGTCACCTCGCCCATCGCCGGCGCCGTCCAGGCCATGCGCGCCGCGCGGCTGGCGCAGGAAGTCGGGGATTTCAGGATCGTCGTCGATCACGTTGACGGCGCGCGGGAATTGGCGGCTGCGGCGGCGCAGGCGCCCATCCAGGTGCTGATCGACGTCGACCCCGGCATGGGCCGCACCGGCGCGCACGACGCCGCGCAGGCCGTCGAGGTGTTCCGCGCCATCGCGGCCGAGCCCCAGCTGAAACTCCTCGGCGTGCAGTGCTACGGCGGCCACTGGCAGCACGTGGAAGGCGCCAACGCCCGGGCCGCCGCCGTCGCCGACGGCATGACCCGCCTCTCCGCGGTGATCGCCGCCCTGCGCCAGGCTGGCGCGACGATCGAGGTGGTCACCGGCGGCGGCACCGGCTCTTTCGAGGCCGACGCCGCCCAGGGCGTGCTGACGGAGGTCCAGCCGGGGTCCTACGCCTTCATGGACCGCGAGTACCGCGACGCCCTGAAGGACGACCCGGACGGCGCCTTCGAGCAGGCGCTAGCCATCGCCGCCACGGTGATCAGCGCCAACCATCCCAAGTGGGTCACGGTCGACGCGGGCCTCAAGGCCTTCGCCACCGACGGCCCCCTGCCCATGGCGCTCACGCCAAGGTTCGCCGGCTGCGACTACCGCTTCTTCGGCGACGAGCATGGCCGGCTGGCGCGCCCGGAGGGTCAGGACGTCGCCCGCGGCGAACGGATCGACTTCGTCCCGCCCCACGTCGACCCGACGCTGGACCGCTACGACGTCATCCACCTGGTGCAGGGCGATGTGCTGGTGGAGATCGCCCCGGTCGAGGGGCGCGGCGCCTCGCAGTAGGCGGGCCTCAGTTCTCGCCGGCGCCCGCCGAGGACCCTGACGTCCGGGCCTTCCGCCCATGGTCGCTGACCAGTTCGACGTGCAGATGGGCGCCTTGACCCCCGTGGGCCCCCTCGGCCAGCACCCGCGAGAAGCCCCCGCCCGCCTGCCGCAGCTTCGCCGCCGCGCTGGCCAGCGGCATGTGGTCGACCACCGCGTCATAGGCGCCCGGCGCGTCCGTCCCGCCGATCGAGTGACGGGAGATGTGCCCCGGGGCCACCGTGCCCGCGCCCTGCCGGCGCAAGGCGTCCTCCTGGGCCTGGGTGCGATAGCCGCTGGTCTTGCGCCACCGTCCCGGTCCGAAGACCCGGTCCATGGTGGCCTGGAAGTCCTCGCCCGACGCCGGCGCGACGGCCCGGGCCCGGGGATGGAACGTGGCGTATTCGTCACCGGCGGAGGTCACCTGGATCGTCCCGGCGGACGCCGCGGACGCCAGGCCGAGCGCCAGGGCGCCCACCGCTATCGCCACTCGACCGAGCCTGCCGCGCACCCGAAAAATCCCCGACGTCCGGCGGCGAACCGCCCGCATGAGGACCCGATCCTAGCCGGACAGGCTTTCCAGAGGGTTCACCGCCGCGATGGCCGGACTCGGTGTTGACCCCCGCGCCGGATCGCGCACCATCGGCCGATGATCCGCACACAGGCCCTCACGCTATCCCTGGCCGCCATGGCGCTGGGGGCGCCCGCCCTCGCCGCGCCGGCGCCGAAGTCCGCGGGGGACCAGACGGCGACCGTGTCGGAACTGATCGTGGAGGCCTCCAAGACGGTGTCGGAGCTGACCGTGACGGGCAAGGTCAAGTGCCTGGCGCCGGACAAGGCGGGGGAGCGCGCCGATCGGCCGAAGGTGGTCAGCAGCTATCCGGCGAAGGGGGCTGTGGTCCGGCCCGGCCTGCTGGTGGTGCGCGTGACCTTCAACGCGCCGATGGCCTGCGACGGCGCCTTCGCCGGCGATCCGCCGCTGAAGGATCCCTGCCCCGGCTCGCCGCGCGACATGCTGTTGAGCTACGACCGCAAGACCGTGCGCACGGTGTGCCTGGTCGCGCCAAGCGCCCAGTATGGCCTATGGCTGAGCCAGAACCCGACCGAAGGCAGTTTCATCGGCCTGTCGGGCCTGCCGTCCCTGCCCTATCGGCTGAGCTTCACTACCTCGGCCGAACCGGTCGTCACGACGGTCTGCGAGGCGCTCGCGGCGGACGACGAGACCGCCCGCCAGATCCGCCAGCGGCGCAGCCTCGACTGCGCCGCCGCCCCGCCGCCCTAGACCGGCGGCGGGCCGCCGTTCTCGTATTCGAACGCCGGCTCCTTGGCCGCCTTGGCGTTCGGCCCGCCGAACCGGTAGTCCAGCCGGAAGAAGACCGAGCGCGAAACCGGGGCGACTTCGAAGCGCTCGACCAGGGTGGCGGTGTCCAGCCGGCGCTGGAAGTGATTGGTCCCCAGCAGGTCCTGGGCCGTCACGGTCGCGGTCACGCGGTCGTTGACCTTGTGGCGCCAGCCGAAGTTCAGGTTGAAGTTCGGTTCGAACGTCCCCTGTGGGCCCACATGGCGGCCGTTCTCGATGGCGTTGAGCTGAACCATGTCATCGGCGCTCGCCTGCCAGTTGAGATTGAGCCGCCCGCCCACGCTGTAGAGCGTGCGCCGGCCCGCGGTGACATCCAGGGGCCCGGCCTCGATCTCGTTCCAGTAGGGGCTGAGCGTGGCGCTGTAGCTCAATTTGGCGGTGAGCTTGCCGTTGGCGCTCAGGTCCACGCCCGCCGCCTGGCTGGAGCCGGTGTTGCCGAAGCTGAACTTGAAGACGCCGCCGCCCAGATCGGTCAGGACCTGGCTGAAATCGTGCTTGGCGTTCCGGAAGTAGAACGAGGCCTGGTAGAGCGTCTGGCCCTTGTGCTGCTCGAAGGCCAATTCGTAGATCTGGACCTCCTTGACCTTCAGGTCGGGGTTGCCCTGCTGAACGTTCTGCGGCCCCTCGATATAGACCAGCGGGTTCAGGAACACCGGCGGCGGCCGCTGCACGCGCACGCTGTAGCTGGCGGTGACCTTGCGCTCGTCGTCCAGCTTGTAGGCCAGATGCGCGCTCGGATAGGCCCGGTCGTAGTGCTGGCCGTTCCGCTGGCCCGAGGTCAGTTGGTCGAAGTCGAACCGCACGTCCTCGAGCCGCAGCCCCGTCTGCACGTCGAGGTCGCCAAAGGCGTGCTGATAGGTGGCGTAGACCGCGTTGACGTACTGATCGAAGAGGTAGTGGTTGGCCAGCCGCGCCACCGGGACCAGGGTCGCCGCCGTCGGCCCCATGGAATCGACGTAGTTGGCGTCGTTGTCCTCGTGGCGCAGTTCGTAGCCGGTCTTGAGCGCCCCGCCGGCCACCGTCTGGGAATAGGCGACCCGCAGTTCGGAATGGTGGTCGCTGGCGTCGTCGCGGATCCGCTCCAGCGGGACCGGCGTCGGCGGCAGGGTCGGGGTGGTGGTGAACAGCGTGTTGTCGCGCTGGATGGCGTCGTTGTAGACGGCGTCCACCGACAGCTCGTGGCCCTCGCCGAAGGTGTGCCGCCAGCCGGCCGAGACGCTGTTGTCGGTCTCCAGGAACCGCCGGTGGCCGGCGCGCTCGTAGGCCCGCACCGGAATGTCGCCGACCCCGTCGCCTTGATAGTGATCGTCCGGATGGCCGTAGACGAGCAGGTTGTTGTAGCTCAGCGCGCCGGTGACCTGGTCCTTCGGCGTCGCGGTCCAGGTCAGGTTGACCCGTGGCGTGATGGTGCGCGTGAGATTTCGGCCAAGGCTCTCGTCGAAGTTCTTCAGGAACTGGTTGCTGATCGGGTCTAGCCCGTCGCGCTCGTCGTGGAAGTGGATCTTGTTGCGCTGGTAGTTCGCCGCCAGCGACGCGGTGATCGCCAGCGTCTTGGTGTTGTAGCCCAGGTTGAGGCCGCCGCGCTTCAGTCCGGCGCTGGCGGCCGTGGCGTAGGCCGAGCCGGTGACCCCGCCGCCGCGGCTCTGTTTGGTGATCAGGTTGATCACCCCGCCGGTGCCCTCCGGATTCAGCGCCGCCGAGGGGTTGGTGATCACCTCCACCCGTTCGATCTGGTCGGCGGGGAGCTGCTGCAGCGCGTCGGCCCGGCCCGCGCCCTCGAAGGCGGGCGAGGGCTTGCCGTCCACCAGGATGGTGACGTTGGGGTCGCCGCGCAGGCTGAGGTTGCCCTGCACGTCCACCTCCACCGACGGCAGGTTGCGAAGCGCGTCGGCGACCGAGCCCGTCGTGGCCTGCAGGTCCTTGCCGAGCGTGTAGCTCTTGCGGTCGATCGAGCTCTGCTGGTCAGGGGCCGCGCCCGTCACCGTGACGCCCTCGACGGTCTTGTCCTTGGAGGCCGCGGCCCTGGCCGCCGGCGCGGGCTTGCGCGCCGGAGCCGCCGGGGCGGGCGCGGCCTTGGCGGGCGCGACGGCGGGCGGCTTCGATGCGTCGGCCGGCTGCGCCTGCGCCGCCAGCGGCGCTCCCACAGCCAGACCGGACAACGCCGCGCCGGCCAGCCACACACGCATACTCGCCATCGGCGCACTTCCCCCAAGGATCCGTCATCATCTGGCGCACTGCGGCCAGATGGCGCCCTCAGCCTAGAGGTTACATCCGTAATCTCAAATTACAGATGTGTCATGGCCCCGCGCCTACTTCGGCTTGCGGAACCGATAGAGGAATTGGTCGGTCTTGCCGCGGATGGCGGGGTCGAAGACCATCTTGGTGTGGTCGTCGGCCGGATTGGCCAGGATCGCGCTCTCGCCGTCGAACTTGAAGCCCGCCGCCGTCACCTCGGCCTTCACCGTCGCCGGGTCGATCCGGTGGATGGTGTCGGTGGCGCTGAGGCCCGAGCCGGCCACCGCGGCGTGGTCAAGCACCACATAGACCCCGCCGGGCTTCAGCGCGGCGAACACGGCCTTGTTGAACGCCGGCACGTCGGCCGGGCCCATGAACTTGTCATGCAGGTCGTGGTAGTTCTGGCGGATGAACACCGCGTCCAGCTTGGCCGGCAGCGGCGAGTTGATCGGCGGGTTCAGCACCTCGACGTTGGCGTACTGCGGGTCGGCGGCGAGCGTCTTCAGCATGCCGCCCACCTCGGGGTGGGCCTTCAGCACCTCGGCCGGCATCACCGCATAGACCTTGCCCTTCGGCCCCACCTTGGCGCTCTCCGCGCGGACGAAGCGGCCGGCCACGATGTCGGCGATCCGGTCGCCGGGCTTCACCCCGATGAAGGCCAGGACCTCCGGCCCCTTCATGGCGGGGTCGGTGAGCGCGTCGGCGGGCGGCTTGGGCGCCGGCGCCTGGGCGTGGACCACGAACCCCGCCGTGGCGAGCACCAGTCCGGCGGACAGCGCCGCGATCGTACGTTTCATGAGCGTTCCCCTTGTCTTGTCCGGCGAGCCTAGCAGAAGCTCCGCCGGGGCCATAGGCTCACCCCATGGCGACCTACCGATACTGGACCCGCTCCGAGCGTCCCCTGCCGGCCTGGCCCGAACCCGACACCTTCGAGCTGCGCGACGCCGAGGTTCCCGAGCCCGGCCCCGGCCAGGCGCTCACGCGGACCATCTACGTCAGCCTCGACCCCTACCAGTGGGGCTACAAGAAGCGCGGCGTCGAGCCGCCGGGCGCCCCCTGCCACGCCCGCACGGTGGCCCAGGTGGTCGAAAGCCGCATCGAGGGCCTGGCCCCCGGCGACTTCGTGTTCAACACCAACGGCTGGGCCGAGATGGGCCTGATGGGCGAAGGGATCGCGCGGCCCGGCTACATGATCCCCCGCAGGCTCGACCCGGCCCAGGGCCGCATCTCGCTGGCGGTCGGCGTGCTGGGCATGCTGGGCCTCACCGCCTACGCCGGCATGGCCCTGCAGTGCGACCCGAGGCCCGGCGAAACGGCGGTCGTCTCCGCGGCCTCCGGCGGCGTCGGCCAGATCGCCGGCCAGCTCGCCCGCCTCGCCGGCGCCCGCGTGGTGGGCGTCGCCGGCAAGCCGGAGAAGTGCCGCTATGTGGTCGAGGCGTTGGGCTTCGACGCCTGCGTCTCCCACCTGAGCCCGAGCTTCGCCGAGGACCTGAAGGCCGCCTGCCCGGCCGGCGTCGACGTCTATTTCGAAAACGTCGGCGGCGCCGTCTTCGACGCCGTCCTGCCGCTCTTCAACGAGAAAGCCCGCATGACCATTTGCGGCCTCATCGCCTCCTACGGCGACGATGAAGGCTCCGACGCCCGCGCCGCCCTGATGACCCGCGGCGAGCCCGTCTTCCAGGCCCGCCACGTCACCGTCCGCGACCTCTTCGTCGGCGACTACGTCAAGGACCACCACGCCGAGATGCTGGCCCGTCTGGCCCCCCGCGTCGCCGCCGGCGAGATCAGATACCGCGAGGACATCCGCCAGGGCCTGGACGCCATCCCCGCGGCCTTCGCCGAGATGCTCAAGGGCGGCAACTTCGGCAAGATGCTGGTGCGGGTGGGGGAGGATCCGACGGCATGAGCCCGGCCGCCGGCAATCCCGTCCCCGCTTGCCCGTGATGATGATAGGCTTCCTCCCAGGCGCCTAGGACCTCGAGAAGCCGAGACGGATCCATGACACGGCCCACGCCAAGCGCCGGCCGGCGCACCGCACGCCGGCGCATTCGCCAAGTCACCCTCGTTCTTCTGGCATGCGCAGGCTCCGCCGCCGTCGCGCAGCCGCACGTCGACCTGACCGCTCGGCCCCGAAAGGCGCCTTCGGCCACGGCCGCGTCGATCGGGGACCACCTCCGCGTTCCCGACGTGATCGGTCTCAATCTCCTGACCGCGCAGGATCGTCTCGCCGCCGCCGGTTACACGATGAAGCTTCGAGGGCTCGATCGGCCTGACCCTGCGACGCCGCTGGGCCAGGTGGTGGCCCAGACTCCCAAGGCGGGCACAGTGCAGGCCGGGGGAGACGTCGAAGTCCGAACCCCTCAGGCCGCCATTCGAACCGGGTCGGGCGGCGTGGCGCGGGACCTCACCCAGGAGGGCACGGGCTACGATCTGGACAACGGGCGCTACGAAGCGCTTACGCGTGGAGCTGATGTGGTCCTGCGGACCCATGCGGGCAGGCCGCCCGGCGCCAGCTCCGCCACCGACGGAGACGGCGACTTCCTGGAGCCGAATGGCGGCGCCATTCTCGTCAGGGCGCCCCTGCTCTCTCCGAAGGAATTCATCGGCGAATACCCGACATATGTCGCCTGCGGGAAACTGTTGCGCGACCGTCAATCCGGCGACCCGCCCAATCCGGTCATTCAACTCAACGGCGTGACGAACAAGAAGTCCATCGTCGTCTGTATCTTGACCTCGGAGCACCAGATGGCCGCGATCGAGGTGGTCGGGCAAGAGGGCGCTCCCAACGACCTGCAATACTATTTTTCCTACGCCTTGTTCCGCTATCCCTTGCCGGACGTGCATCGGCCCGCCGTCGATCTGTCGCCAAGACACTGAGGGTTGCGGGGCCCAGGCCGCGGCTCGTCGCACGGTCCCCCCCGGCGACGACTAGGTGACGCCGAGCAGATTGGCCTTCGTCTCGTCGCGGTGCTTCTTGAGGTACTTCATGAAGGGCGTCCCGCCCGTCCCGATCTCGGTATCGTTCCCGGCGGACTTGCGCCCCTGCGTGTGGATGTAGCTGGCGGCGTATTCGAGGTGGCGCGAGCGGAAGTCGGCGACGGCCTGCACCGCGGCGTTGTAGGCCTGCGTCAGGCGCCCGTGGTCCGCGCGCTGCACGAAGCTGCGCACATCGCTCTGGCCTCGGACGTCCTCGATGAATCGCCGGTGTCCCGGGGGACGGTAGATGTGCAGTTCGTCGAGGAAGGTCCTGAGAGGGTCCGACGCATGGCCAACGCCAAGCAACGCGTCCATGGACGGAACGATCGAGGACTGTGATCCCGTTTGCCCCCGGAAGGCCTGCGGGCGGTCGCCGAACCGCTCGACCCCGCGATACACGATGCCGCCGCCCAGCGCTGGATTGTCCTTCCAGCCATGGATGTAGGGGCGAACCCGGCGAAAGTAGATGTACGGATCGCACTGCTCGGGCATGCGATCGAAGAGCGCGTTGATCTCGGCCCAGATCGCCACGATCTGCCCCAGCAGCCCCTCCGCCCCCTCCACGTCGCCGTTCGCCGCCGCCTCGATCAGCGGGCCATAGAGCGCGAGCGCCGCGCCGGCCCTGGCTTCGATCGCGACATGGACCAGGACGAACCAGGCCTCGTCCGCGCCGCCCGCGAACTTCTGGATCATGTAGATGTTGTCGAGCGAGACCCCCTTGGCAGGATCGAGCATGCCCCAATTGTCGAGCACGTAGCCGCTGTACTGCAGAAGCGGCTGCTGCCCGAGCCGGTCGGCAAGCGCCACCATCGGGATCGCCAAGGCGCGGGGCAGGAACGACGCCGGTGGTTCGGCGCCCCAGATGTAGGCCTGCACCAGGAAGGAATAGTGGACCATGGCCATGCGGGCCTGGAGGTCGTCGAGCCCGGCGATCAGATCGGGCGGGACCACGGTCAGTCCGTCGAGCACCGTGCGGACCGCCCCGGTCGGCAAGACCTCCGGCAGCCGAAGCGCCAGATCACGGACCTCGCCGAGGTCGCCATCCAGTGCGACGGACGGCGCGTCGTAGGGGCAGAGAAATCCGCGTTCGGCCGTGACGCCATAGGTCGCCAGTGTCGCCAGACTCATCGCGAACTCCCGTGTTTGCGGCACAACGATATGCTGGTGACAGTGGCGATTTGTTGTGAATTGACCTCGCCGGCAACCGGCTGCACAATATTCCCCTGCAATGGACACCATCGACAGCAATATATTGCGTCACCTGCAGCGCGACGGGCGCGTGACCAATCTGCAGCTCGCCGAGCGCGTCGGCTTGTCGCCGTCAGCCTGCCTTCGGCGGGTCCAGGCGCTGGAGGCGGCGGGCGTCATCAAGGGGTACAGGGCGGTCCTGGACCGCGCGCAACTGGGCGCCGGGCTGACGATCTTCGTGATGGTCGGACTTGCGGGTCAGCTGAAGCGCGATGCGCTGGCCTTCGAGCGCGCCATGGCGGAAGCCCCCGAGGTGCTCGAATGCCACAACATCACGGGCTCGGTCGAATTCCTGCTCCGGGTCGAGGTGTCCGACCTCGCGGCCTACAAGCATTTCCATTCCGACGTCCTCGGAACGCTCAGCCAGGTCAGCAGCATCACCTCGCACGTGTGTCTCGGGTCCTCAAAGGACCTCCGGGCCTGATCGGCGCCAAGCCGCCGCCCCGGCCCGACCTTCCGGGTGAGGGCGGCGGGGCGCTCGATTTCCAGGACCTGCGTTCCGACGGGCGTCTGATCAAGGTTTCGTCGTCTGGCCGCACAGGATAGAGCCCGTCGTCAGGATGATCTTTCCCGGGTCCATGTCGCGTCGTCAGGCGCTCGCGCGGTCCCTGGGCGCGTGGCTCCTCGCGGCGGCTTCGCCCGCGTTGGCAGAGCGCGACGACCGCGGGCCGGCCGCCGCGCGCGCGGTCCTCGACCGCCTCTTCGGGCCCCGCGCCCGGGACATCGCGCTGACGCTGGAGCCGTCGCGGGAGCGCGGATCGCGAACCTGGTACGATCTCGAAAGCCGCGCCGGAACGGTCTCGGTGCGCGGCGACACGCCCGTGGCCCTGGCGCGCGGGGTCTACGCCTGGCTGCGGGCCAGCGGCGCGGCGCACGTGAGCTGGGAGGGCGACCGCGTCGCCCTGCCCTTGCGCCCGCCCGACTTCGCCAGCGGCCGCGTGGAGAGCCCCTTCGCCCACCGCGCCTACCTCAACACCTGCGCCTTCGGCTACACCACGCCCTGGTGGAACTGGCCGCGCTGGAGCCGCGAGATCGACTGGATGGCGGTCCACGGCGTCGACATGCCGCTCGCCATGGAAGGCCAGGAATACGTCTGGCGCGCGCTCTGGCGCGAGGCGGGCCTCAGCGAGGCCGAGATCGCCGGCTACTTCTCTGGCCCCGCCTTCACCCCCTGGCAACGGATGGGCAACCTCGAGGGCTACCGCGCACCCCTGCCCGCCGCCTGGATCGACAGGAAGCGCGACCTGCAGCGCCAGATCCTCGCCCGCATGCGCAGCCTGGGGATGACCCCGATCCTGCCGGCCTTCGGCGGCTATGTGCCCAAGGCCTTCGCGCTGAAGCATCCCCAAGCCCGTATCTACCGGATGCGCGCGGGCCCGGGTTTCCACGAGACCTATTGGCTCGATCCCGGCGATCCGCTGTTCGCGCGCCTCGCCGGCCGGTTCCTGGCGCTCTACACCCAGACCTACGGGGCCGGGACCCACTACCTCGCCGATTCCTTCAACGAGATGACGCCGCCCATCGCCGACGACGGCTCGGACGCCGGCCGCGCCTTCAACGACGCGGCCGACCGGACGGCCGTAGCCAAGGCCGCTGTCGATCCGGCGGTGAAAGCCCGCCGCCTCGCCGCCTACGGCCAGTCGATCTACGAGGCGTTCCGCGCCAGCCGGCCCGACGCCGTCTGGGTGATGCAGGGCTGGCTGTTCGGCGCCGACCAGGGGTTCTGGACCGCCGAGGCCATCGCGGCCTATCTGAGCCGGGTTCCCGACGACAAGGTGATGATCCTCGACATCGGCAACGACCGCTATGCCGACGTCTGGCGCACCGCCAAGGCGTTCGGCGGCAAGTCGTGGATCTACGGCTATGTGCACAATTACGGGGGCAGCAACCCGGTCTATGGCGACCTCGCCTACTATCGCCGCGACATGGCCGCGGTGGCGGCCCGCCCGCAGCATGGGCGCCTGGCCGGCTTCGGCATGTTCCCGGAGGGCCTCGAAAACAATTCCATCGTCTACGAGGCGGCCTACGACCTGGCCTGGAACGCCGGCGGCGCCTCGCTACCGGCCTGGCTCTCGACCTACGCCAGGTCCCGCTATGGCCGCACGACGCCGCAACTGGAGGTCGCGCTGGGCGGGCTCGTCGAGGCGGCCTATTCCACCCGCTACTGGACGCCGCGCTGGTGGAAGAACAGGGCGGGCGCCTACCTCTTCTTCAAGCGCCCGACGGTGGAGATCGCCACCTTCGAGGGCCACCCCGGCGACCGCGGCAAGCTGGCCGCCGCCGTGCGCGACCTGGCGCGCCTCGCGCCGGCGTTCGCCGCCGAGCCGCTGTTCGTCATCGACCTGGTCGACGCCGTCCGCCACCTCGTCAGCGAGGAGATCGACCTGCTGCTGATCCAGGTGGTCGCCGCCTATCGCCGCGGCGACCGGGCGTCGGGCGATGCAGGCCGGCGCAAGGTCGAGGCCCTGGCGCTGGCGCTCGACGCCCTCCTGGGCGCGCAGCCGCAGACCCTGGCCACCTGGATCGACGCGGCCCGCGCCTATGGCGACACCGCGGCCGACGCCCGCGCCTATGTCCTGAACGCCAAGGCGCAGGTCACCGTCTGGGGCGGCCAGGGCAACCTCGCCGACTACGCCTCCAAGGCCTGGCAGGGACTCTATCGCGACTTCTACCTGCCGCGCTGGACGCAGTTCCTCGACGCCCTGCGCCAGGCGGGCGCCGGGCCCTTCGACGAGGCCGCCGTGGTCGCCGGGATCGCGGCGTGGGAAGAGGCCTGGGTCGAGCGCGACACCCCCTATGTCCGCCAGCGCCCCGCCGACCCGGTCGCCTCGGTCCAGGCGCTGCTCGCGCGGCTGGAGCGTGCCTAGAAGATGCCGCCCACCGCGAGCCCCAACCCCCGCTTCCTGTCGCTGGACGTGTTCCGGGGGCTCGCCGTCGCCCTGATGATCGTCGTCAACACCGCAGGGCCGGGAGCGGCGCCCTATCCGTGGCTGGTCCATGCCAAGTGGTTCGGCTTCACCGCCGCCGACTGGGTCTTCCCGTCGTTCCTCTTCGCCATGGGCTGCGCGATGAGCTTCGCTTTCGGAAGGCCGATCGGCCACGGCGCCTTCGCGGTCAAGGTCCTGCGCCGCTCGGCGCTGATCTTCCTGGCGGGGTTCCTGATGTACTGGTTCCCCTTCGTCCACCGCATCGGCGGCGCCTGGGGCCTGATCCCCTTCGCCGACACCCGGGTGATGGGCGTCTTGCAGCGGATCGCGCTCTGCTACGCGCTCGCCGCCTTCGCCGTGCGCTATCTGTCGCCGCGCAGCCTGGTGATCCTCTCGGTCCTGCTGCTGGCGGGCTACTGGGGCGCCCTGCTGGCCTTCGGCGACCCTGCGGCGCCGCTCTCCAAGCTCGGCAACGCCGGGACCCGGCTGGACCTGCTGATCCTGGGAAAGGCCCACCTCTACCGCAGGGACGGCGGTTTCGACCCGGAGGGCCTGCTGGGGACCTTTCCGGCCACGGTCAACGTCATCGCCGGCTACCTCGCAGCGCGGTTCCTCGCCCAGGCGCCCGACCGGCGCCGCGCGGCTCTCTGGATGGCGCTGGCCGGGCTGGCCCTGGGGGTCGCGGGCTTCGCCTGGAGCCCGGTGTTGCCGATCGCCAAGAAGCTCTGGACCGGCAGCTTCGTCCTCCTGACCACCGGCATGGACCTCCTGGTGCTGGCGGCGTTGATCACGGGCCTGGAGGGTCGCGCGCCCAACCCGGCCACGCGCTTCTTCGAGGTGTTCGGCCGCAACCCCCTGGTGATCTATCTGTTCTCGGAACTCTTCGTGGTCGCCCTGCGCCAGATCGAGGTCGCGCCCGGCGTCGACCCCTACGCCTGGGTCGGGACACACGTCTTCCAGGCGCTGGCCCCCGGCGCCCCCGGCTCGCTCCTCTGCGCCATCGCCTACATGCTGATCTGCTGGCTGCTCGGCTACCTGATGGACCGCCAAAAGCTGGTCGTAAGGCTCTAGTGTGCTGGATCAGAAGTTCGCCCGATCCAGGGCCAGACGCCGAGCGAACTTCTGATCCAAGAAGCACACTAGAAAACATTGACTTGCTGGTGTCCTCATCGATTCCGAAGTTCGTCCAAGCCTGCCGCAAGCGCATGCGAACTTCGGAATCGGGACACTAGCGCCGGACTAGTCCTCGGCCACCGCCCGCTTCAGGAGCTCCAGCGCCGCCGCGGCGAACGCCGCCATGTTGGCCGCCCGGTCGCTCTCGCCGGTCTCCAGCGTGATGGTCGTCTCGAGCGGCCCGGAGATGGCGATGCAGCTGTGGCCCGCCGCGTCGCCATAGCCGTTGCCGGTGGGTCCCGCCGCGCCGGTCTCCGACACGCCCCAGGTCGCTCCGAACCGCTCGCGCGCCGTGCGCGCCAAGAGCAGGGCATAGGGCTCGCTGGCCGAGCGCATGCCGGCCACCGCCTCGCGCGGCAGGTCCATCAGCACCATGCGCGCCTTGCCGGTGTAGACCACCGCCCCGCCCAGATAGTATTTCGAGGCGCCCGGCACACCCAGCAGCGCCGCCGAGATCAGCCCGCCGGAAGAGCTTTCGGCCACCGCCACGGTCTGCCCAAGGGCCTTCAGCCGCTCGCCCAGCTCGGCCGCGATGGCGTCCAGTTGCTCCACGGCGAACTCCTTTTTCTTGGCGGCGGCCGGCTTCGGCGCCCATGATGGCCGCCAATTACAAGAAGCGCCAATTTCCGGAGGATCTTTTCATGGACGCCCAATCGCAGTGGACCGGCCTGGACGCCCAGCGCCTCGAGCGCATCGGCGAGCACCTGGAGCGCAACTACATCGGCCCCGGCAAGATCACCGGCTGCCAGGTCAGCGTCGCCCGACACGGGCACCTGGCCTACTTCAAGTCCTTCGGCCAGATGGACGCCGAGCGCGGCAAGCCCACCGCCGACGACACCATCTACCGCATCTATTCCATGACCAAGCCGATCACCTCGGTGGCGCTGATGACCCTCTACGAGCAGGGCTATTTCCAGCTCAACGACCCGGTCAGCCGCTATGTGCCGTCGTGGAAGGACCATCGCGTCTGGACCTCCGGCGAAGGCGACCAGATCCAGACCGAGCCGGCCCACCGTCCGGTCAGCTTCCGCGACGTGCTCTCCCACACCGCCGGCCTGACCTACGGCGGCGGCCTGCCCGGCGTCGGCATCCAGCACCCCATCGACCGCATCTACCGCGAACTGAAGGTGCGCTCCGTCGGCGGGGCCGACACCATGGCCCAGTTCCTCGACAAGCTCGGCCAGGTGCCGCTGCGCTACCAGCCCGGGACCCAGTGGATGTATTCCCTGGCCACCGACGTCTGCGGCGCCCTGGTGGAGGTGATCTCCGGCGTGCCGTTCGCCAAATATCTGCAGGACGTGATCTTCGGTCCGCTCGGCATGAAGGACACCTCGTTCTTCGTGGCTCCCGACAAGGTCGGCCGCTTCGCCGCCAACTATCAGCGCGGTCCCGACAAGAAGCTGAAGCTGATCGACGACCCGGCGACCAGCGACTTCACCAGGGATCCCGGCTTCAAGTCCGGCGGCGGCGGCCTCACCGGGACCAGCGCCGACTACCTGCGCTTCTGCGAGATGCTGCGCCGCGGCGGCGAGCTCGACGGGGCGCGCATCCTGGGGCCCCGCACCCTCGAGCTGATGCACATGAACCACCTGCCCGGCGGCCAGGACCTGACGCAGGTGGCGCTCGGGACCTTCTCGGAGACCGCCAACGAGGGCGTGGGCTTCGGCCTGGGCTTCGCCTCCACCCTGGGCCAGGTGCAGACCGGGACCCTGGGCGCCGGCGACTACTACTGGGGCGGCGCGGCCTCGACGATCTTCTGGGTCGATCCCAAGGAGGACCTGTCGGTGGTGTTCATGACCCAGCTGATGCCGTCGGGCACCTTCAACTTCCGCGGCCAGCTGAAGAGCATCATCTATTCGTCGATCATCGACTGACCGCATGCGACGCCTGCTGACATGAAGCTGTCAGCAGGCGCCCCTTAGACCTGTCCGCCAACCTAGGGACAGGACCATGAACGCCATCGCGATCGTCCAGGACGGACGCCGGGACTTCGACTTCCTCTACGGCGAATGGGCCGTGGCCCACCGGCTCCTGAAACGCCGCGGCGCCGGTTGCGAGGACTGGCTGGAGTTCGATGGGACCTCGGCCACCCGCGGCCTGATGGGCGGGATCTGCAACATCGAGGAGCACGACATGCCCGCGCGCCGGTCGCGCGGCGTGGCGTTCCGCAGCTTCGACATCGCCCGGCGCACCTGGTCGATCCACTGGGTCTCCAGCCAGGACGGCCTGATGGGCGAGCCGGTGCATGGCCGCTTCGAGGGCGGCGAGGGCCGCTTCTACGGCGTCGACCTCTGCGACGGGCGTCCGGTCCGGGTGGTGTTCCACTGGACGGCCCCCTCGCCGGGCAGCGCGCGCTGGACCCAGGCTTTTTCCTATGACGATGGCCGGACCTGGGAGATGAACTGGGTCATGGACTTCACCCGCATCCCGGCGAGCCGACCCTGAGCCCGCATCTCCTGTCGCTCGCGTCCCTGCTGGCCGTCAGCATCGCCACCTGCGCCGTGCCGGGGCCGAACAACTTCATGCTGATGCGCTTCGGGATGCGCCATGGCCGGGGCGCGGCGCTGGCGGCGGGGTTCGGCACGACGCTCAGCTGCATCGTCTGGTGCGCGCTGGCGGCGCTGGGCCTGGCCGCCGTGCTCGCCGCCGCGCCCTGGCTCTACAAGGTGCTGCGGGTCGGCGGCGGCCTCTACCTCATCTGGTTCGCCATCGCGCTCTGGCGCTCGGCGCCCGAAGGGCCGGCGGCCGAGGACGCCGCCGTGAGCCTCGGCTGGTGGAGCGCCTTCTGGCAGGGCTTCGCCATCAACATGACCAACCCCAAGTCGGTGCTGTTCTTCGCCAGCATCTTCGCCGCCTATGTCGGCCCCGACACGCCGGGCTGGGTGCATGCCGGCGCGGTCGGCGTCTGCGTGGCGACCTGTCTGGCCTGGCAGGTGGCCATGGCGTGGCTGTTCTCCACCCGCCGCGCGGCGGCCGCCTATGCGCGGGCCCAGCGCCCGCTGGACCGCACCGCCGGCGCCCTGATGGTCGCGTTCGGGCTGAGTCTGCTCTGGGTCTTCGATTGAGCTTAGGCCCGCCCGGGGCTAAGCCAGCGCCATGCCCATCGCCCAACCCGACCTGGAAGCCATCCTGCGCGAAGGCTTCCCCGACGCCGAGATCAGGATCGAGGACCTGGCCGGCGACGGCGACCACTACAAGGCCAGGATCGTCTCGAAGGCCTTCGCGGGCCTGCCGCGGGTGCGCCAGCACCAGCTCGTCTACGCCGCGCTCAAGGGCCGGATGGGCGGCGAACTGCACGCCCTGGCGCTGGAAACCGCCGCGCCCACCTGATGCAGCCCGCTTGACCCAGCCCCCTCGGCTCCCTAGCTCTGGGCCTACAGTCTTGCGCCGAAGGGCCGATCGATGACCGACACCGCGACCGCCAACCCCGTCCACGACTTCATCGCCAACACCGTGGCGGAGCACCCGGTGGTGCTGTTCATGAAGGGCGTGCCCGAGCAGCCACAGTGCGGCTTCTCCGCCCAGGTCGTGCAGATCCTCGACCACCTGGGCGCGGATTTCGTCGGCGTGAACGTCCTGCAGAGCGACCCCTTGCGCGAAGGCATCAAGAGCTACTCCGACTGGCCGACCATCCCGCAGCTCTATGTGAAGGGCGAGTTCGTCGGCGGCTGCGACATCGTGCGCGAGATGTTCCAGTCGGGCGAACTCAAGACCTTCCTGGCCGAGCAGGGCCTCCTGGAAGCCTAGCCCGCAAGGCGGGCGCCGAGGGGCAAATGATCCTGCTGGAGCCGCCGCCCGGCCGCCAGGTCTTCCGGCTGACCTTCCAGCCGACCGACAGCGACATCGACGAGAACGGCCATGTGAACAACGTGGTCTATCTACGCTGGGCCCAGGACCTGGGCGTGGCCCACTGGCAGAGCCTGGCGCCCGCCGAGGCGCAGGCGACCTGGGCCTGGGTGGCGCTGCGCCACGAGATCGACTATCGGCGCGCGCTGATGCCCGGCGAAGCCGCCTTCGGCCGCACCTGGGTCTCCGGGACCGCCGAAGGCCCGCGCTTCGACCGCTTCATCCGCATCGACGCCGACGACGGCGCCATGTGCGCCCAGGTCAGGACCACCTGGGTGCTGATCGAACAGGCCACCGGCCGCCCCAAGCGCGTGCCGCCCTGGATGGTCGAGATGTTCGCCTAGGGGACCAGCTCTGCCAGGGTCAGGCGGACTTCGCGCGGAGCGGCGCCCGGCGACTGCGCCGTGAGCGTCACGACCGAGCCCACCGGCTGCAGGAAGCGCCGCCGGGCCTCGAACGCCGCCATGCCGGACGCCGGCCGCCCGTCCATCGCCGTCACCAGGTCCCCGGCGCGGAGCCCCGCCCGTTCGCCGGGAGAGCCCGCGATCACCAGCGAGATCTTGAACGGGTCCTCGCCCACTTTGGAAAGCCCGAGCCCGGCGCGGTTGTAGGCGCGGGGCGCGCGATGCGGCAGCGGGTCGAGCCAGACCTGATGGCGGCCATAGTCAAAGGTGACGTCGAACTGCGCGAGGATCGGCTCGCCGATGTTGCCGGCGATGTCGCGCATGGCTTCCGAGCCCCGCTCGACGACGCCGACGTAGCTCACCACCTCGCCCGGCAGGTCGAAGGGGCCGAGCTTGAGCGCCGCCCGGCTCACCGTCTCCTTGTAGTCGCCGCCCACGCCGCTGCCGCTGGCGACGACGCCCGTGGCGAACCGCTCGGCCAGGCCGTGATCGGTCGCCCAGCGTCCTTCGATGATCGCCGGACCGGAGTTTCCGGTGTCGAGTTCCAGGTCCCCGGGCAGCCCGGCGACCGCGCCGCGGGCCTGCGGCGCGTCCTCGGTGAAGCGCAGGGGCAAGGCGACCCCCGGGCCGGCATGCCGGAAGGCCTCCAGCGGGGTCAGCGTCAGGGTCTGGGCCCGGCGGTCGAGGCGGACCGCGAACCGCTCGAAGAGCTCAAGGCCGAGGATGCCGGCGCGCGCCGGGCGCGGGCCCCGGTCGTTCGAGGCGGCGGAGAGGTTCAGCACCTTGGTCGGCTGCTCGCGCAGCACGGCGTCGCCGATGCGCAGCTCATGCACCCGCACGAACCCCGCCTTCACCACCCCCTGGCCGCCGCCGGTCGAGCTGAACGCGCCCACCGGCGCCAGGTCGAGCCCCTTGGCGGCGTCCCGGGTGAGGATCAGATGGCCGCCGGTGTCGAGTTCGAACAGCATGGGGCCGTGGCCATCGATGGAGACGGGCACGAACACCCGGTCGACGTCGGCCTCGTAACGCACCGTGGTGGAGCGCCGGCCGCCCAGCATCGCGTAGTCGCGCGGCGCCGGCGGCCTGGCGAAGGCCGAGGCCGACCCGGGCGCGCGCGCGATCCGGCTGAACGTCAGGGTCTCGGCCGCCTCGTCCTCCGGATCCTCCACCCGCTCCACGCCCGGCATGCGGACGCCGCCGGGAAGCGTCTTCCACTGCGACCAGGTGCGGATCAGCCGATTCTCGGACAGCTGCTCGACGACCCTGTGCGGCAGGCCGGTGGCGTCGTCGGTCCAAAGCTCGATCGGCGCCCCGCCGCGCGGCGTCACCCGCCAGACCGAAAAGGCCGCCCCGGCCTCGGTCGCCTTACCGGCCGGCTCGATCGCTGCGCCCGAGGCGCCGCACCAGCCGCGCGCCATGATCCAGGCCTCGCTCAGCGCCGTCCGCCGCGCGAACTGGGAATCCAGGCTGTGCGATCCGCCGGAGCGGTCCTGGCTCCAGGCCAGGATCCCGTCGAAGCCGGAGGCCTGCGACATCGTCCCGTAGTCGGTGCGCTCCGACCAGCGGCCGGACGCGGGATCTAGGATGCGCCGGACCTCGCCGTCGAGGCCGCCGCCTCGGGTAACGCCGGTCATGGCGATGGGCCCGCTGTGGGTCCAGCCGGTGCAACTGGCCCGCGGGATCGGCGGCGCCGAGGCGAATCCAGCCGCCAGCACCCAGACAAGCGGCAGAAACACAAACGCCTTCGACATCGGAATACCCCTGACCGGGGCGGACCATCGCCCGGCCGGCCGCAAGCTGTCTTGCACCCGCGTCGCGCGATAGCCTCCGGCTAGCGCGTCTCGCGCCGATAGCGGCCCGGCGTCAGGCCGAACAGCGCGCGGAACACCCGCGTCATGTGCGCCTGGTGCGCGAAGCCGCAATCCGCCGCGATCTCGATCAGCGGCGCGCTCGTCGTCCGGATCATGGCGGCCGCACGCTCGGCGCGGATGCGCCGAAGCCGCGCGCCCAGGGTCTCGCCGCAACCCGTCCGGAAGCTGCGCGCCAGATGTCCCGGATGCACGCCCAGGGCGCGGGCCACCTCCCCCAGCCCAAGCGGCTCGCCGCAATGCGCGTGGAGATGGGCCTCGACGCGGCCCACCCAGAGGGATCCGTCGCCGGCTGCGCCCCGTTCGGCCCGGCCCAGCAGGGCGATCGCTTCCCATAGGAGGCCCTGCAGGCTGAGGCGGCTGAAGGCGTCGCCCAGCGCACGCTCGCGCTGGAAGACCTGGCCCAGGCGCACGACATCCGGACCCTCGGCGACCAGCGGACGGTCCAGGGCCAGGCCGCATTCCGCGGCGCTCGCCAGCCAGTCCGGCCTGGCGTCGATCAGGCCGCAGACCGCGCCGGCGCCCTCGAACGTCTCGTCGTGGCGCAATCCCGCCGGACGGAACAGCAGCTGGCCGCCGGCGCGCGCGTGGCGCCGGCCCTGCATCCCCTCCTCGAACCCGCCCCGCAGGACCAGGCACAGGCGCGCGCGCTCGTGGATGTGTTCGGCCAGTCGCGAGCCCGGCGCGTAGCGCTTCAGCCGCGCGGTGGCCACGGCCGGCTCCATGCCGTCAGGTTCCGGGTTTCAGTTTGCGGCCGAAGAAATCCATGGTGGCCAAGGTCCTATGCATCAGCGGCTTGGCGGTCCAGCCGGTGCGGTGACGCAGGCCGGGATAGGTCATCATCTCGAAATCGACTCCCAGCGCCTGCAGGCGGGCGATCACCCGCGTGGAGTTCTCGAAGATCACATTGTCGTCCGCCATCCCGTGGACGATCAGCAGCGAGCCGGGCCGCAGGTTCGCGAGCCGCCCGGTGACCTGGGACAGGCGATAGCCCTCGGCGTTGTCGGCCGGCGTGCCCATGTAGCGCTCGGTGTAGGCGGTGTCGTAGAGCGTCCAGTCGGTGACCGGCGCGCCGGCCACCCCGGCCGCGAACGGCGAGTTCGGCACGGTCAGCAGCATGAGCGTCATGTAGCCGCCGTTGGAATAGCCGGTGACGCCGAGCCGCGCGGGATCCACGAACGGTAGCGATTTCAGATAGGCCGCGCCGACCAGCTGGTCGTCCACGTCCGGCCCGCCGGTCCGTCGGTCGATGGCGGTCTTGAAGGCCACCGAGCGGTTCGGCGTGCCGCGGTTGTCGAGGCTGAAGAGGATGTAGCCGGCGTCGGTCAGCAGCTGGTCGGCGGGCGTCTCCCACCGCTTCTCCACCAGGGCGCCGGCCGGGCCGCCATAGACCTGCACGACCACCGGATAGCGCTTCTTCGGATCGAACCCTGCGGGCTTTCGCATCGACCAGTGCAGAACCTGGCCGTCGGCGGCCTTGAGCGTCCCGAACTCGGGCGGGCTGAGGTGGTCCAGATAGGGGTAGAACGGATGCCCCGCCTTCAGCGGATTCTCCTCGATCCAGCGCACGAAGCTCCCGTCGGCCTTGTAGAGGCCGGTCCGCGGCGGGGTCTTGGGATCGGAATAGGTGCCCGCGAAGGCGCCGCCGGTCTTGGCGACGTCGGCGGTCCACCAGCCGCCGGCCGGGGTCAGCGCCTTGGGCTCGCCGGGCTTGGCCCAGGAAACCTCGTAGAGCCGGCGCTCGACGGGCGTGTCCTTACTGGCCGCGAAGATCGCCATCTGGCGGGCCTCGTCGATCCCCTCCAGGTCAGCCACCGGCCAGTCGCCGTGGGTCAGCTGGCGCACCAGCCTGCCGTCGCGGCTGTAGAAATAGAGGTGCTTGTCGCCGTCCCGCTCCGACGACCAGAGGAAACCGCCGGCCTTCAGCGGCTTGAAGTCCTCGCTGAGCGGAACCCAGTGCGGGCTGGTTTCCGTGAGGATCACGTGCGACGCGCCGCTCGCCGGGTCGACCGCCAGGATGTCGAGGCGCTTCTGGTCGCGGGTCAGCCGCTGGACGTAGAGGGTCTTGCCGTCCTTCGCCCAGTCGGCGCGGGCCAGGTAGATGTCCGGGTTCGGCCCCAGGTCGACCTTGACCCGCGCGCCCGTCGCCACGTCGGCCACATAGAGCTCGACGACCGCGTTGGGCCGCCCAACGCGGGGGTAGCGCTGATGCACCACCGTGCCGCCCTCCGCGCCGATGTCGACGCGGTCGATGACGTCGACGCCCGACTGGTCGACATGGGCCAGCGCGATCTTCGTCTCGTCCGGCGACCACCAGTAGCCGGTGAAACGATGTAGCTCCTCCTGGGCGATGAACTCCGCCGTTCCCCAGCTCTTCAGCTCCGAGCCGCCGGTGGTCAGCGCCCGCTCGCTCGCGCCCGGCGCCAGCGGCATCAGGTAGAGGTTGTCGTCGCGGACGTAGGAGACGAACCCGCCCTTTGGCGAGATCTTGCCGTCGACCTCGTCGCCCGGCGTACTGGTCAGCCGCCGCGTCTGCCCGCTGGCCCGCTCGTAGAGCCACAGGTCCCCCTGCACGGGCGCCAGAATGTACTGGCCCTGCTCGTCCCAGTGGTACTCGACCACGCCGCGAGTCCGCAGGCCCAGCCGCTCGCGGCGGCTCTTCTCGGCCTCGGAGAGCTCGTGGTTGTCGGGCGACAGCGCGCGGCCGTCGATCAGCATGCGGGGCGCGCCGCCCGCCACGTCGGCGATCCACAGGTCGGTCACGTCCACGTCGTCGGCCTTGGCCTTCAGATAGGTCACCGCCGAGCCGTCCGGCGCCAGGGCCACGCCGCGGGCCTGCGGGCCGGAGAGGTCGGGGCTGGCGAACACGCGGGCGGGCGTCAGGATCTCGGCATGGGCCCCCGATGGCGAAAGCGACGACAAGGACATGGAAGCGGCCACCGCTGCGATGATGAGTTTCATGGAATCCCCGACCCGGACGTCGCGCCGACCACACCGGAAAGCCGCGCGCTTGCCAAGGCCCGTCAGGCGCCAGGCCCAGTCCAGGCCGCCATCGGGTTCAGCAGGAAGATCGGCGTGCGGGGCGCGAGGCCCAGCTCATCCCATGTGAAAACGAGCTCCGTCCGGCCCTGGGCGAAGGATTTGCAGGCGTCGACGCGGCGGCGCCCGAACGCCAGGGTCACGGCCTCGCCGCGCCGCTCCACATAGAAGGCGAAGTCGGCCTTGGCCGTGCAGCCGTTGGAGGCCACGCGGATCGTCAGCGCCTCGCGCCCGGCCTGGGCGGCGTAGAGCGGCTCCAGCTCCGCGAGCGGCCCCGGCGCCGGGGCCACCGCGGGCGGCGCTGCGACCGTCGCGCAGCCGCCGAGCGCGAGCGCGGCCAGGAGGAAGAGCCTGCGATTCATCTCCCGCACTCCGCCACAGCCGCGCGCAAAGCAAAAGGCCCGGGATCGCTCCCGGGCCTTCGCATCGTCTTCGCGGTCTGGCGCCTCAGGAGGCGTAGAATTCGATGACGAGGTTGGGTTCCATCTTCACCGGATAAGGCACTTCGGCCAGCTCCGGGATGCGGATGAACTTGGCGGTCATGCCCTTGCCGTCCATCTCGATGTAGTCCGGCGTGTCGCGTTCCGGCGACTGCAGGGCTTCCAGCACCAGGGCCATGTTGCGCGAGCGCTCGCGCACCGTGACCACGTCGCCCGGCTTCACCCGGTAGGACGGGATGTTCACCCGCTTGCCGTTGACCAGCACGTGGCCGTGGTTGACGAACTGGCGGGCCGCGAACGGGGTCGGCACGAACTTGGCGCGATAGACGATCGCATCCAGGCGGCTTTCCAAGAGGCCGATCAGGTTTTCCGAGGTGTTGCCCTTGCGGCGCGCGGCCTCTTCGTAGATCCGGCTGAACTGCTTTTCGGTCAGGTTGCCGTAGTAGCCCTTCAGCTTCTGCTTGGCCCGCAGCTGCAGGCCGAAGTCGGAGACCTTCTGCTTGCGGCGCTGGCCGTGCTGGCCGGGGCCGTAGGCGCGCTTGTTGATCGGGGATTTCGGGCGACCCCAGATGTTCTCGCCCATCCGGCGGTCGAGTTTGTACTTGGCGCTATGGCGCTTGGACATGCTTCACTCTCGTTCGACCCGAGCCGGCGTCCCCGAAGGTGGAGGCGCGATTGCAACGGCGGCGTCCGGATCACCCGTCATAGGTTCCACGACCGCACGGGCAGGCCCGGCGGCGGGAAGGCGCGGTGTATGCCCACGCGACCTCGCGGAGTCAAGGTTTCGCCGTCCGCGCGGCCAGCGCCTCGGCGGCCGCCTGCGCCTCGCGCCACCATTGCCTGACCATCTCGCCGGCCGCGCCGGGCTTGGCCAGCTTCACCGCCTGGCCGGCCCAAAGGGACATCATCTCCGGGTCGCCGGCTACATTGGCGGCCGCGCGCATCGCCTGCGTCAGACGGTTCTGCACCGGATAGGCCGGGACCTCGTCCTGGACGGCCCGCATCTCGCGGATGAAGCGGTTCTCGATCCCGCGCGCGTAGCGCCCGGAAAAGGCCCGGGTCAGGCGCGTGGCGTCGGGACCCGCGTCGCGGATCGCCTGCTGCCAGACGGGGCCCGCGATCGCCTCGTCGGAGAGCAGGAAGGCCGAGCCCATCTGCACGGCGCTGGCCCCCAGGGCGAGCGCCGCGGCGACGCCGCGTCCGTCCATGATCCCGCCGGCGGCGATCACCGGCAGCTCGACGGCCGCGAGCACGGTGGCGGTCAGCGCCAGGGTCCCGACCGACGAGGCCTCGATGTCGTCGAGGAAATAGGCGTGGTGACCGCCCGCCTCGAAGCCCTGGGCGCAGACCCCGTCGGCCCCGACCTCGGCCCAGGCGACGGCCTCGGCGACGGTGTTGGCCGTGCCCACCACATAGCTGCCGGCGGCGTGCAGGGTGTCCACCTGCGCCCGCGTCAGGATCGAGAAGGAGAAGGACGCGATCGGCGGCGCAGCCTGGGTGAGGGCCGCGAGCTGGGCGTCGAAATCGTACGAGAACCGGTTGGGGTGGTCGGGGACCGGCAGGCCGAGCTCGGCGTACCAGCGCGCCAGTCGCGCCAGGGCTGCGTCCACCTCGGCCGGCTCCGGCCGTGACGGCGGCGCCATCAGCAGGTTCACCCCGAACGGGGCCTCGGTCCGCGCGCGGATAGCCTCGACCGCCGGGCCGATCTCCTCCGGCGAAACCCCCGCCGCGGCCAGGGAGCCGAGGCCGCCCGCCTCGCTCACCGCCACGGCCATGGCGTCGAACGAGGCGCCGGCCATCGGCGCCTGAAGGATCGGGATCGGCAGGTTTTCGAGCAGGGCGCGCAGACTCATGGGTTCCCCTTGGCCTTCGCCGCCGCCTGGGCGGCTTCGCGAGCGCTCTTCTGGGCGGCGAGCTTGGCCAGCACCCGCCCGCGGCCCCTGGACAGCGCGGTGACCACGCCGCGGAAAGTGCGGACCTCCTGGTCGGTCATGCTGGCGCGGCCCAGCGCCGAGCGCAGGTTCTGCACCATGGACGGGCGCTTTTCCGGCGGATGGAAGAAGCCCGCCTCGTCAAGCTCGCGCTCGAAATGCTCGTAGAGGCCCAGCATCGCCGCCCCATCGGCCGGCGGCGGGCCGTTGCGGAAGGCTTGCGGCGCGTCGTCCGCCACGGTCATCCGCCACTCATAGGCGTTGATCGCCACGGCCTGGGCGAGGTTCAGCGACTTGAAGCGCGTGTCCACCGGCAGGGTGACCACCGCCTGGCAGAGCGCGATGTCGGTGGTCTCCAGCCCGGCCCGCTCGCCGCCGAACATCAGCCCGGCCCGCAGGCCGGCGGCCACGGCGCCGGCCAGGTTCTGCGCGGCGACCCGCGGCGTCAGGATCGGCAGCTGCAGCTCGCGGGGCCGCGCGGTCGTCGCATAGACCAGGTTGAGGTCGGCGAGCGCGTCCTCGGTCCGCTCGAACACGCGCGCGGCGTTGAGCGGCCAGTCGGCCCCGGAGGCCGCGGCCCAGGCCCTTTCGTTGGGCCAGCCGTCCCGCGGATTGACCAGCCGCAGGTCCGAAAGGCCGAAATTCGCCATCACCCGCGCGGCCGCGCCAATGTTCTCTCCGAGCTGTGGCGCGTTCAGGATAATGACAGGTGCGACGGGAGAGGCTTCAGCCATGACGCGGTTACAATCGCTTGGGAGCCCGAGCGCAAGCCTTGCCGCCCATCTTGGACGGCGCGAGTTGCTGATCGGGGCCGCGGGCCTGGCGCTGGCCGGCTGTCACAAGAACGAGGCGCTGACCGTCTCGCGCACGCCCAGGCTTCACATGCGGCGTCTCGACACCTCGATCGCGGCGATCGCGGCCCGGGCGGCCCCGGGCGTGCTGGGCTTCGGCCTGATGAACCTGGAAAGCGGGCAGTTCTGGGTGCGGCTGGACGACCGGCCGTTTCCGCTGGCCGGCGTCTTCGCATTGCCGCTGGCCTGCGCCGTCCTGGCCGAGGTCGAGGGCGGCCGGCTGAAGCTGGCCGAGACCCTCGCGGTCGGCGACAAGACGCTCTCCCCGCCGCCCTCGGCGATCGCCGACGCCTGGCCCGGACGCACGACCTACACCGCCGGCGACCTGCTGAGCGCTGTGGTGGTCGACGGCGACAATACCGCCGCGGACCTGCTGATGAAACGGATCGGGGGGCCGGGCGCCGTGCAGGCCTGGCTGCAGGGCGCCAAGGTCGACGAAATGCGGGTCGACCGCTATGCGCGCGAAGTCCAGCCGGCCGTCCTGGGCATGGCCTCGTTCCGCGCCGCCTGGAAGGGGCCGCAGGCCTTCGCGGCCGCCGCGGCCACCGTGCCGCCGGAACGCCGGCATGCCGCGACGCTCGCCTACATCGCCGATCCGCGCGACAGCTCCACGCCGCGCGGCATGCTGGGGTTCCTGCGCCGCCTGCACGACGGCGAGCTGCTCTCGGCGCCCTCCCTGGGCCGGCTCCTTCCGATGATGGAACGGGCCTCGCGCGGGGCCGACGGGATCAAGGCCGGCCTGCCGAAGGCCACGGCCTTCGCCCACACATCCGGGACGTCGGGCGCGGACCAGGGCCTGACGGCGGCCTGCAACGACGTGGGCATATTCACCCTGCCCGATGGCCGCAGCTACGCCATCGCCGCCTTCCTGAGCGGCTCGACGGCCACCGACGCCCAGCGCGCCGCCCTGTTCGCCGACCTCGGCCGCGCGGCCGTCAGCAGCATCGGCTGACCGGGGCGCGCGGGTCGCGGGCCACGAGCCTTTGCGTCCGCGCCGAGCAAGGCTATACGGCCCCCAAACCAGTTCGCGCGGAGCGCCTGCCCCTCATGGCAAAGATCAAAGTCGCCAACCCCGTCGTCGACATCGACGGGGACGAGATGACCCGGATCATCTGGCAGTGGATCAAGGACAAGCTGATCTTCCCGTTCCTCGACCTGGAGCTCGACTACTACGACCTGGGGATGGAGAACCGCGACGCCACCGACGACAAGGTGACCGTCGAGGCCGCCGAAGCGATCCAGCGCCACGGCGTGGGCGTGAAGTGCGCCACCATCACGCCCGACGAGGCGCGGGTGAAGGAATTCAACCTCAAGCAGATGTGGAAGTCGCCGAACGGCACGATCCGCAACATCCTGGGCGGCGTGGTCTTCCGCGAGCCGATCATCTGCCGGAATGTGCCGCGCCTGGTGCCCGGCTGGACCCAGCCGATCATCATCGGCCGCCACGCCTACGGCGACCAGTACCGCGCCACCGACTTCCGGGTGCCCGGCCCCGGCAAGATGACCCTGACCTGGGTCGGCGAGAACGGCGAGAAGATCGAGCGCGAAGTGTTCAACTATCCGGGCGCCGGCGTGGCTCTGGCCATGTACAACCTCGACGACTCGATCCGCGACTTCGCCCACGCCTCCTTCGCCTACGCGCTCGCGCGCAAGTACCCGCTCTACCTCTCCACGAAGAACACGATCCTCAAGGCCTACGACGGGCGCTTCAAGGACATCTTCCAGGAGGTCTATGACGCGGCCTACGTCGACCAGTTCAAGGCCGCGGGCCTGACCTACGAACACCGGCTGATCGACGACATGGTGGCCGCCGCGATGAAATGGTCCGGCGGCTATGTCTGGGCCTGCAAGAACTACGACGGCGACGTGCAGTCCGACACGGTGGCGCAGGGGTTCGGTTCGCTGGGCCTGATGACCTCGGTGCTGATCACCCCGGACGGCAAGACCATGGAGGCCGAGGCCGCCCACGGCACCGTCACCCGCCACTATCGCCAGCACCAGAAGGGCGAGGCCACCTCCACCAACTCCATCGCCTCGATCTTCGCCTGGACCCAAGGGCTGAAGCACCGCGCCAAGCTCGACGACAACGCCGAGCTGACCCACTTCGCCGACACGCTGGAGAAGGTCTGCGTCTCCACCGTCGAAAGCGGCTCGATGACCAAGGACCTGGCGCTGCTGGTCGGCGACACCCAGGGCTGGCTGACCACCGAGGGTTTCATCGACAAGGTGGCCGCGAACCTGCAGAAGGCGCTCGCCGCCTGAGGCCTGCGGGCTCGCGAATTCCGGCCGCGATCATCAGTTCGTTCTTGCTTCGTTCCGTCTCACCACTATGCTGGCGGACGGACCTGCGGAGGACGGATCATGACCATCGGCTACATCACCATCGGCTATAACGACGAGGCGCAGGCCGTCGCCTTCTATGACGCCGTGCTGGGCGCCATCGGCTACGAGCGCGGGCCCGTCGAGGGCGGCTGGGCCTTCTATGGCCGGGGCGAGGCGCCCGGCGTCGGCCTCTGCAAGCCGTTCGACGGCCAGCCGGCGCGCGGCGGCAACGGAGCCATGACCGGCTTCAAGGCCGACACCCAGGACCAGGTGAAGGCCGCCTATGACGCGGCGCTCGCCAACGGCGGGACCGACGAGGGCGCGCCGGGCTTCCGGCCTCCGGAAAGCAAGACCGGCTTCTATGGCGCCTATGTCCGCGACGCGGCGGGCAACAAGCTCTGCGTCTACACGACCCTCGCCTAGCACAGCACCCTAGGCCAAGGCGGCCTTGATGGCGGCCAGGCCCTCGGCGGCCTTGGCCCCGTCCGGCGCGCCGCCCTGGGCGAAGTCGGGACGCCCGCCGGCGCCCTGCCCGCCCATGGCCGCCACGGCGGCCTTGGCCAGTTCGACGGCGTTGAACTTCGCCTGCGCCTGGCCGGTGACCGCGACCGTGACCGCGGCCTTGCCGTCCGCCGATCCGACCAGGGCGATGACGCCGTCGGGGATCTGCTTCTTGAATTCCTCGGCGATGGGCCGCAGATCCTTGCCGCCGACGCCGTCCAGGACCCGGGCCAGGACCTGCACGCCGCCGATCTCCTCCGGCCCCGCCGGCGCCGCGCCGCCACCGCCGCCCATGGCCAGCTGGCGCTTGGCGTCGCCCAGCTCCTTTTCCAGCTGGCGGCGCTGGGCCTCCAGCGTCGCGACCCGCGCGGGCACCTCCGACACCGGGACCTTGAACTGGTCGGCGAGCCCCTTGGAGACCGCCGCCTGGTCCAGCAGCCAGCGCCGGGCGGATTCGCCGGTCAGCGCCTCGATGCGCCGAACCCCGGCGGCCACGCCCTGCTCCTGGACGACCTTGAAGAGCGCGATGTCGCCGGTCCGCGCCACGTGCGTGCCGCCGCACAGCTCCACCGAATAGGCGCCTTCGCCGGCCAGGGACTGGCCGAGCGTCAGCACGCGGACGGTATCGCCATATTTCTCGCCGAACAGCGCCATGGCGCCGGCGGCCATCGCCTCCTTGGGCGCCATCAGCTGGGTTTCCGCCGGCAGGTTCTGGCGCACCACCGCGTTCACCTCGGCCTCGATCCGGTCGATCTCCTCGGGCGTCACCGGCGCGCCATGGCTGAAGTCGAAGCGGATGCGCTCGCCGTCGACCATCTGACCCTTCTGGGTCACGTGCGGGCCCAGCACGTTGCGCAGGGCCGCGTGCAGCAGATGGGTCGCCGAATGGTTGGCCCGGGTCTGGGCGCGGCGCTCGGCGTCGACGGCCAGCCGGACCCGCGCGCCGGGCGAGAGCGCGCCCTCGAGCACCTCCAGGTCGTGGACGAACAGGTCGCCGGCCTGTTTCTGCACGTCGGTGATGCGGCCTCGGCCACCGTCCCACTCGACCTCGCCCTGATCGCCGGCCTGGCCGCCGCTCTCGGCGTAGAAGGGCGTGCGGTCGAACACCGCCTGGACGGTGGCTCCCGCCGCGGCGCCGTCGATCTCCCGGCCGTCCTCGACCAGCGCCAGCAGCTCGGCGGTGACCTCGATCTCCTCGTGGCCGACGAACTGGGTCGGCCCCAGGCGGTCGCGGATCGCGAACCATTCGCCGGCCGCGGCCACCTGGCCGGAGCCGCTCCAGGCCTCGCGGGCCTGCTCGCGCTGGCGGGTCATGGCCGCATCGAATCCCGGCAGGTCGACGGTCAGGCCCTTGGCCCGCACCGCGTCCTGGGTGAGATCGAGGGGGAAGCCGTAGGTGTCGTAGAGCTTGAAGGCCGTCTCGCCGGAGAGCACGTCGCCCTCGTTCAGGCCCGCGGTCGCCTCGTCGAGCAGGCTCATGCCGCGGCCGAGCGTGCGGCGGAAGCGCTCCTCCTCCTGGCGAAGCGTGTCGACGATCGCCGGCTCCGCGCGCTTCAACTCCGGATAGGCCTCGCCCATCTGCGCCACCAGCGTGGGCGCGAGCCGGTGCATCAGCGGCTCGGCCGCGCCCAGCAGGTGGGCGTGGCGCATGGCGCGGCGCATGATCCGGCGCAATACATAGCCGCGACCCTCGTTGGAGGGGGTCACCCCGTCGGCGATCAGGAAGCTCGACGAGCGCAGGTGGTCGGCGATCACCCGGTGCGAGGGACCGTTGGACGCCCCGCCGGTCCCGCCGACCAGCTCGCGGCTGGCCGCGATGATCGCGCGGAAGAGGTCGATGTCGTAGTTGTCGTGCACGCCCTGCAGGACGGCGGCGATCCGTTCCAGGCCCATGCCGGTGTCGATCGAGGGCTTGGGCAGGTTGGTGCGCTCGCCGGAGGCCAGCTGCTCGTACTGCATGAAGACCAGGTTCCAGATCTCCACGAACCGGTCGCCGTCCTCGTCCGGACTGCCGGGCGGGCCGCCGGGGATGTGGGCGCCGTGGTCGTAGAAGATCTCCGAGCAGGGGCCGCAGGGACCGGTGTCGCCCATGGACCAGAAGTTGTCGGCGGTGGCGATGCGGATGATCTTTTCGTCCGGCAGGCCGGCGATCTTCTTCCACAGGGTCGCGGCGTGCTCGTCCTCGGCGTAGACGGTGACCAGCAGCTTTTCGACCGGAAGCTCGAACTCCTTGGTCAGAAGCTCCCAGGCGTATTCGATCGCCCCTTCCTTGAAGTAGTCGCCGAAGGAGAAATTCCCCAGCATCTCGAAGAAGGTGTGGTGGCGGGCGGTATAGCCGACGTTGTCGAGGTCGTTGTGCTTGCCGCCGGCGCGCACCGACTTCTGCGACGACGCCGCGCGGGGCCAGGGCGCGGTTTCCGCGCCCGTGAAGTAGTTCTTGAACGGCACCATGCCGGCGTTGACGAACAGCAGGGTCGGGTCGTTCTGCGGGACCAGCGGGGCCGAGGCGACCACGGCGTGATCCTTCCCGCGGAAATAGTCCAGGAAGTGGCTGCGGATCTCGTTCAGGCTCTGCATGGCGGACTTCGGGGCCTTGGGCTTCAATACCGACGGGGACGAAGGGATGGTCCCCTCGACCGTCATCTGGGAACGGCCGACCGTTTACGAAACAAAGGCGCCCCCGCAAAGGAAAAGGACGCCCGGGCGAACCCGGACGTCCCTACTCCGATGTCGGGCGGCCCCCGCGGGGTTGGCGCGGCGGGCCGGTTGGCGGGGATGGGCCGCCGCAGCCTTGAAGAGGCGCCCGTCAGGAGAGCCTATTCGTCTTCCGGCTCGGGGCCGCCGACCAGCAGCTCTTCCTCGATGACCGCCTTGGCCCCGCGGACCGCCTTTTCGATGTCGGCGGCGATGTCGGGATTGGCCTTCAGGAAGTCGCGGACGTTGTCGCGGCCCTGGCCGATGCGCTGGCTGGAATAGGAGAACCAGGAGCCGGACTTCTCGATGACGCCGGCCTTGACGCCCAGGTCGATGATCTCGCCCAGCTTGGAGATGCCCTCGCCGTACATGATGT
>Ga0207695_10001426_pt1 | contig 40223 bp, 32 predicted proteins | sample KBSC54metaG_FD_184354 | JGI IMG/M metagenome (GOLD analysis project Ga0207695, IMG submission 184354) | Corn rhizosphere microbial communities from Kellogg Biological Station, Michigan, USA - KBS C5-4 metaG (SPAdes) (version 2) | ecosystem: Host-associated > Plants > Roots > Rhizosphere > Soil... | reverse complement strand
AAACGCTCGTATCTCGCCCTGGCTTGGATCGTAGGCAGCAGGTTTCCTCCACAGGATCAGAAAGCAATCCTGCACGACGTCCTCGGCCGCTGCAGCAGATCCGGTCATCCGGTATGCGAAGCGATGGACCACGTCCTTGTGCCCGTGAAATGCGTCGCGAAACTCGGCGTCGGTCATTTCTAGACTCTAGTTTCCTTGAGACGTGGAAAAGGATTCGGTCTATCGGAGTTTATTTGCGTTCAGTTGGGGCTATGACTTTGGCCGCCAGTTCCCCAGCGGCCAGACGTACGCGCACGGCCGATCCCACCGGCGCGTCCGCGGGAGTTTTCACGATCTTTCCATCCCGTTCGACAATCGCGTAGCCGCGATCCAGAATCTTGAGCGGGCTCAATTGCGCCAGGTGCGCCGCCAAGGAATTGAATTCTCCACGAGCGCGGCTCAGCCGCAGCCGGATCGCCTGGTTAACGACTGCATCGCAAGCCTCCAGGCGTCGCCGAGAAGCCGCGAATTGCAGGCGGACATCGCGCTGCACTAATCGTGTTGCAACTGCATCCAACGCGCGCCCTCGCAACCCGAGCATGACTCTAATACCATCTCGTAGCGCATACTCCAGCTCATCGACGCGCTGCATCCGCCGTCCCAGCGTCCTGTGCAACCGCCCTGGATCGATCTCCACCTTGTGAAATTGTCGAGCTCGCAGGGCGAGCGTTAAACGAGCCGCCTGACGCAATCGTCCTTCGGCTCCTGACAATCCGTCCAGAAGGCTCTGCCGCGTGGACGCGACCAATTCCGCTGCTGCCGAGGGAGTCGGAGCACGAAGATCCGCCACGAAATCGGCGATGGTGAAATCAGTCTCATGCCCGACGGCGGATATCACCGGAACCGGCGAGGCTGCAATCGCACGCGCCACGCGCTCCTCGTTGAACGCCCACAGGTCTTCGAGCGAGCCGCCGCCGCGCGCCACGATCAAGACTTCCGGCCAGCCAGATTGTGCGAAGTATTCGATCCCGGCGGCGATCTGCTCGGCCGCTCCCTCGCCTTGCACTTGCGCCGGATACAGACGAATGTGCCGACCCGGGCAACGCCGCTCCAGGATGTGGATCATGTCGCGGATCACCGCGCCTGAAGGCGACGTCACGATTCCGATACGCTCCGGCAGCGCCGGCAGCAGACGCTTGCGGGCCTGTTCGAAAAGCCCTTCCATGGCGAGCTTCCGTTTCAATTGCTCGAACGCTAGTTGCAGTGCGCCGTGACCCTGAGGCTCCAGAGCTTCGATCACCAATTGCACTTCGCCGCGGGCATCGTACAGGTCAATCCTGCCGCGAGCCAGTACCGCCACGCCATCCTGGGGCTTGAACTTGAGGTACCGCGCGGTCATCTTGTAGCACACGCAACGAATCTGCGCGGACTCGTCTTTCAAAGTGAAGTAGTAGTGGCCGCTGGGCGGGAGCTTCGCACCCGAAATTTCGCCAGCCACCCAGACATCGGAGAATTCGCCCGATAGCATCGAGCGCATCTCCGCGGTCAATTCGCCGACGGTATACGATCGCCTCTGGACACCCCAGTCGAGTATGATTTGCTCCATGACCCTTATGTGTCCAGTGTAAGCCGAGAGTTTATGTATATCATGTGGGAATGACTCCCAAAGAGGCTCTCGAATTCGCGAAGAAGAATGACGTTAAGCAGCTGGATCTGCGCTTCACCGACCTGCCGGGCGTTCAACAGCACGTCTCTTACCCCATCGGCGAGCTGAGCGAATCGAGCTTCGAAGAAGGCTTCGGGTTCGACGGCAGCTCCATTCGCGGCTGGGCGGCCATCAATGAGTCGGACATGCTGCTGGTGCCCGATCCGGCCACCGCCATCGTCGATCCTTTTTTCGAAGTTAAAACTCTGGTGATGAACTGCAACGTGATCGATCCCATCACCCGCCAGAGCTACGATCGTGATCCGCGCTGGATCGCCCGCAAGGCTGAGCTATACGTCAAAAACTCGGGACTTGCCGACACGGCGTTCTTTGGCGCGGAAGCCGAGTTTTTCATCTTCGACAGCGTCAGTTTCGACCAGAATGCGCACTCCGGATTCTATTTCATCGAAGCCGAGGAAGGCCGCTGGAACTCCGCTCGCAGGGAGAACAACCTCGGCTACCGGCCGCGCTATAAAGAAGGATATTTTCCCGTCCCGCCGACCGACCAGCACCAGGATTTGCGCGCCGAGATGGTCGAGACCATGGGCAAGGTCGGGCTCGATATCGAGTGCCATCATCACGAAGTCGCCACCGCAGGCCAGTGCGAGATCGATCAGCGTTTCAACACACTGACGAAGTCAGCCGACAACATGATGTTGTACAAATACGTCATTCGCAACACGGCGTATCAGTATGGCAAGACGGTCACCTTCATGCCCAAGCCCCTGTTCGGCGATAACGGCAGTGGCATGCACGTGCACCAGAGCCTATGGAAGGGCGGCAAGCCTCTGTTCGCGGGCGATCTGTACGCGGGCCTGAGCCAGATGGCGTTGTGGTATATCGGCGGGCTGCTCAAGCACGCCCGCGCGCTGGCGGCCATCATCGCGCCGACCACCAATAGTTATAAGAGACTGGTTCCGGGCTATGAAGCGCCGGTGAATTTGGCGTACTCTCGGCGTAATCGCTCCGCGGCTTGCCGCATTCCGATGTATTCGGCATCGCCCAAAGCTAAGCGTGTCGAGTTCCGGCCGCCGGATCCGTCGTCCAATCCCTACCTGGCATTCGCGGCGATGGTCATGGCGGGTCTCGATGGCGTAATGAACAAGATCGATCCCGGCGAACCACTGGACAAGGACATCTACGATCTCTCGCCCGAGGAAATGAAGGCCGTACCATCCATGCCTGCCTCGTTAGAGGAAGCTCTTGGAGCCCTCGAAGACGATCACGCCTTTCTGCTGAAGGGCGATGTTTTCACCGAGGAGCTGCTCGAGAACTACATCAATTACAAGCGCAGGAACGAGGCCGACGCAGTGCGCTTGCGCCCGCACCCCTACGAGTTCGCGCTTTATTACGATATTTAAAGCTTTATTACGATATTTAAATTAGGTACGACAGGCGATTTTGTTTACCCGAAAGCGGGTCGCCTGTCTACAACGCCGCGTCTCCGCGATCCTCGTTGCGAATGCGAATGGCGTCCAGCACTTCTGTGACGAACACTTTTCCGTCGCCAACCTTCCCGCTGCGGGCCGCTGAGGAGAGTGTGCGAACAATTTCATCCGCCCGCGCGGAAGCTACCACTAGTTCGATTTTAACCTTCGGCAGCAAGTCGACCTTGTATTCCTGGCCGCGATAGGTTTCTGTGTGGCCCTTCTGACGCCCGTGGCCGCGCACCTCCGACACGGTCATCCCGTCGACTCCAATACCGAGCAGCGCGTCCTTCACTTCATCCAGCTTGTGCGGCTGGATAATCGCTTCAATTTTCTTCATCCGCTGGTCCCGTCCTTTTAGTGGTGTTATCTACTTGGGTACTTATATGATGCCCCGGACCATGGGCGCGTCCAAACGAAACGTTTGGATTGGCTGCATCAAAATAATCTATTGGACGTTTAACCGAACTGCCCTTAGGCTTAAAACTTAAAGCTCAGTCCGCTTTGTAATCCAAAACCTCAGGAGGTCGTAAATTGTATACCCGCTTGAAGTGTCTCTTAGGTCCCGTGACAGCGGCGTTGCTCGCAACGTCCGTTTCCGGACAGGCACCTGCGCCGGCCCCAGCCCCAGCCGCTGCTGCAGCTCCCGCTCCCCCGCCATGGTCGGTGGGCGCAATTGATTTCAGTGGCCTGGTCGACGGCTATTATGACTTTAACTTTAATCACCCGGCCTCGCAAACTAACGGTCTTTATAATTTCGACACCGCCGCAAACCAGTTCAGCTTGAACATGGTCAAGTTGAGCATGTCTCACACGGCCGATCCCATTGGATTCCAGGTCGATTTTGGCTTTGGTCATGCCTTCGATATGATCAACGGCATCGACGACAACGGCTTGAGGACCAAGAATATCGAACAGGCCTATGTGAGCTGGAAGCCCAAGGGCAAGGACAGCGGCTTCCAGGTGGATTTCGGTAAGTTCGTCACCAGCGCGGGCGCAGAAGTGATCGAGAGCAATGCCAACTGGAACTACTCTCGCTCGCTGCTGTTTTCATTGGCGATTCCTTACTACCACATGGGTTTGCGCTTGACCGAAACCAAAGGCCATTTCACAGGCGGGTTTCAGTTGGTGAACGGGTGGAACAATGTCGAAGATAACAACTCCGGCAAGACGCTGGGATTCGTAGGCAACATTACCACCAAGAAAATCTCATGGAATAACAACTACTACACCGGTCCCGAGAACACCGGCACCAATACCGGCTGGAGGAATCTGTATGACACTACCCTGCTGTTCACGCCCGCCGATAAGTTCAACGCCTATTTGAATTTCGACTATGGCCAGAACAAGAGCGGGAGCGGTTCCAGCGAAGCGACGGCAAAATGGTATGGCGTAGCGCTGGCGGCGAAGCTACAGATGAACGACCACAACGCATTCACGCCGCGTGTTGAATGGTTCAAGGATAAAGATGGATTTTCGACTGGCGTAGCGCAATCCGTGAAGGAGTTTACCTTCACCTACGAGCACAAGTGGACGCAAGGCTTGTTAGCCCGCCTGGAATACCGGCGCGACTGGTCGGATAAGCCGTTCTTCGAGCGCGGCTCCGTTGGTTTTTCTAAGCACCAGGACACCTTGGCGCTGGGCATAATCGCGTTCTTCGGACCGCACTAGACGTATCGCAGGCTAGCCTCCGTTAGTATCGAAGCATTTCCGCCGCGCGTGGCTTTGAGTCACGCGCGGTTTTGTTTTGACCGTTTGATCGCCTTACCGCCTGTCTTATGGAACCTATTGAAATAATCGATTGGACACCTCTCCACATGACCGTTAGACTGGCACAGTAGTTCCTGTCTCAAAAGTTGCTTGCCAAGTTCCGCGAGCGACATTCTCTAAGATTCGTTTAAAGGCGGAAGCAGGCCGTTATCGGTTTGCCGCGAATCGGGATACGTGTATCAAAACAAAGCATAAGAGAGGAAATCATAACATGGAGAAAAAGCTTTCTTTATCCGGAAAACTAAAGCGACTAAGCGACCGCTTGCGGACACCGGAATGGCGTAAATACGGGCAGGTCCTGCTGATGGGCAAGTTCCTGGGCATCGCCTTGGTGTTCCTTTTGGCCCTCTTCATGCACCCCGAGATGATGGGGATGGGAGCTCATGCCGCCGACCCCGAACTCAAGGGTAATGACATCGTCAACCCAATCAACACGGTATGGACGTTGGTCGCGGCGTTCCTGGTTTTCGGAATGCAGGTCGGCTTCACCATGCTCGAAGCCGGATTCTGCCGATCGCGTGAAACGGTCAACGTGCTCATGGAGTGCGTGGTGGATACCTGCCTCTGCGGCCTGCTCTTCTACGCCTGGGGCTTTGCGTTCATGTTCAGCCACGGTAACGGCTTCATCGGTATGAACTGGTTCTTCCTCAAAGGCGCTCCGGCGACCTATGAAGGCACCGGCATCGCATTTCTGGCGGTCTGGTTGTTTCAGTTTGCCTTTGCCGATACTTGCTCCACGATCACCTCGGGAGCCATGATCGGGCGCACGGCGTGGATCGGCGACCTGCTGTACAGCTTCGCGGTATCGGGCTTCATCTATCCGATCATCGGCCACTGGGCGTGGGGCCCGGACGGCTTCCTGGCCGCCATGGGCCAGCCCGGCTACTTCCTGCCTTGGGTCGGAACCAGCTTCCATGATTTCGCAGGCTCCACCGTGGTGCACACCATCGGCGGCTTCATCGCACTGGCCGGCGCTCTGGTTCTCGGTCCGCGCATGGGTCGCAGATTTAAGCGCGACGGAGGTGGGCCAATGATGCCTCACGATCTGACCATCGCGGCCTCGGGCGGGTTGCTGCTGTGGTTCGGCTGGTACGGGTTCAATCCGGGCAGCACTCTTTCCGCGATGGACTTCATCGGCATCGGACGGGTTGCGGCTAACACCACTCTGGCTGCTTGCGCGGCTGGATTGACGGCCATGATCTACGCATACATGCGCAGCAAGATCTGGGATGTCAGTTTCACCGTCAACGGCTTCCTTGCCGGCTTGGTGGCCATCACCTGTCCTTGCTACTGGGTCAGCCCCACGGGCGCCATCGCGCTAGGCGGTATCGCCGGCGTGATTGTCGTCATCGGGGTAGAAGTGCTCGAGTACCTGCGCATTGACGACCCGATTGGCGCAGTTCCTGTCCATGGCATGTGCGGAATCTGGGGGACACTATCGCTGGGCTTGTTCGCGTCGGGTCAGTACGGGTCGACTGGTCCCTTTGCCCCCGACAATACGGCGCCGCTGGCCGGATTGTTCTACGGCGGCGGCATGACCGTCTTAAAAGCCCAGATCGTTGGCAGCGCGATTATCACGCTCTCGACGTTCGCCGTCGCCATGGTTGTGATGTTGACCATCAATGCAATGGGCCTGTTGCGCATTTCCCCGGAAGGTGAGCAGCACGGTCTGGATCTGCACGAGCACGGTATCTCGGCTTATCCCGAGTACGTGATCGCGTCGATTGGACGTCCGGGTGGAATGGCCCCCGAGCCACACAGTGCCCATGGAGTGTCCTCACTTTCGCCGAGCCCTAAGACGACCTAGGACGGACACACTATGATCGAACTGCAGCACCTAGAGACGTTCTGTGTCGTAACGGACACGAACAACTTTACGCGTGCTGCAGCCCGGCTGGGTTGCTCTCAATCGACAGTAACGATGCACATCAGGGCGCTTGAGCGCGAGTTAGGAGCGCCTCTGTTTGTGCGTGACCGTTCTTCCAAGACTGTTGTTCTGACAGAAGTAGGCAGGCGTATTTCCAGATACGCAGGACGGGTTTTGGCGCTCGTGAAAGAGGCAGAAACGGCCGTCCGGGGTGTTGCTTCGAGGAAGTGAGACGCTCACACGCGGCATCCCGTTGCCTGGAAACGGTGGGGGTGGACGCTTGAACCAGTCCGGGCTGGACCAAACGTATCACGTCCATCAAAACTTTCGATTAGCAGGAAGCCTTCCTCCGGCGCTAAGATGTTGAGTATGTTTTCTGAGGGCTGAAACGTCATTTTGGCCGACCCACGCGGGTTTATTACGCCCCTGGGCGCAAGCTCCCTCGCTAGTTTTTCTAACACAGTTTTTTACAAGTCACGGTATCAAGGAGATTCATGAACAACGGATACAGCGGTTTGCAAGACTTCCTGAAGCTACCCTACACGGAACTGGAAGAGTTGAACCTGAAGGCCAAGGACCAGCGCATGAAGCGCGTGGCGGTGGACAAGATCCAGGAAGAACGGCTGAAATATTTGACCGACGAGAAGCGGATCAAAGCCGTAACGCTGCTGTTCAGCGACCTGGAAGGCCGCCTGCACATGTTGGATTACGACAAGAAGTTCCTGCTAAAGAGTTGGGACAACTTGACCTTCGACGGATCCTCCATCCGCGGCTTCACGGCGCAAAAGGAAAGTGACCTTCGGCTAGGATTGGACTGGTCCGCATTCTATTGGGCGCCGGCCGATTATTTCGGACCCGGCAAGGTGCTCGTGTTCGGCGAAGTCATCGATAAGGATGGCAGTCCTTACTCAGCCGACATCCGTGGCGTGCTCAAGAAGTTTGCCCAGGATCAACATGCCAAGAACGATTACACGCTCAACGCGGCCAACGAAATCGAAGGCTTCCTGTTCAAGGGCGTCGACGCCGAGCGGCATTATTCGGAAACCGGCAAGTTCGAATACGTCAATACCGGTGGCTACTACCACTCGCTTCCTGGCGATCCGCTCCGCACATTCATCGACACCGCCGCGGAAGTACAGCGCGCGATGGGCTTCCAAAATGAGAAGGATCATCCGGAAGTGGCGCCCTCGCAGTTCGAGATTAACTACAGCTACGCCGAGGTGGTGGCGGCGGCCGATCACATCCAGCTTTACAAGCTGATTTGCCGCCAGGTGGCCACCAGCATGGGCCTGACCGCCAGCTTCCTTCCCAAGCCCGTCGTGGGCGTCAACGGAAGCGGCATGCACACCAACGTTTCGATCACCAAGGGCGGAAAGAACATCTTCTGGGATCCGAAAGGTGAGGAGAAGATCAGCAAGCAAGCCTGGGACTTTGTCGATCGCATTCTGACGGCCGGCAACGATATCTGCCTGCTGCTGAACCCCAGCGTCAACGCTTTCCGGCGTCTGGATCCGCACTTTGAAGCGCCCAACCAGATCATTGCTTCGGCGGTGGATCGCGGTTCGATGGTCCGAATCCCTATCGGCAACGAGCGCAGCGCGCGCGTCGAAGTCCGCTCGGTCGCTCCTGACGCGAACCCCTACATGGTGCTGTACTCGATCTTCAAGACCGGGATCGACGGCAAGATCGACAAGGTCAAAGGTCTCCGATCGGCCAAGCGCTATCTGCCCGACAACATTTACGACGCCATGGACAACTTCAACAAGTCCGAATGGATCACCAAGATCCTGGGCGAGGACGTGAAGGGCCGTTACGCTGATCTAAAGAAGGCGTCGGCCGATCGCTGCGCACGGCTGCTCGGCACCATCGTCAAGCCGCAGGAAGTGCAGTACCACCACGAGATTTACAATCAGTATCTCTGGAACCAATTCTAAAAATCGCGCACAACGCAGCGCCGCGTGAGCTGTCCTCAATCTTGGAACACGCCGCGCGCTGTTCGCTTAGCGCTTTAATCGCGAATAACGCAGCTAGTGTCAGGGGCCGGACATGTCCGGCCCTTTTTTTGCGCGATCATATTCACAAGGTGCATTCGGCTTCTATCCTCCAAATTAACGTTTCTCCAGGCGGCGTACCCAAGCGTCCCATCCCGACCGGCGTGGTCACCTCGCTGGGCATTGCCGGCGACAAACAAGCGCATCCGCAGATCCACGGCGGACCGCGCCAGGCGATCCTGATCGTCACCTCCGAGGGCATCGATGAGCTCAAGGAACAAGGGTTTCCGCTGTATCATGGCGCACTCGGAGAAAATCTCACCACGCGCGGACTGGACCGGCGCTCGATGCGGATCGGTCAGCGCTACCGGATCGGCGAGGTTCTCCTCGAAATCACCAAAATCCGCGCACCTTGCGATACCTTGAATCCTTACGGTCCTGGAATTCAGAAGGCAGTCTATGATCAAGACGTGAAAGCCGGGAATTCTGCGTCGCCGCGATGGGGCTTGAGCGGATTTTATGCGTCGGTCCTGCGGGCAGGGACTATTCATCCCGGCGATCCCATTCAGTTGGTGGACGAAACCGCGTAGTTCCGTCATGCATCGCCTGTCGAATCTTCCCTACCGGGATCGCAAGCGCGCCACCCGCGAGCTGACCGCCCTCGCGCCGTTTCTTCCCCCAGCAGTTCAAAATCGCTTCGACCTGCTGCTCGCGAGCTCGCCCGCACCCGAACAGGGGCTGCATTACTTCACAAGGTTGCGCGAGCAGCACCCCGGCGCATTCGATCGCTTGACGCGCTCTGCCAATGGAATGCGCCATTTGGTGGCCGTCTTCACCTACAGTCGCTTTCTCGCCGAGGAAATTCTGGAGCATCCCGATTGGGCCGAGCAGCTCCTAGATCAAGTCGATTTGCAGCGGGTTCGCACTGTCGAGGATTTCCGGATACGACTGGAATATGCACTCCCGCCAGGCGTTCCGCCGCCCGTGGAGTTTGCGAAATTCAGGCGCCGCCAGATCCTGCGGATCATGATCCGGGACGTGATGGGCTTGGCCACCTTACCTGAGATCACCGGCGAGCTAACGGCCTTGGCCGACGTCATCGTGGAGTCCGCTTACAAGCGCATCTATCAGGACCTGGCGCTGCAGTATGGCCAGCCGCGATCTGATGGCGGCGAAGAATCTCATTTCGCCGTGATCGCTCTGGGGAAGATGGGCGCTGAGGAACTCAACTACAGCTCCGACATCGATCTGATGTTTCTGTATTCCGAAAACGGTCATACTAGCGGACCCGTAAGCATTTCCAACAAAGAATTCTTCAAGCGCGCGTCGAATCAACTCACTGGACTTCTTTCGGCTTACTCCGCCGAAGGGATGTGCTACCGGGTCGACTTGCGATTGCGCCCGGATGGAAGCTTGGGTGAGGTCTGCATATCGGTTGACGGTGCGCGAAATTATTACGAAAAGCGCGGGCGCGATTGGGAGCTGCAGATGTTGATTAAGGCGCGGGTGGCGGCAGGCCATCGACCCACCGGTCGCGCATTGCTGGATTTCGCCGAACCCCTGATTTATTCCACCAGCCTGGACTTCTCGGCGATCGCGGAACTTTCCGCCACCCGCGAGCGCTTGAATGAAAAGCTTGCCGCGCAAAAGTCCGGACGATCCACGTCGCTTGGCCGGCCAGGAGGGCATGACGAGATCGATGTCAAACTCGAGCGCGGCGGCATCCGCGACATCGAGTTTCTGGTCCAGTGTCTGCAGCGGCTGCACGGAGGCGCCGATCCCTGGGTCCGTCACGGCGGCACTATGCTGGCGCTCGCACGCTTGCAGGACAAGGGCTATCTCACCGGCGCCGAGTACGGCCGCCTGGCCCAAGCCTATCAGTTCCTCCGCCACCTGGAACACCGCCTGCAATTCGACGAAGACCGTCAGACGCACCGGCTGCCCGAGGATCCAGCCGCTCTGGAATTGATCGCGCGCCGCATGCCTGGCGGCACGTCGGCCGAAGGGCTCCGGCGCGAGCTATACCACCACTTCGACGCGGTGCTCGAAATGTATGAGCGGGTGGTGACCTCCCGACCCGCCTCGGCGGCCAACCAGATCCAACAGGATGAACCCGCCGAGCAGGCCGGTGGCCGCCCTACGGCGTTTGTCATTCAAGCGCTCGATCAACGAGCGCCGGCTCTGGCGGCAGCGATTGCCCGCGCCGATCTTCATCGAGGGTATATCCCCTTCGAATATTTTCTGGAACGTCTTTCGAATGATCCCGCGCGTCTTGAACGTCTCAATTCCGAGCCGGAATTGACGGCCATCGCACTGGATCTGTTCGAGCACAGCCCGTATTTTGCCGAAGCTCTGATTCGCCGGCCGGAATCGATGGATGAGCTGGCGCGCGCCTCCATTCCTTTGATTCAGGACGAACCGCCTCCGCACGATGCCACGGAACTGCGCCGCTGGTTCCGCCGCGCGATCTTGCGGATAGAAACTGAGAGCATCTGCCGGTCGCATCCGATCTTCGAAACACTGGACAAAACTTCGAGACTCGCCGATATCGTGATCGCACGGGCGTACGAAATCGCCATCGGCGATGTGCGCTCGGTGAACCCGCCCGAAAATCCGGATTATCAACCCAAGAATCAAATGGCGGCCATCGCGCTGGGGCGGCTTGGAATGCGTGAGTTCGATCTGGGCTCGGACGCCGACCTGGTCTTCGTGCTGCCGGATTTCGATGCTTCGGAGATGGTCTTTTGGACTCGCGTGGCTGCTCGCTTGGTGCACCTCATTACTGCCTACACCGGCGAGGGCGTGCTATTTGCCGTGGACGAACGCCTACGCCCCAATGGCACTGCTGGACCTCTGGTGCAGACCGAAGGCGCCGTGATGGAATATTTCGCGCACGCCGCGGAAGCCTGGGAGGGAATTACCTACATGAAGTCGCTGGCCGTGGCCGGCGATCCGAAACGCGCCGAGCTGTTTCTACATGAGCTGCAACAGGTCGACTGGCGGCGGTACGGGCAGGGCGGGCGTTCCCGGGCCGATCTGCGCGAGATGCGGGCGCGCCTGGAGAAAGAGCAGGGACCGTCGCGACCTTTGAAGGCTGGCCGCGGAGGCTACTACGACATCGATTTTCTCCTGATGTACCTGCGGCTGAAAAGCGCGGGCGTTTTCTTCACCGTTCTCAACACCCCTGCTCGTATCGAAGTTCTGGAACAGATGGGCCACCTGAGCCGCCAGGACGCCCAATTCCTGAACGATGCGGCGACTTTCTATCGCGCGCTGGACCATGGTCTCCGCGTAATCACCGGACACGCCGAGAGCCGCCTGCCTGGTTCAGACGCGCAGCTGGATGCTCTCAACGCGTTGCTGCCGCGCTGGACACCAATTCCGCTCTTGGACTTGAGCAGGATTCGCGCGGAGACGCGCGCTGTATTCGACCGGCTTTTTGGATAGGGGGTAGAGATGCCAACAGCGCTGGTCACCGGAGCAAGCCGCGGCGTGGGCCGGGGCGCAGCCATCGGACTCGCAGAGTGCGGCTTCAGGGTTTTCGCAACCGGTCGAACCGTCGCGCGTGCAGACCTCCCGGGTGGCATCGCGCGGGTGCCGTGCGATCACCTGCTCGACGACCATACTGCGGCGGCGTTTGCCCGGGTTACTGATGGCTTGGATGTTCTGGTCAACTCCGCTTGGGGCGGGTACGAGCAAATGGTGGAGAACGGCGCCTTCACCTGGCCGCGGCCGTTCTGGGAACAGCCACTTCATCGATGGACCGGGATGCTGGAAGCGGGTGTGCGTGCCGCATTCGTCGCTTCTTCCCACGCTGCCAGAATCATGCTGCCGCAAAAACGCGGCTTGATTGTCAACATCAGTCACTGGGCCGCACAAAAGCACATCGGAAACACCATCTATGGAATTTCGAAGGCCGCGACGGACAAAATGACTGCCGACATGGCTCACGAACTTGCGCCCCACGGGATAGCCGTCGTGTCACTCTATCCGGGTTTGGTGCGCACCGAACTCGTCATAGCCGCCGCGGCAAGCGGGTGGTTCGATCTGTCTAATAGCGAAAGCCCCCAGTTCATCGGACGGGTAATTGCCGGGCTCGCCAGCGATCGGCAGCTCATGCAGCGCAGTGGTGCGGTGTGCGTCGCGGCTGCGCTCGCTCAAGAATACGGCGTGAGCGACGTGGATGGTAAACATCCCACACCACTCACGCTGGAAACTACCTGACTTAGCGTCGTTCTTCTTTTCGCTCTTCCTTGCCGTGCTCTTCCACCCGCTTGCGGCCGCCGTTGCGGTCGGCAGCCCGCTCACGCTCGGAACGCTCCCGGACCTCGTGATGTTCCTCTACACGTGGGGCCGGTCCAGCGCGCCGAATCGTATACGGATGGACGTAGGAGCCACGATTAACCCAATTGCGATGCCACTCGGCATTATTCACGAACACCGCGTGCGAGCCCCAGACAATGCGATTGCCGCCCCAGCCCCACGGCCGGAACGCGGGTCCAATCCCGATGCCGAAGCTGAAAGTGATTCCGCGGGAAACCACAAAGCCCGGCCTAGGCCGTGCGAACACGACGAGCGGATCGTAGTAAGGCACATAAATCACCGCCGGGTTCACGGGAGCGATCTCGATGTAGGGACCGTTACTGACTACAATCTGTCCGTTCGATCGGAGATAGCCGAAATCGCGCGCTTGGCGACGCTCTCGCTGCACAGCGTCCATCACATCCGGCCCTTGTGCCAGAAATGCATCGCCCAGATCGCGAGTCCAGTTCAGGTCGGAAGCCATCATGCCCAACACGGACGGGAAGGGCAGCAAGGCCTGAACGCTCGGGTCCCAGGGCAACTGATCTTCCTGGATATCGCGCGCCAACGCATCACTGGTGAGGTAATGATGTTGATCTGCCCAGCGTGCCGCATCGGGGATCTGGTCGGAGAACGTGGCCGCGGCCAGCACCTGTGCGAGCAGCGAATCCGGGTACAGCGCTACCCTCGCCACCAGACTGTCCAGTTGCTGAGGCGGAAACGACGGGGGCGGGGGCCCTTGCGCCAGAATCGGGATCGCCGCCAGCATGGCACAACTAAATACTATGAAACCTCGCATGAATTGCCTCCTGTGTTTGTTTTTTAGTCAAGGAGTACTTCGGCATTTACCGCCGGCGCCAATATCCGTTGTAATACCGGCGGCCGACGTATCGAGGTCCGACCCATACAGCTCCTGCGTAGGGTGGCCGGGCCCAGTATCCTGCCCGCCAGACGTACCGCGGTCCTACGGGGTAATAGTAGCCGGCAACCCAGGAATATCCAGGGCCGGGACTTGGCGGATAATACGCCACTGGGGGCGGAGGCGGCGGGGGCGCTGTATAGTATCCGTAAGCGGGGCCGATACCAATTCCTATTGAAAAGTGCGCGGCAAACACGGAACTGCTCGCGGCCAGGAACACCAAAGCTAATAAACTCTTTTTCATGGTCGAGTCCTCCTGCCACACGAAAAATGCATTTGGTTTGCCAAATCGCATGTGCAAGAAATTTTGGGGGTTAGAAGAGGGTCCCCAGTCGAACCGGTGGCTGATTTCCACCACCCGAGGCCGAACTTGGCCAGGAACTTTTATTCACGCGCCGCGATGCCTAACGCCTTCATTTTCCTGTATAGGTGACTGCGTTCGAGCCCTAGCATTTCCGCCGCGCGCGTGACATTGCCCTTGGCCTCTTCCAGCTTTTTGAGGATGTAATCGCGTTCTGCTGCTTCCCGCACTTCCTGCAAACTCCCGAAACGCTCCACGGGTTTGTAGAAGACCGCGCGGCGGGCACGATCGAGAGGAATATGACGCGCGTCAATGCGCGGCTGCGGATTCATGATGACGATCCGCTCCATCAAATTACGCAATTCGCGCACGTTGCCCGGCCAGGGATACTCTTCGAGCACGCGCAGCGCTTCGTCCGTCAGGTCCTTGGGCTTGCGGCCATAGGCCGTGGTGAACTCGCGCAGAAAGTGATCCGCCAGCAGCGGAACGTCCTCGATCCGTTCGCGCAGCGGGGGCACATGAAAAGGAATCACATTCAGGCGATAGAACAAATCCTCGCGGAAATTTCCGCGCTCGATCTCTTCTTCCAGATTCTTGTTCGTCGACGCCACTACGCGCGCGTCGACCTGAACCGAGTCAGCCGCGCCCACCGGCTCGAAGCGCTGCTCTTCCAGGGCCCGCAGAACCTTGGCCTGAGTCTTCAGAGACATGTCCCCCACCTCGTCCAGGAACAGCGTCCCACCGTGCGCTTTTTCTAGCTTGCCGGTCTTATCTTCTGCGGCGCCGGCAAAAGCGCCTTTGCGGTGGCCGAACAGCTCGCTCTCGATCATTTCTTCGGGAATCGCCGCGCAGTTCACTTCGACGAACGGTTCGCCTGCGCGGGAACTGGCGGCATGGATCGCATGGGCAATGAGCTCTTTGCCCGTTCCGCTCTCGCCGAAAATCAAGACGCGGCCGTTGGTGGCGGCCATCAACGTCAGTTGCTGGCGCAGCGCCTTCATCGGCACGCTTTCGCCGATGATGCGAGGGTCGTGGTCTCCACCCTCCTTCAGCCTGCTGAGTTCCAGCTCCAGCCGCCGCTGCTGCACGGCATTGTGGAGCACCACCATCACCTTCTCGATGGTCAGCGGCTTTTCGAGGAAATCGAAGGCCCCCAGTTTGGTCGCCTTGACGGCGGTCTCGATGGTGCCGTGCCCGGAAATCACCACTACCTCAGGACGGTCCACGAAGGGAATTTCCTGAATCCGCGCGAGCGTCTCCAAGCCGTCCATTGCGGGAAGCCACACGTCCAGCAGAACCACGTCGTAGGCGTGCCGCTGCAATTCCTCGATGCACTGTTCCCCGCTTTCTACGGCTTCGCAGGTGCAGCCTTCGTCTTCCAGAACGCCGCGCAGGGAGGCCCTAATTCCCGGTTCGTCGTCTACAATCAGTACCCGCGTGTTCTTCACGCGCGGACCTCAGCCTCCGCCGGAATCGGGTCAAGGGTGCCCACCGGCACTTCAACGAAAAAACGAGTCCCCGCCGGCCGGTTATCTTCCACGCGAATGCGCCCGCCATGCTCGCTCAAGATATGGCTGACAATGGCCAATCCCAGCCCCGTGCCCCGGCCTTTGGTTGAAAAATACGGCAAGAAGAGTTTTTCCTTGTCCCCGGCGGAGATTCCGCAACCTGTGTCGGCGATGAGCAGCTCCACCGAATCCGCGGAAGTCGCGCGCGTGACCACCATCAACCGCCGGACCATAGCATCGCGCATCGCTTCGGCCGCATTGTCCACCAGGTTGACCACCACGCGTTTGAACTGGTCGGGGTCCAAATTGACCCGGGGCAGGTCGGGCGCCAGATCCGCGCGCACGTCGATCCCATCCAGCCGGCCGTCGAAGATATCCAGGCCGTTGCGAACCACCGCGTTCAAATCGCAAGGAACCATTTGGGCCTTCGGGAATCGCGAGAATTGAGAAAATTCGTCGGCCAAAGTTTTGACCGATTCCACTTCGCGAGAAATAGTCGCTGCGCACTCCCTCAGGATCCGATGGGACTCCGCCGTGGAAGCGCCCCGATCCAACTGGCGCGCGATCCTTTCGGCCGACAGCGCGATCGGAGTGAGCGGATTCTTCAGCTCGTGCGCGATCCTCCGGGCTACTTCATGCCATGCCTCGGCTTTTTGGGCGCGCAGCATTTCACTGGTATCTTCCAGGACCACGACGTAGCCGGGCGCATCCGGCTCGTGCGCCGGCAACGCGGAGACCGTCAAAGCCAGATGTAGGACCTGGCCGGGCCGCTCCACATCCAACTGGCTTGCGGCCAGTCCAATGCGGCGGGCGCGTTTCATCAGATAGCGAAGCTCAGCTGCATGCTCGGGTGGAAACAGATCCCCGAGAGTAGCGGCGCGCTCCACCTGATCGGCCGGGAACAGGCCGCGCAGCGCGCGATTCACACGCTGGATGCGGCCGCCGGATGTCAGCGAGATCACGCCTGTGGGAATGCTTTCGAGAATGGCTTCGGTAAAGCGGCGGCGGCTCTCCAACTCGCGGCTGTTGACCTGCAGGCCGTCGATCATCTCATTGAATCCGCGCACCAGCGATGCCATTTCGTCATTGGCGGGTACGTTCACGCGATGGCCCAGGTTGCCTTTCCGCACCTGGCTGGCCGCGTCCAGCAGCGCCGAAATAGGCACGCTGATTTGTTTGGCCAGTATCAGCGCGATCCAGGTCGCCACGAAGAGGATGAACAACGCAATTAAGACCTGGAACAAAAGGTATAGATAGCGCAGCGAACGGCGGTCCGCGGACAGTTGGTTGTACTTGCCCACATACGCCTGGATCTGCTGTTGCTTCTCCACGATGTCGACATGCGGGCGCACGCGAACCACCAGCGTTTCTTCAGCGCTAATCTGATCGTGAGATGTGAACAGCGGAGCACCCGCGCTCGAAGCGCACAGGACGCGATTCCCCTGAGGCGTATCGATCCGCAATTCCTCGATCCGGTTCTCGCGGCACAGTTTGGCGAAGTCTGCGGTTCCGTTCTGGACCGCCGGTAGTGCGGCCAGCCAATGCGCCAGCGCATCTGCTCGCGATTGCACCTCTTCACCCAGCCCCACCGCGGCATCCCGCAACTGGATGTTCATGCCCTCCCCCGGCGCGCTGAACCATTTGTCGAGATTTCGATTCAAAACCGCGTAGCTGAACACGAACAGAAACACCACCGGAAGCAAGCTCAGCGCCAGCGCGCCGAATACCAGCTTCGACCGGATGCGCGAGCCTTCCTGGTTGCGCTGCCGCTCCAGGTACAGTTTGACGGTCTCGCGGAACAGCCTGAAGCCAAGCGTCACCGTGAGCAAAAAAATTAGCGTGGAAACGGCCCAGAAGAGGAAGGTCTCGGCTGCGTTGGTGGGGCCGAACTCGCCGAACGTGAAGGAAACCTGCCACACCACCAGCGTGATCAAAATGGCCAGAATCACTAGGCCCGCGGCGAAAAGATGCCGTTTGCGCATCGGTATATCAATTATAGGGCGGGTGTCCAAGAAGCGTCGGTGTATCCTGGAGTTCTCTGCACTCGACAAAGATATGAGCCGCATTTCCTACGCGTTTCGCGCTTTCTTCTCCATCTTGTTCGGCGGCTCGCTGCCGTCCGACATTGCTCAGGCCTTCGGATACTCGAAAGCCATGCCGGTGAAAGCGCCACCGCCGCCTAAACCGCAGGCGGGACCCTCCGCCGGAGCTGTGCAGATCCTGGGGATCCTGCAGCGCGAGGCCCGTCTGGTGGATTTTTTGATGGAGGACATCGGTCCTTACGCCGACGACCAGATCGGCGCGGCGGTCCGTGACGTGCACGCGCAGTCTCGCTTGGCGCTGGATCGCTACATGCGCCTCCAACCGGTGATTGACGGTGTCGAAGGCACCTTCACGAAAACCGAGGGTGTGGAGAAAGCCGCGCTCAAGTTCATCGGCAAGGTGCCGCCTAGCGGAACGGCCTCAGGCGGTGTATTGCGACACAAAGGCTGGAAGGCGGAAAAAGTGGATCTGCCTCCCACCGGACCCAATGACGTTCTCGCGCCCGCTGAGATCGAGATCGAATAGTCTCCATCCAATCCATGAACATCGGAATCGATCTGGGCACCACCAACTCGGCGCTCGCGTTCATCGACCCTGCACAAGCAGCGTCTGAAGACGCGCCCGCGATTCAGGTACTTGATATCCCGCAGTACGTCGCGCAGGGGCGAATGGAATCGCGCCGCACGCTGCCGTCGTTTTTATACATAGCGGGGCCCGGGCCGGACCAGCAATTTACCGGTGTGTATGCTCGCGAGCAAGGCGCGCTCGTTCCCACGCAAACGGTCCACTCCGCGAAGAGTTGGCTGTCTAACTCAGAGATCGATCGAACGGCGAAAATCCTGCCATGGGACGCGCAGGAGGCCGGCCGCCTGCTGTCGCCGGTGGAGGCTTCCACACGCATTTTGAAGCATCTGGCGGAAGCCTGGGCCGCTGCTCAAGGATCGCCGGTGGGCGAGCATCCAGTCGTTCTCACCGTGCCTGCCAGTTTCGACGAAGAAGCCCGCGAGCTTACGGTGATGGCCGCCCGCGAAGCGGGAATCGACAAGCTCACGCTGCTGGAAGAACCGGCAGCGGCATTCTATTCCTGGATCGCCAACGATCTTGCGCGCTCCCAGAAGAGTCTTTTTGACGGACAAAACGTCCTGGTGTGCGACGTCGGCGGAGGCACCAGCGATTTCACGCTGATCCGCGTCACCCGCGAAGGAGATCGCGTCGATTTCACCCGCACTGCCGTCGGCAAACACCTCCTGCTGGGCGGCGACAACCTGGATCTGACGCTGGCTTGGCTGGTGGAATCGAAGCTCGGCAAGCAGTTGTCCATCCGCCAGCGTACCGCCCTCCGCCGGCAGTGCGCCGCGGCTAAGGAGAAGCTTCTCTCGGATCCAAATCTCAAGAGCGTGGAAATCACGGTGCTAGGCGGCGGATCGTCCCTGGTTGGTGGAACGCTCAAGACTGATATCCTGCGGGAAGAAGTTCTGGAGCTGGCTTTGGACGGATTTCTGCCGGTCTGTGAGCTGACCGATAAACCGCAGGAGGACGCCTCCAGCCCGTATCGCGAAGTGGGCCTGCCTCTGGTCGCGGATCCAGCCGTGACCCGTCATCTGGCGGCATTTCTCGAAAGCGCCGGCAACGTCCGCCCCGACGCGATTCTGTTCAACGGTGGCTTCTTCATTCCCGAAGTCCTGCGCCAGCGCGTCGCCGATGTGATGGAGCACTGGTATGGCCACCGGCCCGTGATCTTCGAGAATCGCGATCTGGATCTGGCCGTAGCAGTCGGCGCGGCGTATTATTCTTACGTCCGCTCGACGGGCGCCGGGCTGCTGGTTCGCGGCGGCCTTCCGCGTGCATACTTTATCGGTCTGGCGGGAAGTGATGGCGACGCTCTTCGAGCCATGTGCCTGGCGCCACGGGGCACCGAAGATGGATCTTCTATCGAGCTCGACCCTGGCAATCTGCAACTGGTCGCGAACAAGCCAGTGGCTTTCCGGCTGTACAGCTCGCGAACGCGGACGGAAGATCGCGCGGGCGATGTGATCACGTTTTCTCCAGAGGAGCAGAGCGAACTGCACCTGCATGCCCCCCTGCACGCAGTCCTGCGATTCGGCAAAGCGGGCGAGCGGCTCGTCCCGATCAAGCTCGGAGCGAAACTTACCGAGGTGGGTACGCTGGAAATCTGGGCCGAGTCGAAGACCTCGGAACACCGCTGGCGGCTACAATTCGAGCTGCGCAAAGCGGCTGCGGCCCAAGGTTTGCAGAAGCCGGCGGCAGTGATCAGCGAAGACGCGCTACGTTGCGCCGAGGTTCTTATCCCACAAGCATTTGCGCCGAAGGCGGTTTATATCAACGAGCCTGAAATGCCGCCGGAGCAGTTGCCGGCGCGCCTGGAGCAGACGCTTGGACTAGGCCGCAATTCCTGGCCCGTGTCGGCGATCCGCACTCTGGCCGACCGTATGCTGGAACTAGTCGATGGCCGTTCTAAGAGTGCGGCCCACGAGCTTCGCTGGTTGAATCTTTGCGGCTTCTGCCTGCGGCCGGGGTTCGGATTCCCGGGCGACGATTTCCGCATCGAGCAAGCTCGACGCGTGTACGCCTCCGGTCTGCAATTCCCGAATCAAATCCAGAACGAGATCGAGTGGTGGATCTTTTGGGGCCGCGTTGCGGGCGGTTTGAACAAGAATCAGCAGACTGACGTCTTTCAGCGCCTGTCCCCAGTTTTGCTGCCGCGCGGGTCCAAGCGTCCGCGCGTGAATGCGAGCCTGCTGCGCGAGATGTGGCGCGCCGCTGCCAGCCTGGAGCTGCTGCCGATCCAGACCAAGACGCAGTTGGGCGACGAGTTGATGACGCGTATTCTTTCCGGCGAATTCGTGGATACGGGACTCTGGTGCCTGGCGCGACTGGGCGCGCGGAAGTTATTCTACGGTCCCATTAACCAGGTGCTGCCGCCCGCGACCGCCGCGCGCTGGGCTGAGCAATTACTGAAAGTTCCTAAAGCCAGCGACGCGATTGCCGCTCTGGCGCGACATACGGGCGATGCCACGCGCGATCTGCAGCCGTCCACTTTGAGCGTGGTCCGCCGGACCTTCCCGGACCTCGAACTGGACCGTGAGCCGCAGGATCATCTGGCGGCCATGGGCAGGATCTTCGGCGAGGATTTGCCGTCTGGTCTCGTGTTCCATGAATGAGCTCGCGCTAGTGGATCGCCTTCGCAAAATGAGGGGCGCCAGCGGTATCGGCAACGACTGCGCGGTTTTCCAGCCGAAGGCCACCGAAGACCTGCTGCTGAAGACCGACCAGCTCATTGAAGGCGTCCACTTCCAGAAGACTATGCGCGCGGAAACGATCGGCGAGCGAGCGCTGGCGCGTCCTCTGAGTGACATTGCGGCGGCGGGCGGGGATCCTCGCTGTTGCCTGGTAGCCTTGGCTGTGCCGCTTACTAAGTCCGAGCGATGGATTCTGTCATTTTTTCGCGGACTGTTAAGTCTTGGGATGAAGACCGGGACCGTTCTAATCGGCGGAGATCTGGCGCATGACGATAAAGTGCATTGCAGCGTCATGGTCGTCGGCGCGGTCAAGCGCGGGAAAGCACTGACGCGCTCGGGCGCCCGTCCCGGCGACCAACTGTATGTGTCGGGAGCACTCGGCAAACCTTGGGGTCAGACCATCGAGCCTCGCCTGGCTCTCGGCCGCAAACTCTCGGGCCAAGCCACCGCGTGTATTGACCTCAGCGACGGTCTGGCACTCGATTTGCACCGGCTGTGCAAGGAATCCCGCGTGGCGGCACAAGTGGAGAGCGTTCCGATCGTGCGCGGAGTGAGCCTCGATCGTGCGCTCCATGGCGGCGAGGACTACGAGTTGCTATTCACGCTGCCGCCGCGCGTAAAGCCGCCTGCGGGTACCACGCTGATCGGGACGATTTTGCGCGGCACCGCCGGTGCCGTCTCGTTCGCGGGGAAAAAGCTTGCGCCCCGCGGCTACGACCACTTCATGTAGCGTTATTCCGTCGGTGCGTAATATCCCGTGCGCCAGTGCGCCTTCACTGGCGGCAGACCCTTGGGAGGCACGATCTTTACTTCTATCACGTGATAACGCCCGTTGCGCTCCCGATTGCTCGGCACATAACCCAGCAGATACCGGTTACGCAGATCGATGCTGATCTTCTGGGCGATATCCGATAACCGATTGCCTCGGCTGCGGAACATGCGCCCGCCGGTCTGTTCGGAAATGCTGCTCAGCACCCCGCCTGCATCTGTGTAGAGTGGATCCGCGAACACACCGATCGAGTAGATCAGGACATCGCTTTCCTTCACGACGTTCTTAATTTCCGTGGCGGTATACCGGCTGTTGTTCTCGCCTCCATCGGAGATCACCACCAGGGCCTTGCGCTTCTTACTGGATTTCTTGATCTCGTGGAGTCCCAGGAATACCGCATCCAGCAGCGCCGTGGAGCCCTTGGTGTGCGTGAACAGGAGCTGATACGTGACTTTGCTCGGGTCGGGCGTAACTGGCACAACCAGTCGCGGCGCGCTGTCGAACTCCACCAGTGCGAACTCGTCTTCGGGGTTCGCCGTCTTGAAAAACTCGGTCGCGGCCATGCGCTCTTCCCGCTCGGTGCCGCTCATGCTGCCGCTGGTGTCGAACACCAATCCCACTGCTACCGGCTCATCTTCCATCGAGAAGCTGGTAATCACTTGCTCGACCTTGTCGTCGAAAACGCGGAAATTCTCTTTTTCGAGTCCGGATACGGGGCGGTTGTAGTTGTCGTTCACTGCCACCGGCACCAGCACTTCCGTCCGGTCGATACGCAGGTCGGATCGGGGGACGTCGTCCGGCGCCTTGGAAGCAGTCTTTTCTCGCGAAGGGATGATGACCTGAGCTAACGCCTGAAAAGGCCGGGTCAACGGTAGACTCAGCACAACTCCGGCCGCCAGCGCGACGATAAGCCGCAGCCTCATGCGTCTTATCTTACTTCGGAATGGACATCACGTAGTCGGTGATAGCTTTCAAGTCCTTCTCGTTAAACTTGTAGGCCGGCATCTCAGAGTTGGGCGATAGCTTGGGCGGATCGACGAAGTGCGCGGCTACCCATGCTCGCGTTCGCCTCGCGGCCAGTCCGTTGAGTACGGGGGCCTGCTTCTCCCCCGACCCGTTCAGGGTATGACAGAAGGCGCATCCGTTAGCCTGATACACCATCGCACCCGCGATGGCCGCATCCGGAGGATTTTCCCAAGCCTCCAAAGTGCGGTCGTCGCGCTTGGTAACCAGCGCCACCAGGGCCTTCTTCTGAGCCGCAGTCAACGTGGAATCAGGCGAGTCCGGCGTGGGTTTCGTAAAATGCGCGATGAGCCATTCCGCGGGCTTCGTCGAGGGCTCTTTCGCCAGATCGGGGCCTACCGTCGTCCGCTCCAGGACATGGCATCGCGAACAATTGTCCTTTTCGAAGAATCCAATGGCCGCGAGCTGTTCCGGCGGAAGCTCGCGCCATGCCTGTGGCGGCGTGAGTCCCGCGTTGGTATCCTCCATGCTCGGCTCGGTAGTCGCGACGGCGCGCTGCGTCAGGCCGGCCCATCCAATCAGCGCAAACACTGTGATCGCGATAGCGACTGTCCGCTGGCGGACCCGAATCGCCTTAGCGCGATCGAAGAAGGGCACCAGGAACAGTGCCACGATCGCGAGGTTCGGAAGAACCACCGCTCCCAGCACCTCGAGTTTGCCCGGAAAAAGTTTTAGCGCCTGGAATAGAAACAGAAAATACCATTCGGGCCGCGGAGTATATCGGGTATTGGTGGGATCCGCCATACTGCCCAGCCCCAACTGCGCGAACCTCGCAAAAAGCACCAGGATCATTACGTATCCGAACATCGCCACCGAGTCCTTGAACATCTGTTCGGGATAGAAGCGCTTCGTTGGTTTGGTAGCGTCGTCCGGCGCAGGCGTCACCCCGTGCCTGCGCACCAGGTACAGATGAAGACCGATCAAGGCAAAGACGATGATCGGCAATATAATCACGTGGGCGGAATAGAAGCGGGCAAAAGTGATCGTGCCGATGGTCTCGTTTTCGGCTCCCAGCAGCCGCTGCAAATAAGGACCCGCGCCCGGAGCCAATCCCATGATGTGCACGGTGACGGTGGTGCCCCAATATGCTTTGTTATCCCAGGGGAGCAGATAGCCGGTAAGCCCGAAAGCCAGCGTCAGCAGGAGCAGTGCGCACCCTGCGATCCAGGTAGCCTCACGCGGTTTCTTGTAGGCGCCCCAGATGAAGACCTGAATCATGTGGAGCACCACCACCACGATCATGCAGCTTGCTCCCCAGTGGTGCAGGCCGCGAATCATCGGACCGGCGGTCAGCTCGGTCATGATGTAGCGAAGACTTGCGTGGGCTTCGGAAGGAGTCGGCCCATAGTTCAGAGCCAGGAGGACGCCGGTTACGGCCTGAATCAGGAACGCAAATAAAGCGACGCTGCCGAACACGTGCGGCCAGCTCGCCGAAGCTGGTATATCTTCATCTAGGAAATGTTGCAGCGCGGATGGCAGCCCAGTCCGCTCTTCCAACCAATCGCGTACGCCGTTAACCATCGCCAGTTAGGACCGCTTCACCTGAAGGCCGATCAGGAGCTTGCCTCCCTCCACTCGCGACACGTACCGATCCAGGGGCCGCGGCGCCGGGCCCGCCAGAACCTTGCCGTCCAACCCGAAGGCGGAATCGTGGCATGGGCACAAAAATAAGCCTTGCTCGAATTCCCAGTGGTAAATGCAGCCCAGATGAGGACAGGCCGGGCTGAAGGCCACTGCGCTCTGGGGACCGTTTTTAACGACCCAAGTAGTTGTTTTTTCCTTGGTCGTCTTCCAGCCATCCACGCGCGTGCGATGGTAGACGATCTCCTTAGGGACGCCGGTTTCTAGGTCCGCCAGGCTGGCGACCTCCACCATAGTCCCGGCCCCCGGAGATTTGGGCCGGAATAGCAGGTATACGGCGGCCGGAACGGCAACTATGGCCGTGGCGGCGGCGCCGAGCAGATTTACGAGTACCGCATGGAATTTCCTGCGGGTTGGTTGGTTCGATTGGTCCTGGAGCATGAGTTAATGAGTTTAAAGAGGTGTGGACCTTTAGGATAGTATACTCGGAACAACGTGTTGTTCTTCTACCCCTCCCTGATCACCCTCATTGCTGTGCTAAGCGCCGCCGCAGGCGTTTGGCTGACCTCATTCCAGGGGTTATCCCGCCGTCTGGTACCGTTCGGCGGAGGGGTCTTGTTGGGGGTGGCCCTGTTCTGGGTTCTGCCCGAAATGGCGGATTTTTTCACCTGGCAGGTCGCCATTTTGTGGCTCGGGGGCGGATTTCTTTTGCTGGCGGCGATCGACCGTTTTGTTCACCCGGTCTGTCCCGCCTGTTCCCCCTCCCATGAACACGATCACTGCGCAACACGCCTGCACGGGTTCGCCGCGCCGCTGCTGGCTGCGGCGGCGCTGCACAGCGCCCTGGACGGATGGAGCGCGGCGGCGAGCCAAAATGCCGGTTTCAGCATGGCGCTCATCGGAGCTATCGCCGTGCACAAGATTCCCGAAGGGTTGGCCCTGGGAGTCATCGCGCGAGCGTCGCTCGGCTCACGGGCGGCGGCTTTGACCTGGTGCGGCCTGGCGCAGATGGCGACCATCGGCGGCGCTGGTATTGAATCCGTGCTCGCTCCACATTTGAGCTCACAGGGCCTGCACGTGTTGCTGGCGCTCGCGGGCGGTAGTTTCCTGTACTTGGGTGGGCACGCCGTACACGGCGAAATGCGCCGCAGCGGGACGCCAACACTGGTCCCGGCTTTGACCGGAGTGGCCGGGTCGAGCGTCCTGCGCTTATTCCTACGTTAGAGGGGCCCGCAAAAACGGAGCGCGGCGGCATCGTTATGGATTGCGATGAGGGTGCCTTTGCGCGCGCTTACCCCGCTAGCCTTGATCTATCCTTCCATCGGCGGGCGACGACGATGCCAATCCGTCTGTTTCTGGAACAGATCCCCGATCGCGATCAACTGATTCTCGTAGAACGGCCGACCCAGTAGCGATATCCCCAATGGGAGTCCGTCCGCGAATCCGCAGGGTAGCGAAATAGCCGGCAACCCAGCCAGGTTCCCGCCCGGAATCAGACCGCCGCGCGACTTGGTCGGTGGACCCGGCGCATCCAGTGGCTCCGCAACCTTGTTTGCAGGGCCTAGGCGTGTGGGCGCCAGCACCATGTCGCAGTTGAGGAACAGGTCGTGGAAAGCCGCTTTCACCAGCGATCGCACGCGCATCGCCCGCAAATATTCGGTGGAGGGCAAATCCAACATCGCCTTCAACCCGGCGATCTGGTGCGGGTCGGCCAACTGGTCCACTTTACCGCTGCGAATAAATTCCTCGAAGATCGACCCTGCTTCGCCAGCGATGATGGTGCCCACCAGTGCGCCGTAAGGAAACTCGGGAAGCTGGATTTCCTTCAGAGTCACACCCTGCGACTTGATCACTTCAAACGCGGCTCGAAACGCCGGCTGCGCGGACGGTTCTGCCCCATCCTCGAAATCGACCGGCATATATCCGACGGTGATATCGGTGGGCTTGCGATTGTATTTCGGATTGTAATTGAAGCTGCGGCCGGCCGATCCGGGATCCTGCAGGTCCACCCCGGCGATTTCGTGCAGCACCAGCCCGCAATCTTCCGCCGAGCGGCACAGGGGACCCAACTTGTCGAGCGTCCAGGAAAGCGCCATCGCCCCCTGGCGGCTGACCAGACCATAGGTCGGACGCAGGCCGGTCAAACCGCAGAACGCGGACGGCGTTAAAATCGACCCGGAAGTTTCCGATCCAATCGCGAACGTGACTAAGCCGGCCGCCACAGCCGCGCCCGGGCCGCTCGAGGACCCGCCGCTCCACCGTGTGCGATCCCAGGGGTTCAGCCCCGGCCCGGTAAGCGACGCGGCTGCCGTGCGGTAATCGCCGCCCCCGGCTAGTTCCACCATCGAAAGCTTGGCGATCAGGATCGCGCCTACCTTGTCGAGTCTTTCGATCACGTGGGCGTCGTAGTCGAACACCTGTGTGGCAAAAGGCTTCGCACCCCAGGTAGTCGGCTGCTTTTTAACCGCCAGAAGGTCTTTGACGCCGTAAGGAATGCCTTGCAGCGCACCACGGGTTCGATCGCGTTTCAGCTCACGATCGACGTCCTTCGCTTTAGTTATGGCGTCTTTGCGCAGCGAGAGCGCCAGTGCGTTGTAGCGGGGGCCGATTCGCTCCATGCGGTCGCAGAAGGCCTGGGTCAGTTCGTGACAGGAGAATTCCTTGGCGCGCAGCTTCGCGTTCAGCTCGCTAATGCTGTTAAAGAAGATGTCCGGGGGGATTTCAGCCACGGCTTAAGCCTTGAATTGGAATGCGGGCTCGGTAGTCATCGGCAACGGAACCCTGGCGATGATCTGCGCCGCGGTGCGCCGCGCAGACCGGGCGCTTTCCAGTTCAGTGTTGCCGGACTGCCCCGTCGTTGGCGGCGGCGGAGCCTGGGCAGCCGCCGTGCCCGCGAGAATCACACCGGCTAGCTGGCGTCTGGAAATATCCATGCGCCCATTATAGGTTGTAATGCGCCGTTCAGGTCTCAAGAGCCGGCCAGCCTGTATTGCATCCCGGCTATTTCTTCTGTACAGTGGAACAAATGCCGCGGCACAACTCTCTCGGTGAATTCGAACTGATGGTTCTGCTGGCTTTGATTCGTCTGGGCGACGATGCTTATGGCGTAACGATCTCTCGCGAAATCGAAGGGTGCAGCGGACGCGAAGTGGCTCTCGGTAGCGTCTACGCCGCCCTCGACAGGCTCGAAGAGAAGGGTTTTGTGAGGTCGAAACTCGGCGATCCGACCGCATCCCGCGGCGGCCGGGCCAAGCGCTATTTCCACATAACTCAGCACGGGCTGCGCGAGTTGCGGGAAGCGCAGCGGGTCCTCGTGAGCCTGTGGCGCGGGCTGCCCGCGCTGGAAGGCGGAAAAGCATGAACCTGCGGAAACCTCCCGTACTCGCAACTTGGCTGCTGAAGCGTTCGGGTATCGCGGATGGGAACGCACCACTTGCTGGCGATCTGCTGGAGGAATTTCAGAGTGGCAGATCCGCGGCGTGGTATTGGCGCCAGACCTTCATGGCGATCGCAACAGGCATGTGTCGGAGTGCCTGGGTCACTCGGCGCTACCTCGGCGCGTTCTCCATCGGGTATGCGGCACAAGCTTGCGTAGCATTCATCCTCTGGCGCAATTCGTGGCCGCCCATATTGCACGGAATCGCTCTTACGACCTTAGCCGTGGTGATGGCGATTTTACTATTGGGCACACTGAGTCGCCGCTTATGGAGGACTCGGGATAGGAAGGATCCCGGCTCCGGTTTGCCGAAAGTGGAGAGCTTCCTCGAGTTCACCTTTCTCGCGGTCACCGCCTTCGGCGCCTATCTGGTGGCGTATTGCCTGGCGGCACTCTTGTGGCGGCAATCTTTGGGCGAATGGGCATTTACCGAGTCGATCTGGTTTTTCGGGTTCATCGTGCCCGACCTGACGCGTCCGCGAAGGCAGCCGCGCCGCGGGCGATAATCGGCGCGACGTCAGGCGTGCGCTACTTGATCCCGAGCCGCGAGAGCTTCCAGCGCCGCCTGTTCCATTACGGCCTTTGGTGGACGCTCACCCGTGAAAATCTCGAACTGCCTCCCGGCCTGCTCCAGGAACATTTCGAGCCCGGCGATCACTTCCGCGCCCTGATCCTTGGCCCTGCGCAGCAGCATCGTCTCTCGGGGCGTGTACACCATATCGAACACCAGTTTCGACGGAATACGTCCTTCGAAGAAGCACTTCTCGACATGCGGAACCATGCCGAGCGGTGTGGCGTGCACTAAGGCGTCAAATGTTCGTGCCGCCGCCTGGTCGCGAGAAAGCGCCTCCGCCCCGCAAGTGGAAGCGAGCGCACGGACACGATCTAAATTCCGTCCCGTCACCGCCAGCTTGGTACCCGCCGCCGCCAGCGCGAACACAGCCCCCCTCGCCGCGCCGCCGTTGCCCACCACCAGGACCGAGGATTTATTCAAGCGCACGTGCCGCTCGAGCGGCGACGTGACACCGGGAGCATCCGTATTCGCGCCCCGCCACTTACCGGCTTTGCGCCAGACTGTGTTCACCGCTCCGATGCGGCGCGCCACCGGATCCACCCAGTCCAGATAGCGCAGGATCTTTTGCTTGTGCGGGATGGTTACGCTGAAGCCTGCCAAGGGCAGCTCCTCGGCCATCACGAAGAAATCTTTGAGCTGTCCTGGATGGACCAGGAATGGGAGATAAACCGCATCGACGCGCCGCGCCTGGAATGCCCGGTTGTGTACCGCCGGCGAGATGGAATGGCCCACCGGGTCGGCGATCACCCCGTAGATTTTTCCGTCGCGCGCGAGTTTCCCCACGCGATACATGCTCCGCAGCTTTTTCGCGCTCACTTGTCCCGACGCGGTTCCCCCGGCCATATTCGGCGCGGCATATGTGTACAAACCCCCGAATGCGGGCGAGAGCACGCGCGTGGGGAAACCAGTTTCTCCCATCGCCAGCAGCACGGTCGGGATCTTCGGATGCGAGCGCGCCAGAGACAGCACGCGCGAATTGTCGGACGGCTTGCGCGCCGTGGTCACGATTTTATAGGCGTGTGCCGGGATCGCGGCCATGCGCCGCAGCACCGATTCCAAACGCGGTGGAGTGCCTCCGTAATTGTGATAGGAAAGCACCAGGTAGGCTTCCGAGCGCAGGTGCGCCAGGTGATTCTCGCAGTTCTCCGCGCTTTCAATTTCGATATCCAGAGCCTGGGCTCCGGCTTCGTGCGCGGCTTCCAGGATCTTGATCTGTTCTTCAATGCTGCCGGTGAAACGTCCCTGGTTCTGGCGCCGTCGGCAGGTGGCGAGAATCGTGCAATCCGGATAGCGGGTTAGAAACTTCCGCACCGCTCCGACGCCGCGTTCCGGAGAAGCCAGGTAGTCCAGGCGAAATTCCAGAAACCGTTCTCCGCTGTCGTATTCGGCACGGGCATGCGCGAGCAGGGACTCTACGTCGGGGAAACCCAGCGCGATGCAGATGCTCGGGAAGATAGTCTTTTGTCCCATGCGAGCGACAGAACAGCATATCATGCCGCCTGTGTATCGCGTCCGGGTTACACATCCGCCTGAAATGCGGAGTCGCATTGAGGGAGTCCGCTAGGGCTTTCCGCTCCTGAAAAGCAAGGCCTTCACCCTAGCGCACTTCTAAAGATTAGATTCTACGATGCCGAATTTTGGAGTTGGGGACAATATATGCCAACAGTTCTAATAACGGGAGCGCATGGACTCATCGGTTCTGAGTCTGTCGCTGAATTCTCCAGGCTGGGGTACGATGTCGTCGGCATTGATAACGACCTGCGGGCCCATTTCTTCGGGCCGGAGGCTTCCACCAAGTGGCAAGCGGCGCGGTTGAACGAAACGTTCCCGAAATATCACAGCATAAACATTGACATTCGGTCCTACCACGAGCTAGAACGGATTTTCCAAGATTACTCATCTTCTATAGAATTGGTGATCCACACGGCGGCGCAGCCATCGCACGATTGGGCCTCCCGCGAGCCGCACACCGATTTCACTGTCAACGCGAACGGCACACTGAACGTTCTGGAGTGCACCAGGAAACATGCCCCTAAAGCGGTGTTCATTTTCACCTCGACCAACAAGGTCTATGGCGACCGCCCAAATGAACTGCCTCTGATCGAGCAAGACATGCGCTGGGAAATCGAACCTTCCCATGCGCACCGGGCAGGCATCGACGAAACCATGAGCATCGATCAGACGACGCATTCCCTGTTCGGAGTCTCGAAGGTCGCGGCTGACGTCCTGGTGCAGGAGTACGGACGATATTTCGGAATGAATACCGGCATCTTTCGTGGCGGCTGCCTGACCGGACCTTCCCATTGCGGCGCGCAACTGCACGGGTTTCTGGCATACCTGGTCAAATGCGCGGTGAATCGGACGCCTTACCAGGTTTACGGATATCGGGGCAAACAAGTCCGGGACAATATTCACAGCCACGATCTGGTCAGCGCATTTTGGCATTTCTTCCGGAATCCCAGAGCGGGCGAAGTTTACAACATCGGGGGCAGCCGCCACAGTAACTGTTCGATGCTCGAGGCGATTTCGCTGTGCGAAGAGATTGGCGGAAACAGATTGCAGTGGACCTACTCGGACCAGCATCGGAAGGGCGACCACATTTGGTGGATCAGCGACGTGCGAAAGTTCCAGTCGCACTATCCGGAGTGGGAATATCGATTTACCCTGCGCGACATCATGGAGCAGATGTTTGAAGCTCACACCACGCGGCTGCGCAATGCGGAGGTCTTCGCGTAATGCTGCTGTCCGTGGTCATCCCGGCCCGGAACGAGGCGCCTTGCATCGTCTCCACAGTCGCCGAAATAGCCGGCACGCTGCGCGGCCAGTGCATCCCTCACGAGATTATCGTTGTCGACGATGGGAGCTCGGATGGCACCGCGGAAGCGGTCAGAGGTCTGGTGCGCTCCTATCAGGAGATTAGGCTGGTCATAAATCCGGGACCGCATGGATTCGGTTACGCGGTGCGGGCCGGGCTGAGATCGTTCCGGGGAGATGCGGTTGCCATCATGATGGCGGACCATTCGGATTCTCCCCAGGACTTGGTCACCTACTACGAGTGCCTGGAGCTGGGCGCGGAATGCGTCTTCGGATCGCGTTTCATCAAAGGCGGCAAGACGATCGACTACCCCATCCACAAGCTGGTCCTCAACCGGCTGGCAAACCGTTTCATCTCCATGTTGTTCGGCCTGAGCCTGAACGACACAACCAACGCCTTCAAATGTTACCGGCGCAACGTGATCGAAGGGTTGCAACCGCTGATCTCTCCGCACTTCAATCTGACCGTGGAGATGCCCTTGAAGGCAATTGCGCGAGGGTATGGCTACGTCGTGGTCCCCATCTCCTGGCGAAACAGAGCTGTTGGGGTTTCCAAACTGAAGCTGAAGGAAATGGGCAGCCGGTATCTTTTCGTGGTGCTGAATATCTGGCTGGAGAAATACCTCACCCAAGGCGACTATCACCGCCGGTCACAGGTCAGCCGCGACGCGCAGGTCCGGCAGGCCGATGTAGACGCGCCCGTGGAACTGCTGCGAAATGTCTGACCGCATCCTGGTTACGGGCGGCGCGGGATTCGTTGGATCGGCCATCTCGTTCGAACTGAAGCAGCGATTCCCCGGCGCCGAGATCGTCGCTTTTGACAACCTGCGCCGTCGCGGCAGTGAATTAAACCTCCCGCGCCTCAGCGCCGCGGGTATACGGTTTGTGCATGGCGATGTCCGCCAGCCCTCCGACCTCGAAGCCGTGCCGGCCGATCTGATCGTCGAGTGCTCCGCGGAACCCTCGGCCCTAGCCGGGTATGCGGGTTCGCCGGATTATGTCGTGCAGACGAATCTACTAGGTTGCTACAACTGCCTGCGCCTGGCATCCGTTACGAAGGCTGATTTTCTTTTCCTCTCCACCAGCCGCGTGTATCCTGTAGCGACGCTGAACAGTTTGTGCTTTCGCGAAACCAGTGCCAGATTCGAGTGGCTGGATCGACAACACGTCCGCGGCGCATCTGCGCTAGGGATCGCGGAGACGCTTCCCACAGCGGGCGCCCGCTCCATCTACGGGATGACCAAGCTTGCCGCGGAGCTCATGATCGAAGAGTTTGCCGATGCTTTCGGCTTGCGTTACGCGATCAACCGGTGCGGGCTGATCGCCGGTCCCTGGCAGATGGGGAAGGTCGACCAGGGAGTGGTCACTCTGTGGCTGGCGGCGCACTACTTCGGCCGTCCCCTGCGATATGTGGGCTTCGGCGGAGAAGGCAAGCAGGTGCGAGATATTTTGCACGTAAGCGACTTGGCCGAGTTGGTGGGGGTTCAAGCCCGACGCATGGAGCAGTTCCATGGACTCACTCTCAACGTCGGAGGAGGGCTGGACTTCAGCCTGTCGCTGCGTGAGATGACCTGCGCTTGCGAAGAGTTGACGGGTAAGAAGATTGAAATCGGATCCGAATCCGCCGAGAGGCGCTCGGACCTCCGAATCTACGTCACGGACAACCGGAAGCTCGAATCCGTTTGTGGTTGGAAGCCGGCACGCAGTCCCAAAGTGGTCTTCGAGGATACGTTGCAGTGGATCCGAGAAAACCCGGAACAAGTAGGTCCTGCGCTGTTCGCACCGACGAGCTGACGCAATGAACGCAGCCCCCGAGATCGTCCTATCGAAAGAGCCAGCGGCTTCTGACCAAGCCACGACCCCACCCCGTTCGTCGCCACTGACGCATGTGGCGCGCGCGGCACTATTCCTGTGGACCATCTTGATCGCATGTCCCGTGCGATATTGGCCCATCGATGACACTATCGACAATACCTGGGTCTTTGCGCTGAACTATGCTGCCGCGCACGGACTTGCGATCGGCAGGGACGTAGTCTGGACCACCGGACCCCTGGGTTACCTGGTCTTCCCGCAAGACATCGGCGCGAACCTCGCGCATGCACTAGTGTTCCAAGGCGTTCTGTGGGCGGTCTTGATCGCCATTTTCGCCGACTTGTTCTACTTTGCCGGCGTCTCCTTACGAAACCTCGTGTTCTTTGCCATCTTTTTCAGCTTGTCGGCCCCGCTCTATTGGTTCAACTACATGGGTCCGGAGAATCTGATTCTAGCTGCCGTGCTCGTGCTGCTAGTGAATGCCAGGCGCCGGGGCGGGCTGGGACGATACGTCGTGGCGTTGGCACTGACGGGCATTATTCCCCTGATCAAGTTGACCGGCGGTTTGCTTGCCTTCGGGGCGGTGGTGGGATTCTTGGCCGATCGGGCGATCCGCGTACGGAAGCAAGCGTGGCGCGAAATTGCCCTGGCAGCGGTGGTGCCGCTGGCTACGGCCGCAATCGGCTGCTGGCTACTGTTGCCGTCGTTCGATGCATTTACCGGCTACCTGCGAGCCAGCGTAGAGATCGTCGGCGGTTACTCGAACGCCATGTGGGTCCAGAGAGATCCCATCGAATTAGCGGGGATGGCGGAAGTGATGCTCGGCATCGGAGCGTTTCTCTTTGTGGGAACCAAGCCGCTTCGGCCCATGGCTTGGTTCCTGACGGCCCTACTGGCGATCCCCATGCTCGTGAGCGTGAAACATGGTTTCGTCCGGGCGGATGTCCATGTGATCAACTTCTTTTGCTTTGCAGGCTTGGCACTCGGCCTCGCATCGCTGACCGTGCCTTTGAACGCGAAGCGAGCCCCCATCGCGTTTCTCGTCTTGTTGAACTACGGACTCGTATCGGTCGAATACATGTTTGCGCGTGTTGGACTAAACGACGCGGCAGGAGAGGTCAGTGGGTTGCGCGGCGCTTCGCTGGCGCTCGGCGCTTTGCGGCCCGCAAACGTGCAGGCGTCGCTTCACACTGCCGATCGCGTGTTCGCGCCGGAAGCACGGATCGAGCCGCAAATGCGTGTCATCATCGGCGATTCCACTGTGTCGTCCCTATCGGTGGTTTACAACCGTGCATTGCTGGACGGATTGAATCTGAGGTTGTACCCGGTGGTGCAACGATACTCCGCTTACACGCCCTATTTGGACCGCCTGAATGCCGCATTTATCCGTGACAGGGGCCCCCGCTTTCTGGTTTTCGATGGGTATGCAATCGACCGGCGTCAGCCCTGGGCCGAGACCCCGGCCATGTGGCTGGAGATCTACCGCTGGTACCAAACACGCCTTCTTGGAACGCGCAGTTTGCTGCTGGAGCGCCGTTCCGCACCCCGCTTCGAGAGCATGAAAACGATCGGACGTCTGGCCACAACCATCACGAGCCAACTCGACTTTCCGGCATCCAGACAGCCCGTTTTTTGGACCATGCGATGCGACACCAGTCTAAGAGGCAAGTTCCAGAAGATGTGGCTTGGAGTTCCCGAGGTAACTTTACGTCGCGGAAACGAAGGCCAAGCATTCCGGATCATACCCGAAGTTATGGAGTCCCCGATGTTGGCGCAATCCCTACCTGCCACCCTGACGGAATTCGCTGCCGTCCTGGGTGAAACACCTGGGCCGCCCCGGATGAGTACCGCCCGGATCGGAGGGCCCGGGACAGCCTCGTATGGTCCCGCCTGTCAGATAGAATTTCTGGCTCCTTAGCGGTTGCGGTGGACTGATTCTTCCGTGGCTTCGCGCTCAGTTTGACCGTCGCTCGTGCGCTCGATCAATGCCAACAAATCCGACTGGTCATCAGAGTATGGCCGCCTGCCCCTCTCGTTCCAGCGAACGCGCGCGGCGCCGTGAAGGCCGCAGCGATAGCTCAATACCAGGATGATCATACGCATTCCCAACCAGAAAGCCTTCCACACGTCTCCGGTCACGCTGGACTCGCCGACTCGGCGGCGATAGTTCACCGGGATCTCAATAAACGGAATCCTGTGCGCGATCACTTCCATCAGCAGTTGTGGCCCGAAGTGCGAGCCGCCGATCGTGAGATGTGGCCGGATTGTGCGTAGCGCCTCGCGGTGAAAGAGGCGATAAGTACAGCCCATGTCCGTCAGGATGGTGGTATTGAAAAGTAGCTCCGTCATCTTCGCCACCGCCCAGTTTCCCCAGCGCAGGAACGGTCCCATGTTGGCCCCTGCCCAAATGAACTCGCGGCTGGTCCGCGTGCCGAAGACTACCTGGACGTCATCGGAATACGCCAGGAGTTTCAGCAGGTCGTGGCCGCTGAAGGTTCCGTCCGGTTCGGCCAGCACAATAAGATCCGCGCGGCAGTTGTCGATGCCGCAGAGCAGCGCGTGTCCATAACCCTGGCGGCGCTCAAACAGTTCCCGCGCGCCCGATCCAGCGATCTCTTCTGAAGTTCCCGCGGCGGCGTTATTGTTGACGACGATCACCTCGTCGGCCAAGCCTTCCTGCTGGAAGTCGACGGCCGCAGCCCGGATCGAGTCTTTTTCGTTATAGGTCGGCAGGATCACTGCGACGGTCTTACCGCGCCACATATCTCCCGACAGATCGGCAGAAAAGGTTCCGAATGTTAACGACTGGCTACAACCAGGAATTGGCCCGCCAAAGGCCTGTACGGCAATGCAAGATACAGACTTACCAGCCATTCCGCGGTGGGCAGTCGCGACTTCATGGTGAACGGAGTAAAGCGCGGTTCAGCGTGCTCAATTCGCCAGCCGAGTGATCGCAGGAAGTCCCCAAACCCCGCGTCGGTGTACGCCGTGCGATGCGTATAATCGTCGAAGTATCGCCGCGGTTCCAGCCGGAAGTTCGGTTGAATTGCAATGAATCGCCCGCCCGGCTTCAGTTTGCGCTGGACCTGCGCCAGAATCTGCGCGCCCTCTTCCAGCGTGAAGTGTTCAAGAAAATTGGATGCGAATACCGTCCCCAGACTCGCGTCGGGGATCGCCCAGGAATCGAGCGCGGACTGAAAAAGAGCCTTCACTAAGGGATCCCAATGCTCGGCCAGCGCGGGGTTCTGATCCAGAGCCCATTTGGAGGACGCCTGTATCTCGTGCGTGAACTCGCCGTAGCCGGCTCCCAGTTCGAGAAGCGGCTGGGATGCATCCACCCAGCGCTGCAGATAACGCGCGATAGCGCGCCACACTGCCACTCGCCGGGGATCGTACGGAAATCGAATGTTGTGATACTCGGCCTGATCTAGAATGGGGACCGCCTTCATTACATAGTCTCCCGGCTTAACGGCTGGTACACATAAGCGTCCAGGAACGGCCCTGGCACCTGCCGGACCAGGCGATAGTGCATGCGCACTTCATCCAGCTGGCTGCCGGGCAGTGTTCCGATCTCGCCGTCCTTGAATTGCTGGGGCTGAAACACATCTTCGCTCAGGATGACCGTCGAAAATGCGCCCCGCGCGAGATCGCGGCGAACCGGCTCAGGATCGACCACGTGAGCCGATACCAGCAGGTTGTAGATGAGCGGCTCGACGTCCATTCTTTCGCGCAGTCGCACCATAGCGTTGAAGTCCGTGCACAGAACCAAACCGCCGGACGGCTGGACGTAAGGCCGCAGCTGTTCGATCTGTGCCCGGAACATCTTCTCCTTCATCAGCCTGGCCAGCAAAGTATTGGCGGAGACGCGGTAGCCGATCGCCATGTGCAGCGCCAACGGGATCAGGAGCAATGTGATCCAGCTTTTGCTGCGTTCAAAGTAATGCTCGAAAAACTTCATTCGATGCAAGCCGATGGCCGCGCAGACCGCCAGCAGAAGTGTTGACTCGATCTGATAATTGGTATCCGATCCGATTTTCGCTGCGGTTCCCAGGAAGACCAGCACCGCCAGAATCAGGTAAACGAATGGTGCGAGAGCGTGCCCGCGAAGCATGCGGCCGAAGGAGACCACCAAGATCGCGAGCAACCCGAACGAGATCGAAACGAAATAGCGGAACTGCGTAAAGAACTGAGCGGCACGGAAAGGATTTATGTTGGCGAACAGCGTGTTCGCCAGGAACCGGCCCTGAAGCGCAATATTGATGGCCAGCACGAATGCACCCACGCCTGCTCCGAAAATCACGCCGAACCACAGGGCCTTTTTGCGGTCCCTCATCAATAGGAGAACAAACATCGCGGCGGGCGCGGCCAGCATGGTCTGTTTCGTGAACAGCGCCAGCGCGCCGCATAGACCCGCGATCCACAGCGACGGCTCTCCCCGGACGTGATATCGCGAGTACTGATAAAACGCCATGAGCGCAAAGAACGCAGCCAGGGTGTCCACCTGACCAGTGGTCCCCCACGATCCCAGCAGTGAGCTCGATGCCGCGGCCAGCGACGCAACCCAGGCGGCATTGCGGTCGCCGGTGTACAGAAGCGCGATCCGTCCGCATAAAAAGATCAACCCACACAACGCGGCGAAACTGATGCAGCGGCCCGCGAGGGCTGCCGGGAATCCAGCCCGGATCAATCCCGACTCAAACCAGTAGAACAACGGCATGTAGGCGCACACCGTGAAGGGATAATGCTTCAGGTCATAATAAAGCGTTCCATCGTGTACCAGCATCAGGGACTGCGCGGCCACCACCGATTCGGGCGGGGAGAGTTCATTGACGGCCCACAGCATGGTGGCGAGGTAACACAGCAGCACGATGGCTGCCAGCGCCGAAGCCACCCATAAACCTCGCCGGAACCCTCGCTCCACGGGCGAGGCCGGGGAGGTTGCCGCACGCGCGGCTGGAAACGCAGTTGTGGACGCAACGGCCATTGCTTCCTATAGGTTCGGCAGAAATCCGTCGATACTCCAGAGTGGTGAATGTCCGGTGAATTTCGCCTCGCGCCCGCTCGTATTTCTCTTCGTGTTGCTGTCACTGGCGCCTTCCGCGCTGTTCCTATGGCAGCATAGCGACCTTCCGAGCTTTGGGGATCTGCACGACGACAGCCTCTACTACGTCTCCGCTAAATCACTGGCGGACGGCGGCGCCTACCGCATCGAAAGTCTTCCCGGAGAACCATCGCAGACCAAGTATCCGCCGCTTTACCCGCTACTGCTCTCTGTCGCCTGGCGGATGAATTCCGAGTTCCTGCAGAACCTCCCCATCGCCGCGTGGATCTCCTGGCTGGCTTTCCCGGCCATCATGCTTCAACTGGTGTGGGTCTTTCCACGGTTGGGAATCGCAGGCTGGCGAGCCTGGATGCTGATGCTGCTGGTCGCCGTAAATCCGTACATGCTGGTGTTCAGCTCAACGCTGGTATCCGAGCTTTCGTATACGGCGCTGATGCTCGCGGCGATGCTGCTCACCGAACGCGCGACTCGAGCCAGCGCGATTGCCGCGGGGACCGTGGCGGGACTGGCATATCTGACGCGCTCCGCGGGCATAGTTTTCCTAGTGGCCGGTCCGTTGTATCTGTGGATGCGTCACAAGCACCGCGAAGCCGTTCTCTGGGCTTGCGCAATGCTACCTTTCGTCGCCGGCTGGACCGTCTGGACGCGCTTGCACCAGGTTCCCACCAGCGACCCTGCATTGATCTATTACACCGACTACTTGCGTTACGAGCTCTACTCGATTTCGTTGCACGACCTGCCTGTATTCGTTTGGAAAAATATCGATGGCCTGCTACTGGGGTTGGGATCCCTAGTGCTGCCTAACGTGGCTAGCTCGTTCATTTTCAAAACGGTCGCGCAGGTCATCGCCATCGCGATGATTTCGGGGGTGGTTCGCATGATCCGTCGGGGCGCCATGGGTTCAGGAATGGTCCAGCTATATGCGCTTCTCGCAGCAGGCAGTTGCGCGCAATTAGTCGTGTGGCACTTTCCTCCCAATGAACGTTTCGTGCTGCCCTTTCTGCCGTTGGCGGTGGCCGGATTGATGACGGAGATGGAACACCTCTCCGCGATGCTGCGCAAAGGATTACAGCATCGCGACGCCAGTCAGCGCGTGGTTGCGGCCGGTATGCTCTTGGCGGTTTCCTGCGTCCTGGTGGGCGCGGTGGGCCTCCAGATTTACGTAGGTCAAGTCCTCCTTCCGGAACAGGAGACGGCCCATCGCGTGGCGAATGCGGACCGTATCGCAAGCTATGACTGGATCCGGACGAAGCTACCGCAGGACGCAACGTTGCTAAGCAGCGAAGACGCCTTGCTCTACCTGAACACCGGCCGGCACGCCATACGCCGGACGCTGCCTCCGCCCTATTGGTATCGCGAAGACCACGCGCGCATCATCGACTGGATGAGTAACTTTCGGACGTTCGGCCAGGAGCATGGATTGACGTACTTAGCCTTCACCGGCGTGGATTTTCGGCAAGGTATCACCGACGATGACCGCGATGCCATCGCAAAGGCCATTCGATCCAGCCCGGATCTTAGCCCGATGTATCAGACCGAAACCGCGACGGTCTACAGACTCCGTTAGACCGTTGAGCGTCGCCGGACCCCGGCATAGACCACTGCACCGGCCAGCACGATGATTAGACCCGGCCACGTGGTCGCGGGACGATAGGCGAACAGGATGACCAGAATGACGGCAGCTCCCAGAATATAAAGAGCCGGGGTCACAGGATAGCCCGGCACGCGATAACTGCGCTCGACGTTGGGCATCTTGTGGCGCAATCGAAACACCGCGGCGATAGTCAGGATGTAGAAAATTAGTGCCGCCGAGATCACATAGTCCAGCAAATTCCCGTACAAGTTGCCGTATTGGCCCGTGGCCGTGTTGTAAGTCCGCGGCAGGACCAGCGCCGCGGCCCAGACACCTTGGACCCATAACGACCATCCTGGTACCTTGGCACGGTTCAGCGTTGCCGCTTGCGCGAAGAACAGCCGATCCTTCGCCATGGCGTAGTACGCCCGCGCGCCAGCGAGCACCAGGCTGTTGACGCAGCCGAAGGTCGAGATCATGATCGCGATCGCCATCAGTATGGCGCCA
>Ga0207695_10001423_pt1 | contig 40252 bp, 36 predicted proteins | sample KBSC54metaG_FD_184354 | JGI IMG/M metagenome (GOLD analysis project Ga0207695, IMG submission 184354) | Corn rhizosphere microbial communities from Kellogg Biological Station, Michigan, USA - KBS C5-4 metaG (SPAdes) (version 2) | ecosystem: Host-associated > Plants > Roots > Rhizosphere > Soil... | reverse complement strand
GTCGATCCGAATCCGATGACGCCCTGACCCAGAACCCGATGATCGCCTTTCCGGATTCCGCGACGTAGCCGATCGATGCTTCGATCGTCCCGGGCGAAATCGTGAGATCGCTTTGCCACAAGTCGAGCCATTCGTTCGGATAGCCCCAATGAGCCTTTGAAAGACGGGCTAATCTCGTGAGTTCGTCCGCATCTGCGGGACGGGCAGTACGTACGGTAAATGGATGGCGCATCGGGTTTCCCAACGTTGGAATCCTTCGGTCAGCATCGTTGTTGATGCCTGGTCCGGATCGCATCGGCTAACCTTCCGGCTTCGCCGCTTGCTCGCTCATCCGGATAGCGAGCGACACCGTTCAAAGGTACCCGCTCGGCCAGAGCTACATAACCTGCGATGCATGCCCGGCGACGACGCGCCATCCGGCGCCCGATCGACGCCACAGGCGCGTATAGGCAAATGTGCCGTCGAATGCAGCGCCGTCAAAACGGCCGGCGAGCGTTGCCTTTGTCGTGGTCAGGATCATCTCGCCGATCTCGCATGCCCGCGTTTCGAGGAAATCGAGTCTGTCGAGACGCAGCAGCTTCGCGCGATGCGTGGACAGATCGTCCTCCTTCGAGATGACCTGGCCGGTCGGGACGGTGAACACCAGATCGTCGTCCAGCAACGCATCGAGCGCGTCGACATCGTTGGCCAGCATCGCAGCACGAAGCGCGGTTTCGTAGGGTTCGATTACTGTACTGATTGCATCCATATCGGGACCTCTCACCATCTCTGAAGGTTTGTGGTTCCGCTCATCGGCGGTGACCTGTTGCAGCACGCAACGCGTCCCGAACACTGCGGCGACGGAAAGAGCCTACCGCGCGTTCGACAGCGATTGACGTCGAACCAGCATGACCAGGCAGATGCTGATCGACGCGATGATGTTGACGGCCGGATAGAACGCAACAGCGATGCTCCACGTGCTCAGTGCCAGCAACGCCAGCGCGTACTTGAGCACGCACAGCGCGAAATAGGCGAGGCTCTCGCTCCACGGGTCGCGGATCGTCTTGCGGACGGTCGGGCCGAGACCGGCAAGCTCGATCAGCGTGACCAGGCAGATCGAGACCGTCGGATCGTCGGTCAGCATCCAGAGCGGAATGGCCGAAAGGGCTGCGCACAGGAAAAACCAGTCGATGGCTGTCCAGCCGCGTTCGCCGCGAAAAATGCTGGCGACCAACGTCAGGAAGCACGTGACGGCAATCGCCGCCGTGCACCATGCGGACGGCCCCGCACCCGCGACGAACTGGCCGGCGGCCGCGATCGCCGTGACGATCGACCACACGAGCCACGTGAACAGATGCGGACGAACGGTGCGCCGGTAGATCGCGAGCGCGTACGGAATCGCTGCCAGCAAAGACACGGCAGTTCCGATAACGCCAAAGAACGAAGCGGCATCCTGATCGACTCTCACCATCGACGCAACCTTGTTCGCGCAGGCTGACCAGTATGTGGCCGGAAGGGTCGGGGCGCAATGTCGCTCCGGGCAGCGCCGCGGGCAGTCACGCGGTGCACTGCACCGGAATGCCGATGCCGGCGACCGATGCGGTCAAACGCAAACGAACCCAAACAAGCGGCACCAGGATCGTGAAGCAGTTGGAGCACCCGCTGCACGACGGCCGAATGAATAGAAATAACCTTGCATCGGTACGGGAGCGGTGGTGGTTTGTCGGTCGTTTGCCGTTGGGCATCGGTCGCGGACAGCCGCCGGCGCTTCACATCGTTATCAGCGTCGCGTGACGGGGGGCTCTGTATCGGCTGCGTACGACCCGCATCATCGACACGCGATTCAAGGTTCCGGATTTGCCGCATGCACGTCTCGCCGGAACGCGCCGGGGCTCGTGCCCGTCCATTTGCGGAACGCGCGATGAAATGCGCTTGGCTCGGTGAAGCCGAGCTCGGCCGCGATCTCCGCGACGCTGAGCGCGTGCCCGCGCAGCAGCGACTGGGCCAGCGCGCCGCGCAACTCGTCCTTGATCGCAGCGAAGCTCTGCCCTTCACTGCGCAAACGCCGCCGCAGCGTCGCGGGCGTCGTGCCGAGGCGCACAGCCAGCGAATCGAAGTCGGGCCACTCGGCGGCGGGCAGCGCCTTCAGGTGCGCACGCGTCTTCGCGACCCAGCCCGTGTCGTGCCGGTAGCGGACCAGCAGGTTGCCGGGCGCGCCGCGCAGGAAGGTCTTCAGCGCCTGCGCGGAGCGGATCGTCGGCAGCGCGAGATACGTGGCGTTGAATGCGAGCCGGCTGTCGGGGCGGTCGAAATGCACGGGCACGCCGAAGAACTGGTGATAGTCGCTGCGCTGGTCGGGGCTCGGGCACGCGAAATCGATGCGCTGCAGCGGGATGCGCCGGCCGGTCAGCCAGCACGCGACGCCGAGCAGGATCAGCCAGAACGTCCGGTATGCGAATGCCGGATACGGTGCGCCCGACTGCGTCAGCACGATCTGCGCCTGCCCGTCGGCCACGACGAGCTCGCCGTGCGGCTCGTCGAGCACCACGCGCAGGAACTGCAGCGCCCGCCGCAGCGCCTGGTCGAGCGTGCGGGCGTGCAGCACCGCGTGGCACAGCAGCTTGAAGCTGCCTTGCCGCATCGGGCGCGCGGCGAGCCCGAAGAATTCGTCGTCGATCGTACCGGCGATCGCGAGCCACAGGCGGCCGTACTGTTGCGGCGTGACGGGCTCGCGCACGATGGCCGGCAGGCCGGCGGCGCGCAGCACCGGCTCGGTCGCGATGCGCTGCCGGCGCAGGCAAGCGAGCGCGTCGTCGACGAAATCCGGCGAAATCATCTGCGGCCCCATTTTCCTCCGTCCTCCCGACATGGCAAAAGCGATCACGATTCTAGATTCTGTTTGTCATTGATTGCAATGTGCCGGCTGTCTACTATCGATATATCCCCGTCGTGCCGCTGGCTCGCCGGCGGTCATAACGTACAGGAGACACGCATGCCTGATGGAGCAACCGCCCGGGCGGTGCCGGCTTACGCCGACGCCGTGGCCCGGTTCAGTATCGAGACCGCCGCCGCGCATCTGCACGGCGACCTGGAGCGCGGCCTGAACGCATGTGTCGAATGCTGCGACCGGCACGCATCGGCGGACGCGATCGCGCTCGACTGGATCGACGCGGGCGGGCAGCACCGCCGCTTCACGTTCGCGCAGATGCAGGCGCTGTCGGCACGCGTGGCGAACCTGCTGGTCGCGCAAGGCGTGAAGCCGGGCGACGTGGTGGCAGGCCTGTTGCCGCGCACGCCCGAGCTCGTCGCGACGATCCTCGGCACGTGGCGCGCGGGCGCCGTCTATCAGCCGCTGTTCACCGCGTTCGGCCCGAAGGCGATCGAGCACCGCCTGCGGATGAGCGCCGCGCGCCTGGTCGTGACCAACGTCGCGAATCGCGCCAAGCTCGACGAGATCGCCGATTGCCCGCCGGTTGCGACGGTGCGCGCGCCGGGCGAGCCGCTGCCGGAACGCGACATCGATTTCCGCGCGGCGCTCGACACGCAGCCCGACACGTTCGAGCCGGTGCTGCGCAAGGGCACGGACCTGTTCATGATGATGTCGACGTCGGGCACGACGGGCTTGCCGAAGGGCGTGCCGGTGCCGCTGCGCGCGCTGCTCGCGTTCGGCGCATACATGCGCGACGCGGTCGACCTGCGCGAAGGCGACCGGTTCTGGAACATCGCCGATCCGGGCTGGGCGTATGGCCTTTATTACGCGATCACAGGCCCGCTGTTGCTTGGCCACGCGACGACGCTCTACGAGGGCGGCTTCACGGTCGACAGCACGTACGACGTGATCGAACGGCTCGGCATCACGAGCCTCGCCGGCTCGCCGACCGCGTACCGGATGCTGATGGCGGCCGGTACGGAAGCAGCGGCGCGCGTGAAGGGCAAGCTGCGCGTGGTCAGCAGCGCGGGCGAGCCGCTGAACCCGGAAGTCGTGCGCTGGTTCGACGCGGCGCTCGGCGCGCCGATCTACGATCACTACGGCCAGACCGAACTCGGGATGGTCGTGAACAATCATCACGGCCTCGCGCACGTCGTGCACGCCGGCTCGGCCGGCTTGGCGATGCCCGGCTATCGCGTCGCGGTGCTCGACGAAGCGAGCCGCGAGCTCGGCCCCGGCGAGCCGGGCAACCTCGCGATCGACATCGCGCGCTCGCCGCTGCTGTGGTTCCACGGCTACTGGCAGCAGGACACGCCGGCGATCGCGGGCGGCTACTACCGGACCGGCGACAACGTCGAACTCGAGCCGGACGGCACCGTGAGCTTCATCGGCCGCGCGGACGACGTGATCACGTCGTCCGGCTACCGGATCGGCCCGTTCGACGTGGAAAGCGCGCTGATCGAGCATCCTGCCGTCAGCGAAGCCACCGTGATCGGCGTGCCCGATCCGGAGCGTACGGAGATCGTCAAGGCATTCGTCGTGCTGTCGAAGGGCATCGACGGCACGCCGGCGCTGGCGGAGGAACTGAGCCAGCACGTGAAGCGGCGGCTGTCCGCCCACGCCTATCCTCGCGCGATCGACTTCGTCGATGCGCTGCCGAAAACCCCGAGCGGCAAGATCCAGCGCTTCGTGTTGCGCAAGATGGAAGCCGAGAAGGCCGCTCAACCCTGAATACGGATTGCTAATGAATATCAAGGATCGCGTTTTTCTGATTACGGGTGCCGGTTCGGGCCTCGGCGCCGCGGTGGCGCGCATGGTCGTCGCGCAAGGCGGCAAGGCCGTGCTGCTGGACGTCAATGACGATGCCGGCGCAAGCCTCGCGCACGAACTCGGCGCGGCCGCGCGCTTCGTGAAGACCGACGTGACGAGCGAAGCCGACGGGCAGGCAGCCGTGGCCGCCGCGCGTGACTCGTTTGGCCGCATCGACGCGCTCGTCAACTGCGCGGGCGTCGCGCCGGGAGAGAAGGTCGTCGGCCGCGACGGTCCGCACTCGCTGGACCGCTTCGCGCGCGCGGTGTCGATCAATCTCGTCGGCACGTTCAACATGATCCGGCTGGCTGCCGAAGCGATGTCGAAGCAGGATGCCGACGCGGAAGGCGAGCGCGGCGTGATCGTCAACACCGCGTCGGTCGCGGCGTTCGACGGGCAGATCGGGCAGGCCGCGTATGCGGCGTCGAAGAGCGGCGTGGTGGGCATGACGCTGCCGATCGCGCGCGAACTCGCGCGGTTCGGCATTCGTGTCGTGACGATCGCGCCCGGCATCTTCGCGACGCCGATGATGGCCGGCATGCCGCAGGACGTGCAGGATGCGCTCGGCAAGAGCGTGCCGTTCCCGCCGCGGCTCGGCCGCCCGGAGGAATTTGCGGCGCTGGTGCGCCACATCGCCGAGAACACGATGCTGAACGGCGAAGTCATCCGTCTCGATGGCGCGTTGCGCATGGCACCGCGCTGACACTGGAGGAAGCGAATCATGACGACTCAGGATCCGATCGTAATCGTTGGTATGGCGCGTACGCCGATGGGTGGCTTCCAGGGCGACCTTGCCGCGGCCAGCGCGAGCGAGCTCGGCGCGGTAGCGATTCGCGCGGCGCTCGAGCGTGCGAACGTGCCGGCCGAACGCATCGATGAAATCGTGTTCGGCTGCGTGCTGCCGGCCGGGCAGGGCCAGGCGCCGGCGCGGCAGGCCGCGCTGAAGGCCGGGCTGCCGCTCGGGGCGGGCGCGACCACGGTCAACAAGATGTGCGGCTCGGGGATGAAGGCGGCGATGTTCGCGCACGACCTGCTGCTGGCAGGTTCGGCGGGCGTGGCCGTCGCGGGCGGGATGGAAAGCATGACGAATGCGCCGTACCTGCTGCCGAAAGCGCGCGCGGGGATGCGGATGGGCCACGGCCAGGTGCTCGACCACATGTTCCTCGACGGGCTCGAGGACGCGTATGAAAAAGGCCGCCTGATGGGCACGTTCGCCGAGGATTGCGCGCAGGCGTACCAGTTCACGCGCGAAGCGCAGGATGCGTTTGCGATCGCGTCGCTGACGCGCGCGCAACGCGCGATCGCCGAAGGGCATTTCGTGTCGGAGATCGCGCCGGTGACCGTGAAGGCCGGCAAGACCGAAGCGGTCGTGTCGATCGACGAGCAGCCGGGCAAGGCGAAGCTCGACAAGATCCCGACGCTGAAGCCGGCATTCCGCGAAGGCGGCACGGTGACGGCAGCGAACGCGTCGTCGATTTCGGACGGTGCCGCGGCGCTGGTGATGATGCGCCGCTCGGAAGCGGAACGCCTGGGCCTCGCGCCGAAGGCCGTGATCGTCGGGCATTCGACTTACGCGGACAAGCCGGGCCTGTTCGCGACGGCGCCGATCGGCGCGCTGCGCAAGCTGTCGGAGAAAACCGGCTGGAACCTGCGCGACGTCGATCTGTTCGAGATCAACGAAGCGTTCGCGGTGGTGCCGATGGCCGCGATGCGCGATCTCGGCCTGCCGCACGAGAAGGTCAACGTGCACGGCGGCGCGTGCGCGCTCGGACATCCGATCGGCGCATCGGGCGCGCGCGTGATGGTGACGCTGCTGGCAGCGCTCGAAACGTATGGCTTGAAACGCGGCGTCGCGTCGCTGTGCATCGGCGGCGGCGAGGCGACGGCCATCGCGATCGAGCGCATCGCGTAACGTGTAACGCATAACACGCATGCTGCGACGCGGGCGACGGGTATCGCGCAGGAAACGCCTGCGTGGTGCTCGTCGCCCGTTTTTTATTCGACGGCTCGCCGCGGTTGCACTATGGTTTCGCGTTCGGCGACACCGCGCCGCATGCGCGTATCACGAGCTGCACGACCTGCTCGGTCTTCTCGTCGAACGCCTTTCGCGTGAACGCGCGCTTGCCGCTCAGCGCGCGGATCTGCGCATCGAAATCCGCATAGTGCTGCGTGGTCGCCCAGATCAGGTACATCAGCGCATGCGCGTCGATCGGCGCGAGCAGCCCGCGCGCGATCCAGCCGTCGATGACGTTCACGCGCGTGTCGAACCACGGCTTCACGCGTTGCGACAGGATGTCCTGCATGTGCTCCGCGCCATGGATGATCTCGTTGGCCCAGACCTTCGAGCCGAGCGGGCGCCGCCGCGACAGATCCATCTTCGCGCGCACGTAGCCGCCGATCGCTTTCACCGGATCGTCGCCGGCCTCGAACGAGCCGGCCGCGCGATGCCAGTCCTCGAACAGGTCGTCGAGCACGCGGCGGTACAGCGCGTGCTTCGTCGGGAAGTAGTAATGCACGTTTGCCTTCGGCAGGCCGGCGCGTTCCGCGATCATCGCGGTGCTCGCGCCGTCGAGCCCGCGCTCCGCGAACACGGCTTCCGCACAGGCAAGCAGATGCGCTTCGTTGGACTCGCGGATGTGCGCTTTGCGTCGCCGCAAAGGCGCGGACGTTTCGTCGCTGTCGGTCGCTTCGGCTGCCGCCTCGTCATGTCTCATCGTTACCCTCGCGCGGCGGGCATGCCGCGTTGGGCTTCATTCTAGCCGCTGATTTGCGTCGAACACACGCTTGCGGACGCTGCGCATCCGCAGCGATGCTGCGTTGCGATGGCACGTTTCTCGCTCTATCGAACCACGAAAGAAAGACATTGCTTTGGTCATTTTGATCGTCTAAAACCTGTCCAATCGGACAGGATTCGACGAGCGGCGCAACGCGGTTCCGACGATTCGTCGGACGAACTTCACGCACGACCGGGACATGCACCGCGCATGGGCGCGTATGCCCCGAAACGGGCATTGCACGCACCGGCACAGACCGGGCTGACGACATCACCGACCCCACAGGAGCGATGCGAATGAACGCGGTATCGGAAACAGTGAAGCGGCCGGTCTTCGACCCGTCGATCAAGGTCGACGGCAAGCGGTTGTGGGACAGCCTGATGGAAGTCGCGAAGATCGGCGCGACGCCGAAAGGCGGCGTGTGTCGCCTCGCGCTGACCGATCTCGACAAGGCCGGCCGCGACCTGATCGCCGGCTGGGCGAAGGCCGCCGGCTGCACGGTGACGGTCGATACGATGGGCAACGTGTTCATGCGCCGCGCGGGCCGCGTGGCGGACGCGGCGCCGGTCGTCACGGGCTCGCACGCGGATTCGCAGCCGACGGGCGGCCGCTTCGACGGCATCTACGGCGTGCTCGGCGGCCTCGAGGTGATTCGCAGTCTCAACGATCACGGGATCGAAACCGAGCATCCGGTCGAGGTCGTGATCTGGACCAACGAGGAGGGCTCGCGCTTCGCGCCCGCGATGGTCGCGTCCGGTGTGTTCGCGGGCGTGTTCCCGCTCGAATACGGGCTGTCGCGCAAGGACGTCGACGGCAAGACGATCGGCGAGGAGCTGGCGCGCATCGGCTACGCGGGCGACGTGCCGTGCGGCGGCCGCAAGCTGCACGCGGCGTTCGAACTGCATATCGAGCAGGGACCGATTCTCGAAGCGGAGTGCAAGACGATCGGTGTCGTGACCGATGCGCAGGGGCAGCGCTGGTACGAGATCACATTTACCGGCCAGGAAGCGCATGCGGGGCCGACGCCGATGCCGCGCCGCCGCGACGCGCTGCTCGGCGCGTCGCGCGTGGTCGATCTCGTCAACCGGATCGGCCTCGATCATGCGCCGTTCGGCTGCGCGACGGTCGGCATGATGCAGATCCATCCGAACTCGCGCAACGTGATTCCCGGCCGCGTGTTCTTCACCGTCGATTTTCGTCATCCTGACGACGCCGTGCTCGCGCAGATGGACGCCGCGCTGCGCGACGGCGTCGCGCGCATCGCGGCCGGCATCGGGCTCGAAACGGAACTCGAGCAGATTTTCTACTACAAGCCCGTCGCGTTCGATGCGGCGTGCGTGGCGGCCGTGCGTGACGCGGCCGATCGCTTCGGCTACTCGCACCGCGACATCGTGTCGGGCGCGGGGCACGACGCATGCTATCTGGCGCAGGTCGCGCCGACGTCGATGGTGTTCGTGCCGTGCGTCGACGGCATCAGCCACAACGAGATCGAGGACGCGACGCCCGCGTGGATCGAGGCCGGCGCGAACGTGCTGCTGCACGCGATGCTGTCCCGCGCATGCGAGCCGGCTTCATGACGAATCGACCGTAGCAGCCGGCAGGCTGCGCATCGCCTGACCGCAGGATTCCTCAGCATGACCGCCCCGACTGTGCATTCGCAGCCGGCGGGGATGGCTTTGTCTCCACCCAGTCGAAGGAACGCGTATGACCACCAAGCCAACCGGCGATATCGCCGCGCATCGCCTGTCGTCCACGCAACTCTCGTGCGAATTCGCCGATATCGCGCCGCTGCTCGATCCGACTGCCGCGGCGGCCGCTGCCAGCCGCTGCCATTACTGCTACGACGCGCCGTGCGTGCACGCGTGCCCGACGCAGATCGACATCCCGAGCTTCATCCGCAAGATCGGCAACGGCAACCTGAAAGGCGCCGCGACCGACATCCTGTCCGCGAATCCGCTCGGCGGCATGTGCGCACGCGTGTGCCCGACCGAGATCCTGTGCGAAGGCGCATGCGTGCGCAACCATCAGGATGCGCAGCCGGTCGCGATTGGCGCGCTGCAGCGGCACGCGACCGACTGGGCGATGGCAACCGGTGCGGTGCGTTTTACGCGTGCGCCCGATACGGGTCGCCATGTCGCGGTGGTCGGCGCGGGGCCGGCCGGGCTCGCGTGCGCGCACCGGCTCGCGCTCGCCGGGCACCGCGTGACGCTGTTCGATGCGCGCCCGAAGGCTGGTGGCCTCGACGAATACGGGATCGCCGCGTACAAGACGGTCGACGATTTCGCGCAGCGTGAAGTCGAATGGCTGCTGTCGGTCGGCGGCATCACGCTGAAAACGGGTGTTGCGCTCGGACGCGACATGACGCTCGACACGCTGCGCGAGCAGCACGACGCAGTGTTTCTCGCGATGGGCCTCGGTGGCGTGCGCGCGCTCGCGATCGACGGTGAGCAACTGGCCGGCGTGATGAACGCGGTCGACTTCATCGAGCAGGTGCGGCAGGCCGACGGGCTGGAGAACGTGCCGGTCGGGCGGCGCGTGGTCGTGATCGGCGGCGGCAATACGGCCATCGATGCGGCCGTGCAGAGCCGCAAGCTCGGCGCCGAGCGCGTGACGATGGTTTACCGGCGCGGTGTGGACGCGATGAGCGCGACGTGGGCCGAACGCGAGTTCGCGCAGAAGAGCGGCGTCACGCTCGTCACGCACGCGAAGCCGGTGCGCATCGCGGGCGCAAACGGGCAGGTGACGGGCGTCGAGTTCGACGCGGCATCGGGCGAGCGCTTCACCGTCGACGCGGACATGGTGCTGAAGGCGATCGGCCAGACGCTGGTGCCCGACGGCATCGCGGCCGCGTTGCTGACGGCGGACGGCACGCGTATCGCGGTGGACGCGGACGGGCGCACGGCACTGCCCGACATATGGGCCGGCGGCGATTGCGCGGCGACGGACGGCATCGACCTCACGGTGCAGGCCGTGCAGGACGGCAAGCGCGCGGCCGCGTCGATCGACGCGGCGCTCGCGCTGCGCGACGCGAAGGCCGCATAGGCGCCCGCGCACGCATCCACTCCACGACAACGACCCCACTTTCACGGAGCCGAACATGGCCGACCTTCGCTGCACCATCGCGGGCATCACTTCGCCGAATCCCTTCTGGCTCGCGTCCGCGCCGCCGACCGACAAGGCCTACAACGTCAACCGCGCGTTCGAGGCGGGCTGGGGCGGCGTCGTGTGGAAGACGCTCGGGCTCGATCCGCACGTCGTCAACGTCAGCTCGCGCTACGGCGCCGTGCAGTGGAACGGCCAGCGCATCGCGGGGCTGAACAACATCGAGCTGATCACCGACCGTCCGCTCGACGTGAACCTGAGAGAGATCGCGCAGGTCAAGCGCGACTGGCCGGATCGCGCGCTGATCGTGTCGCTGATGGTGCCGTGCAACGAGCGCGACTGGAAATGGATCCTGCCGCTCGTCGAGGATACGGGCGCCGACGCGGTCGAGCTGAACTTCGGCTGCCCGCACGGGATGAGCGAGCGCGGGATGGGCGCGGCCGTCGGGCAGGTGCCCGAATATGTCGAGATGGTCACGCGCTGGGTCAAGGAGGGAACGAAGCTGCCGTGCCTCGTGAAGCTCACGCCGAACATCAGCGACATCCGCATGGGGTCGCGTGCCGCGTACAAGGGCGGTGCGGACGGCGTGTCGCTGATCAACACGATCAACTCGATCGTTGCGGTCGATCTCGACCACATGGCACCGATGCCGACCGTCGACGGCAAGGGTACGCACGGCGGCTATTGCGGCCCGGCGGTCAAGCCGATCGCGCTGAACATGGTCGCGGAGATCGCGCGCGATCCGGAAACGCCGAACCTGCCGATCTCCGGTATCGGCGGCATTTCGACATGGCGTGACGCGGCCGAATTCATCGTGCTCGGCGCCGGCAGCGTGCAGGTGTGCACCGCGGCGATGCATTACGGCTTCCGGATCGTGTCGGATCTCGCCGACGGGCTGTCGAACTGGATGGACGAAAAGGGCTACGCGACGCTCGACGACGTGCGCGGCCGCGCGGTGCCGAACGTGACCGACTGGAAATACCTGAACCTGAAATACGACATCAAGGCGCGCATCGATCAGGACCGCTGCATCCAGTGCGGGCTGTGCCATATCGCGTGCGAGGACACGTCGCACCAGGCGATCACGCGCGAGAAGGACGGCGTGCGCCACTTCGAAGTGATCGATTCGGAGTGCGTCGGGTGCAATCTTTGCATGCACGTGTGTCCGGTCGAGCAATGCATCACGATGGAGCGCGTCGATTCGGGCGAGTACGCGAACTGGACCACGCATCCGAACAACCCGGCGCGCACCGATGCGGCGGCGAGCCCGGCGGCGCCCGAGAAGCACGCGAAGGCGGCTTGACCTGCGTCCGGCGGCGCGGAAGATCCGGCGCCGCTGTTTTTCGTTTCCGTGAGCCGGCATCGCATGATGCCGGCGCTGACGTTTACGTGGAGTGCCTTCGATGAAACCAGCAGCGACCCCCGCCGATTCCGACAGCGCCGCGGCGCAGGGCGGCAGCCTGTACAACGACGACCTCGCGCCGACGACGCCGGCGCAGCGCACGTGGAAGTGGTATCACTTCGCCGCGCTATGGGTCGGGATGGTGATGAACATCGCGTCGTACATGCTTGCGGCCGGGCTGATCCAGGAAGGCATGTCGCCGTGGCAGGCGGTGATGACCGTGCTGCTCGGCAACCTGATCGTGCTCGTGCCGATGCTGCTGATCGGCCATGCGGGCGCGAAGCACGGGATTCCGTACGCGGTACTCGTGCGCGCGTCGTTCGGCACGCAGGGCGCGAAGCTGCCGGCGCTGCTGCGCGCGATCGTCGCGTGCGGCTGGTACGGCATCCAGACCTGGCTCGGCGGCAGCGCGATCTACACGCTGCTGAACATCCTGACCGGCAACGCGCTGCATGGCGCGGCGCTGCCGGTCGTCGGCATCTCGTTCGGGCAGCTCGCGTGCTTCCTCGTGTTCTGGGCGCTGCAGCTCTACTTCATCCTGCACGGCACCGATTCGATCCGCTGGCTCGAAAGCTGGTCCGCGCCGATCAAGGTCGTGATGTGCGTGGCGCTCGTGTGGTGGGCGACATCGAAGGCGGGCGGCTTCGGCTCGATGCTGTCGGCACCGTCGCAGTTCGCGGCGGGCGGCAAGAAGGCCGGGCTGTTCTGGGCGACCTTCTGGCCGGGCCTGACCGCGATGGTCGGCTTCTGGGCGACGCTCGCGCTGAACATTCCCGATTTCACGCGCTTCGCGCATTCGCAGCGCGACCAGATGATCGGGCAGTCGATCGGGCTGCCGCTGCCGATGGCGCTGCTGTCGGTGGTGTCGGTCGTGGTGACGTCGGCGACCGTCGTGATCTACGGCAACGCGATCTGGGACCCGATCGACCTGACGAGCCGGATGACGGGCATCGGCGTGGGCATCGCGCTCGTGATCCTCACGCTCGACACGATGTGCTGCAACCTCGCCGCGAATCTGGTCGGCCCCGCGTACGACTTCTCGAGCCTGTGGCCGAAGGCCATCTCGTACCGCGCGGGCGGGATGATCACCGCGACGATCGCGATCGTGATGATGCCGTGGAAGATCCTCGCGACGACGGACGGCTATATCTTCACCTGGCTCGTCGGTTATTCGGCGCTGCTCGGGCCCGTCGCGGGCATCATGATGGTCGACTACTTCCTGATTCGCGGCACGCAGCTCGACACGCGCGCGCTGTTCGACGAGCGCGGCGGCTTCAGCTACGCGCGCGGCTGGAACCCGGCCGCGCTGGCCGCGCTCGCGGTCGGCGTGCTGCCGAACCTGCCAGGTTTCCTGCACACCGCATTTCCGGCGTCGTTTCCGAACGTGCCGGCGTTCTTCAACACGCTTTATACGTACGCGTGGTTCGTCGGCCTCGTGCTGGCGTCGGGCGTGTACGGCACCTGGATGAAGTGGCGCGCCGGACAGCGCGCGCAGATCGCGAGCGCATGACGCGCGGCACCGCATGCGGAACCCGACAGTCAACGAGGAGGCAACCAAATGGCAATCCTGATTCGCGGCGGCACCGTGATCGATGCGGACCGCTCCTATCGCGCGGACGTGCTCTGCGCGGAACCGCAGGACGGCGGCACGATCCTGCAGATCGCCGAGCAGATCGACGCGCCGGCCGGCGCGAGCGTCGTCGACGCGCACGACCAGTACGTGATGCCGGGCGGCATCGATCCGCATACGCACATGGAACTGCCGTTCATGGGCACGACCGCGAGCGACGATTTCTACTCGGGCACGGCCGCCGGGCTGTCGGGCGGCACGACGAGCATCATCGACTTCGTGATCCCGAGCCCGAAGCAGCCGCTGATGGACGCGTTCCTCGAATGGCGCGGCTGGGCCGAGAAGGCGGCGGCCGACTACGGCTTCCACGTGGCGGTGACGTGGTGGGACGAGAGCGTGCACCGCGACATGGGCACGCTCGTGCGCGAGCACGGCGTGTCGAGCTTCAAGCACTTCATGGCGTACAAGAACGCGATCATGGCCGACGACGAGATCCTCGTGAACAGCTTCTCGCGTTCGCTCGAACTCGGCGCGCTGCCGACCGTGCACGCGGAGAACGGCGAGCTCGTGTTCCGGCTGCAGCAGGCGCTGCTCGCGCGCGGGATGACGGGGCCTGAGGCACATCCGTTGTCGCGTCCGCCGGAGGTCGAAGGCGAGGCCGCAAACCGCGCGATCCGCATCGCGCAGGTGCTCGGCGTGCCCGTGTATATCGTGCACGTATCGGCGAAGGATGCGGTCGACGCGATCACGCGCGCGCGCAGCGAAGGGCTGCGCGTGTTCGGCGAAGTGCTGCCGGGCCACCTGGTGATCGACGAGGCCGTTTATCGCGACCCGGACTGGACGCGTGCGGCCGCACACGTGATGAGCCCGCCGTTCCGCTCGGCCGAGCATCGCGAAGCGCTGTGGCGCGGGCTGCAGTCGGGGCAGCTGCATACGACGGCAACCGATCACTGCGTGTTCTGCGCATCGCAGAAGGCGATGGGCCGCGACGATTTCACGAGGATTCCGAACGGCTGCGGCGGCGTCGAGGATCGCATGTCGGTGCTGTGGCATCACGGCGTGAATCGCGGCCGCATCACGCCGAACGAGTTCGTGCGGATCACGTCGACGAACGCCGCGCAGATCTTCAACCTGTATCCGCGCAAGGGCGCCGTGCAGGTGGGCGCCGATGCCGACCTCGTCGTGTGGGATCCGGCCGCGACGAAGACAATCTCGGTGAAGACCCACCACCAGCAGGTCGACTTCAACGTGTTCGAGGGAATGACGGTGCAGGGCGTCGCGACGCACACGCTCACGCGCGGCGCGCTCGCGTGGGCCGACGGCGACCTGCGCGCGGTGCGCGGCGCGGGCCGCTATCTGAAACGCCCGCCTGCGGCCGGCTACTACGAGGCCGCACGCATTGCGAACCGGCTGCGCGAACCGCATCCGGTCGAGCGCGCTGGCTGAACGGTGCGTGTCGCGCGGGGCGTGTCCGTTCGCACGGCACGCCCCGCATGCATTTGAGCGTGCCGACCGGGTAATATCCACCGACAGCGTTGCACGAACGTTCCCGGCGGCGTGCGGGACAGATCAATAACATCGAGAGAAAGGAGCACAAGGTGGATATTCTGCGCAGTCTCCTGGGTATGCTGTTCCTGCTGCTGGTTGCGTATCTGCTGTCGAACAACCGGCGCGCGGTAAGCGGCCGGACCATGATCGCCGCGCTGTTCACGCAGTTCGCGATCGGCGCGCTGGTGCTGTTCGTGCCGTCAGGCCGCGCGGCACTGGCAGCGGCCGCGAACGGCGTCAATCGCGTGCTTGACATGGGCAATCACGGCATCGCGTTCGTGTTCGGCGGGCTGGTGGACAGCCGGATGTTCCAGTTGTTCGGCGACGGCGGGTTCGTATTCGGCCTGCGCGTGCTGCCGATGATCATCTTCGTCACCGCGCTGATCGCGGTGCTGTACTACGTCGGCGTGATGAAGTGGCTCGTCGCGATCCTCGGTGCAGGGCTGGCGAAAGTGCTCGGCGTGAGCCGTATCGAGGCGTGCTCGGCCGTCGCGACGATCTTCCTCGGGCAAAGCGAGATGCCCGCGCTCGTGAAGCCGTTCGTGCGGAACATGACGAGCGCCGAGATCTTCACGGTGATGGCGAGCGGCATGGCGTCGGTCGCGGGCTCGGTGCTGGTCGGCTACGCCGGCCTCGGCGTGAAGATGGAGTATCTGCTCGCCGCGTCGTTCATGGCGGTGCCGGGCGGGCTGCTGTTCGGCAAGCTGCTGTTTCCGACCGTCGAGCCGAGCCGCGTCGTGGTCGACGGTCTCGATTTCGACGACAAGCGGGCCGCCAACGTGATCGAGGCGGCGGCGTCCGGCGCGTCGGTCGGCCTGCGGATCGCGATCAACGTCGGCGCGATGCTGATCGCGTTCGTGGGGCTCATCGCGCTGATGAACCTCATCGTCGGCGGCGTGGCCGCGTTCGCGGGCTTTCCGCAGGTCACGCTGCTGGGCATCCTCGGCCACCTGTTCGCGCCGCTTGCGTGGATCATCGGCGTGCCGTGGCACGACGCGGCGCTGGCCGGCAATTTCATTGGCGAGAAACTGATCTTCAACGAGTTCGTCGCATACGGCGACCTGTCGCCGTACCTGAAGGGCAGCGAGCACGTCGCGGCGGCCGGCCTGCAAGTGCTCGACCCGAAGACGCTCGCGATCGTGTCGTTCGCGCTGTGCGGCTTCGCGAACTTCTCGTCGATCGCCATTCTCGCGGGCGGCTTCAGCGCGGTCGCGCCGGAGCGTCGGTCGGAAGTCGCACGGCACGGCTTGCGTGCGCTGACGGCCGCGACACTGTCGAACCTGATGAGCGCCGCGATTGCCGGCTTGTTCTTCTCGCTGCATTGAACCGCGCAGCGGCCACTGACCGACCGAGGAGATGCAACGATGTTTCTACCGCAGGAATTCATCCGCAAGAAGCGCGACCGGCAGCCGCTCGATCGCGACGAGATTGGCGCGTTCGTGCGCGGCGTGACCGACGGCAGCGTGACCGAGGGCCAGGTGGCGGCATTCGCGATGGCCGTGTATTTCAACGACCTGAGCGTCGACGAACGCGTCGCGCTGACGATTGCGCAGCGCGACTCGGGCGACGTGCTCGACTGGCGCGCGCTCGATCTCGGCGGACCCGTGATCGACAAGCATTCGACCGGTGGCGTCGGCGACGTCGTGTCGCTGATGCTCGGACCGATGGTGGCCGCGTGCGGCGGATACGTGCCGATGATCTCGGGGCGCGGGCTCGGCCACACCGGCGGAACGCTCGACAAGCTCAGCGCGATCCCCGGCTACGACGTGACGCCCGATACGGATGCGTTTCGCCGCACGGTGCGCGACGTCGGCGTCGCGATCATCGGGCAGACCGCTCGGCTGGCACCGGCCGACAAGCGCATCTATGCGATTCGCGATGTGACGGCGACCGTCGAGTCGGTCGCGATGATCACCGCGTCGATCCTGTCGAAGAAGCTCGCGGCAGGACTCGACGGGCTCGTGATGGACGTCAAGGTCGGCTCCGGTGCGTTCATGCCGACCATCGAGCAATCGGCGGAACTGGCCCGCAGCATCGTCGACGTCGGCAACGGCGCCGGCATGAAGACGACCGCGATCCTTACCGACATGAACCAGTCGCTCGCACCGTGTGCCGGCAACGCGCTCGAAGTGGCGTGCGCGATCGACTACCTGACGGGCACGTCGCGTCCGGCCCGGCTGCATGAAGTGACGATGGCGCTCTCGGCACGGTTGCTCGTCACCGGCGGGCTGGCGCAGGATGCCGCGCAGGCGCGCGCGATGCTGCAGCGGGCGCTCGACTCGGGCGCGGCGGCGGAACGTTTCGCGAGAATGGTCGTGGCGCTCGGCGGCCCCGCGGACCTGATCGATGCGCCCGGGCGACATCTCGCGCGGGCGGCGGTAATCGTGCCGGTTCCGGCGCGCGCGAGCGGCGTCGTGCAGCGGGTCGATTGCCGCGCGCTCGGGCTGGCGGTCGTTGCGCTCGGCGGTGGCCGCACGCGCGCGGCGGATGCGATCGACACCCGTGTCGGCCTGTCCGCGCTCGCGGAGATCGGGCAGCGCGTCGAGGCCGGCCAACCGCTCGGTTGCGTGCACGCCGGCGACGCCGCCGCGGCGGCGCGCGCGGTGGACGCGGTCCAGCGCAGCTATGTGCTGGGCGAGACGGGCGATGCGCCGCCGACCATTTACGAGCGGATCGGCTGACCGGTCGCCGGTGCCGGCACGGAGGGAGCGTGCGGGCATCGGCGGCCGCTTCACATCACGGGATGTATCGTGCGCGCCGGGATGCGGCTGCGTCGATGCATCCCGGCACACCACCGGAGGCATCATCGAGATGGAACGAGACGAATTGCTCGAACAGGCAAAGGCGGCGCGCGAACGCGCGTATGCGCCGTATTCGCGCTTCAAGGTCGGCGCGGCGCTGCAGGCGCGCGACGGGACGATTTTTCACGGCTGCAACGTCGAGAACGCGTCCTACGGACTGTGCAATTGCGCGGAGCGCACGGCGATGTTTTCGGCCATCGCCGCCGGCTATCGTCCGGGGGACTTCGCGCGGCTCGCGGTCGTCGGCGACACGGACGGCCCGATCGCGCCATGCGGCGCGTGCCGTCAGGTGATCATCGAGATCGGCATGCCCGACATCGAAGTGATCCTGGGCAACCTGAAAGGCGATGTCGAGGTGACGACGGCGCACGCGTTGCTGCCGGGCGCGTTCCGGTTGTAGCGGAGCGCGCCGCGGCGAGCGTGCGCCGTCGTGCGGCGCGCCGCACGTATCACGCGTCGTCGCGTGCTTCGCGGATCGGGATCACGGTGCGGCCGCCGCACTGGCGCAGCAGGTCGCGCAGCTCGTTGATGACCGGAAACACCTCGTGGTTCCAGTCGGCGCCCTGGCGATCATGTGCTTCCTGTTCGCGCTCGACGATCCAGCGGTCCTCGCGGAAGATGCGCTCGGTAAACCAGACGAGCAGCGGCCACGCGAGATCGAGCGCGAACGGGATGCCGGGCTTGTGGATCGACAGCAGTCCGAACGTGCGGTTGGTGCGTTGCTCGGCGTCGAGCGGCACGTAGACGATCCACAGGTCCATCACGAGCGTGCCTTCGCTCGAACGGATCCGCAGCGTCTGGTACGGGTAGCCGGTGCGTACCGTCATCACGCTCTTGTCGGACTGGTCGGCCGGCTTCTTGCTCGCGCCGAACACGAGCGCCTCGCCGACCGGCTGCTTGCCCTCCATCCGCGCGAACGTGTAGTCGACCTCGACCCAGTCGTCGCCGCGGCGCCGGCCCACCGAGCGCGCGCGCATCTGCCCCATCTGCTTGCGATGCAGGAACTGATGGTTCATGTCCATCAGGTTCTCGTGCATGAACGAGTAGTGGCACTTGACCTCGCGGCCGAAGCGGCGGGTCTTGTACGCGGGGTTGTCCGCCGATTCGAGCGCGGGAAACGGCCGCGTGTCGGCGAGCGTCGCGTCGCCGGGGAACACGAAGATCAGCCCGTGCGCTTCGCGGCACGGATACGCGCGCACGCCGTTCGGCAAACGCTCGCGGCCGAGGTAGGGCACGTCGACGCAGCGGCCGCTGTCGCACGCGTAGGTCCAGCCGTGATAGCAGCAGCGCAGCGTTTCGCCGCTCACGACGCCCGCATGCAGCGGCACCTGGCGGTGCGCGCAACGATCTTCGAGCGCGTACACGGCGCCCGATTCGGTGCGCACGAGCACGATCGGATCGCCGGCGAAGCGCACGCCGAGCGTCTTGCCGCGCTTGAGCTCGCGCGACCACGCGAGCGGATACCAGTGATCGGGGTGAATGGGCACGCGGCGCAGGTCGCGCACGAGCGCGCCGGAAGACGATTCTTCGAGGGTGCTGCTGTCAGGCAAAGGCACTGCGAGCATGCGTGACGTCTCCTGGCTGGGCAGAAAGTCCGGGCGCCGCAAGAAGCGGCGGGAATCTGAAGAAGTCTACGCGAAGTTGCCCGATGTGGCGGACGCGATGCGGGTTTGCCCCGGCATGACGGCCGGGGTTTCGTTGATGCGGCGCAAACCGGGCCGCAGGCGGTGCGCGCCCGCCCCGGCCGTGCGGCGGGCAGCAAACCGGCCGCGCGGCCGGTCACCGGTCACGAGCCGGCATCGCGCCACAGCACCGCGTCCGTGCGGTACAGCGCCGGGAAGCGCTGCTTCAGCCCGGCGACCTTCGGCAGGTCGTTGAACGCGATATACGGCGCGTCGGGATGCAGTTCGAGGTAGTTCTGGTGATAGGCCTCGGCCGGATAAAACCCCTTGTATGCCTCGACGCGCGTGACGACGGGCGCCGGAAACACGTGGGCGCTGCCGAGCTGCGCGATATACGCGGTCGCGACCGCGCGTTGCTGCGCGTTGGTCGGGAAGATCGCGGACCGGTACTGCGGCCCTTCGTCGGGGCCCTGCCGGTTGAGTTCGGTCGGGTCGTGCGCGACCGAGAAGAACACCTGCAGCAGCCGGCCGTACGTGATCTGCGTCGGATCGTAGACGATGCGGACCGATTCCGCATGCCCGGTCAACCCGGAGCCGACGAGCGCATAGTGCGCGGTTTCGGATGCACCGCCTGCATAGCCGGCCGTGACCTGCTTCACGCCCTTCACGTGCTCGAACACGCCCTGCACGCCCCAGAAGCAGCCGCCGGCGAGCACGGCCGTCTCGTCGTGCGACGCGCCGGGCGTTTCGTCGAGCGTCGGCGCGGGCACGGTGCGCATCGGCTCGGCGGAATTGACGATGCGCTGGAAGCCGAACACGGCGGCGGCCGCGACGGCGATGGCGCCGATGCGGCGCAGCATCGCTGCGCGCCGTCGCGGCGCGGAATCGCGGGTGGGTGTCGGGTTCATCGTTTGCTCCTTCGGAATGCGTTGTGGAAGACGGTGCTCGGGTGGCGGCGTTGCCCGCGTGCGGCGCCCGCATGCGGCGCCCGCGTTCAACCGAATGTGAATGCGTACGCATCGACACCGGGATCGAGAAATTCGATTGCGAACGTGCGGTCGGCGATCGCGCCGGGCTGCCGGACGAGCTGGTACAGGCGCTGCCCGGTGACGGTGCCGTAGCCCTGCTCGTCGACGTCGGCGCCGTGCGCGGCACCCGGCGCCGTGCCGTCGAGCGTCACGCGAAAGCGCACGGGCTGGCCGTTCGCGCCCGGGCCGAGCACGAGGTGCAGGTCGCGTGCATGGAAGCGGTAGACGATCCGGCCGGACGGCGCGGCGAGCGACGCGCGCTCGGCGCCGACCTGCCAGGTGCCGGCGAGGCCCCAGTCGTTGAGACCGGGGCGAGCCGGCGCGTCGTAGCGGTGCGCCGCGTCGCGCACGACGCCGCCCGGCGACGAGAAATCTTCCGCGCGCGCATAGCCGACATAGGTTTCGGGCGAGCGGACGTCCGCGGCGTCCGCTGCCGCGAGCGCACCCTTCGCGGGCGCACCGGCCAGCCCGAGCGGCACGTTCAGCGCTTCCGGATGGCCGGCTTCGGCGAGCAGCGACTGGATCGCGCGTTCCGACTGCGCGTATTCGCCTTCGCCGAAGTGGTGATGGCGGATGCGCCCTTGCGCGTCGATGAAGTAGTGCGCGGGCCAGTATTCGTTGCCGAACGCGCGCCAGATCGAATAACCGTTGTCGATCGCGACCGGGTAGTCGATGCCGAGGTCGTGCACGGCTTTCTTCACGTTGCCGATGTCGCGCTCGAACGCGAACTCCGGCGCGTGCACGCCGATCACGACGAGCCCGTACGGCGCGTACTTGCGCGCCCATGCGTTGGTGTACGGCAGCGTGCGCAGGCAGTTGATGCACGAATAGGTCCAGAAATCGACGAGCACGACCTTGCCGCGCAGGCCGGCCGCCGTCAGCGGCGGCGAGTTCAGCCACTGTACGGCGCCGTCGAGCGACGGGAGCGTGCCTTCGACGGGCAGCGCGGCCGGCTTCACGTCGGCCGCGCGCATCATCGCGCTGCCGGCCATCGCACCGCCGCCGGCCTGCGCGCCATCGGCCGTCGCGGCCATCATCGCGCCGCCGCTTGCGTTGCCGGACGTGTTGCCGGCAGCGTTGCCCGTGGCGGCCGTCGTTGCGGGCGCACCGTTCGAGCGCCCGCCGAGCCGGTCGACGAGCTTCGTCTCGAGCCCGCCCGTCGTGACGGTCGACAGTTGCGCGAGCGCACCCGTATCGAGGCCGAGCGCGATCGCGCCGACGCCGGCCAGCAGCGCCGCGCCGATCCCGCGCCGGATCCATTCGCCGGCGCCGAGCGAGCGCTTCATTGCGGCGAATACCTTGCCGCCGATCACGAGCGCGACGGCGAGCGACGTCGCCGCGCCGGCCGCATACGCGACGAGCAGCAGCGTCGTGCCGACGCTCGCGCCGCGCAGCGCGGCGCCGGTCAGCACGAGCCCGAGGATCGGGCCCGCGCACGGCGCCCACAGCAGGCCGGTCGCGATGCCGAGCAGCAGCGACGACGCGGGGCCGGCCGGACGGCCGTCGCGCTGCGCGAGCCCGGTGAGCCGGTTGCCGGCGGCGACGAGCGGGCGCGTCAGGTGTTCCGCGAAGCGCGGCATCAGCAGCGTCAGGCCGAACACCGCGAGCAGCACGATGGCGATCCAGCGGCCGGCCTGGTTGGCCTGTGCGACCCAGCCGCCGCCGACGGCGGCGAGCGTCGCGACGACGGCGAACGTGAGCGCCATGCCGGCCAGCAGCGGCAGGCCGGTGCGCACGAACGGCTGGTCGGCGCGCGCGAACACGAACGGCAGCACGGGCAGGATGCACGGGCTCAGGATCGTGAGCACGCCGCCGAGATAGGCAAGGACGATGAGCAGCATGGTGCGTTCTCCAGTCGGTCGGGAGCGGGGCCGGATCAGGCGGCGGCCGGGTGGAAGGCGAGCGCGAGCCCGTTCATGCAGTAGCGCAGGCCGGTCGGCGGCGGGCCGTCGTCGAACACGTGGCCGAGATGGCCGCCGCAGCGGCGGCAATGCACTTCGGTGCGGACCATCCCGAACGACGCGTCGGCGTGGGTGCCGACCGCGTGGTCGAGCGGTTTCCAGAAGCTCGGCCAGCCCGTATGGCTGTCGAACTTGGTGGCCGACGAGAACAGCGCGAGGTCGCAGCCGGCGCACGCGAACGTGCCGGGCCGGTGCTCGTCGTTCAGCGGGCTGCTGAACGGCCGTTCGGTGCCGGCGTCGCGCAGGATCGCGAACTGGGCGGGCGTGAGCCGGCGATGCCATTCGGCGTCGCTGAGCGTGATTTCGAAAGGGGCGGCCATCCGTGGGGCGGCGGGCGGTGGGGCGGCCGGCGGCGCGGCGAATGCGCGGCCGACCAGCGCGCGACGGCCGGCGGACGACAGCGCCGCGAGCGCGGCGAGGCCGGTGGCGCCGGCGAACAGCAGATGTCTGCGGGTGGGCATGATGGGCTCCTGGAAGCAGGTCCTGAAAACATGCGCCTATCGTAGGCAGCGGCCGGTGTCGAAGTCCTCACGAAAAGTTAAATGAATCGTGATGTTTTCCGGGTAATCCGGCCGGGTCCGCTGAAATCCGTCCAGGCCCCGTCTGACAAGGGTTTGCTGGATATTGGTGGTCGCCAGCTTACACGGCGCCGCAACTGCGCTTCACCGTTGACGTCGACGGTCAACCCGAACCCTGCGCGATCACGGCCGAGGCGCTCGACGATCATTTCGGCGCGCGCTCGGCACTGTAAGCCGACCTGCGCGACGGGTTCGAGCGCGGTCGGGCCTTACGCTCCCATGCGGCCATTGCTCGACGCGGCGGGCCGACGTCTCCGTCCGAGCTCGAATACCGCGGCCTTACCGGCCAGGAGCGGCGGTTCGGCCCGCGCGCGTCGCTTGCTCGGGTTCGACAGCCGCCGGCGCATGAGCCTGTGAAGCCGGCGGCGCCGCATTCATATACGCCGGTGCAGCCTTTTTCTCCTTTCGTACTCCCGGTGGCGGCGCGGTCGGGCGCTGCTCCATGTCGGTCAGCATCTGCTTGCACGGCAGCGGCTGATTGCGGCCCGGCTGGAGCAATGCGAGCAAACTCGCGAGCGGATTCAGCAGGCCCAGCGCCACCGCCGCCCCGCCGCGCGCGATGAGCGCGCCCGGCTTCACGCCCACGTGAGGCTGCTTGAAGGTGCCGGTGACGTACAGCGGCGAGCGCAGCGATATCACCCGGAACCCCTTGGTATGCGGATGAATCGTCAGGTTCATGGTCTCGTCCCGCAGGTTCACGTTACCGTTCATGCCGATCACCGCATCTTCGGTGTCGAGCGCGAATACGCGCGAGTCGAGCACGCCATTGGTGACCACGAAATCGGCCGCCGCGCAGTTGATCTTCACGTCGCGATCGCCGAACAGCTTCTCGTACACCACGTTCGCCACGTTCAACCCGGCTGCTTCCATCAGCACCAGGCTCACGGTGCCGTCCGTGACCAGCGTCTTCACTTCTCCGTTGGACGTGGCGGCGAGCGCCGCCGGCGAGTTGCCGGTGGCCGACAGCGCGGCATCGCCGTTGACTTCGCCGAGCGCCGTCTGCATGACCTCGAACGTCGGGAATAGCTGCTTCAGCTTCAGGTGCCGCGCCTGCAGCGTGAACCGCCCCTTGAGCGGCGCGCCACTGCCGTCCAGGTGGATGTTCGACGCCAGCGTGCCGCCCGCGACACCGAAGTTCAGCGGGTTGAGGGTCAGCACGCCGTCCTGCATGACGACGTGGGTCGTCAGGTCGGTGATCGGCAAGCTCGGGGACTTGATGATGCGCTGCCCGGTGAACCGGACGTCGGCGTCGATCTTCTTCCAGCGCTCCGTGCGGAACGCCTCGACCGGCAGTGCCTTGTTCGCGGGCTGTGCGACCGCGGCGCCGCGGCGCGCCTTGCTGGCATTCGTGTCGGCGCCGATGAGCGGCGCAAGGTCGGCGAACCGCAGCACCTTCGACACCAGCGTGCCCGACAGGAGCGGCCTCGGTTCGCGCGAAACGTACACCAGCGTGCCGGTGAGATCGCTGCCGCCGACACGCCCCGTGAAGTCCTCGTACTTGAAGACATTGCCGGCCGCGCGGAATTGCCCGATCAGCCGTCCGTCGGTCGCATAGGGCGGGGTCTCGGGCAGCGTGATGCCGGTGACGTCGTACAGGTGCGCCATGCTGGTGCCCGCGAGCCACAGTCGCAGGTCGACCGCCGCCAGGTGCGCCGGATCGGTCAGCGTGCCGACGAGCGCCAGCTTCGTATCGCCGAAGCGCAAATTGGCCTGGACCGGAAACGGGCGCTGACCGCTTTGCAGCCCCAGCACGTTTCCGAGCTTGCCAGTGCCGGCAACGTGCCCTTTCTTGTAGGTTCCGTCGACGGTCCACCCGATCGTGTAGTCGCCCGTGCTTACGGACGCGGCGGGCGCGGCGCCTGCCGATGCGCCGGACGCTGCGGAGGCCGTCGCGCCCGACGCCGCTGTCGCGGACGTGCTCGACGCAGCCGATGCCGCCGGGGCGATCGCGGTAGTGGATATCGCGGCCGACGCTTGCGACGCCGCAGCCAGCGCTTGCGACGCCGCTGCCGATGCGCGGGATGCCGCTTCGATACCCGACACGGGCGCCGGGGATCGTGCCGCACCGTGGTGTACCTGTGCCGCGAGTTTCTTTTGGCCCTCCTGGCCGACGGCCTGCGCCGATTCGCTGCGCGCCAGCGCCGCCTGCTGCTTCAACGCATCGCCGAACGCAATCGGCTTGCCGAGCGTGTCGATCACACCGCTCAGGTCGAATTGCTTCTGTTGGTCGTAGTAGCGGAGCTTGCCGGTGGCGAACGCGATATCGTGCAGGTCGAGCGTCCACTTGCCCGGATGACCGGCACTCTTGAGCTGGAACGTCCAGTTGACGCGCCCGTCCGCGAGGCGTTCGAGGTCGACGGATGGATTGACGAGGTCGATGGCCGGAATCACGATGCGGCGCGCGAGCAGCGGCAGCGCCTCGACTTCGAAGCTGATCGCGTCGAGCGTGGCGAAATGCTTCGTGCGCGCCCAGTCCGGGTTGGCGATCGTGACATTGCGGGCGCTGAATCGCGGCCACGGCACCCAGGCGCGCCAGCCATGCTCGCTCGCGGGCCGATGCCACCCGACACGCAGGTCGCCGTTGATGGCGAACTGCCGTCCGATCGCGTCCGATACCTTGTCATCGACCCAAGGGCGCGCGCGGTTCCAGTCGAACGTCACGATGAAGACGAACAGCGCGGCAATCGTCAGGGCAACGACAACGGCGAGCCACGCGGCCACCTTGCCGACGGTATGGCCGTTGCGCATCTTTCACTCCCGGGTTGGGCTGCACCGAAACGATGGCGCAATTCGTGTTCCCGAATGCGCTTCGACCGGCCAACTGGTCTATTTCAGCGTTGCAACCAGGCAGGCGAGTCGGGAAATGGCAAGCCCGATGGGATCGGGAAAGTCAACCTTCCGCATCGACCCCGAAGGTTTCGACAAGGGCGAGCGATATGTGCAGGCGCTTGAGCCGTGCGAAACGTATCAACGCTGAAACATTTTCATCCGCTCACGGCGACTTTCCGTGTATTCCGGCGGTTCGTATCGTCCTGCGAATCGAGTGCGTCGAGATGGCATATCGCTTGCTACTAAAGATTGCACCCGCAGACGAGTGATCCGGGAAATAGCGTCCAGGTGCGATCGTCTTCATGAGGATCAAGAGGAAATCGTAATGAGCATACTTGCGACTTACACGTTCGCATTGCAGCACGGCAGCCATGTAACGTTCCTTATTCCTCAGAACGGCTGCCCATCCGGCGCGGCCCAGTTTTTCCTTGCCGCGCATCTGTCCGATGGTGCTGGATCGCTCGCCGACAGATTTCATCGAGCGAACAGGTTTGCCGAGCTGACTTCACCCGACGCGCATGAGAATTTGTCCTATCGCTACCTGGTCGATCTCGGCGGGCATATCGTCGCGTTTCGGCACGACTCGGAGGGGAACGAGTGGGAGCGGTTTTTCTCGGGACACTACGCGGAATTCATCAATGGGCACGCGCCGCTCAAGGTTCTCGGCGACGGCGTGCTGAAGCACATCAAGTCCTGCACCGGCGGAAATGACGAATGGGTGACGCGCGGGCAGCTTGTCAGGCGTCATGCCGCAGCCGTGGAGACATTGTCGTTGCAACGCGAACGATTTCCGGAGCGGGCGGATGTCATTTCAAGCTATCAAAGCGATGTCGATGCACTGGCCGTTTCTCTCCGGCGATACAGCGAAAGTGAGGATTTTGAATGAATGCGGCAGAATATTTATTAAAAAATATCGACCTGCATTATCTGACAGCTTCAAGAAATGACAATTTCAAGCGATTATATGAAATATATTTTGGGATTTATATATTCATACCATTTCGCATGCTTGCTTGATTTTGATCAATGATAACGTTTCCGAATCAGGGCATCCACCTACGAGGTGGCGGACCGGAAATGGACGCGGGCGCGTTAGAATGTGCCCACTAAATCGCGCATTGAATCGTCGCAGGAAATGGTGGGGTCGTTACAAACTCTCGCACACCTTGTTGCGTTGAAAAGCGGGAGGCATGCGTTCGCGCATGCATACACAATCCAATTGTCCGATACGAATATTCCATGCAGACCATGCTAAGTCCGCACGAAATTACTACTTTAATGATCGTTTGGGATGCTCCTGATCAGATCGAACTGGATCGCGACGAACTCGTCACGCTCATCGAGCATCGCCTGATCGCCGTTGATCAGCCGGCATCGGGTTGTCGGCGTGTCCAGGTTACCGCAGAGGGCCGCGCCGTCCTGAAAGCGGTCTCGCGAATGCGTTGAGTGATCCGAGTTGGCCGAAAATGACGGAGGATGCTATGAGCGGAGCATGGGTCGGGTTCGTGGTCGGCGCGTTCGTGCTGGCGTTTGCGGCAATTGCCGCAATGAACCGCTATCGCCGCGAGCATCGTCGCGCGGAACTGCTTAGAAATCTGGACCACCATGAATGGTGGCACTGGACTCATACCTCCACCGCGGGTTCGCGAACCGCGAAAAGATGAACCGCGTACATCGCAGGTCAGGCATCCGGCAGCAGGTCGCGCGCGACACGTTGCAATAACGCGTCGGGCGTGGCCGTCTCTGCCAAGTACCTCTTCGGCCACCACAACTGCCTCTACGGAGTGCGTGTTGGCGGGCGCGCCTGATGTTCGTTACTCCGGAGAGGGCGAAGGTGTATCGCTATGGTATGTAGCAGGGGTCCCTTTGATTCCTGTGCAATGTTCCGGCTGGATCTACCCCGGCTTGGCGGTGCCCCTGACTTCCTGAGATTCCCTTCCGAAAACGACGTTCCACCAAACGGTCGGCCTCTTCGCGGCCACGGCGTCAGGGCATGCGAGCCCACCGTGTTCCATATTTGCCTGAGCGTTTTGATCTCGTCATGCGAAGCGGCGTGGAAGCGCGTTTCGTAGGCAAGGAGGTGGGCGGCAGGAGCCCGGATCGACCGGCGCTCTAGAATTGATGCCTGTGCCGAAGCGCCTTTGCCCGGACAAACCGTTCGACGTTCATGTCGACGCCGGCCAGTCGGGCGAGTAGACCTCCTCAACGGATTCCAACATGCGCATCCCACCACTCAAGGCAATCATCGCGTTCGAAAGCGTGGCCCGGACCAAGAGCGTGAATCGCGCTGCGGACGAGCTCGGCCTGACCGCGTCCGCCGTGAGCCACCAGCTCAGCAACCTCGAATCGCTGATCGGTCAGCCGCTGTTCCAGCGATCGGGGCGCGGGCTCGTCCTCACGCCGACCGGCGAGCGCTACCTGGCGGACGTCACCGGCTCGCTGGCCGACCTGAGCCGCGCAACCGAGCGTGCGTCGAGCCGCACCGAAGTCGATATCCTGCGCGTGCATTCGAGCCCGAGCTTCGGGTTGATGTGGCTGCTGCCGCGGCTGTCGTCGTTTCAGGAGGCGAACGGCGATATCCAGCTGAACCTCGCGTGCTCCTACGAAAACGTGTCGTTCTCGAACGGCTTCTACGATATCGATGTCCGGCACGGCTACGGCAACTGGGACAACCTCGAGGTCAGGACGGTGCGCGGCGAGTTCATTGCGCCGCTCGCTTCGCCGCAATATCTTGAACGGCATCCGGTGAAGGCGCCGGAAGAACTGCTCGCGCATCGGCTGATCTATTCCGAAACGCCGTTGGTCCAGTGGAAGCAGTGGTTCGGTCGGGCCGGCGTATCGCTCGCGGCTCAGAAGACCTTCGATTTTTCATTCGACCGGTCATACATGTCGCTCGAAACCGCTGCGCTGGGCCTGGGCATCGCGCTCGAAAGCCTGATGCTTGCGTCGGTGAAGATCCGCGAAGGGCTGCTGGTTCCGGTGTTCGACGAGACTCATGCGGTCGAAGTCGGCGCGCATCACCTCGTTTACCCGCGGCAGAACGCGGAACTGCCCCGCGTGAAGCGTTTCCTTGCGTGGATCGAGCGGGAGGTCGCGGCTTACGGGCGGCCGGGCTGAGCGCCTCGTCCTCCGGTCCGCACGCGATATTGCGTTGCAGCACCCGCGGCGCGCCGTGCGGCGTCATCTGAAATTTTCTCAACTATGGCTGAGCGTTTCCGCGTTGATGCGGGTGTCCGGTGAGCCGACACTCTGGACACACATCAACAACAGGAGACGACCGATGTTGCTCGACAACAAGACCATCATCGTGACAGGCGCCGCATCGCCGCGCGGTATCGGCAAGGCCACGGCCCGCATACTGGCTGCACACGGCGCACGCGTTGCGATTCTCGACCTTCGCCGCGAAGACGCCGAGGCAGCCGCCGCCGAACTCGGGACGGACCATCTCGGCCTGGCATGCGACGTGACCGACCGCGACGCGTGCATGGCCGCGGCCCGCGCGACGCTGGAGCGCCATGGTCGCATCGACGGCCTCGTGAACAACGCCGGCGTCACGCAGCCCGTGCGCACGATGGACATTTCCGGGCGCGACTTCGACACGATCGTCGACGTGAACCTGCGCGGCACGCTGTACATGTCTCAAGCGGTGCTGCCGGCGATGAAGGAGCAGCGCGGCGGCAGCATCGTGTGCATGTCGTCGGTGTCCGCGCAACGCGGCGGCGGCATCTTCGGCGGTCCGCACTACAGCGCCGCGAAGGCCGGCGTGCTCGGTCTCGCGAAGGCAATGGCGCGCGAATTCGGCGCCGACCATATCCGCATCAATTCGATCACGCCGGGCCTGATCCAGACCGACATCACCGGCGACAAGCTGACGCCCGACATGCGCGAGGAGATCATCAAGGGCATTCCGCTCGGCCGCCTCGGCGATGCCGCCGATGTCGCCAACGCATGCCTGTTCCTGCTGAGCGACCTGTCGAGCTACCTGACGGGCATCACGCTCGACGTCAATGGCGGGATGCTGATCCACTGAAACGGTGCCGCGAAAATCGCGGCGCCGCCCATCATGCACCCGGGACAACCCGGGGCCATGGCAGGAGACAAAGATGAGAGCAAAGTACCCCGCACCGCCGGTTCCGGGCGAGATGCTGCAACGGGACGATGCGCAGACGTTCGAAGCGGCCGCCTACGCGAAGGTGGCGCGACGGCTGATCCCGTTCCTGATGCTGTGCTACCTGGGCGCCTATCTCGACCGCGTCAACGTCGGGTTCGCGAAACTGCAGATGCTCAACGACCTGCGCTTCAGCGAGACGGTGTACGGCATGGGTGCAGGCATTTTCTTTCTCGGCTACTTTCTGTTCGAAGTGCCGAGCAACCTGATCCTGCATCGCGTCGGTGCGCGCCGCTGGCTCGCCCGCATCATGCTGACGTGGGCAGTCATTTCGGCGAGCTTCGTGTTCGTCAGGTCGCCCACCGCGTTCTATGTGCTGCGGTTCCTGCTCGGCGTCGCCGAAGCGGGTTTTGCACCGGGCGTGATCCTGTACCTCACGTACTGGTTCCCGTCGGCACGCCGCGCGAAGGCACTGTCGCTGTTCTTCATGGCGATTCCGCTGGCGGGGATCATCGGCGGGCCGCTGTCGGGCGCGATCATGCATTCGCTGCACGGCGCGATGTCGATGGCGGGCTGGAAGTGGTTGTTCCTGCTCGAGGCGCTGCCTTCGTTCGTGCTGGGCTTTGCGATCCTGCTGTATCTCGATGACGGCATTGCCGGCGCGAAATGGCTGACCGATGCCGAAAAAGCCTTGCTGGCGCGCAACGTGTCGGCCGACGCCGAGCACACTACCGCCCACCTGTCGATTCGTTCGTTCGTCGCCGACCGCCGCCTGTGGCTGATGGCCGCGATCTACTTCTGCGTCGTGCTCGGTCAGTACGGCCTCACGTTCTGGCTGCCCACGATCATTCGCAAGGCCGGGGTTGCCGATCCGCTGTGGGTCGGACTGTTCACCGCGATCCCGTATGCGTGCGCAATCATCGCGCTGCCGCTGATCGGCATGAGCGCGGATCGCCGCCGCGAGCGTCGCTTCCATCTCGCGGTGCCGATGCTGATCGCGGCGGCGGGCTTCGCGACTTTGCCGACGCTCGGCAGCGTCAGCGCGTCGATCGTGTGCCTGAGCATTGCGTCCGCCGGCATCCTCGCGTCGTCGTCGCAGTTCTGGTCGCTGCCGACGGCCCTGCTGGGCGGGATGTCGGCGGCGGCGGGCATCGCCGCGGTCAACTGCTTTGCCAATCTCGCGGGCTTCTTCTCGCCTGCGATCGTCGGCTGGCTGAACGACCTGACCGGCAAGTCCACTGCGGGACTGCTCTTCATCTCCGTCGCGATCACGGTCGGCGCTCTGCTGGTGTTCCTGGTGCCCCGATCCGTCAACCGCTGATTCGATTTGCATTCCTTCCGACACAATACTGGAGCTATCGATGGATACCGAAACCATCCATGAAGTGGTCACGCTCGCCGAGCGCGCGTACCGTATCCGAAGAAACGCCGTGCTGATGGGCGAAGTCCAGGGGCAGGGCTATGTCGGCCAGGCGCTCGACATCGCCGACGTGCTGGCCGTCGCGTATTTCGGCGCGATGCGCTATCGCCCCGACGATCCCGAGTGGGAAGGGCGCGACCGCTTCCTGCTGTCGAACGGCCACTACGCGATCGCGCTGTACGCGGCGCTGTTCGAAGCTGGCATCCTGCCGGCCGAGGAACTCGAAACCTACGGCAGCGACGACAGTCGTCTGCCGATGTCGGGGATGGCGAGCTACACGCCCGGGATGGAAATGTCCGGCGGTTCGCTCGGGCAGGGCCCGACGATCGCGGTCGGTCGTTGCCTGGGCCTTAAGCGCAAGGGCTCGGATGCATTCGTCTATACGCTCTTTTCGGATGGCGAGCTCGACGAAGGTGCGATCTGGGAAGGGCTCATGTCGGCCGCGCACTGGAAGCTCGACAACCTGATCGCGATCGTCGACGTGAACAACCAGCAGGCCGATGGCCCGTCGACGCAAGTCATGGCATTCGAGCCGCTGGTCGACAAGCTCGAGGCATTCGGCTGGTATACGCAACGTGTCGACGGCAACGATATCGACGCGGTAAAGCGCGCGTTCGACAACGCGCGCCGGCATGACAAGCCGCAGCCGCGGATCATCGTCTGCGACACGAAGATGGGGCGCGGCGTGCCGTTCCTCGAAGCACGCGAGAAGAGTCATTTCATCCGCGTCGATGCGCACGAGTGGAAGCTCGCGCTCGACGCACTCGAAGCAGGGAGACACGCATGAGCACCGTCGACAACAAGCCTCGCCTGAAGACTTCCGCGATGATCGCGTCCATCGCGGCAGAAGGGCAGACTACGCGTCCCGCGCCGTTCGGCCATGCGCTCGCGAAGCTCGCGCGGACGAGCAGCAATGTGATCGGAATGACCGCCGATCTCGGAAAGTACACCGACCTGCATATCTTCGCGAAGGAATTCCCGGAGCGTTACTACCAGATGGGCATGGCCGAGCAGTTGCTGATGGGCGCGGCCGCCGGATTCGCGCACGAAGGGGCGCAGCCGTTCGTCACGACCTATGCGGTATTCGCCACGCGCCGTGCATACGACTTCATTCATCAGGCGATTGCCGAGGACAATCTCGATGTGAAGCTGGTGTGCGCATTGCCGGGACTGACGACCGGCTACGGGCCGAGCCACCAGGCCGCCGAAGATCTGGCGCTGATGCGTGCGATGCCGAACATGACGGTGATCGACCCGTGCGACGCGCTGGATATCGAGCAGATGGTGCCGGCCATTGCTGCGCACAAGGGGCCGGTATACGCACGCCTGCTGCGTGGAAACGTGCCGGCCGTGCTCGACGAATACGATTACCGCTTCGAACTCGGCAAGGCCAAGCTGCTGCGCGACGGCAACGACGTGCTGTTGATCTCGTCCGGGATCATGACGATGCGCGCGCTCGAGGTTGCGAAGGCACTCGAAGCCGATCGCGTCGATGTGGCCGTGCTGCACGTGCCGACGATCAAGCCGCTCGATACGGCAACCATCGTGCGCGAGGCGGCGCGCAAGGGACGCATGGTGATCGTCGCCGAGAACCATACGGCGATCGGCGGGCTCGGCGAAGCGGTGGCGACTGCGTTGATCGGGGCCGGCGTTGCCGTACCGTTCCGCCAGATCGCGCTGCCGGATGCGTACCTTGCCGCGGGCGCGTTGCCGACGTTGCACGAGCGCTACGGGATCTCGACCGGCGCGATGCAGGCGAACATCAAGTCGTGGCTCGCGTAGCAGCTGAAGTCACCGACGCCGCCGGTGTGCAGCCCGCAGAGCAACGGCATGGCTGAGCGCTTCGTGAGGACGATGAAGCGCGGCTATGTGGCCCTGATGCCGAAACCGGATGCAGCGACGGCCGCGCGGAATCTCGCCATTGCGTTCGAGCATTACAACGAGAAGCATCCCCGTAGCGCACTGAAGGATCGCTCACCACGCGAGTTTCGACGCGCGGTGGATTCATCGACCGTAGCGTGAGGCTGTGTCCGGGACTACGGGGTAACTCCACTTTGTGTCGTGGACGCGGTCGCCATCGGCTCCGCGGCACTTGACACGTGGTGTTGCGCCGGGGGGGGCGCTGAGGCGGCAAGCAGCGTGGATTCTGGTCCGGATTGTCCGTTGGGGGCGGCGAGGTGTGCCGGAACTGCTGCCGTCACAACAGGCAGACCCGACGCAGCTTGACCGTTCTCAGATAGACGGATTTATCGAGCCACGGCACGAACACATACTCGTCGTATGCGTCGCAACCGATCAGAATCCAGTGGGACAGAACGTTGGACATGATGGTCTCCTTGACTGCGCTCGTTTCGATGTGCAGGGTGCCGACGCGTCGCGATCGTCATCCGTCGTGCTCACACACCGTATACCCGGCGAGCACCGCGCCTATTCCCGAAACCGTGCGATGCACTTCATGCGCGGGATGTCGTGCGTCGCCGGAATAAACGGGCCCGCTCCGCGGTATGCCGATCAAGCGGCGGACGCATCGAGGGGAGGCGCCAATGAACGGCAAGCGGAGGCAAACCCGGGACATTCCAGGCCGATCGCAGCGCGACGGCAAGGGTGCCCCGAAGGTGAACGAGGCACGGCGGCCATCGTCGTTCCAGGATCGCGTCGGCATGCGCCCGCCGTGGCGCAACCGCGCGCCGCGTCCCGCGCAGCACGCGATCGACTCCGATGCCGGTAAACCGGCGTCGGCGCAAGACGGGAAGCGCAATGCCGCGCGAAGGCTGCAACTCGGCTCCGGCATCCTGCTGTGGTTCTATATTTCCGTCCATATGGTCAATCACGCGCTCGGCATCTGGTCGATCGATATCGCCGAGCGCGGGCTGCATCTGGCAATCGGGCTCTGGCAAAGCGCGCCCGGCACGATCCTGTTGTACGGCGCGGCCGGCCTGCATTTCGCGCTGGCGGTCCGCACCATCTACGGCCGCCGACACTGGGCGCTGCCGCCCGCCGAATGGCTTCGTCTGTGGGCGGGACTCAGCCTGCCCATGCTGTTGATACGCCACGTCGTCGGGACACGGGTTGCGACATCGTTTTACGGCTTCGAGCCGAACTACGAACGGGTCATCGCGTCGCTCCTGACGAGCGGCACGCAGGGTTTGCAGATCGCGCTGCTCGCACCGGGATGGGTGCACGGCAGTCTCGGGCTGTGGTTTCATTTGCGCCGCCATGCATTTTTTCGGCATGCGAAGTTCGTGCTGCTGGCGATGCTCGTCCTGCTGCCCGTGCTGTCGGCGGCGGGATTCGTGCAGATGACGCGTGCGATCGTGCCGGGAAGTCTCGCCGTGCCGGCGCCCGACGCGGCGCTGCTTGCGCACCGCGCCGCGCTCGATGGCTGGCGACATCTCCTCGTTGCCGGGTATCTGTCGTTGATTGCGGGTGCGTTCGTCGGCGGTCAGTTGCGAAACAGGCTCTTCAGCGGCGATTCGCACGATCCATCCCACGAGCAGCGGCGAACGGACGCGTGAACGCCACACGCCCACTCGCGGTTCGCGTTCCGCGCGTGTCGGCCGCCGGCCTTCGGAGATCGTGACCGATGGCCGTGAGCCACAAACAGTTATTCGACATCGCAGCCCGGATCGTTACAATCCGCTGCATACACTGCACCCACTGGCGCAAAGCCGCCCGACAGGGAGTCCTCAATGTCCGGAATATCCATCAGGTCCGCAAATATCGACGATGCACAGGCGATCGCCGATTTCCACGTCAAGGTCTGGCGGCATACCTATCGCGATCTCGCACCGGCGCAAGCGCATGCCGTGCTCGACGAGCGCTATCGTGGCAAAAGATGGCAGGAAAAGCTGGCGTCGAACGATGGCGACCAGCTCGTGCTCATCGCGCAGACCGACGACAGGATCGTCGGAATCGGCGCGGCCGGCGCGCCGTCGGAACCGATATTCGACGGCCGTGGCGAGATCAAATTCCTGTATGTCGATCCCGAATTCAAGCGTCGCGGCATCGGCCGCAAGCTGCTTGCCCAACTCGCGACGCATTTGAGAGGGTTGCGGTATCAGGGCGTCGCGTTGAGTGTCGTCAACGGAAACGCATCCGCGATTGCCTTTTATGAGGCGCTGAATGCGCGGTTTGCCGGCGAGTACGTCGATGCGGGGCCGATCTGGCGCTCGCACAACATCGTCATGGTGTGGGACGACCTGGCGAATCTCATTTGAATCTCGTTTCCTGACCGAAACCCTGCCGCAGGCAACGACGCGCATCACGCGAGGCAGGCGCGCAGCCACGACGTGAACGCGGTCACGAGCGGCGTCCCGGTCAGCTCGTGACGCGTGACGAGATAGTACGCATGACGCGACGGCACCGTTGCGCTGAATGGCCGCACGAGCGTGCCGTCGATCAGGTCGTCGCGCACGGACAGGCTGTCGCCGAGCGCGACGCCTTGCCCGTGCACCGCGGCTTCGACGCCGATGTGCGCGTTGCCGATCTCGAGGATGCGGATGCCCGGCAGCTTGTCGGCGTTAGCTTCCGCCAGCCAGCGCATCCACGAGCCCGCATGCTCGCAGAACAGCGTGCGTCCCGCGAGATCCTGCACCTTGCGGATCGCATCGGGCCCGTTCATCAACGCCGGGCTCACGACCGGGAACAGCGCCGGATGATCGAGCAGCTCGACGTGCCGGTTGCGCCAGGTACCTTCCCCGTAGCGGATGCAGACGTCGACGTCCGTCGAATAGATCTCGCGTTCGTCGTTCGACGGAATCACCTTCAGGTGGATGCCCGGATAGCGCTCGAGAAAATCGCCGATGTGCCGGGCGAGCCAGCGCGACGTCAGCGACAGCGGCGTCGACACGACGAGATCGCCGACGGCGGCCGGCGAATCGAGCCTGACGGTGGCGTTCGCGATCATGTCGAATGCGGTGCCGACCGGTTCCAGCAACGCCTCGCCTTCTGGCGTGAGCTTCACGCGCGCCTTTGATCGGACGAATAGCGCGACGCCGAGCGTGCTTTCGAGAATGCGGATCTGGTGGCTGACCGCGCTCGCGGTCACGTGCAGTTCGTCGGCGGCGGCCGACACGCTGCCGCGCCGGGCGGCGGCCTCGAATGCGCGAAGCGGGTTCAGCGGGGGCAGGCGGTTGCGCATCGGCGGGCGCGTCGAAGGCGACGGTGCTGAGAAAAACTTCATTTAAGCGGAGCCAATTTCTCGCTACAACAAAAAAAATTGAATGCCTACAGTGGGGGCAATCCAACCGAGTCGAGGTCGACCGCAATGAGCCTTACCGAACCGATCGAACGCCTGTGGGGCGGCCGCTTCCAGTCGGAGCCGTCCGACGCGCTGCAGAACCTGTCCCGCTCCGATCCGAGTTTCTACCGTCTCGTGCCGTACGATCTGGCGGGCTCCCGTGCGCATGCGCGCGAGTTGAACCGCGCCGGCATCGTGAACGACGACGACCTCGCGCAGTTGCTGGCCGCGATGGACGGCATCGCGCGCGACTACGCGGCCGGTGCGATCGCGCCGTCGCTCGCCGACGAGGACGTGCACACCTTCCTCGAGCGCGTGCTCACGCAGCGGCTGCCGGCGCTCGGCGGCAAGCTGCGCGCCGGGCGTTCGCGCAACGACCAGGCGGCGAACGACCTGCGCCTGTACCTGCGCGACAAGGCGCGCCAGCTCGTGCGCGGCGTGCTCGACCTGCAGCAGGCGCTGGTCGGCCAGGCGAGCCGGCACGTCGACACGGTGACCGCCGGCTTCACCCATCTGCAGCCCGCGCAGCCGATCGTGTTCGGTCATCAGTTGCTTGCACATGCGCAGTCGCTGTATCGCGACGCCGACCGCCTGGTCGACTGGGACCGCCGCACCGCGCGCTCGCCGCTCGGCGCGGCCGCGCTGGCGGGCTCGGCGATCTGCGTGCGACCTGAGCTGTCCGCGCAGGAGCTCGGTTACGACGCACCGTGCGAGAACTCGATCGACGCCGTGGCCGCACGCGATCACGTCGCCGAATTCGCGTTCGTCGCGAGCATGCTGGCCGTGAACCTGTCCCGCCTGTCGGAAGAAGTGATCCTGTGGACGTCGCGACAATTCCGCTGGGTGGAACTCGACGACGGTTATGCGACGGGCAGCTCGATCATGCCGCAGAAGAAGAACCCGGACATCGCGGAACTCACGCGCGGCAAGGCGGGGCGCCTGATCGGCAACCTGACGGGCCTGCTCGCGACGCTGAAGTCGCTGCCGCTCGCGTACAACCGCGATCTCGCGGAAGACAAGATCGCCGCGTTCGATTCGATCGACACGCTCGAACTCGTGCTGCCGGCGATGGCGGGGATGATCCGCACGATGCGCGTGAACGTCGACGAGATGCGTCGCCAGGCGCCGCTCGGCTTCACGCTCGCGACCGAGGTCGCGGACTGGCTTGCGCTGACGGGCGTGCCGTTCAGCGAAGCGCACGAGATCACCGGCGCGCTCGTGCGGGCGTGCGAACGCGACGGCATCGAGCTCGCGGACGCAAGCGCGGAACAATTGCAGGCCGTCGACCCGCGCCTCGCGCCGGCGGTGCGCGCGCACCTGACGCTCGACGCGGCCGTCGCCGCGCGCGGCGGCGCGGGCGGCACGTCGCCCGCGCGCGTGCGCGAGCAGATCGGCCGCCTGAGCGGCGCGATCGAACGCCAGGCCGCCTGGGCGGCCGACTACCGGGGGCCGTCATGCTGAGCGCCTCCGATTCGAGCCGTCTCGACGGCGCATCCGGGCCGGCCGGCGCCGCGGCAGACGATACCGCCGGCCTCGTGCGCGTGCGCCGGCGCTACTGGGGCCGCTATGTCGCGTCGATCGCGATCATTGCCGCGCTCGCCTACGTGGCCGCCGCGTTCGCGCGCGGACAGATCGAGTGGCACGTCGTCGGCCAGTTCCTGACCGCGCGCTCGATCCTGACGGGGCTCGGCAACACGATCGTGATGACCGTTCTCGCGATGACGCTCGGCGTCGTGCTCGGCGTGGTCACCGCGGTAATGCGGCTGTCGTCGAACCCGGTGCTCGGCGCGATCGCGCAGGGCTACATCTGGTTGTTCCGCGGCACGCCGATCATCCTGCAACTGCTGCTGTGGTTCAACCTCGCGCTGGTGTTCCCGACGCTCGGCATCCCGGGCATCGCCGAATTCCGGACCGTCGACGTGATGACGCCGTTCCTCGCGGCGGTGCTCGGGCTCGGCATCAACCAGGGCGCGTATACGTCGGAAGTCGTGCGCGCGGGGCTGCTGTCGGTCGACACCGGCCAGTACGAGGCCGCGAAATCGATCGGCATGCCGCGCCTGCAGGCGCTGCGCCGGATCATCCTGCCGCAGGCGATGCGCGTGATCGTGCCGCCGATCGGCAACGAACTGATCGGCATGGTCAAGCTGACGTCGCTCGCGAGCGTCGTGCAGTACGCGGAGATGCTGCACAACGCGCAGAACATCTACTACGCGAACGCCCGCGTGATCGAGCTGCTGATCGTCGCGGGCATCTGGTATCTCGCGGTCGTCACCGTGCTGTCGCTCGCGCAGGCGCGCGTCGAACGGCGCTTCGCGCGCGGCGCGGGCCGCGCGGCGGGCCGCACATGAACGGCACGACCCTCAACCATCGGGAGAACGTCATGACGAACGCGGTCGTTCGCGCGGTAGACGTGCGCAAGTCGTACGGCGATTTCCAGGCGCTGCACGGCATCACGCTCGACGTCGCGCAGGGCGAAGTGCTGTGCATCATCGGGCCGTCGGGCTCGGGCAAGAGCACGTTCCTGCGCTGCATCAACCAGCTCGAGACGATCAGCGCGGGCGCGCTGTGGATCAACGGCGAACTGGCCGGCTACCGGCGCGCCGGCGACCGGCTCCACGAGCTGTCGGAGCGCCAGGTTGCGCGCCAGCGGCTGGCGACGAGCATGGTGTTCCAGCGCTTCAACCTGTTCCCGCACAAGACCGCGCTCGAGAACGTGACCGAGGGCCCCGTGCAGGTGCTCAAGCGCCGCCGCGCGCAAGCGGACGAGGAAGCGCGCGCGCTGCTCGCGCGCGTCGGGCTCGCGCACAAATGCGACGCGTTTCCGGTCGAGCTGTCGGGCGGCCAGCAGCAGCGCGTCGCGATCGCGCGGGCGCTCGCGATGCATCCGCAGCTGATCCTGTTCGACGAACCGACGTCGGCGCTCGATCCCGAGCTCGTCGGCGAAGTGCTGGCCGTGATGCGCGATCTCGCGAAGAGCGGGATGACGATGATCGTCGTCACGCACGAGCTCGGCTTCGCGCGCGAGGTGGCCGACCGCGTCGTGTTCATGGACGGCGGCCGGATCGTCGAGAGCGGGCCGCCCGACCAGGTGCTGTCCGCGCCGACGCACGCGCGTACGCGCGATTTCATCTCGGCCGTGATTGCATGAACGGGCCGGGCGCCCCGGACCGAAGCGCCCGAACGATTCCACCGTCAACGATACAAGCCCACCACGACAAGGCGCCCCCCATGAAAGCATCCGTCCTGACCCGCACGCTGGCCGCCGTCGCATTCGGCGCGCTCGCGCTGCATGCCTCCTTCGCAGTCGCCCAGGCCGCGAGCGCGAAGCGCACGCTGAACGTCGCGATCGTGCCGAACTATCCGCCGTTCGAATACAAGGACCCGGCGACCGACAAGCTCGCGGGCTTCGACGTCGATCTCGGCGAAGCGCTCGCCGCGAAGATGGGCGCGAAGCTGAACTGGGTCGAAACGAGCTTCGACCAGATGATGAGCGCGGTCGCGACGCAGCGCGTCGACATGATCCTGTCCGGCATGACCGACCTGCCGACGCGCC
>Ga0207695_10001422_pt1 | contig 40279 bp, 32 predicted proteins | sample KBSC54metaG_FD_184354 | JGI IMG/M metagenome (GOLD analysis project Ga0207695, IMG submission 184354) | Corn rhizosphere microbial communities from Kellogg Biological Station, Michigan, USA - KBS C5-4 metaG (SPAdes) (version 2) | ecosystem: Host-associated > Plants > Roots > Rhizosphere > Soil... | reverse complement strand
CGACGGGGTGCCTTCTCGGTCTCCTGATCAACTTCAACGTGCCCGTCCTTCTCCGCGGTGTTCGCCGAATCATTCTGACGCCTGACCTGGCGTCCTGGCGCTTAAGTGAACGGCATTGCCGCTAGCGGGCCCGGGCAACCAGCGTCTGACCGACCAGGAAGCGTCCGCCCACGCGATCGACCGTCATCGCGGGGACGTCACCACGCGCCAGCGTGCGCGCCAGGGCAGCGCGGCTGCCCATCGTCTGGCCGCCCATGCCGCTGATCAGATCGCCGCGCTCGAGGCCGACCGAGGCCAGGCGGCCCGGCGAAACGATCAGGAACCGGGCGCGGCTCGACGCCAGCGCCGCCAGGTCGTCGGTCGACAGCTCGGGGTACAGCGACTCCAGCTTGCGCAGCTTGTCGATGGCGGCCAGCGCGCCGCCCTGGATGCTGTCGTCGGTCCGCTGCGGAACCTCGACGACCTTGGGAAACGGCGACGAGGGGATCAGCTGGGGTGCGAACGTCTTCAGTGCGTTGGCGATGGCGTCGTTGATCGCCTTCTGCAGGCCCAGCGGCTTGCCCTGGGCGTCGACCTCGGGGCCATTGGCGAACGCCGTGGCGCAAGTCTCGATGCTACCGATCACGTCCCGCTGGTCCGAGCGACGCACGTCGAGACGCACCACGTAGTCCATGTAGCGGCGAACGGGACGGGGACCGCTGCCCACGCCGGCCACGGCCTCGAGGCGCTCGCCGCGCGCGGCCGTGACCGAGAAGGTCAGCGTCTGCGTCGGGTCCTCGCCCAGGCGGCGAATCTCGTCCGCGATCAGCTCGGGATCCGTGCGCCCCAGCTCTTCGGCCAGGATGGCATGGCCGCCCGTGGCCTCGATCAGCGCGTCGGCGGTGCGCCGGCCCGCCCGCCGCTGCTCGGCCGCGCGGCCGAAGCCCAGCTTGGGCGACAGCGCGACGACCGCGGTCACCTTCGGCGCGATCATCGCCGCGTCCGGCCGGCTGTGCACGATGCTGGTGCCGCAACCGGACAGCACGCCTGCCGCCGCCGCTCCGGCCAGAACGATGATTCCCCGCGTTCGACGATGAGAGGCCATGCTGGGGGATCCCATCGTCGGCCCAAACAGCTTCTTTAGAATTAATTGGTAATTTTAGGTACGATATTTTTGTCGTTAGTTGCCGAGTCAATCGTCCAAGATTTCGAGGGTTTAGAAGATGACTGCCAGCCCTGCGAGCAACTCGGCGCGCGTATCGCCCACCTTTTTCGTGCCGGTGCCGTCCGCCACGTCGGGGTGAGTCCCTAGCATCCGGCGGGCTGCCAGGCGCAGGTGCAGGGGGCTTCTGTCGTCGGCGGGGGTCAACGGTAGGTCGGCGTAGGCGGCCAGCACCGCGCCAGCGCGCATCACCGTCTGGGCGCCGATGCTGACGCGCTCGACGGCCGCGCCCACGTCCAACGTCAGGGCGTGGACGAAGCGATCCGCCCAGTCCAGGCGCCGCGGCTGCCAGAGCGCGAACGGCCGGATCGCCAGCATCAGGTCCGCCGCCTGGCGGTCGGCGCCCACGTCCGCGATCAGCGCCTTGCGGTCGGCCGCCACCTGGCTGGGGGTCGAGAACTGGCCCGCCGCCTCGCTGGCAAACAGGCGCGCGTCGAAGCCCAGCAGGCCCTGTCCGATCCCCCCCTGGACGGAGAAAGAGGGGATGGCCACGTTGCGGCCGTCCGCGATGCCCTCGTCGTCGACCGACACGCCGACGGCGGCGGCGACCGAGAACCGAGGACGCGCCACCGGCAGTGGCGGCTCCTCGGCCGTGGAGGCCACCGTCGGCGCCAGCAGCGGCCCCCCCGGCAGGCTGGCCGGTGGCTCGGCGGGTGGCGGTGTGACGACCGGCGGGGTCGCGGTTGCGGGGGCGCCGCCGGGCGGTAGGGGCGGAACCAGGCCGGGCTCCGCCACGGCGGCCGGGACCGGAAGAGCTCGAGCCTCCTCCGCGCGGGCGGGCGAAAGCGACATCCCGAGGCCGAGGGCCACGCCCAGCGCCACGGCCAGTGTTTCCGGCGTTCGTCTCACGACCGCGCTTTTACCATCGCGGCCCGCGGCGCGGCCATCGTCGAGAGCCCGCGGGTTCACGGAAGGCCCCTCGAACGCCGGGTATTGCGGCTATGCTGGAGCGGTAGCGTTTCCAAGGAGGCGACGTGCCGGACGAGTTCTGCATCCATTGCCAGCAAACGCACGAGGCCGGGGCCGCCTTCTGTCCAGCGACCCGAGAGTCGTCGCCGCGGCCGGCCGTTCCGCCTGCGGCGTCAGCCAGCGCGCCGCCAGGCGTGGGCGGCCCTTCGGAGAAGGGCATCGTCGATCTGCTGCAACAGGCGTTCGCGCTGTACAAGCAGCACGCCCGGTCGCTGCTGCTGGTCGCCGCCATCATCTTCGTGCCGGGCGCGCTGGCGCATGCCTGTGCCCGCACCGCCATCCTGGCCCCCACCGTGATGGCGGCCGTGGCGCTGGATCCCGCCACCCACCTGCCTTACCCGGGGACGATGCCGGTGGGGATGCTGGTCGGACCGTTCGCCGCCATGATGCTGGGCCTGCTGGCCGCCGCCGTGACGGGCCTGTTCTTGAACGGCGTCATCATTCCCCTGACCCAGGGCGCGCTGGCGCTGGCCGCCGCGAACCTTCTGCTGGGGCGCGAGGCGACCTGGCAAGAGCTGTGGACCTGGCTGCTGCGCCGGGTGGCCGTCATCTTCTCGGCGATCATCCCGGCGGCGCTGCTGACCGGCGTGGGGTTCTTCTTTCTGTTCATTCCGGGCGTGGTGCTGGCGTTCTTCTTCACCTTCGTGCCGCTGGTGGCGCTGTTCGAGGGCGTCGGGGGAACGGCGGCCCTGCGCCGCAGCTACGAACTGGTGCGCGCGGACTGGCTGCGCGTGCTGCTGTTGCTGATCGCGTTCGCGCTGCTGTCGATGGTGGCGCAGTTCTGCGCGGGCTTGCTGCTGCACGGGCTGTTCGGCACGCGCCTGCTGCAGGACCTGCTGACGCTGCTGCTGTTGCCCATCCCGGTGATCGCCTCGCTGCTGCTGTACTTCGACATCCGCCGCAAGCACGAGGGCTTCTCGGACGCGCAGCTGGTCGCCATCGTCGACGAGCTGCGCGACGGCCGCTAGCGCCAATGCCGTTCACTTAGGCCGTAACGTCGCGGGAGGGCAGCCGAAACCCGGTGTGTGAAACGCCAGGAGGCGAGGAACGCCAAGACGCTGGAGGAGCCGGCCAAGGAGCTCGATGAACGGCATTGCCGCTAGCGCGAGACCAGCGGCCGGGACCGTCACGGCACGCAGCCGGGCAGGATGCAGGGGTTGCTGGGCGGCACCGTCACCGCGTAGCTGCAGACGACGTCGGCGCCGCGCCAGCCCAGCGCCACGCCCGACAGCGGGCTGGTGATCGTGTGCTTGCAGCCCAGGTCGACCTCGTTCAGGCAGCTGCCGAACTGGTCCTCCGTCAGCCGCGCCACCTCGTACTCGTAGTCCTTCGAGATGCGCTGGAAGTAGTAGTCGGGGATGGGGTAGCCGTCGAACTGCACCGGCATCTTCCCCCGGCGCGTGATGGTCAACTGCTGATCGAACCCCGGGGGGAAGGCGACCGTCATGTTCGTCTTCGTGCCGAAGCGCGTGTCCATCCCCAGCGACAACCCTGGTTCGCAATCGAGCCACTGCGCCAGCAAGATGGGGCTGCCGCTGTCGCCGATGGCGACGATGTCGCCGGTCGGTGGCGGCGAGTCGGTGGGCCACGACGGGTCGGGCAGCGTGGTGAACACGCGCGACTGGCCGCTGTTCAGCACGAACTGGGTGGGCATCGAGAACAGCGTGTCGTTGATGTCGATCAAGGTCCCGCCCGAGGGCGAGATGGTGATCTTCGTGCCGTCCTGCGCCGCCATCACCTGCCACATGCCCCCGCCGGGCATCAGGAAGGGATCGCAGTGATCCTGGGGAGCCAGCCGCGCCCCGACGTACTCGCTGCCCCACGCGGACAGGGGGGGCATCTGCTCGATCGCCATGTCGCCGCCGTCGAACCCCTGCACCACGTAGCCGTAGGTCGTGAAGATGTTCCCCGAGAAGACGACGACCGGCTGGTCGGCGTTGATCATGGTCCCCGAAAGATCGCCGCCCGCCTGATACGAGAACACCTGCAAGACGTCCCCTTCGTCCAGCGACGCGGTGTAGTCGCCGCCGGGCATTCCCGGGTAGGACACGCCGCGATCGACCAGGGTCACGATCTTGGGCGTCAGGTTCACGGTCGTCCCGTCACGGGTGGCGATGATGGCGATCACCCCCGCGCCGTCGCGACTGCCCGGCGTGGCGGCCACCGTGTCGCCGGCCAGCTGCGAAAATGCCAGCGCCATGTAGCGCCGATCGAGCGCGTGCGCCGGCAGCAGCACCGTGCCCGACGAGCTGGTCGAGTTGCGGTCACTGTCGTCGCCGATGATCTCGGTGGCCAGGATGGGGCTGTCGCTGGTGATGCGAAACGCGCCCGCCTGGGCGTATCCGTTGGTCAGCAGAGGCCGCGCCACCTCGACCCGCACCGCGCCGCCACCGGCGGGCACCACGCCCTGGGGAGCGGCCAGGGTCCATCCATCGGGCGCGCGCAGCTCGATGCGGAAGTTCGCCGGGGTCGTGGGGTCGCTGTTCGTCAGCAACAGCATCATCATCTTGCCGTCGTCGCTGTCGATGTTGTCCAGCTGGGCGGCGTAAAAACGGCATCCATGTGCCAGGTCCTTGCGCTCGGCGTCCTGGCAGGCGTCGCTGGCGCACAGCCCGACGGTGCAGCTGGGCGGAGGCCCACCGGGCGCCTCGAGCTGGGCGTCCGGCATCGGATGCAGGTCGTCCCTCATGCTGGCGTCCGCATCGGTCGATGGTTGGGCGTCGTTCTCCCCGCAGGCGAGGAGCCCCGTCATCGACACGGCCAAACAAATTGCGACAGCGGCGCAACGACGGGAACGGGCGGCGACGTTCACGCCACCGCGGCCAATGGCGATGCGCTGGTTGCCATCGCACAGTTCCCTTGGTCGGCGCATTCGGACCCACACAAGGATCGCATCTTTTCGGCAAAGATCCGAAAAACTTCTGATCGCCAACTTGCCAAGCGCGCTTCGCGGGCGTTACCGTACTGCGTTGTTGTTGCGCGCGACGATCGCCTTCGCCGTAGGCTTCGCGCTCGTAGCTGATTGGGCGGGGGCGGAGGCTGCCGAACCCGAAGCGATCCCGGCAGGCGCCGAGAGCGCGGCCACGCCCAGCGGCGGCGGGAGCGAGGTTCCCCCTGCCCGTCCGCCGGGCGCCGCGCCCCGTCCCCCGGGGGTGCCGGACCAGCCGTTCGCAGACGACGGTGACGCCGACCGGGGCGACCCGGGGGAAGCGGGCGACGAAGGCAGCGCCGAATCCGAGGACGAAGCGCCGGGCGCGCCGTTGCGGGCGCTGTCCTGCCTGGAAGGCGAAGGCGGCAACGAACATGACGGGGCGCGCCGCGGGGTGCAGAAGCGCGACTTCCTCAAGAAGCACCGCTTCGAGATCTCGGCGATGGGGGGGGCCTATGCCTCCGACGCGCTGTCGTCGACGTACGTCTACGGGGGCGCGGTGTCCTTCTTCCCGTCCGAAGACTTCGGGATCGAGGCCATGGTGTTGCGCAACCCGGTCTCGTACCGCCTGCAAGACCCGATCATCGCGGCGGGGCTGCTGCACTCGTTTCAGTCGGGAACGGCGTGGAACGGGCTGGCGGCGATGCTGTGGTCGCCCGTACACGCCAAGCTGCGCTTCAGCCCGCGCCACATCACGCACGCCGACCTGCTGCTGGTCGCCGGCGCCGGGCGCACGCTGAGCGACGCCGCCCAGGGGTTGACCTTCCAGGCAGGGCTGGGCCTGAAGCTGTACCTGGCGCGCTTCGTCTCGCTGCGGATCGACGTGCGCGATCTGATCATCTCGCAGGACGTGCTGGGGCACGGTGAGAACACGCACAACATCATCACGATGTTCGGCCTGTGCGGCTGGGTGCCGGGATGACGGGGGGTTCGCTCCGGCGCATCGCCGCAGGGACGCAGGTGCTGGCCGCGCTGCTCGCGCTGACGGCGGCGCCGGCGCGGGCCGAGGAGCAGCAGGCCGCCGCGGGGAAGAGCGAGGCCGACACGACCGCCGCCGATCCCGAGGCCGACGCCTGCATCGACGAGAACGTGAAGGCGGATCTGTTCGCCAAGCGCAAGCGGCGCGACGTGCGCGATCGCCTGTTCCAGCAGACCAATCGCCACGAGGTGACCGCGCTGGGCGGCTACTACGTGTCCGACCTGTTCGACGCGACGTGGGTGGCCGGCGCCGCGTACGCGTACCACATGACCGAGGACTTCTCGGTCGAGGCGCAGGGCGCCATCACGCACATCGGCTCCCAGTCGGAGATCGCGCTGGAGCAGAACTTCTCGGTGCTGGCGGGGAAGCCGCGGCGCGAGCTGATCTTCGACGCCGATCTGGTCTGGGACCCCGCCCACGGCAAGCTGCGCCTGGGGGGCGCCATCCAGCACTTCGACCTTTACGTGGCGGCGGGCGCCGGCGTGATCGACTCGGTCCTGTCCAGCGACATCGCGGGCAACGCCGCCGTCGGGCTGAAGTTCTTCATGGGGCGGGCGATGGCGTTTCGCATCGACGTGCGCAGCTACGTCTACCGACAGCAGCTCCTCGCCAAGAAGGAATGGGTGAATGACGTGACCTCGACGCTTGGTCTCAGCTTCTTCCTGCCGGTGACGGAATGACGGGGCGCCGCACCTGGCCTGCGCTGGTTCTGGGCGCCTGCGTGACGGCGTCCGTGACGATGTCGGGCTGGCCGGCACGAGCGGGTTCGCCCGCGCCCGCGCGCCGCACGGCCTCCGCCGCCAGCGACAAGGGACCGGCGTCGGCCGCAACGCCCCCCCCGCCTGCCCCTGCGGCGGACGAGCCGCCGGCGCCCGCCGAGCCAGGCGCGCGGCCGTCCGCCGGCGCGCCCGACCTGGAGAAGCTGCGCGCCGAGTACGACCGCCTGCGCGAGGAGCTGTTCAAGGCGCGCGTGCGCAGCCAGAAGGCGTCCGAGACGGTGTGGCCGTCGAGGATGGATGTGCGCCTGCGCTGGAAGGGAGGCCCGGACTTCGTGATCCGCAAGGCGCGCATGCTGCTGGACGGCGCCGAGCTGTGGGACTCGGCGGACCGCGCCCAGACCGACGACGTGATTCAGGTCGCAGAGCGCAGCGTGAAGCCGGGGCCGCACGCGTTCACCGTGCGCCTGGAGATCCGGCCCAAGCTCTCGGCGACAACGATCGCGAAGCTGGGGGCCGACAAGCTGGGCTACACCGCCGAGCACACCTTCGCGATCGTTGTCGCCGAGAGCGGCGTCACCCACCTGGAGCTGACCGGGGACGAGGACGGCGATCCGCCCGAGTACGAACCCGAGCTGGAGCTGGAGATCGAGAACGATAAATGAAGGGGATCCTGCTGATACCGCTGCTGGCGGCGGCGGCCGTCCCCGCAGCGCCCCCACCCGCTGCGCCCGATCCCGTGGGGCAGTACCTGGGCGACCTCGAGCGGGCGGGCGTGGTGCGCCCGAAGGACGCGTCGTTGGAGGGACTGCGGCAGGGCCTGGTGGCCGCCGAGCAGGACCTGGTGACCGGCAACGTGCAGACGGCGACCACGAACCTGTTCGCGCTGGTCGAGTCGGACGCCTTCGTGAAGTTCAAGGACGATCCCGAGTACCAGAACGCCGAGCTGACGCTGGGTCGCGCGCTGGTCAAGGGCGGCGCCTACGGCTCGGCCGAGCGCTACCTGGATCGCGTGCTGAAGCGGGGCGGGAAGAGCCCCTTCTTCGCCGCCGCCTACCGCGCCATGGTGGACGTGGCGCTGGAGACGCGCGAAGAGGCGGCCGTGCTGGGCCGGCTGGACGCGCTGCTGGCCGGACAGGAGCTGCCGCGCGACAGCGCCAACGAACGCGCCTATCTGGCCGGCAAGGTCGCGTACACGCAGGGCCAGTTCGCGGCCGCCGCGCGCGCGTTCTCGGACGTCGATCGGCAATCGCGGTTCTTCGCCTCGGCGCTGTATTTTCGGGGGCTGGTCGACGCGCGCGCGCAGCACTACGCCAGCGCGCGCCGCAACCTGTGCGAGATCGTCGAGCAGGCTGACAACGACCGCTTCACCTTCTTCGTCGACGGGCGGTACTGGGCCATCAAGGACCTCGCCTACCTGGCGCTGGGCCGCATCGCGCACGAGCAGGGCAAGTACGACGACGCCTACTACTTCTATTTCCGGGTGCCCGAGGACTCCGAGCGCCTGCCCGACGCCCTGTTCGAGGCGGCCTGGTCGATGTTCCAGAAGGGCGAGTACGAGGCGGCGAAGGCGTTCATCGAGGAGTTCGATCATGCCTTCCCCGGCTCGCCGCTGGGCCCCGACGTGCTGCTGCTGCACGCGATGATCGATCTCAAGTCCTGTCGCTTCGACGACGTCCGCCAGGTGCTGGACGTGTTCGTGAAACGCTACGCGCCCGTCGAGGCCGAGGTGGCGCGGCTGATCGCCGAGCCGGGGCGCCGCCAGGCCCTGTACCGCCGCCTGCTGAGCCGACAGGAGATCGGACGGGCCCACGATCCCATCGTCGAGCTGCTGAAGCTGGACAGCCGCTTTTACCGGTACTTCACCTACCTCGAGTCGCTGGATCGCGAGGGGGGACTGATCCCGCAAGAGGTCGCGGTGTGGGACGAGCTGACGGCCGCCGGCACCAAGAACCAGGCCGCGGCGGCCCGGGGCGGTCAGGCGACCGAGGCGGCCCAGGTGGTGGCGGATGCCCAGGCGCTGGCCGACGACAGCCGCCGCGATCCCGAGGTGCACGACCAGGCCGTGGATCTGCTGGTGAAGGCGCGGCGCGCGGCGCGCCCGGTCAGCCTGCAGGGGCCGTACGCCGCCGAGGCGGAAAAGCTGCAAGATCTGTCGCAGCAAGCGCGCGAGCTGCGGGCGCACCTGGTGGACGCCACCAGCGCCATCGCCGAGGCCGCGCTGGTCGATCTGGACAAGCGGTTGAAGAGCCTGCTGCGCCAGGCGCGGCTGACCCACATCGACGCGATCATCGGCAAGAAGAAGCGGCTGGAGATCGAGATCGCGAACCTGGCCGAGGGCCGCTATCCCAGCGAGATGCTGGGCAAGCTGGAGGTCGAGGGCCTGATCGGCGACGACGAGGAGTACTGGCCGTACGAGGGCGAGTACTGGGCGGATGAGTACGAGAATTACAAATAGAGCGCTGCTGGCGCTGGCCTGGACGCTGGGCGGCAGCGCCTCGGCCGCCGCGGCGACGCCGTCCGTGCCGTCGTCCGCCGCCAAGCCGGCGGACGACGACGTGGACGACTCGAAGCCGGAGCACACGCTGCCGCCCGTCATCGAGAAGGCGATCACCGAGAAGGAGCAGGAGGTGGTGGCGGCGCGGAAGGAGGGGATCCGCCTGCTGGAGGACTTCCTGCGCTCGAGCCCGAAGTCGCGCGAGACGGCCGAGGCGCTGTACAAGCTAGCGGAGCTGTACTGGGAGGAGTCGAAGGCCGGCTACCTGGCGCAGATGGGCAAGTACACCGCCGCCGTCACGGCCTGTCACAAGGACCGCGCCGCCTGCGCGCACGTGCCGCGGCGGCCGCCCCGGCTGGACCTGTCGCAGGCCCAGGGCGTCTACGACCGGCTCATCCGCGAGTACCCGCGCTTCCGCAAGATCGACACCGTCCTTTATCTGTACGCGTTCTCGCTGCGCGATCAGGGACGGCTGGGTGACTCGGTGAAGTACTTCCAGACCATCCTGGACAAGTATCCGAAGTCGCGGTTCACGGCCGACGCCTGGATGGCGGTGGCGGAGTATCGCTTCTACGAGCAGCAGAACTACAAGACCTCGCTGGAGGCCTACGAGAAGGTGCTGGGCTACCCGAAGTCCCCGCTCTACGACCTGGCGCTGTTCAAGACCGCCTGGTGTTACTGGAAGCTGGGCGACACCAGCAAGTCGGCGCTGCGCTTCAAGGACGTCATGGACCTGGCCAAGAAGAAGGCCGGCAAGACCACCACCGAGCAGAAGCGCGCCGAGGAGCTGCAGGGCCAGGCCATGGAGTACCTGGTCGAGCTGTTCACCGAGGACGACACCAAGAGCGCGCAGGACGCGTTCGAGTTCCTGGCCCAGATCGGCGGCAAGGAGTACTCGCAGAAGATCCTGGGCCGCCTGGCCGAGACGGTGTTCGATCAGACGCGTTACGAGCGCGCGGCCGAGGCCTATCGCCTGCTGATCACGCTGGACCCGAACGGCGTGGACGCGCCCGACTACCAGAAGCGGGTGGTCGAGTGCCAGCAACTGCTGGGCGATCCGGCCGGCGCCGTCGCCGAGATGCGCAAGCTGGCCAGCACCTACGGGCCGCACAGCCCCTGGGCCGCCGCCAACAAGGACCGCCCCAACGCCATCGCGCACGCGCGCCAGCTGGCCGAGGAGCAGATCCGGACCCTGGCGAAGACCCTCCACGCCGAGGCGCAGGCGAACGAGAAGCAGAACAAGGTCGTGGACAAGGAGCGCTACGCGCGGGCCGCCGAGGCCTACGGCTTCTACCTGGCGAACTTCGGCGACGCGGCCGACGCCACCGAGCTGCGCTACCTGCGGGCCGACATCCTTTACTTCAAGCTGGGCCGCCTGTCCGAGGCGGGCGACGAGTACCTGGCCGTGGGCCGCACCAAGCCGCCCGGCCAGTATCACAAGGACGCCCTGCTGCAGGCGATGACCGCCTTCGAGAAGCTGCGCAAACCGGCGGGGCCGGCGGCGGGCAAGCGCGAGATCACCGAGTCGGATCGCAAGTTCGCCGAGGCGGCCGATCTGTACGCGACGCTGTTCCCCAAGGACAAGGAGATCGTCACCGTCATCTTCAAGAACGGTCAGTTCTTCTTCGACTACGGCGACTACGACGAGGCGGTGAAGCGGTTCGGCCTGATCGTCGAGGGCCACCCGGACGATCCCAACGCCGGTCCGGCCGGCGACCGCATCCTGGAGTCGCTGTCGAAGGCGAAGGACTACGAGAACATCGAGAACTGGGCCCGCCGTTTGAAGAAGACGAAGGCCTTCGCCGCCCCCGGCGAACAGCAGCGCCTGGACCGCATGATCGTGGTGGCGGTGATGAAGTCGGGTGAGAAGTACGCCGCCGAGGGGAAGAACGAGAAGGCCGCCGAGTTCTTCCTGCGCGTCCCCCACGAGTACCCGAAGGATCCCAAGGCGCCGCTGGCGTTGCACAACGCCGCCACCATCTTCGAGCGGGCGAAGCGCCAGGAGCAGGCGGTGGCGGCCTACAAGGAGCTGGCCGACAAGTACCCGCAGGCGCCCGAGGCGCCCGACTCGCTGTTCACGGCGGGGCACATCGAGGAGAGCATCGCCTCGTACGATCGCGCCGTGGTGCTGTACGAGCAGGTGTACAGCCGCTACCCGCAGTCGAAGCACGCCGCCGAGGCGCTGCGCAACGCGGGCATCCTGCGCGAGACGCTGGGCGACAACGACAAGGCGGTCCAGCACTACGCGGAGTACGCCCGCCGCCACAAGGACCGGCCCGAGGCGAAGGAGCTGGCTTTTCAGGCCGCGGTGGTGCGCGAGAAGCAGCAGGACTGGCGCGCCGCTGGACAGGCGTTCGAGGACTATGTCCGCGCGCACCCCGGCGATCCGCGCACCGTCGAGGCGCTGACCCGCGCCGGCGCCGCCTTCGTGAAGGCGGGCAACGACGGCAAGGCCAAGGACGCGCTGGCCCGCGCGCTGGCCCTGGCGAACGGGCGCGGCAAGAAGCCGGCCTCCACGCTGGACGCCGAGGCGCGCTCCTGGGCGGCTCAGGCGCGCTACCTGCAAGGCGACCTGGTCTTCAAGGAATACGAGCACATCAAGATCGCCGGCAAGCCGAAGGTGCTGGCCAAGGTGCTGGACGAGAAGGCCAAGCTGCTGGAGCAGTCGAAGCAGATCTACCTGGACGTGGTCACGTACCAGTCTCCCGAGTGGGCGACGGCCGGTCTGCTGCGCATCGGCCAGGGCTACGAGGCGTTCGCGAAGTCGATGCGGCAGGCGCCCGTGCCGAGGGATCTGAACGCGGAAGAGCAGCAGGTCTATCGCGACGAGCTGGAGAAGCTGACGGTGGTCGTCGAGGACAAGGCCATCGACGCCTACAAGTCGGGCTACAACAAGTCGCTGGAGATCGGCGTCTACAACAAGCACACGCAAGAGATCCGGGCGGCGCTGACCCGCCTGGACGAGTCCAACTATCCCAAGGAGCTGGAGAGCCGCGCCGGGTTGCGCGCCGGTGAGCCGCCGCTGCACATCGGAAAGATCGAGGAGGTGCGCCGTGACAAGTGAGCGCGCGCTGCTGGCGGCGCTGCTGGCGGGCCTGCTGGCCGGCGGGGCCTGCGGGCACCGGCCGCCGCCCCCCACCGCGGCGCCGAAGCCCATCGCCGCGGCGGTGCTGCCGCCCGTCGTGCTGGAGGCGAAGACCGAGTTCCAGACGGCGATGCGCCTGCTGAAGCAGGGCCGCCGTTCCCAGCCCGAGGCGCGCGCGCACCTGCGCCGCGCCACCGAGCTGGATCCGAAGTTCTTCGAGGCCTGGCACGATCTGGGCTGGCTGGACGCCACCCGGGGCAACTTCGCGAAGGCGGCGGCGTCGTTTCAACGCGCGCTGGAGATCCAGCCCGGCTCGCGCGAGACGGCGCTGGCGCTGGGGGAGACCTGGCGGCGCGCCGGCTTCTACAAGAAGGCGGCCGCTCTTTACGGCGAGCGCCTGGCGGCGCAACCAGCCGACACCGAGTTGCGCAACCGCTACATTCAGGTGTTGCGCGACGGCGGCCAGCTGCCCGAAGCGCTCGCGCAAACGAAGATTGCGCTGGGACAAGCAGGCGAAAACGTCGCGCAGAGCGTATTTGCCTATAACTCGCTGGGCCTCATTTACTATAAAATGAACAAGCTGGACCTGGCCGAGACCGCCTTGCGCAAGGCGGTCGAGCTCGACGGGCAAAGCGCGTTCGTCTGGAACAACATGGGTCTCGTCGCCTTTGCGCGGGGGCGTGATCAGGAGGCCTTCTTGAACTTCCAAAAGGCGTCTGAGCTCGACCCGAAGTACGTCGAGGCGCGCCTGAACAAGGCTGTCATCTTCATGGACTGCGGCGACTACAAGCACGCGCGCGGTGAGCTTCAACGCGCCGTCGAGGCCAGCCCTGGCGACGCCGACGCCTACGTCGCGCTGGGCGTCGCCGCGCGCGGCGACAACAAGCTGGACGACGCCCGTCGCGCCTACGAGGCGGCGCTGGAGATCGAGCCCGAGCACCCGGCCGCGCTGTACGACCTGGGGATCTTCTACATGGAGTTCGACAAGGATCCCGCCAAGGCCAGCGAGTACTTCACCCAGTTTCTCGACGGGGCCGATCCCGACGATCCCCGCCAGAAGGACGCCACCGAGCGGCTGAAGGATCTCGCGTCGCAAGCGAAGAACGAGCGCGCCAAGGCAGAGAAGGCCAAGCCGGCCGCGAAGCTGCCGGCGAAGGACACGGCCTCCGCGAAGCCGGCGGCGGGGGCGAAGTCGAAATGATGTTGTCGGGCGCGCTGCTGACGGCGGCGCTGGCGCTGGTCGCGGCGCAGGGGCCGCACGCGTCTGCCAAGCGCAAGGCCCACAAGGCCAGCCCGGCCGTCCACGCGCCCGCCGAACGACGGGTGCAGGCGGCGCCCCTTCGCGCAGCTCCACCCACACCACCGCCCCCCGCGAAGCGGGCCGAAGGCGGCGCCGGCGCGGCCCCGGAAGACGACGGAGCCGCCGCCGAGCCAGGCGCCGGCGCGGCCAGCCCCACGAAAACGGCGAAGACGAAGGTCTACACGTTCGGCGCCATGGACGTGGAGGGCAAGCTGAAGACCCCGCAACTGCTCTATTTTCTGAATCGCATCAAGCTGGAGCTGGAGATGTCGGCCCCCGATCACCGCTCTTTCATGAAGGAGTTGGAGCGGACCGCCGATGATCCCAGTCTCTGATCCGCCATGAAGTCCACCACTGTGTTGCAGATCGCGATGGTTTGGCAGGGGCGAATCCTTGCCTATCGCTTGATCGCCCCCGGCCAGAAGGTCACCGTCGGCCCCTCGCCGGACGCCACGTTCGCCACGCCGCCGGCGCGCGGACAGGACCCGCGCTTCGTGCTGCTGGCGCCGCAGCGCCGCCCGCGCGGCCGCTTCCGCCTGCGCCTGACCCCCAGCCTGGGCGGTGAGCTGTTCCTCCGCGGCGAGACGAAGCGGGTCGAGGAGGTGCTGCTGACCGGGACGCCCTCGAAGAGGGACGCCGCCATCCGCGAGATCGAGCTCGATCCCGGCGATCGCGCGCGCCTCTCCTTCACCGAGGCGGGAGGGGCCGGCGGCCCGCGCCTGGAGATTCGCTTCGTCGATGCGCCGGCGCTGTTGCCGCGCGACGGGCTGACGAACCGCGAGCCGTTCCTGGTCCGCGTCGCGGCCGTCACGTCGCTGCTGCTGGCGATGCTGGTGGGCGGCGCGCTGATCTTCGCGCCCGACGAGCCGCCGAAGAGCCTGGCCCTGACCGTCGACCGCGTCGCCAAGCTGCTGCCCCCCGCTCCGCCCCCGCCCGTCGACAAGGGCGCCAAGAAGAAGGCCGAGGAGAAGACGAAGGAAGAGTCCGGCCAGATGAAGAAGGCCAAGGACGAGCGCGGCAAGCTGGGCCGCCACGACGCCCCCGCCAAGGACACCACCATCCCCAAGGGTGAGAAGGACGTCCTGCGCGACAAGGTCTCGAAGGTCGGCCTGCTGGGCATCATCGGCAAGGAGCGGCCCTCCGGCTCGGGGCTGGCGAAGCTGTTCGCCGACAACACGATGGACGTGGAGCAGGCGGTGGCCGGCATGGCGGGCGCGCGGGTGGTCGCCGGCCGCGGCTCGGGCGGACTGTCGACGACGGGCAGCGGCCTGGGCGGCGGCGGCACCGGCCAGGGCCACCTTTACGGCGCGGGCGAGATGGACACGGGCGGGCGCGCCAGCCGGGGACGCGGGCGCGGCCCCACGCTGGCCAGCCGCAAGGAGCACGAGGTGAAGCTGGACATCGCGACCGGCAACGTCGACGACGGCGGCGGCCTGACCAAGGAGCAGGTGGCCCGCGTCGTGCGCGCCCACTCGAACGCGGTGAAGTTCTGCTACGAGAAGGAGCTGCAGCGGAAGCCCACGCTGGCCGGCAAGATCGAGGTGTACTGGGTGATCGTGCCCGACGGCTCGGTCGAGAAGTCCAAGATCGCGTCCACCACGATGGAGGACAACGCCGTCGAGGGCTGCGTGGCGCGGCAGGTGAAGCAGTGGGTCTTCCCCAAGTCCGACGGGCGCACCGTCGTGCAGAGCTATCCCTTCCTGTTCAAGGGCGGGGTGTGAGGCCGTGAGGGCGGCGGCGGGCGTTGCCTTCGCGTCCGCGCTCCTGGCCGGCTGCCTGGCGGCCGGATGTGCGAACGACCCCTCGTACTTTCCGGGCCCGGCGTCACTGGAGGTCGATGGGCAGGGCACGGAGGCGAAGCAGACGTTGCAGCTGTTCTTCCGGACGCCCAGCGCCAGCGAGGAGACGGCGCGCCAGAACCTGTCGTCCCAGCTGGGTTACGAGGTCCCCTGGCTGCGCGAGGATCGCGTGCACCTGGAGCTGCGCTACACGATCACGAACCTGGGCGACACCGAGGCGTCGTTCCTGCTGAACGTCGACGGCGCGTCCGAGTTTGCGCGCTTCGACGAGGACGCGGTCGCCGCTGCCTTCGTGGCCGCCGACATGGACGCCCCTTCCCCACGCGGCCTGTTTCAGGTTCGGCCGCCTGCCCAGGCCCTGGCCCCCGGACAGATCCTGCAAGGCACCATCCTCGAGGACGACTTCCGCGAGATGGAGCTGGATCTGGACGCCATGGGGCGCTGGATGGCGCCCAATTTCCCGGCCGTGCTGCTCTATCGCTCGGACGCGGCGGGCGCGCAGACTGCCGCCACGAACGCCGTCGAGTACGCGATGACGCCCCCTAACCTGATCCGCCCCGCCCTGTGGGAGATCACGCCGCGGTTCAACTCCACCCAGCACATGCGCTGCGATTTCTTGGTGCGCGTCCGCGACGACGAAGGCCGATTGTGGGAAAATGGCGACGCCCAGTTCATGCCCAACCCGACGACGTATGCGCCCACCATCGTGAAGATGTAGTCCCTCCCCGAAGTTGCCCCCGCTGGCGCCAACCAAACGAGGGTCCATCCTGAATCTCCGCCCGCGCTACCTCTTGATCACCGGCCTGCTCGTCGCCATGGGCGCGGCGCGGCCGGCGCACGCGCAGGTGACGGCGCCCCCCAAGGCCGAGCTGTTCCCCGATCCCAGCAAGTTCGCGTATGGCCTGTACACCGAGGGGGCGCTGGGCGCGGTGACCGTGCTGGGCACGGCGGGCAGCCACCTGACGCCGGGGTGGGCGCTGGGGCTGACCGCCGGCTACGACCTGACGCGCTGGCTGGCCATCGAGGGCCGGGGCGTCGGCTCGACCCACACCACCGCGTTCGCGGACGCGCCCCAGGACGGCGAGCTGTTGCAGCTGTACCACCTGATGGGCGCGCTGCGGTTCAACGTCCGCTACCGCTACCTGATCGTGTCGGGCGACGGGACCGTGGGCGTCGTGCACACCTCCACGAACGTGCTGGCGTCGGTGGGCCTCAACACACGGCGCACCTCGCTGGCCTACGGCGGCGGGCTGGGCGTCGACTACCACACGCTGTCGCGTCACTTCGCGTTCGGCGTGCACGCGGGGTTGCAGCACATCGTGGGGCTGGCGCAAAGCAACGCCCTGACCACCACCGCCGGCGTGAGGTACACGTTTTGAGGCGGCGCTGGCCGCTGGCGCTGGGCGCCGCCTGGCTGGCTCTCGCCGGTTGCGGCGTCGTCGACGTGGGCGCGCCGCCCGCCGACATCAACGCCTGCCGGCCCAGCCAGCGCTACTTCGTCGAGACGGTGTGGCCGGGCTACCTGACCGCCAGCTACGGCGGCAAGACGTGCGCCGACGCCACCTGCCACGGGGCGATGTCGGGGAACGGGCTGCACCTGGTGACGCCCACCTCGACGCCCAGCTATCCGCTGCTGGCGGGCACCGACTGGTACGCCGCTTACCTGTCGGCCTCGCAGGAGATGACCTGCACCGACGTGAATGGCTCGAAGCTGTACGAGTACCCGTCCGGCCTGATCTCGAGCCACGGCGGCGGCATGCTGTTCGCGCCCGGCGGGCCCGAGTTCACGCTGTTGATGCAGTGGGTGATGCCGGGGCCATGACCAGGACGGGGGCGGCGTGGCGCAGGATCCGGTGTGCGGTGGTGACGGCCGCGCTGCTGGCGTCGATCGGGGCGGCCCCCGCCGCGCGCGCCGACGACGACGCGCTGGTGCGGGTCCTGGCCGAGCAGGCCCAGGTCCACACCGGCCCCGGCTTCGCGTTCCGGGTCGTCTACCTGGCCGCCCGCGGCGAGGTGTTCCCCGTGGTCGAGCGGGCCACCCGCGCGCACTGGTTCCGGGTCCGGCTGCCCGACGGCACGAACGGCTGGATCCTGGGCGACGAAGTGTTTCCTCTGGATCTCGAGGAGTCGGACGTGCACCGCGGACCGTCGTTCTGGCACCGCCTCAGCGAGGCCGTCTTCTCCCCGTCGCCCCTGCTCGAGGGCCGCATCGGGCTGTCGTTCTCGGCGGGCGTGCTCGGCGGGGACTCCGCCTTTCTTTTCAGGCCCGCCTTCATCCTCGAGCCGCACTTCACGCTGGAGGGGTTCTTCGGCGAGACGGTGGGCAACCAGGTCGACGTCATCTATTACGGCGCGGGACCGAACGTGTTCCTGTTTCCCACGTCGCCGGTCACGCCGTTCCTGGGGGCCGGCATGGGCGGCGCCACCAGCCGCACCAAGGCCGACCAGTTCACCGTGCCCACGGGGACGTACAAGGTCCTGAACGTGGGAGGCGGCCTGCTGGTCGCGCTGAAGCAGCGGATCACCCTGCGGGGCGACGCGCGCCATTACGTGCTGTTCGACCCCAACCACACCCAACGAATCCAGGAGTACAGCGGTGCGCTCACCATCGTTTTCTAGAGTGTGCGTCCTGGTGTCGCTGGCGGCCCTTTCCACCGTCGCCGGCGGGTGCCGGCACATCGGCGTGAAGGCGCACCAGCGCGAGCTGCTGGCCGACCGGATCATGTCGCTGGAAGGCAACGCGCAGGAGCGCGCCGCCGACGAGCACGTGCTGGCCAACCGTGAGGGCGCGGTGGGCGCGACGGGAACCTCCGGAGGAGGCTGCGGCTGCAACTGATGTCCACGCGCGCGGCACATTCCACGTCGTCACGGTCACGGGGACCCTCGCCTCCCCGGCGCGCGCTGGCGGCAGGCGCGCCGCGGGCGCGTCTCCCGTCGTGCGGACGGACGCGCGTCGTCCGCTGCGGCGCTCCGGCGACGGCCACGCTCGTTGCGCTCGCGGTGGCGCTGCTCTTCGCCAGGCACGCGCCGGCCGCCGAGGTCGAGGCGGCCCAGCGGGGAACCCTGTTCCTCGAGCCTTCGAACATCAAAGGCAACGCTGGCATCACCGTGGTCCATCCGCAGACGGACGTCAGCGCCACCTTCGCCTCGGGGTTCGGCATCGCGGCGGGCTACGCCGTGGACGTGGTCAGCGGCGCCACGCCCCGCGTGTTCGGCGTGCGGAACGACGCCACCGGGCGGCCGGTGGACGCCATCTCGGGCGCCACGCAGTTCTCGGACGTGCGGCAGCAGGCGCACGGTGGGCTCAGCTACTCGCGGCCCGTGGGCGACGTCGCCGCCTCCTACAGCTACGGCTGGGAGCACGACTACCGCTCGCACGCGGTGACCGTGGACACCCGCACCGACGTGCTCGACCACGCGCTGACCATCAACCTGTCGTACACGCACAACTTCGACAGCGTGTGCGACGCCGCGAACACGGACACGGCCGGCATCCCGCTGGCCCGCCAGGCGCTCGTCAACTCGAACAACTGCTTCAAGGGCACGCCCGACGTGGCCACGCGCGCGCTGAACATCGACGCCGTCGAGCCGTCGGTCACCTGGGCGGTCACGCCCCGCCTGGCGCTGCAAGGGGGTGGCACGGCCCAGGTGCTGGATGGTTTCCAGTCGAACCCGTACCGCCAGGTGGATCTGGGCCGCGCCGGCGCCCGGCCCCAGGAGACGCTGCCCCAGTTCCGCCAGCGCTACGCGCTGTTCGTGCGCGGCGCCTACGCGGTGCCGGCCGCCCGCGCGTCGATCCAGGCCATGGGGCGCGTCTACCGCGACTCGTGGGGCGTTCGCGCCGCCACCGCCGAGCTGCTGCTGCAACGCTACATGACCCGCTTCCTGCTGTGGTCGCTGCGCGGGCGCGCCACCACCCAGGGCGGCGCCGTCTTCTACGAGGACGCGCAGACCTACTTCCTGCACGGTCCCAACGGGAAGTACTGGACCGGCGACCGCGAGCTGTCACCGATGCAGAACCTGCTGACCGGCACCAAGCTGACCTACCTGCACATCCCCGAGGCCGGCGAGCACCACTTCATCAGCGAGCTGGACGCCTCGGTGAAGTTCGAGATGCTCTTCTACCGGCTCGACTCCGTCTTCGCCCCCAACGCCGACCGCAAGTTCGCCGGCATCCTGCAGCTGGCCGTCTCCGCCCGGTTCTAGACGCTGGAGGAGCCGCTTAAGTGAATGGCATTGGTTCTAGGGGCGCGCGTTACCGGTACGCCCGAAGCCAGAAGCGCGCGCTCGGGGTGACGTTCACGGGAGGCAGCGACATGAATGCCGCGATACGGTGGCGCGCCTCGCGTCAGTCGCAGGAGGACGGGCCGAACGTGACGCCCGGAAAGGGCCGCTCGGGCCTCGCGAAGAAGTAGCCCTGGCACAGATCCCCGCCCAGGCGAATCAGCGCGTTGCGCTCCTCGACCGTCTCGATGCCCTCCGCGACGATCTGGATCTTCAGGTCCCGGCACAGCTCGACGATCGACCGGATCAGCTTCTGCTTGGTCTGCGACAGGTGAATGCCCCGCACCAGCGACATGTCCACCTTGACGATCTCCGGCTCCAGCTGCGCGAAGCTGGTCAGGCCCGCGTAGCCGGCGCCCAGGTCGTCCACGGCGATCCGGTAGCCCATGGCCCGCAAGCGCTTCATGCGCCCCATCGGCTCGTCGATGCGGTCCAGCGCGGCCCGCTCGGTGATCTCCAGGACCACGCGCGAGGCGAACTCCGACAGGGGGGCCGAGGGCGAGAACAGATCCTCGTCCGCTAAGTCCTCCGTGTGCAAATTGACGAAAATCAAACCCTGGAGCGTAGGGTGCTCCCGCATCGTCTGGGCCGCCCGGGACCGGATGGTGCGACCCAGCTCGCGCAGTCGCCCCAGCCGCTCGGCGGCATCCAGCAGGTCGTCCGGACGGCGCAACGTCGCCTCGTCGGTGCGGACCAGCGCCTCGTGCGCGTACACGCAGCGCGCCGACCACGACACGATGGGCTGGTAGGCCATCCACAACGTCTCCAGCGCGTTCGAGAACCGGCTCTCCAGGCCGGCCCGATCGCTGATCGCGTGACCGCCCCGGGACAGCTCCTGCAGCGCCTCGCGGCGGACGCGCGCCATCCGGTGCAGCCGGGCCGCGCGGGTCACCACGTCCGTCAACTCGGCCAGCGGCACCGGCTTCGCCAGGTAGCGAAACGCGCCGTATTCCATGGCCTTGATGGCGTCCTTCACGTCCGGACCGCCCGTCATCAGCACCACGGGCAGATCCAGATCGTGCTCGCGCACGATCCGCAGCAGCTCGAGCCCGCTCATCCCCGGCATGGTCACATCGCTGACCACGACATCGAAGGCACGCGTCCGCACCAGCTCGGCGGCGGCGGCCGCGTCGGTGGCCACCTCGACCGTCATGCCGTGCTTCCGCAGCTGGCGGGCATAGACCGCCGTGATGGTCGCCTCGTCGTCGACCATCAGCACGTTGCCCTTCTCGGCCGCCTTGGGGCGGTTGTCCTCGCCCTCGGCCCCCACCTCATCGCGCCGCTGCAGAGTCACGTGCATGCCCTCTGCGCATCGGCAGTTCTACGGACAAATTGAGCACCTTCGTCCACTGGGCCTAAACCGCGGTGGCAAAGGTGTCGAGACGGCATGGCGAAGGGACATGGTGTGCACGATCTACTCGTGAGTGAAGGGGTTCCCCCTCGGCTGTACACGGATGTTTGGGCGTCGGACCCGAAAGAGGCCGGCCGCGCCCGCCACGCCTCGGACCTGATGTTCGCGGCCATCGCCATCTTATATCCTGCCTGGCACTGGATTTTTCGGGCGTTGATGAGCACGCCGCGAGATTCGCTGGGCGAACGCCTGCTGGTCGCCGCGGCTTCCTTGCTGGCCATGCTGCTCTCGCGGCTGCGGGCGTTCACCCGGGCCATGCCGGCCGTCGAGCATGTGGTGCTGGCGCTGCTGACCGGACATTACCTGTCGCTGGTCTGGCGCAATGACTTCGCGTTTCCCTACATGGCGGGCATGTACGTCCTGTTCGCCTCGGTGGGGACCGTCATCTCCCGCCTGCGCGTGGCCATCACATATTCGGTGGTCGCGATGGCCTCGCTGACCGCCATGAGCCTGCTGCGCCAGCGGATACGCCTCGACCTCGAGTCGCTGCTGGGCCTGGCCACCCTGCTGCTGGCGATGTGTGTGGGCGTCTACCGCACCACGGTGACGCGCCGGCTGGCGATGCAGCGGCTGCTGCGCGAGCGCCAGCTGATGAAGCAGATCATCGAGACGATCCCGGATCCCGTGTTCGTGCGCAACGCCGAGCGGGACCTGGTGTTGACGAACGAAGCGGGACGGCAGTTCGAAAGCGCCACCGGTTACGACACGGAGCCGATCGTCCAGCAAGAGCTGGCCACGCTGGCGGAGGGGCAGGCGCTGACGCAGGACTCGGCCGTGGCGACCCGCTTCGGCCAGATCTCCATGTCCGTGAAGACGGCCCGCGCCGAGTCCGTGAACAGCCAGGTCATGGTCGTGACGGTGATGCGCGACGTCACCGAGCGGCGCAGTCTGGAGGATTCACTGCGGTCCAAGATCCGCGAGCTGGAGCAGGCCAAGGAGCGCGTACGACAGTTGCAGGGGATGTTGCCGATCTGCATGCATTGCAGCCGCATCCGCACGGGCGCGGACGAGTGGCAGGCGCTGGAGAAGTACGTCGCCCTCCATTCGGAGGCGAGCTTCACCCACACGCTTTGCGCGACCTGTCTGGAGCGACATTATCCGGAGGAGGGGGCTTCATGAGTCAAGGGACGGTGCCGGTCAAGGCAACACAGGGACGCGTGCTGGTGGTGGACGATGAGGAGCCGGTGCGGGTGGCGCTGGGGAGAACGCTGCGCCGCCTGGGCTACGAGATGCTGGAGGCGGCGCATGGCGAGCTGGGTCTGCAGATGGTGACGACGCGCCAACCTGACGTCATCATCCTGGATCTGCGCATGCCTGGCATGGACGGGCACACGTTCATGCAGCGCCTGCAGGCGTATCCGTCGCCCCCGCGGGTCATCGTGATGAGCGGTCAGGGCAACATCGACGACGTCATCAAGATCCTGAGATGGGGCGCGGTCGACTACCTGCGAAAGCCCTGGAACCTGACGGAGTTGATGTCGGCGGTGACGCGCGCGCTGGAGATGAAGCGGCAGAGCGAGCACGACCGGACCGGGGGGGCGCCTGCCCCATCGCTGGCCGAGCCCGAGACCCCCGACTCGAAGCGCCACGCCCGCTTCGCGGCGCTGCAGAGCAAGCTGCGCCAGGGCGAGATCGTGCTGCCGTCGATACCGGCCATCCTGGAACAGCTGCGCACGCTGGTGGAAGATCCCAAGTCGTCGCTCGATCAGATCGCGGACGTGGTCGAGCGCGACTCGCGCATGGCGGCCGACCTGCTGCGCATGGCCAACTCGGCCCAGTTCTCGCACATGCCGCGCGCCACGAACACGAAGACGGCGGTCACACGCCTGGGCCTGAAGCACGTGAGCAACCTGGCGCGCACCATCTTCCTGCAGGGGCTGTGCAACGTGCGCAGCGGTCCCTACCGCGACCTTCTGGCATCCGTGTGGCGCCGCTCGGTCGCGCGAGGCGTGTCGATGCGGGCGCTCTGCGATCTCATCGATCCCTCGGCCGGCGTGGACGGCGACACCGCGTATCTGATCGGCCTGATGGCCGATGTAGGGGCGTCGCTGCTGTTGTGGGTGACGTGCGAGCGTGCCGGCGAGAACCTGACCAGCGAGGACGTGAGCGACACCAAGACCGCGCTGGAGATGGTGCGACGTTCACATGAGGACGTCGGCAAGGCGCTGGTGGAGCGCTGGAACTTCGGGAAAGCGATCCCCAGCACAGTGGCCCAGCACCACCGCGAGGCCCCCCCCATCACGGACGCCGTGTGGTGGAACCTGTTCGTGCTGGGCGACCACCTGGCTTCGAAGATCGTCGAGCAGCGGGACATCACGACCGACCGGACCATCAGCGAGATCACGATCGATCGCTGCGCGGCCGAGTTCGGCATCCCCCGGGTGGTCTTGAGCCAGCTCGCGGGGGACCTGCGCGCCGAATACGAATCGATCGAGTTCGGCCTGGACTAGCGATGTTTCTCTCCTGAAACATCTGACCATTACAAAATTTCGTACGCCGCCTTTCGTCGTATGAAATCGATCTTATTTTGGAGGGAGGAGCCCGTAAAATGTCAGGGCGGGCCCCGCCACGGCGTACTGACAGGGGAACGAAAATTCTCTGTCCGCGGTTCGGGATCCCAGGGAGAGCGGGTAAATGCAAGAAGCTTTGCGTTTGTTGCACATAGAAGACGACGAGGACGACGCCGAGCTGGTTCGTCGGGTCCTCGAGAAGGACGGGTTCAACCTGTCCTGGGAGCGGGTCGACTCCGAGCACCAGCTGCGCCAAGCGCTGAAACAGCCGTGGGACATCGCCATCTCGGACTTCGCCATGCCAGGGTTCAGCGGGTTGCGGGCCTTCGAGATCCTGTCGCAGGAGCGGGCCGATCTGCCGTTCATCTTCGTTTCGGGGGCGCTGGGCGAGGAACGAGCCGTCGAGGCGATGCGGGCCGGCGCCCGGGACTACTTCCTGAAGGGCAACCTGGCCCGCCTGAACGCGGCCGTGCGGCGCGAGCTGCGCGAGGCGGCGAATCGGAAGCAGCGCAAGATCGCGGAGGAGACCGCCGCGCGCGAGCAGCAGCGGCTGGCCCTGGCCATCGAGGCGAGCAACGCCGGCGTCTTCGAGATGAAGCTGGACGACGGCGGTGGGACGGTCGATTACAGCGGGCCCTGGGCCGAGATTCTCGGCTACCGGATCGACGAGCTGCCCGACAAGGGGGATGCGCTGGTGGCCTGGGTGGCCGACCGCATCGACCCCGAGGCCCCCAAGGCGGCGCTGATCGAGATGCGGCGCTTCTACGCGGGCCGCAGCGAGCGCTACAACGCCGAGATCCGGCTGCAGCGAAAGAACAACAGCTGGGTCGACGTGGCGGTCTTCGCCCGCGCCGTGGAGCGCGATCCGGCGGGCGCGGCGAAGCGCATCGCGGGCGTGGTGCTGGATCTCTCCGCGCGCAAGCACCTGGAGGAGCAGCTGCGGCAAGCGCAGAAGATGGAGGCGGTGGGACGCCTGGCGGGCGGCATCGCGCACGACTTCAACAATCTGCTGACCGCGATCCTCAGCTTCGGATCGTTCGCGCGCGAGGCGCTGCCCGCCGAGGACCCCATCGGCCTGGACATCGACGAGATCCTGAAGGCCGGCCAGCGGGCGCAGGCCCTGACCAGCCAGCTGCTGGCCTTCTCGCGCCGCAAGCCGGTCGCTCCGCGTGTGCTGAACGTGAACGAGGTGGTCGAGGGCACCCAGCGCATCCTGCGCCGCCTGCTGGGCGAGGACATCCAGATCATCGTCCAGCCGGCGAACGACCTGGGCAACGTGCGCATCGACCCCGACGCGCTGGAGCAGGTGCTGCTGAACCTGGCCGTCAACGCGCGCGACGCGATGCCGGGCGGCGGAACGCTGACCATCAAGACCACGAACGCCAGCGTGGATCCGATGAACAGCGTGGCCCCGGGCGAGTACGTCGAGATCGCGGTGATCGACACGGGCACCGGGATGGACGCCGCGACCCAGGCGCAGATCTTCGAGCCGTTCTTCACCACCAAGGAGCAGGGGCGCGGCACCGGGCTGGGCCTGGCGACCTGCTACGGCATCGTGCACCAGGCGGGCGGCCTCATCCAGGTCGACAGCGCCCTGGGCGAGGGGACGACGTTCCACGTGCTGCTGCCGCGCATCGAGGAGCAGGCGGAGCGGCGCAACCAGGTGCGAGACCCCGAGAACATTTTGGGCAGCGAGGTCATCCTGATCGCCGAGGATGACGAGCAGGTGCGCAAGATCGCCGCCCGCTCGCTGTCGCTGCTGGGCTACACGGTCATCGAGGCGGCGGACGGCGAGGAGGCGCTGGAGCAGTACCAGCGCCACGACGTGGGCATCGATCTGCTGCTGACGGACATCGTGATGCCGCGCCTGGGCGGCAAGGCGCTGGCCGAGCGCCTGCGCGACGTCCGGCCCACGCTGCCCATCCTGTTCATGACCGGCCACACCACGCTGGGCACCGTCTTCGACGATCCCGAGTCCGAGGTTTTGGAGAAGCCGTTCACGCCGCGCGCCCTGGCGCAGAAGGTCCGCCGCCTGCTGGACGCCCGCGCCCCGCAAGCAGTGGCGCGCGCCTGAGGCCGGCGGCTACTGGAGCGACTTCGGGTCCTGGTCCCGTGACAGGCTGACGGAGGCACCGGTCAGCGCGTCTGGCGTGACCGAGACGTCCAGCTCCTCGCCGCTGACGCTGCCGTGGCAGCCGCCGCAGATGCCGTTGAACAGCGCGCGGGGCACACCGGGCGTCACGTACTCGCCGGCGGCCAGCTGATGCTCCTCGGTCATGGTCATCACCGGATTACCGGAGGCGTCGACCAGCTCGAGGATCAACGGCGTCTGCGTGGGGACGTACACCTTCAACGAATGGTCGGCCTCGAACGCGGCGGTGCCCACCACCTGCCGGTTCAGGTACACGCTCTGCGAGCCCACCAGGCCGCCGGGGTTCGGTCCGGGCGGTGGCAGCTCCTGATAGACCTTCAAGGCGACGGCGGCGTCCATCGCCTGCACGTCCCGGCCCCGGCGCAGGTTCGCGCCCAGCAACGTCGCCACCATGGGCACGTCCGGGAAGTGCATGATGCCAGCCGGCGCGCCCGAATGGCCGCCGAACACCAGCTGGGGCAGGTTCTTGAACAGCTCGGTCTCGCCGCGGCGGTAGCCCAGCGTCGCCTCGACGATGGAGCGCGTGGGATCCGACACCAGCGTCGCGCGCAGGGCGGCGCCGGTCACCGGCGCCCTGGGATCGAGCGCCACCAGATCGTACTTGGGCGTGTCGGTCATCGGGTTGGTGACGTTCGCGGCGTACGAGACCAGCACGCGCCCGTCAGGCAGCGAGAACGGCGAGCGATAGGCGCCGGCGGTCCCGGCCCGACCGGTCGCCGCGGGATCCAGGATGACCAGCGACCTCAGGAAAGAAGGCTCGGTGCGGTCGGCCTCGAAGGGCCCCACCGAGCGGTTGAAGGTCGCCAGCGCTCCGGCCGCCCCCAGCGCGCCCACGTCCGACAGGATGACCAGGAAGTTCCGGTCCAGCCCCTCGCGGATCTCGGTCGCCTGTGAGTAGCCCACCGAAGGGTGCTCCACGGTGCTGAACGTGTCCGTCGACTGCGCGCGCTGCGCGAGCAGCGGATGGTAGTCCGTGAGGTCCCAGTTCATGCGGCGGCCCGACAGTTGATAGAAGTCCGGCGACGCCTTCTCGGCGGTGAACGACACGCGCCCGTCCTGCATCATCGCGGGGCCGAGCTCGGAGTTCAGCAGGAACGTCATCTGCTCGAGCGCGCCGAAGTTGCCGTTCGGTCCGGTGCGGAAGAGATCGGCGTTCGGCAGGAATGTCTTCTGCGTCAGCGTGCCGGTCCTGGTCGACGCGAACACGATGGCGCCATTGGGCGCGAACATGGGGTCGAAGTTGTGCACCCGCACGTTCCCCTGGATGCGGCCCGCGTCCGTGGTCAGCTGGGTACAGGCGCCGCCCGCCGCCAGATCGATCATGAACAGGTCCAGGCCCACCGCCTGGGAGGCGCGCCCGGCGAAGATCAGCTTCGTGCCGTCGTAGCTGAAGTCGGGACCGCGCACGTCCGACGTGCCGGCCTGCAGGCCGGCGCAGGCCCCCAGCACGCTGCGCGCGTTGCCGACCGACGTGACGTCGCCGTGGGCCCCCAGCGTGGCGTCGGCCACCATCAGGTCGGCGCCCCCGCGGAACGTATCGAACTGCAGCAACGAGTCCGGATCGGGCGGACGGACGACGTAGGCCAGCGGCAGCTTGTCGCCGCTGGCCATCGCCGAGACGCCGGCGGCCCGATCGTCGCGCTCCAGCCGGTGCCATTCGTTGAACGTGCAGAACGCGGTCGCGGCGGCGGGGTTGGTGGCGTCGAAGGCCGGGCAGTCCCGGGCCGAGTCGGGCGTCTGATCGGCGCTGGCCGACCCCAGGTCCAGCAGTGTCCCGGCGCGGTGGGTGATGCCGCCCGAGACCGGGAAGATGTTCTTCTTCACGGCGCGCGACTGGCGGACGTCGACGCTGTCGAAGGCCATGAACTCGTTGATCAGCGTGTCGTAGTTGCGCCTCAGCGCGGACGGGGCGAAGAAGCCCTGCGCGCCCGGCCGCAGGCGGAAGTCGTTGAAGCCGTCGGGGCTGTGGCAGCCCTCCAGCGCGCAGCCACGCTTCAGCAGGATGGGCATGACGTTCGCCTCGAAGAACAGCTGGCCGGCGCTCTTCGGCGCGGCGGCGCCCGGGTTCGCCTGCACGGCCTCGGCGAACGCCTTCCACTTCAGCCAGGTGTCGTCCGAGCGCGAGGCGAAGAAGATGCCGCCCGTGTGGCTGACGCCGCCCCCCGCCGGGGCCAGCGGCCGCAGCAGGATCTCGCTCTGCTCGGCGGCCGTGCCGGCCGGCGCCACGAAGTCTGACGCCTGCAGGAAGTTGAACCGCAGCTGCGCGTCGTCGTCACCGCACGTGATGTAGAAGTCCGATTGCGGCGAGCTGTGGCAGGTGGCGAAGGCGCACGAGGTCTTCAGCTTCGGCATCACGTCGCTCTGAAAGGCGACGAACGCCGCGCTGCTCTCGTCGGCCACGGAGAGATCGCGATCGGCCGGCACCGCCGTGTTGCACGCCCCCTGTCCCTGGTTGCCCGCCTGCGGCGGCGCGATGCCGTCCCGCGTGGCGCCGTTCTCCAGCCAGTTCTCCAGCGCGAAGAAGGCGTCCGAGTCGATGGCCAGCGTCTTGCCACCCACGTGCGTGATCTCGCTCTGGATCAGGGTTCCCCGATAGGGAATCTGGACCGAGGCCTCCTTCAACGCCTTCAGCAGCAGCAGCGGATAGGGATAGCTGCCGTACTTTCGCAGCACGTCGGGGCGCTTGTGAACCGCGTCGAACGACGTGAGATCCAGGTTCCCCAGCGCCGTCCCGCTCTGCGGATCGACGCTGTGGCAGGGGGATGTGTTGCCGACGCACGACTGCGTCAGGATCGGCTGGATGTGCTCGTCGTAGAACGAGGGCGGCGTGGGCTTCTTGGGCGCGCAGGCGAAGCCGCCCAGCAGCAGCAGCGGCAGGGCCGCCGCACTCGAGCGGACGAGATTATTCCGCATGCGCATCGATGATATCAGGGGCGGTCAGGAACCGGGCGTTTTGCCCTGACAGCAGAACGGCGGATCGGGACGCCGCCTTTACTGGCCCAGCGACGCCAGCGCCGCCCGGGCCAGCGAGCGCACGAAGGGTGACGCGTCTGAGGACGACGCTTGCGTGAGCGCCGGCGCGGCCACGGCGGCCGGCGCCTTCATCTGACCCAGCGCCCAGGCGGCGCGCTTGCGCACGCTGGCGCTGGGGTCGCTTTGCAGCACCTGCACCAGGGCCGGCGCCGCCGCCTGGGTACGGAACTGTGCGACCGTGAAGATGGCCTGCACGCGAACGTTCTCGTCGCCGTCCGCCAGCATGCCCGTGGCGATGCTGCCGTCCGTGAAGCCGTCGACCTTGCGCAGGGCGGACAGCGCCGCCGCCCGCACCTGCGGGTCCGCGTCGGTCAGCACGGCAGCCAGCGGCGCGGCGGCCGTCGGGCGCCGGATCACGCCCAGCGCGTGCGCCATCGCCACGCGCGCCTCGCCGGTGAACAGCGGGTTCGACAGGGCCGCGCCCAGCGCCGGGATGGCGCTGGGGAACGAGAACGAGGCGAGGATGTCAGCGGCGTTGCGCGCCTTCACCGAATCGGGCTGCCCCAGGCGCGCCAGCATGTCGGCGTAGATCTGGCGGCTGACCCCGCGCCGCACCAGCCACCAGCCCGCCACCTCGCGCACGCTCGCGTCGTCGCTGTCGATCAGCGGCGTCACGTAGTCGACGCAGGCCGCGCAGACCAGGTACTCCGCGCGCTCCAGCTCGGACTTGATGGCGTCGGCGGAACCGGAGGCGATCGCCGACACGACGGCCTGCGGGCTGCTGCCGTGACCCGCCCAGGCCGGCCCCGCCGCCAGCGCCAGCGCGCCCGCGACGCCCAGCGCGACCAGACGGCCGCCCCGCTTGCTGGTGACCGTGCCCCGACGAACATTCTCCTCGAGCGTCTGTGTGGACATCGACATGGACATGGCGCGAAGACCTCCGTTGGTGCCGTCGTTCTGGCTGATGGTGGCGGCTCGCGACCTCATGGCTGCCCCACCGCCTCGTCCTTGTTCTCGCGGGAGAAGAACTGCCCGCCCATGTCGATGCTGAGGCCGAGCAGGTAGTACTCGTCGGGCGTCAGCTCCATGCCGCCCATGTCGGTCGGGTGCACCGTGCCGCCGGCCACGAACCGGGTGGCCGTATCGACCGCCGGGAAGCGTTGCATCGGGTTCAGCCGCTTGATCACGTCCGAGTGCGCGGCGTCGGCGGGCTTGGCGAAGGCGAACGCGCCGTTGGGGGGCGTGATGGTGACGTTGTCCTCGCCCAGCAGCTCGCCCAGGCCGAACAGCGAGATGTACGAGGCGGTGAAGGCGCCCGTCATCCGCTCGCCCACCACGATGTCCAGCTTCTTGCCGCTCAGGTCGAAGACGAACGTCTGGCTGGTGCCGGTGGTGTTGTCCATCACCGTGAACTGCGGGTTGCCCGGCTTGCTGGCGTCGCCGTCGTGGCAGCTGACGCACTTGGCATCGAAGATGGGCTGGATGGCCAGGTCCCAGGGCACGCCGCGAACGTTGCCGTAGGTGAAGTTCGTCGACAGGCGCTGGGCGCGCGGCACATCCAGGTTCACGGGCAGCTGGCCAGCCGCCAGCGTCTGTCCCGGCGTCTTGGCCGACGGAACGGAGCGGTTCTCGTGGCAACCGCCGCACGTTCGCTCCTCGCCGCCACGCCCGCTGACCCAGATGTCCTCGTTGGCCAGGGCCAGCGCGAACTTGTCGATCAGCTGCATGTGCACGGGGGTGTTGGCCGGAAGCTGGGCCTTGAAGGAGCCGTCGCTGTACAGCGGCACCTCACCGTAAAGGGACGCCCCGTCGAACTCCGTCGAACCGAACGTACGGATGCCCTCCTCGCCGGAGAACCCCTCGATGAGGCGGACCTTCACGGGCGGCGAGGCGGCGACGGCCCCCATGACGTCCGGCAGGCTGCTGGTTCGCACGTCGATGGCCCCCAGCACGAAGCTGTCGCCGGCCACCGGTGACTGGGTGGCGGGGGGCTCGGGCCGCGCCTTCAGCGGGCGCGCCTGGATCTCCCAGGTGTTGGGGTCGTCGAACAGGGGGTGGCGCGTGCCGCTGGCGGCGTCGAAGACGTAGAGGCCGAAGTTCGCCTTCAGCTGCGAGGCGCCCAGCGTCTCGGACTGCACCGGACCATCCGCCCAGGAGACCAGGAACGTGTTCCCGGCGGCGTCGCCGATGGGCTCGGCGTCGTAGTAACGGCCCACGCCGTCGACGGAGTCGGAGCGATCACCCGGCACGGCGGGGGTCAGGTCGACGGCGCTCGAGGTGGCCTCGCTCTTGGCCAGGTCGATGAGCAGCAGCTTGCCCGCCTGCAACGTCCGGTCGCGCGAGGTGCCCACGGCCACGACCTTGTAGGCGGTCGTCCCGTCCGCGTTCTGGTAGCTGCTGACGAAGCGGGCGCGCAGGTAGCTGTTCGTCTGCACGCTGGTGAGGTCGGGATTGACCTCGCTGCCGTACGCTTCCTTCATGCCGGTCATGTCCGCGTTCATCAGGCGCAGGTGACCGTCGTTGACGTCACCCAGGTGCCGCCACTCGGTGTAGACGACGTGCCCGTCGGGCATCAGCGAGGGGGCCACGCGGTGGGAGACGTTGCGGGCGCCCAGCTGCATGTTCGTGCCGTCCAGGTTCACGGTGCCGACCTGCGCGGTGGTGGCGCGCTCGTACTCGTCCTGGAACTGGGGCGCGGGCTCCTCGACGCTCTGGTTCGTCATGAACATCAGCTTCTGCCCGGGCAGGAACGTCGGGAACACGTAGTCGTGGTCGCCGGCGGTGATCTGCTTGATGTTGGTGCCGTCGGTGTTCATGGTGAACACCTGGTACGTCGACTCGTTGGCCAGGCGCGCCGAGAAGGCGATCTGCGCGGCGTCGAACGACAGATCCCACGACGTGATGTCCGCGCCCGTGAAGTCGACGCCGGTGGTGGCGGCGTTGGCCGACGCGACGGCCGTCAGGTTGGTCAGCTTGCCGTTCGGCGAGGGCGGCTCCAGCTTCATCAGGCTGCCGCCCGGGACGTAGTTCGCGTAGTCGAACACGTTGCCGCCGCTGTTGCGGGCGGTGCGCTGAACGAACACGATCGCCCGCACGTCCGCCGGCAACAGCGACTGCGCCCCCTGGTTGCCGCCGTCGGCGCTGTTGCACCCCCCCAGCGCCAGGGCCAGCCCGGCCGTCAGCAGGCCCAGTCCGTGGACAGGACCGGGGCGGACGAGACCGAGGCGGGCGGGACCGAGGTGGGACGTGACGCGCAGATGAGGCATCGGGGAGACTCCTTCGGCCGTTGCGAGGCCGCGGCCAGGGCAACAGCAAGTTCGGCGCCAGCGCCCGACGCGCGAGATCCGAACGAAGCCCGCGACGAACCGCGCCCGCCGCCGGCGAAACCGCCCGCCCCGCCCCGGCAACGGCGAAACTGTGCCGCGTGGTTGCGCAACCGCGTTTCTCGCGGAGATTCCGGGCCTGTCCGACGTCCGCCCGTCAAAAGAGGGCAATTTTCCGCGAGTTTTCGCGGGGCGCGCGTCGTTGCGCAACACGCGCCACGGCGGCCGACCCGCGCCGTGAAGACGGGGGTCGGTTCGCCCCCGCCTCACGACGACATCGCCCCACCTGGAACCGGCCTTTCGTTCCCAAAGCGCGCGCTGGGGCTTGAGGGTTCGCAGAGACTGCGTCTACGATCGCGAAGGGCCATGCACGATCTTCCGCCGCTCGGCGTACCGGGCCAGCGTCTGGGCCGATACGAGCTGATTCAGCGCATCGCCGTGGGCGGCATGGCCGAGGTGTATCGCGCGTACGCCGTCGGGCCAGGAGACTTTCGCAAGCTGGTCGCCGTCAAGCGCCTGTTGCCGCAGCACGCGCTGGATCCGCAGCTGCTGCGCATGTTCCTGGACGAGTCGCGGTTGATGGCGCGCTTCGCGCACCCGAACCTGCCGCAGGTCCTGGACGTCAACGACGGCGGCGGACAGGACGTGCCCTTCTTCGTGATGGAGCACGTGGCGGGCGTCGATCTGCGCGACATCCTGCGCGCCGCGGCCGGTCCGCTGCCTCTGGAACAGGTGGTCGCGCTGGCCTCGGGCGTGGCCGCGGGGCTGCACCACGCGCACGAGCTTCGCGGCGAGGACGGACGGCCGCTGGAGATCGTCCACCGCGACGTCTCGCCCTCGAACGTGCTGGTCAGCTTCGACGGCGGCGTCAAGGTGACCGACTTCGGCGTGGCCAAGTGGCAGCAGCAGAAGAGCTTCACCTACCAGGGTCAGCTGAAGGGAAAGTTCGCGCACATGTCGCCCGAGCAGTGCCGGGCCGAGCCGCTAGACCGGCGCAGCGACGTGTTCGCGCTGGGCACGTTGCTGTACGAGCTGGCGACGGGCCAACCGCCGTTCCGCGCCGACAGCGAGGTCGAGCTGCTGTCACGGATAGCCTCGCAGGACGCACCGCCGCCGCCGCGCGGCCCCGACGGCGAGGTGGCGCCCGAGCTGGTGGCCATCATCATGCGCTGCCTGGAACGAGAGCGGGAGCGTCGGTTCGCCACCGCGCAGGACGTGCAGCTGGCGCTGGAAGCGTTCGCGCGCGAGCGGCGCCTGAACGTGTCGCCGGTGGGGCTGGGCGGCTACGTCGCCTCGCTGTTCGGAGAACGGGAGGCAGCGTGGCGATCGGCGGCCGGCGGCGCGCGCGGCGAGGCGATCCCCGAGAAGGCGCCGGTGCTGCCGTCGGTGCGCACGGCCACCGACACCTTCGCGCTCGAGGAGACCCTGGTCTCGCAGAACGAGCGGCTCCAGGCGCTGGAGGCCGGCCCCCCGCCCGAGCCCGCCCCCCCGCCACGCCCCGCGCATAGGCGCCGCGGTCTGGCCGTGGGGTTGGCGGGCGGCGCGGCGCTGCTGCTCGCGCTGGGCAGCTACGCGGCGTTCGGGCCGACCCGCGTCGCTGCACCGCCCACCGCGGCCGCGCCCGCGAGCCCGACGCCACCGCCCGCTGCGCCGTCGAGCGCGACGAAGCCCACCGACAGGGCGACCGCGGTGGCCCGCCTCGAACCCGCACAGCCGCCCGTCGCGCAGCCGATCGCCCCGCCGCCCGCCGAAGCCCCGCTCCGATCGGCGCGCTCCGTTCGTCCCCGGCGGCCGCAGAACGGGGCGGCGCGCGTGACGGCGGACGCGCCCGACGCAGAGTCACGGCCGGTCGTCCCCGCTGCGCCCGTGGCTGCGCCGGCCCCTGCCGTCGACCCGGTCCGCGCCCCGCCGCCGCCCCACCCGGACACGCAAGCGAAGGTCTGGGACCCCGATTCGCCGGTTCCGCCGTGAGCCGACGGACGCGATCTCGATGACGCCCGCCCCCATCGGGTCGGTGAGGTTCGCGGCGCGGCCCGCCCGCGCGCCGTTCGCGCTGGCGATCGCGTTCCTCGTCGCCCGGGCGGCGATGGCCCGCGCCGCCGAGCCGCCCGGCGCACCGGCGGGCGACGACCAGACGGCGCATCCGGCGGCACCCGCGCCGATGAGCGCGGAAGCCCGCGCGCACTACGAGCAGGGCCTGCGGCTCTACGGCGACCACGACTTCCCGGCGGCGATCCGTGAGTTCGAGGCGGGCTTCGCGCTCGAGCCGCGCCGCGAGTTCCTGTTCGGCGAGGCGCAGGCCTACCGCCTGGCCGGCGACTGCGCCCGCGCCGTCCCGCTCTACGAGCGATTCCTGGGCAGCGGTCCATCGGCGCTGCAGGTGGACGCCACGCGCCTCGCGCTCGATCGCTGCGCGCGCCGGCCCCCGCCCAAAGCGGCGCCGCCCGCCGTTCCAGCGCCCGCCGCCGCGCCGCCGATCGTCCCCCCGCGCGCGGAACGCGCCCCCTGGTGGCACGACCGCTGGGCCCTCGGCGCGCTCGGCGCTGGCCTGGCCACCACGGGGGTCGGGCTGGGGTTCGTCATCGCCGCGCACAGCGCCGCCGACCAGGCGAACGGCGCCGGCACCATGCGCTACGCCGACTACAATCGACTGTGGGACCTCGCCGATCACCGCCAGACGATCGGCGTGGCGACGATGGCCGCGGGCGGGGCGTTGCTGGCCGCGGGCGCCTTCCGTCTCGTGTGGGTCCGCCATACCGCCATCGAAAGGAAGAACGCCGGTGGCGCCAGCGCACAGGAGAGGACGTCCTCGACGCTGCGCTCGTTGACGGCGCTGGTCGCGCCCACCTCGGGCGGCGCGCGCCTGCTGGGGCAGGTGAACTTTTGAACCGGCCCCGGCTTCTTCGGGTGGGGGGACGGGCGGGGCTAGCCTTCTTTGCTTCCATTGCCTTCGCCGTGCTCGCCGGCGCCGGTTGCGTGGGCCACGGCGTCTTCCATTGCAGCGAGAGCAGACAATGCGGGACGAACGGGACCTGCGAGAAGGCGACCGGCGCCTGCAGCGTCCCCGATGCGACGTGCGTTCCCTCGGAGCGCCGCTACCTCGAGCACGCGCCCGACGCGCTGGCGGGCCAGTGCGTGCAGGACGCCTGCGCCGCCGATCCCGTGGTCGAGCTGCGCGCCGGCGCCGGCCACGCCTGCCTGGTGCGCTCGAGCGGCGGTGTCGCCTGCTGGGGCGCGGGCGCCGACGGCCAGCTGGGTGACGGCACCACCATCGCGCGGTCGACGGTCGCCCCCGTGGCGGGGCTGTCGGGTGCCATCCACGTCGCGCTGGGCGATCGCCACACCTGCGCGCTGGTCGCGGCGCCGGGGACGACGGCGGGGACCGTCTGGTGCTGGGGCGCGAACGAGGCGGGGCAGCTGGGCGACGGAACCACCATCGGCGCGCTGACGCCCGTCGCGGTGGCCGGGCTGGACGGGATCACGCAGCTGGCCGCCGGCAGCGACTTCACCTGCGCCCTGCGCGTCGCCACGCCCGGGGCGCTGGGGACCGTGTTCTGCTGGGGCGACAACGCGCAAGGCGCGATCGGAACGACCAGCGTCGCGTCGCCGGTGCTGGCGCCGACCGCGGCGCAGTTTCCCGCCGGAACGGACGTCCTGGCGCTGGCCGCGCGCAGCGGGCACGCCTGCGCGGTGACGGCGTCGGGCCTGTACTGCTGGGGCTCGAACTCGCAGGGCGAGCTGGGCGACGGCACGTTCGTGGCGCGCGCGGTCCCCGCGCTGGTGCCCAACACGGCGGGCGTGACCGCGGTGGCGGCTGGCCTGATTCACACCTGCGCCGCCGCCGGGGGGACCGTCACCTGCTGGGGCGCCAACCAGGTGGGCGAGCTGGGCGACGGCAGCACCGACGTGCGCACGACCCCGGTGACCGTCGCCGGCCTGGCGGGCGTCACCTCGCTGGCGGCCGGCGCCTACCACACGTGCGCCGTGAAGAGTGACGGCTCGTCGTGGTGCTGGGGCGCCAATCAGGCCGGACAGCTCGGGGAAGGAACGACGGCGAACATCGCCGAGCCGGTGCCCACCACGGGGATCCAGCAGGCCGCCGAGATCACGGCCGGCGACGACTTCTCCTGCGCGCGTCGCAAGGACGGAACGGTGGCGTGCTGGGGCAACGCTCGGCGCGGCCAGCTGGGTACGTCGGCCGTGATCCGCAGCGTCGTGCCCACGCCCGTGCCGGATCTCGCGGGCGTGCAGGCGCTGACCGCCGGCGGTGATCACACCTGTGCCCGCCAGCCGGCGGGCAGCACCCACCTCTGGTGCTGGGGGCACAATCAGGCGGGCGAGCTGGGCGACGGGACGCGCCTCGATCGCCCGGGACCGACGCCGCTGAAGGGCGCGCTGGACGCCATCGACTTCGCGGCCGGCCAGTCCCACACCTGCCTGCTCGACGGCGCGGGCGCCGTGTGGTGCTGGGGGCGCGGTGTCTCCGGCCAGCTCGGCACCTCCTCGCTGATCGACGCGCTGGTGCCGACGCCGGCGCCAGGCCTGACCGGCTACGCGGCCATCGCGGCCGGCAGCGCGCACACCTGCGCGGTGGGCGCGGGCGCGCCCGTTTGCTGGGGCGCCGACGATCAGGGCCAGCTGGGCAGCGGCGTCGTGATGGATCGGGGCGGCCCCATGCCCGTGGCGGGGATCGCCGACGCGACGGCCATCAGCCTCGGCGGCGATCACGCGTGCGTGCTTCGCGCCGGCGGGTCGGTCGCTTGCTGGGGCGCCAACGACGCCGGCCAGCTGGGCGATGACACGCTGACCTCCAGCGCGCAGCCCGTGGCCGTGTCCAGCCTGGCGAACGTCGTGGCGCTGGCCAGCGGCGCACGCCACACCTGCGCCATCGACGCCGGGGGGACGGCGTATTGCTGGGGGGCGGGCGCCGCGGGCCAGCTGGGCTGGCGCGACCCGCCCATCGATCACCGCGGACCGGCGCCGGTGACCGGCGTCGCGAACGCCGTCGCGATCGCCGCCGGAGACGCGCACACCTGCGTGTTGACCGGAGACGGGGGAGGCGTCTTCTGCTGGGGCGACAACTCGGAAGGACAGCTCGGGGACGGCAGCTTGCTCGGTCGCGCGCTCGCGCCAGCCGTGCCGGTGTTGACGAGCGCCGTCGCCCTCGCCGCCGGCCGCGCGCACACCTGCGCGCTGATGAGCGACGGCACCGTCACGTGCTGGGGAACCAACGACTCAGGTCAGCTGGGTGAGGGGGCACCCTTACAGTTCTCGACGCCACAGGCGACCCAGGTGCCCTGCCCCGCTGTGCCCGGCGCGAGATGACGTTGACGCGGCGGGTAGAAATCGAACCCGGGCGGTCATTTTGTCGATCCAAAATACCGCCTCAGGTGTCAATTGTATGGACGTTTCGCGGCCGTGACGAAAATGACCCAGTCCCCCACGCCAACCAAGCCCGCCCTCTCCGTGGCCCTGCCGGCCGGCGCCGTCGCGACCGAGCTGGAATCGCTGCTGGCGCGCATCCATGAGGAGGCGCGCCGCAACCACGCGCGGCTGGTGAGCGTCGACGTGCGCGGCGCGGGCCCGCTGGGCATCGCCGGCCTGCAACACTTCGTGGCCTGGCTGCTCGAGATCCAGGATCTGCCGCGGTCCGAGCGCTACACCGTGCACTTCATCGGGAACAGCGGCGATCACTACCAGAAGCGCGGGCTGGAGGCGTTGCGGGCGTGCGCCGAGGACGCCATCTCGATCTCGTTCGTCGAAGGAAACGCCTGACCCGGGGCGCGCCGCGGGCGCGCGAGGGCCGCGTGATAATCTGGGCGGGTGAGCGTCAGCGAGAAGACCCAGACCGCGGTGCAGTCGCCGCTGTCGGCGGCTGAGCTCCCCGACACCGCGGTGCTGCTGATGCTGGGCACCGCTGAGAGCCCGGGCCTGCCGGCCGCCCGGCGGTTCGCGCTGGTGCGCGACGGCCTGGAGATCGGGCGGCGTCCGTCGGACGAGGCCGAGAGCCAGGGCGCCGCGCTGGCGCTCGTGGACCCTCTGGTGTCCAGCCGCCATGCCCGCCTCAGCCGGCGCGCCGCGGGCGAGTACGTCGTCGAGGATCTGGGCAGCAAGAACGGCACGTTCGTCGACAACACGCGCATCGAGGCCCAGACCCGCCTGCGCAACGGCTCGTTGCTGTTCTTCGGCAATCACGCCGCCGTGTTCCGCATGGTCTCCACGCTCGAGCTGGACGCGATCAAGGCCGAGCTGGTGGCGCCGCTGGGCCCGGTGGCGACCGCATCGCCCGTGCTGGCGCTGGCGTGCGACCGCCTGCGCCGACTGGCCGGCGCCGACGGGGAGATCCTGCTGCTGGGCGAGACGGGGGTGGGCAAGGAGGTGTACGCGCGGGCCGTGCACCAGCTGAGCCAGCGCCGCGGCCGCTTCATGGCCATCAACTGCGGCGCGATCCCGCGCGAGCTGGTCGAGAGCGAGCTGTTCGGATACCGGCAGGGCGCCCACTCGACGGCCCACCAGGCCAAGGCCGGCCTGATCGAGGAGGCGGAGGGCGGCACGCTGTTCCTCGACGAGATCGGCGAGATGACCCAGGAGGCGCAGATCAAGCTGCTGCGCTTCCTGCAAGACCGCGAGCTGACGCCGCTGGGATCGACGCGGCCGCGCAAGATCGACGTCCGCATCATCGCCGCCACCAACCGCACCGGCAGCACCAGCAAGACCCCGGGTGGCCTGCGCGACGACATCATCGGCCGCCTGGGCGCGGCGCCGCTTCATCTGCCCCCGCTGCGCAGCCGCATCGAGGATCTGGGCGCGCTGGCGGCGTACTTCCTGCGCGCCTCCAGCACGCGCGCCTTCGAGCAGCCCGCCTTCCGGGCGCTGGCGCTCTACGACTGGCCGCTGAACATCCGCGAGCTGGAGAAGATCGTCAGCACGGCGGCCGTCCTGACCGGCGGCACGCGTCCCATCTCGCTGCGCGATCTGCCCGAGCCGATCGCCCGCGCGGCGACGGCGGCGGCGCCCGCGGCCCGTCGCGCCCCGGGCTCGTCCCCCACGCCGGCGCAGCTCGAGGAGCTGTTGCGCCGCTACAACGGCAACGTGGCCGACGTCTCGCGCGAGCTGGGCAAGCACCGCGCGGCCGTGTGGCGCTGGATGAAGAAGTGGGGCATCGGCGTCGAGAAGTATCGAAAGCCCGAGGAGACATGACCGGCGCCGCGCCGGATCACGCCCCCGCGAACCAGACCCTGGAGGGCCTGCTGGCGCACGCGCGCGCGCTGGTGGGCGTGCAGCTCGGCGAGCTGGCGGATCAGCTGGGCCTGGCCGCCCCGCTGGGCGCCGTGCGCACCAAGGGGTGGGCCGGTCAGATCATCGAACACGAGCTGGGCGTCGAGACCGGCGGCACGCGCGGCCCCGACTTCGCCGCGCTGTCGATCGAGCTGAAGACCGTCCCCGTCGATCCGGCGCTGGTGCCCCTCGAGTCGACGGCGGTCTGCCAGATCGACCCCATCGCCATCGCGGGAGAGTCGTGGGCCACCAGCTACGCCCGCCACAAGCTGCAGCGCGTGCTGTTCGTGGCGCTGGAGACGCGGCGGGGAGAGCCCGTCGCCGACAGGCGGGTCAGCGCGGTGCGCCTGTGGTCGCCGGCGCCGGAAGAGGACGCCTGGCTGCGCGCCGACTTCGAGCTGTTCGTGCGCGACTACTTCCGCAAGGGACGCACCACGGCGATCACGGGACATCTGGGGCGCGTGCTGCAGGTCCGTCCCAAGGGGCGCAACGCCGCCGACCTGCGCGACGGGTACGACGAGCTGGGCCGCCCTGCCCGCGTCGGCAAGTGCGGCTTCTACCTGCGACCGGCGTTCGTGGCCGCCATCCTGCGCGCCCCCGACCTGGGCGGGCCCTGACCCTCAGCGATGGCCGTGAAAGCGGACGCCGCGATAGGTGGGGCCCACGTGCGCGTGCCATTCGCGATAGGCCGGCCCATGCGCGCGCCAGTGCCCGACCAGCCCGGGATAGGCAGGCGCCGTGGGTGGCACCCAGACGACCGCGCCGTTCACGTAATAGAAGGGCCGGCCCCCGTCGTCGTAGTAGACGACGTAACCGTCGTAGTACGTGGGCGCATAACCGTAGGCGTATTCGGGCGGTGGGATGGTCCCCACG
>Ga0207695_10001421_pt1 | contig 40289 bp, 42 predicted proteins | sample KBSC54metaG_FD_184354 | JGI IMG/M metagenome (GOLD analysis project Ga0207695, IMG submission 184354) | Corn rhizosphere microbial communities from Kellogg Biological Station, Michigan, USA - KBS C5-4 metaG (SPAdes) (version 2) | ecosystem: Host-associated > Plants > Roots > Rhizosphere > Soil... | reverse complement strand
GCGGGCCAGGTCTTCCACCGCCTCGTCGCGGCTGCGCGCGGTCTCGCTGGTGTGATCGAACAGATCGCAGTAGTTGGCGCACAGCGCGCGGCTGGCCTGCTGGTCGTCGACAATCAGAACGTGCGGGCGCGGCGCGTCAGGAGGGAATGCCTCGCGGGGTGCGTTGTCGGTCACGCTCGGGACGTGGCGCGCGGTCATGCCGTTGCCTCCTCGGCTCGCCGTTCTTATCCCCGCCCGGGAGTGTCATACACAGAACGGCGTGACGCAAGCGTGACCGAACATGGTTATTGGCGTGGCTTTTTCTCAAGTCCTCACAATGGAGTGAAGTGAAGAGTTTCCGGTATGACGATCACCACCGTCGGCTTGGACGCCGATGACACACTCTGGCACACCGAGACACATTTCCGGCTGACCCACGAACGGTTCGAGCAGTGGCTGGCGCCCTATTCGGCGACCGCCGGCGACCGCCTGGCCGAGGTCGAGGGCCGCAATCTGCGGCTGTACGGCTACGGGGTGAAGGGCTTCATCCTGTCCATGCTGGAGACGGCCATGGAGCTGACCGCGGGCGGCGATGCGACGCCGCTGGTGCGCGAGATCCTGGCCGCCGGGCGCGAGCTGCTGGCGTTTCCGATCGAGCCGCTGCCCGGGGTGGAGCAGGCGCTGGCGGCGCTGGGCGACCGCTATCGGCTGGTGCTGATCACCAAGGGCGACCTGCTGGACCAGGAGCGCAAGCTGGCGGCGTCCGGGCTCGGCGACCTGTTCAGCGCGGTGGAGATCGTCAGCGAGAAGGATGCGGAGGTCTACCGGCGCATCTTCGCCCGGCATGGGACCGGGGCGGGGGAGGCTGCCATGGTGGGCAACTCCCTGCGCTCGGACGTGCTGCCGGCGCTGCAGGCCGGGGCGTTCGCCGCCCACATCCCCTACCCCCTGGTCTGGACCCATGAGCTGGCCGACCCGCCGACGGGCCATCCCCGGTTCGCCGAGCTGGCGTCGATCGCGGAGCTGCCGGCGTGGCTGGCGCGGGTGGGGGGCTGATTGTGCGCAATTCCAGAGGCCGCTGACGCAGCCTCTCAGCATCAGGTTGGATTTCCACATCGATGTCATCCCGGAAGCGGCGAAGCCGCTGTCCGGGATCTTCCGGCCCGGCTTGCGCTGAGATCCCGGACAAGCCGCTGTCGCGGCTTTCCGGGATGACACTCGAAGGGGCTTCCGGGGCCGATCCGAGCCTAGTCCCCGCCGCCCAGCTTGATCTGGGTGACCCCGAACGTCGCCGTGGCAGTGGCGCAGAGCTTGCCGTCGGCGTCGACGATGCGGCCCTCGACGAAGGCGTTGCTGCGGCCGCCGTGCAGCACCTGGGCGGTGCAGACCAGTTCGGGGACCTTGGTGGTGACGCCGCGGATGTAGTTCACCCGCAGGTCCAGCGTCTTGCAGCGCTGGTCGGCGGCGAGCGAGGAGTTGACCGCGGCGGCGAAGGCGGTGTCGAACAGGGTGGCGAAGGTCCCGCCGTGCAGGCCGTTGTTGCCGTGCAGGTGCGGGCCGAGCGGCAGGCCGAACACCACCTTGCCCACCTCGACCTCGCGGATCTCCCAGCCGATCGTGCGGGCCATGCCGGAGAGCGGGATGCGCCCGTCGGCCATGGCGCGCACGTACTCGATGCCGGAGAGTCCGTCGCGCTTCAGCGGCGTCGTCGGTTGCGGCGCGTCCATCCTGGTCTCCCACCTTTGGCGACAGCATATGCGCAGGGGGCGATCGAAGACGATTCCGAACTCGCGCTTGAGCAGGGGGGCGGCGCCGTTTAATTCCGTTTTTGAAGATGAAGGCTGTTCGGGCGGACCTACCCAGACGAACCGAACGCGCAGGGCCAAAGGGAACTAGATGATCGAGATTTCTGGAAAAGTCGCCGCCATTACCGGCGGCTCGAAGGGGCTGGGCCGCCATCTGGTAGAGCGACTGGTGCGCGAGGGGCTGCAGGTGTCCTGCCTGGCGCGAGCGTCGGCGCAGCTGCAGTCGATCGCCGAGGAGTTTCCAGGCGTGCTGCCGATCGAGTGCGACCTGGGTGACTATGACCAGTGCGCCAACGCCATCGCCAAGACGGTGGAGCGGTTCGGCCGGCTCGACGCCGTGATCAACAACGCCGGCGTCTACGAGCCCTTCCTGATCGAGGATGCGACGCCCGAGCAGATCCTGAAGCTGACCCGGGTCAACTACCTGGGCCCGATCTGGACGACCAAGGCGGCCATCCCGCACCTGCGCGCCTCCAAGGGCCAGATCATCTCGATCTCCAGCGAGACGGTGCGCTGGCCCTATCCGTTCCTGTCGATGTACGCGAGCACCAAGGCGGGCATGGAAAGCTTCCACGCCGCCATGCGCGACGAGCTGCGCAGCGACGAGATCCGGGTCAGCCTGCTGCGTTCGGGCCACTTCGAGGGCGGCGCGGGCCATGCCGGCGAGATGAACATGGACGTGATGATGGCCTTCGTGGACGCCGCCCAGCGGACCGGCCACACGGCCTGGACCGGCGCCGGCTATTCCATGGAGAGCATGGCCGACGCGGTGGTGACCCTGCTGAGCCTGGCCCCCGACGTGAACATCGACCTGATCGAGGTGCGCGGCACGATCGGCGGCCACGTGCTGAAGAAGCGCTAAGCGCGGGGCGCTCGCAGAGGGCGCTGCAGGTCTTCCATCCTTGTCATCCCGGAAGCGGTGAAGCCGCTGTCCGGGATCTCCCGTAGGCCAATCCGCAGCGAGATCCCGGACAACTCGCTGCGCGAGTTTCCGGGATGACAATGGTTGTTGGAGGCGAACGCCGGTCAGCGGGGCGAGCCAAGCGCGGCCGCCATGTCACAGACACGCCGGCCCGCGCGTCCTGGGGGCATGAAACGCTTCCTTGCCGGCCTTCTCGCCCTGCTCGCCGCGGCCAACGGCCTCGTCATGCTGCTTGCCGGCCGCTGGTGGTACGGGGCCGTGCCGGGCGTGTCTGAGACCGGGCCGTTCAATCCGCACTTCGTCGAAGACATCGGCGCGGCTTTCCTGACCGTGGCGATCGGGTTCGCCTGGCTGGCCGCGCGGGGCTCGGCGGCGGGGCGGGGCGCGGCGCTGGCCGGGGCGGCGTTCCTGGGGCTGCACGGCCTGATCCACATCGCCGGCGCCTTCACCGATCCGCACGGCCTGGCCGACCTGGAGCGGGACTTCGCCGGAGTGGTGGTCCCGGCGCTGGTCGCGCTCTGGATCGCCTGGCCGCAAAGCTCCAGAGGAGAATCAAATGCTTAGAGCCTTCTGCCGACGTCTGATCGGGCGCTTCGAGCGCGAGTTCGGCTACGATGCGGCCTATATGCGCGACCTGGTCGACGCGAGCCCGTGGACCTTCCTCAGGTTCTCGATGGTCACCGGCCTGGTGCGCCGGCAGGACGCCCCGGGCGACCTGATCGCCGCCGCGGGGATCGTGGCCACCCTGGCCGAGGATTGCGGGCCCTGCACCCAGATCGGCGTGGATATCGCCAGCCGCGGCGGAGTGGCCCCAGAGGTGCTGCGCGCGGTGTTGGCGGGCGACCGGACCGGCATGGGCGAGGCGGCGGCGATCGGCTACGATTTCGCCCGCGCCGTCCTCGCCAAGGACATGGAGGCGGCGGACCCGGTGCGCGACGAGATCCTGCGCCGCTGGGGCAAGAAGGGATTGGTCGCCGTGTCGCTCGCCATCACCACCGGCCGCATGTACCCGACCCTGAAGTACGGCCTGGGCCACGGGCAGGCCTGTTCGAAGGTGGTGGTGGGCGGCGAAGCCCAAGGCGTGACGCGTCCGATGGCGCTGGCCGCATGACCGCGGACGGGCCGCTGGCGGCGTTCGAGGCGCAGCGCCCGCGGCTGACCCGGCTGGCCTACCGGATGCTGGGATCGGTGGCCGAGGCCGAGGACGCGGTGCAGGACGCCTGGCTGCGCTGGCGTGGGGCCGGGAGCGGCGAGATCGCCGAGCCGGCCGCCTGGCTGGTGCGGACCACGACCCGGCTCTGCCTCGACCGGCTGCGGGCGGACAAGGCGCGGCGCGCCGCCTATCGCGGCCCGTGGCTGCCCGAGCCGCTGATCGAGGAACTGACCGAGGACCCGCTGGAGCGCGCCGAGGAGGTGTCGGTGGCCTTCCTGCTGGCGCTGGAGCGACTGTCGCCCCTGGAGCGGGCGGTGTTCCTGCTGCACGACGTGTTCGACGCCGACTATGGCGCGATCGCCGAGACCCTGGGGCGGACCGAGGCGGCCTGCCGGCAGCTGGCGACGCGGGCGCGGGAGCATGTGAAGGACGCCCGGCCCCGTTATTCCGTGCCGCAGGAGGAGGTGGCGCGGCTGGCGGTGGCGTTCATGGACGCCGCCCGTCGCAACGACGTGGCGGCGCTGGCGGGCGTGCTGGCGCAGGATGCGGTGCTGATCAGCGACGGCGGCGGCAAGAAGCGCGCGGCGCTGCGGCCGATGGTGGGGCGCGACGACGTGCTGGCGCTGATGCGCGGCCTGGGCTGGCGCCGGCCGTGGCCGGACAGCGGGGCGGTGCGCCTGGCGCGGATCAACGGCTACCTCGGCGCCATCATCGAGACCGACGACGGCCTGACCACCCTGGCGTTCGAGCCGGACGGGCAGGGGAAGCTGGCGGCGGTGTACATCGTGTCGAACCCGGAGAAGCTGGCGGGGGTGGCCGGCGCTGGCCCTCACCTCACCTCTCCCACGGACGTGGGAGAGGGTTACTCAGAGGGCGGGGGAGGCTGAGAGGCTGTTTCGTGCGAGACGCCGGCCCCTTCAGTAGCCCTCTCCCGCTTGCGGGAGAGGTGAGGGCCTGCTGACATCGTCCGGTCATGGAGCGGCGTATTGTCGGCGCGGCCGCGTGGGGCGCGTCCTTGGGGCGATGGAGGAACCGATGAGCGAAGACCTGGTGTTCTATACCAATCCGATGTCGCGCGGCCGGATCGTGCGCTGGATGCTGGAGGAGGTGGGGCAACCCTACCGGACCGAGCTGCTGAACTGGGGCGAGAACCGCGAGCCCGCGTTCCTGGCGGTCAACCCGATGGGCAAGGTCCCGACGATCAAGCACGGCGAGACCGTGGTGACCGAGGGGGCGGCGATCTGCGCCTATCTGGCGGACGCCTTCCCGCAGGCCGGCCTGGCCCCGCCGCTGGGCGACCACCGCCGCGGACCCTACTTCCGCTGGCTGTTCTTCGCGGCCGGCCCGGTGGAGGCGGCGGTGACCAACCGGACGCTGGGGGTCGAGGTATCGCCCGAGCAGACGCGCATGGTCGGCTACGGCAACTATGCGGCGGTGATGGACACGATCGAGCACGCCCTGTCGCAGAGCGACTTCCTGACGGGTGACACGTTCACGGCCGCGGACGTCTACTTCGGCGCCCAGATGGGCTGGGGCCTGCAGATGAGCACGATCGAGCCCCGGCCGGCGGTGCAGCGCTATGTCGAGCGGGTGACCGCGCGGCCGGCGTTCAAGCGCGCCTCGGAGATCGACGACAAGCTGATCGCCGAGCAGCACGCGGCGGCGGGGTAAGATTAACCGCGGAGCACGCGGGAGATACGCTGAGCGACCGAGGCGCTGCGGCGTCTCCCCGTATCTCTGCGGTTCTATTTTCCTTGTCATCCCGGAAACGGCGAAGCCGTGGTCCGGGATCTTTTTGGCGCCAATCCCAGGGAGATCCCGGCTCTTCGCTGCGCTACGGCCGGGATGACAGCGGGGGTGGTGGCTGGACCGCGCTTCACTCCGCGCCTGCGGCCTGGGCCAGGGCGCTGAGCAGCAGGTCGGCCTGGATCGGCTTGCCGAGGTGGCCGTCGGCGCCGGCGACGCCCGAGGCGGCGATGTCGTCCGGCGAGCTGTTGGCCGAGAGGACGATGATCGGGCGGCGGGGGCGGCCGTGGTCGGTCTCGGCCTGGCGGATCTCCCGGATCGCGGTCAGGCCGTCCATCACCGGCATCTGCAGGTCCATCAGGATCAGGTCGATGCCGTCGCCCTCGGCCGCCGAGACCGCCTCGGCGCCGTTCTCGACGCTCTCCACTTCGGCCCCCACCGCGTCGAGGATCAGTTCGACGACGCGCCGGTTGGTGGCGTTGTCGTCGGCCAGCAGCACCTTCAGTGGCCGGTCCGGCATCTGGCGGTCGGGGGGCGCGGCCAGCGGCAGGGTGAGGCGGAAGCGGGCGCCCTTGCCTACGTCGCCGAAGGCCTCGATCCGGCCGCCCATCAGGCTGGCGAGGCGCCGGCAGATGGCGAGACCCAGGCCGGCGCCGCCGTGCTCACGGGTGGCCGAGGCGTCGCCCATCTCGAAGCCGTCGAACAGCCGCTCGGCCTGGGCCGCGTCGAAACCGGGCCCGGTGTCGGCGACCTCGAAGGTCCAGCTGCCGCCGTCGTCGCAGGGCTCGAAGCCCACCCGCACCGTGACGCCGCCCTGGCTGGTGAACTTCACCGCGTTGCTGAGCAGCTGCTCGAGCAGCTGGGCGAGGCGCTCGGGGTCGCCCACGGCCTCGCCGTCGGCTCCGGGCGCGGCCTCGATGGCGAAGGCCAGGCCCTTGGTCCGGGCCGACGCCTCGAACGGCGCCGAGGCGGTGCGGACGATCTGGGCCGGCCGGAACACCCGGCGGGCGATCTCCACCCGGCCGGCTTCCAGGGCGTTGAAGTCGAAGAGGTCGCCCAAGAGGCCGTTAAGCTTGCCGGCCGAGGCCAGGATCTCCGCGACCAGCTCGCTCTGACTGGCGTCGAGGCTGGAGCGGGACAGCACTTCCGCGAGGCCGATGACGCCGTTGAGCGGCGTGCGCAGCTCGTGGCTCATGTTGGCCAGGAACTCCGACTTGGCGCGGCTGGCGGCCTCGGCCCGGGCCAGGGCTTCCTCGAGCGCGGCCGCCTGGCGTTTCATATCGGTGATGTCGATGCGCAGGCCGATCACGCCGCCGTCGGCGGTGCGACGCTCCTCGATCATCACCCAGCGGCCGTCGAGGATCTGCTGCTCGTGGCGCTCGGCGGTAGGGTTCTGGAGCAGGGCCAGGCGCTCGGCCAGCCATGCCTCCTCCCGGCCGATGGCGGCGGGGTAGTCGCCGCGCTTCACGCCGATGCGGAGGGTCTCCGACAGCGGCCGGCCGACGCGGAACAGGTCCGCCGAGCGGTGGTAGATCTCGGCATAGGCCTTGTTCCAGAGGATGTAGCGGCCCTCGGCGTCGAGGAAGACGACGCCTTCCGGCAGGGCGTCCAGGGCCTCGCGCAGGCGCTGCTCGGCGCGCCGGGCGTTGGCCTCCGCCTCGGCCAGCGCCCGCCACGGATTGAGCGCGCCGAACCAGCCGCCAGATCGCGCCCCACCCGACTTCGCCATGGTGAATCCAGTCCCTTCCCCCCGGGGGCCTCGCGGGTTGAGAACATGCCGGGCGTCGCGTTGCGCGATCCTCCGCACAGACGGAGGCCGAGCCGCTTGTCCGACGGCGCCCAAAAAATAGACAGACAAGACACGTGCTTGCGCACCGGTCGCACAGGTGACCCAGCGTCATTTGCGATTTTGGGCGGCTGCGACTCTCCCAAAGGCGGCGCTATGATGGCGCGTGCGCTTCGACGACGCCTTCCTGGACGAACTGAAATCGCGGCTGCGGCTCAGCGACGTGATCGGGCGTACGGTGAAGCTGAAGCGGCAGGGGCGGGAGTTCGCCGGCCTGTCGCCCTTCTCCAAGGAGCGGACGCCGTCGTTTTTCGTCAATGACGACAAGGGTTTCTACCACGACTTCTCATCCGGCAAGCACGGCGACCTGATCAGCTTCCTGCAGGAGACCGAGCGGCTGACCTTCGTGGAGGCGGTGGAGCGGCTGGCGGCCGAGGCGGGGTTGTCCCTGCCCGAGCCCGACCCGCGCGCCGCCGAGACCGAGAAGAAGCGGGAGGGGCTGGGCCACTGGCTGGAGGCGGCGGCGGCCTGGTTCGAAGGGGAATTGAAACGCCCGGCGGGTCTGAACGCCCGGGAGTACCTGGTCCGCCGCGGTCTGCCCGACTCCGAGTGGCAGCGATTCCGGCTGGGTTACGCGCCGGCCGGCCGCACGGCGCTGAAGGACTTCCTGGTGGCCAAGGGGGCGCTGCCGCAGGCGCTGGTGGAGGCCGGGCTGCTGATCGCGCCGGAGGACGGCGGCGCGCCCTACGACCGGTTCCGCGACCGGATCATCTTCCCGATCGCCGACGGGCGCGGGCGGATGGTGTCGTTCGGCGGCCGGGCGCTCGATCCCCAGGCCCGGGCCAAGTACCTGAACGGGCCGGAGACCGGCGTCTTCCACAAGGGCCGCACGCTCTACGGCCTGCCGGAGGCGCGAAAGCTGCTGCATGCGGGCGGCGAGGACGCGGCGCTGGTGGTGGTCGAGGGCTACATGGACGTGATCGCCTGCCAGCGGGCGGGCGTGGCGGCCGTGGCGCCCATGGGCACGGCGCTGACCGAGGAGCAGATGGAGGCGCTCTGGCGGCTTCACCCCGAGCCGACCCTCTGCTTCGACGGCGACCGGGCGGGGCGGGCGGCGGCGTTCAGGGCCCTTGACCGGGCCCTGCCGATCCTGAAGCCGAGCTTCAGCTTCAGGTTCGCCCTGTCGCTGGGCGAGAAGGACCCCGACGACCTGCTGCGCGAACAGGGGGCGGCGGTGCTGAAGGCGAGGTTGGCCGACACCACCCCGTTCGTGGACCTGCTGTTCGCCCGGGAGCGGGACGCCGGACCGATCGATACGCCCGAGAAGCGCGCCGGCCTGAAGCAGCGGTTGCGCCGGGCGGCCGGGTCGATTGCGGATGCGGATCTGTCCGGGGTCTACCGCGAGGAGCTGCTGCGTCGGTATGACGCGCTGACCCCGCGGGAGCCGCCGCGCGAGCCGGCGCGCCGCCGAAACGCGGACCGCGGGGGCTGGCGGCGCGGTCCGCCGGCGCCCGATCCGAGGCTGACGGACGAGGGGCGGGCGGGCGCTCGCCAACTGGCCCACGCCCTTGATCCGCTGCCCGCGGCGCTGGCGCTTCGAGCGCTCGACGACCCGGCGTTGCTGGACGATCACCTGGAGGCGCTGGAGGCCCACGGCTTCGGCGACCGGGCCCTGGGGGATTTGGCCAAGGAAATCATCCGGGTGCGCCTGGACGCCGAGCGCCTTGACACAGAGAGCCTTCGACGCCATCTCGCGGCACGAGGCTATAGCGCGCTGCTGATTGACATCGACCGGGCCGCCGCGAAATCGGGCGCGCCCTTCATTCAACCGGATGTCACCCTCGCCGCCGCAAGGTCCCAGTGGTCGCACGCCTTTTCGGTGTTGAACCGTTTGGCTGCGCTGGAGTCAGCCATGGACGCGGCCAAGCTGGAATTGGCCGCAGGCGCCGGCGCGGGTCAGGTCATCGCCCTGAAGACGGAGCGTGATTCGCTGCGACGTGCGGTCAAGTCGGGAACCATCTGGGAGGAAGACGGGTCATTTTGACGCCGGTCCTTATATTCCTGGGTTCATAAACCATTTCCGGCGCCCGCCTTAAGCAAGGCGCGGCGTCGATTCGGAGAGCTAGATGAGCGAAACCACCACTCCTGAAGCGCCCGAGGCGCCGGTCAGCGACGGTCCGCTGCTCGACCTCACGGACGCCGGGGTCAAGAAGTTCATCAAGCAGGCGAAGACCCGCGGCTACGTCACGATGGACGAGCTGAACAAGGTCCTGCCCTCTGAAGAAGTGACCTCCGAGGCGATCGAAGACACCCTCGCCATGCTCTCGGAAATGGGCGTCAATGTGGTCGAGGGCGAGGACGACGCGCCCGAGCCGGAAGGTGGCGAAGTGGCGGTCCGCGAGGAGCAGACCGTCGTCGAGACCACCAAGGAATCCGCCTACGACCGCACCGACGACCCGGTGCGGATGTACCTGCGCGAGATGGGCTCGGTGGAGCTGCTGTCGCGCGAAGGCGAGATCGCCATCGCCAAGCGCATCGAGGCCGGCCGCGACACGATGATCCGCGGCCTGTGCGAGAGCGCGCTGACCTTCGAAGCGATCATGGTCTGGCGCGAGGAACTCGGCCAGGGGCGCATCCTGCTGCGCGAAGTGATCGACCTCGAACAGACCTACGGCGGCCAGGTGGCCCAGGCGCTGAGCGACGAGGCCGTGGCCGGCGAGCAGATCGAGGCCGAGCCGGCGCGCCGCGAGGAGGAAGACGACGTCACCGCCGAGCCGCGCGCCGATTCGGCCGATGAAGACGACTTCGACGACGGCGCCGGCCCCACCATCAGCGCGATGGAAGGGGAGCTGCGCGAAGGGGTGATGGCCACCCTGGACGCGATCGCCGGCGAGTTCGAGGCCTTCCGCCGCCTGCAGGAGAAGCTGGTCGAGCACCGGCTGCGCGGCGAGGACCTGCATCAGGCCGAGCGCAAGTCCTACGAGGTCGCCACCTCGACGATCGTCAACCACCTCAAGACGCTGAAGCTCAACAACAACCGCATCGAGGCGCTGGTCGACCAGCTCTATGCGATCAACCGGCGCCTGGTGGTGCTGGAAGGGCGGCTGCTGCGGCTGGCCGACAGCTACGGGATCAGCCGCGCCGAGTTCCTGAAGGCCTACCTGGGCTCGGAACTTGACCCGTCCTGGTGCGAGAAGGTGACCGCGCTGGGCATCCGCTGGACCAAGTTCGCCGAGAACGACGTCGGCCAGATCGGCGAGATCCGCCGCGAGATCGCCGCCCTGGCCACCGAATCCGGCCTGCCGATCGACGACTACCGCCGCATCGTCCACACGGTGCAGAAGGGCGAGCGCGAGGCGCGTCAGGCCAAGAAGGAGATGGTCGAAGCGAACCTGCGCCTGGTCATCTCGATCGCCAAGAAGTACACCAACCGCGGCCTGCAATTCCTTGATCTCATTCAGGAAGGCAACATCGGCCTGATGAAGGCGGTGGACAAGTTCGAGTACCGCCGCGGCTACAAGTTCTCCACCTACGCCACCTGGTGGATCCGGCAGGCGATCACCCGCTCGATCGCCGACCAGGCGCGCACCATCCGCATCCCGGTGCACATGATCGAGACGATCAACAAGATCGTCCGCACCAGCCGCCAGATGCTGCACGAGATCGGCCGCGAGCCGACTCCCGAGGAACTGGCCGAGAAGCTGGCCATGCCGCTGGAGAAGGTGCGCAAGGTGCTGAAGATCGCCAAGGAGCCGATCAGCCTCGAGACCCCGATCGGGGACGAGGAAGACAGCCACCTGGGCGACTTCATCGAGGACAAGAACGCCGTGCTGCCCATCGACGCGGCGATCCAGAGCAACCTGCGGGAGACCACCACGCGCGTGCTGGCCAGCCTGACGCCGCGCGAGGAACGCGTGCTGCGCATGCGCTTCGGCATCGGCATGAACACCGACCACACCCTGGAAGAGGTCGGCCAGCAGTTCTCGGTCACCCGCGAACGTATCCGCCAGATCGAGGCCAAGGCGCTGCGCAAGCTGAAGCACCCGAGCCGCTCACGGAAGCTGCGGAGCTTCCTGGACAGCTGATCCGGGCCCGGCCGGCGGTAATTTGCCCGTATCCGGCGTCGGTGTGCTAGGATGAGTCTCGCTTCTCGGAAGCCTTGATCGCGCCGGACTGGCCGCCGCCGTCTCGCCTGGACCTCCGCCACCTGCGGAGACCGGGGCTGAAAGGCTGCCATGTCCACGCTCACTGTTGATTCGCGCGCGCAAATCCTGGCTTCGGAAGCGACCCTGCTGGCCTACGCCGGGCGGCTGACCTCCGACGAACGCGAAGCGCGGGATCTGGTCCAGCTGACCCTCAAGGCCGCGCTCGAGGACGATGGCCGCTTCGCCGACGGCGACTCGCCGGTCAGCGACACCCGGCTGTTCGGACTGCTCCGCGGCGTCTTCCACTCGGTGGCTCGGCGGCGCTCCACGCAGCGCGAGCGCGGCTCGGTGGGCCGGCTCTGGCAACCGGACCGCGCCGAGGCGTTCGCCAACCCGGCGATCGAAGCCAGCGAAGTGAACGTCAAGTTCTAGGCTGGGGCCAGGAGGCCGGCCCGGAAACGTCCGCGCCTCAGCCGGCCTTTGTCCGCGCCTTTGCGGCCTTCTTCTCCTTCGGCGGCAGGCTTCCCGTGAACGATACTGCCCTGGCCAGCGTCTCCGCCAGCGCCCCTTCGTCGGCGACAACATCGTCCGGAACCAGGACGTAGCCCTTCATGGCGCGGCCGGGCATCGGCGCGAAGTCTTCGCCGCCGCCGGGGAGGGCGGCGCGGTCTTCGGGGGACAGGCGGGCGAAGATGCGGTCGCCGAACAGGCCGGCGGCCATGTTGCCGGCGACGAAGGCGCAGGGGTAGCCGAACATCCTGCGCCGTTCGACGCGGGGGTCTCGCGGCAGGCACTCGTCGAAGAGATCGACCAGCGACTGGGGCGCCTTGGTCCAGGCCATGTCAGCCTCCCCGCTCGAACACCACGCCCGCCTCTGTCACGATGAGGTCCAAGACCGCATCGTGTGGCTGGGGATGCACCGTGGCAAGGCGGCCGAGCTCGAAGCCGACGCCCACCGCGACGGGGCGCGGCGCGAGGGCGGCCAGGGTGCGGTCGTAGAAGCCGCCGCCGTAGCCGAGGCGGTGGCCGGCTGCGTCGAACCCGACCAGCGGGACCAGCAGCACGTCCGGGACGACCGCGTCGCCCTCGGCGGGATGGGTGGTCTCCCAGCGGCCGGCTTCCATCCGCGCGCCGGGCCGCCAGGGGCGGAACTCCAGCGGTTGGGCGGGTGCGAGCACGGCGGGGAGGGCGACGCCGCCGCCGGCCCGGGTCCAGCGGTGCAGCAGCGGGCGGCAATCGTACTCGCCGCGCATCGGCCAGTAGCCGCCGAGGCGGCCGGCCGCGGGCGGCGGAAAGCGAGCCAGCAGGCTGGCCTCGATGGCCGCGCCGGCGGCGGCGTGGTTGGCCGCGGGCAGGGCTTCGCGAGCAGTCAGCAGCCGGCGGCGCTCGGCGCGGCGCCAGCGGGTCAGGTCGTCGGGCGGCGGTAGCTCGACCATCGCGCCAGGATAGTCTCCGCGAGCGGCGGCTCCTACTGCGCCCGCGGGGCCGCGTAGGTTCCGACCAGTTCGCCCTTGGCCAGCACGTGGCCTTTCATCGCCGTGGTCAGGTCGCTGAGCTCGGCGGACCCGGGGAGATTCAGCAGGCGGTCGAGGGCGAAGATCTGGAAGTGGTAGTGGTGGACGCCGCTGCCGATCGGCGGGCGGGGGCCGAAGTAGCCCCAGGTCCCGGAGTGGTTGCGGCCCTGCACCGCGCCGGCGGGTGCGGGCACGGCCCCGACGTTCGGCACATGCTCGCGCAGCAGTGTGCCGCCGGCCGGGATGTTCCAGATCATCCAGTGCACGAACGGCTGGGGGCTCGGCGCATCGGTGTCTTCCACCACGATGGCGTAGGCGGCGGCGCCGGGGACGGCGTTCCAGCCGAGCGGCGGGGAGCGGTTGTCGCCGTAGTTGGAGTAGCGCGGGTCGATCGCGCCGTCCTGGGCGATGGCGGGCGTGGCCAGGACAAGGTGAGCGCGGGTGCTGGGCGCGCCGACGAGGGCCAGGCTGATCCGGCTCGCCGGGTTCTGCGCGGCGGCGGCGAGGAGCAGGGCCGCGCCGGCGAGGGCGACGGCGGCGGTCAGGCGCATGCGCGGTCTCCGGCGGAGGTGGTCAGGGCGCCCAGGATGGCGGCGATCTTGGCGTCGGTCTCGGCCCGCTCGGCGGCGGGGTCGCTGTCGGCCACCACGCCGCCGCCGGCGCGGGCCTCGAAGCGCCAGCGGCCGTCGGGGTGTTCGGCGAAGGCCGTGGTGCGAATCAGCACGCTGGAGTCGAAGCCGCCGTCGACCCCGGCCCAGAACATCGAGCCGAAGAAGGGGCCGCGCGGCGGTTCGGCGGCGGCGATCACCTTCATCGCCTGCACCTTGGGCGCGCCGGTGATTGAGCCGGGGGGGAAGGCGGCGGCCAGCAGGTCGACGGCGGTGCGGCCGGGCGCGAGCCGCGCGGTGACGGCCGAGACCAGGTGACTGACATTGGCGAACCGCTCCACGGCGAACAACTCCGGAACCTCGACGCCGCCGGTAACGGCCACGCGCGACAGGTCGTTGCGCATCAGGTCGACGATCATCAGGTTCTCGGCCCGGTCCTTGGGCGAGGCGGCCAGGGCGGCGGCCAGGGCGGCGTCCTCGCTTGGGGTGTGGCCGCGCGGGATGGTGCCCTTGATCGGCCGGGTCTCGGCGACGAGGCCGGCGGCGGTCGGGGTGACGCGCAGAAACCGTTCCGGGGCGTTGCTGACCACCGCCAGGCCCGGCAGGCGCAGGTAGGCGGCGAAGGGCGCGGGGCTGGCGGCGGCCAGGCGGGCGAAGAGGTCGAACGGGCGGCGGCCGGGCAGCAACGCGCCGGTCCAGGCGCGGGCGACGTTGGCCTGGAAGATCTCGCCGGCGGCGATGCGGGCGGTGACGTCGGCGACGATCGCCTCATGGTCGGCTGGCGGCGGCGCGATGACGGCGGCGGCGAGGGGGCCGGGACGGAACGGCGGCGGCGATGGGCCGCCCAGCCAGGCGAGGGCGGCTGCAGGCTCCGGGCCGACGGCGACGACCTCGCGGCGGTGGTGGTCGAAGGCGAGCAGGGTGTCGTAGCGGGCGCAGGCGAAGTCCGGCCAGCCGGGCCGGCGCGCCAGCCCGAGTCGTTCGATGCGGTCCCCGAGCTCATAGGCGGCCAGGCCCATGACGCCGCCCTGGAACGGCGGGCCGCGGGCGGCGAGGTCGCGGGCCGGGCCGATCAAGCCGGAGAGCTCGGCGAAGGGGTCGCGCGGGTCGGCAGGGTCGATCACCAGGATCCGGGCAGGGGCGCGGGCCAGGTAGGACCAGCGGCCCCGCTCGCCCTCGCCGTCGGAGAGCAGGCAGAGGGCGAAGGGCTCGTCGGCGAAGGCGGCCAGGACGGTAACAGGGTCGCGCCAGGGCGCGGTGAGGAGCGTTGGGGCGGGGTGACCGCTCACCTCGGCTCCCCCGCGATTGTTGGATCCAAGTACGGGACGGTCGCAACGATTTCCCCTCCCCCTCGAGGCAGGGCTATCGCAAATGACTTTGCTGGCTCTTGCGCTTGCCGCGGGCGGCCCAGAATGAACCGCAGAGATCGCAGAGACACGCGGAGAACACCCAAGAACTCCGCCGTCTCTGCGTATCTCTGCGATCTCCGCGGTTGAATCTTTCTGCGGCTGCGCCGCTTCCCCGCCATATGCGATTGCCCTCCCCCTCGAGGGGAGGGGAGTGGTTCAGCGCCCAAGGTCGGCATCGGTCTGGCGCATCCGGGTGCGGATGGTGAAGACGCTGTCGCCGGAGAGTACGCCGCCGCGGGCCAGCAGGCGGCCGTGCTCCCAGTTGGAGAGGCCGAGCTCGGGGCGGTTCAGGGCGAACTGGCCATCGACCCACCGGGTCATGCCATCGCCGACGAAGGCCGCGTCCAGGGCCTCGTAGAAGCGCTGGTGGGCCGCGGGGTCCTCAGAGACCAGGGAGGCCGAGAAGCGGGGGCTGAGGCGGTTGAACAGGGCCACGGCCTCGTCGAGGTCGGCGACGATCTTCAGCGAGACCTCGGGGCTGTCCTCCCATTCCCACTCCCGCCCGAGCTGGTCGCTGGGGAGCGTCTCGGTGAGCGGCTCCTCGACGTCGCCCGTGGCGCGGCGGACGACGGCGCGGGCAGTGCGCCAATGGTCCGGCAGCCGCGCCTCGTCGCCCTCGGCCACGTGCAGCTTGCAGCCGTGGCCGCGACGCTCGCCGGCCCGGTGCAGGGCGTCCAGGAAGCGGGGGATCAGTTCGTCGGCGCGGGCCCGCACGATGCAGCAGACGTTGAGGGTGTTGCAGGCTTTGCGGTCCAGCGAGTTGAACACCGCCGCGGCGAACCGGTCGGCGTCGGCGGCGCCGTCGGCCATCAGCCAGGCGCCGCCCGTGCCGTGCAGGCTGACGGGCACGCCGGCCTGGCGGGCCACGGCGCCGAGCTGGGCCACGGCCTCGCCGGAGCCGCGGGCCACCGCCAGCGCCAGGCGCGGGTCGGAGAACAAAGCCCAGCCGGCGGCGCGGTCGGCGCTCTCCACCAGGGCGCAGGCCCCGGCGGGGAGGCCCGCGGCGGCCAAAGCCGGGTCGAGCGCGTGGCGCACGATCGCCTGGGCGGTGCCGAGCGCATCGGAGCCGATCCGGAACACCACGGTGTTGCCGCCGCGCAGCACGCCGGCGGCGTCGGCGAACACGTTGGGGCGGCCCTCGAACACGAAGCCGACCGGGCCGAGCGGGGCGGTGACCTGCTCGACGCTCCAGCCGCGGTGGTCCACACGTTCGAGCACCCGGCCGCGCGACGGTTCGGCGGCGCCCCAGGCGCGCAGGCCGGCGATCATGTCGGCGCGCATGCGCTCCGTGGCGACGAGGCGGGTGGTGGAGCGGCCGCGCGCCTTGGCCGCCGCGACATCGTCGGCGTTGGCCCGGGCGATGGGGGCCCAGCTCTGGTCGGCCTCGAGGCGGGCGGCGAAGGCTTCGAAGAAGGCGCTGACCTGATCGTCGGCGACGCGCCCCATCTCGCCGAACGCCGAGGTTGCCCGCGTCACCGCGGCGGCGGCCACAGCGTGGGCCGCGGCCGGCACGTGCAGCAGGTCGCCGGTCTCCTGGACCACGATCAGCCGGTCGCCCGGACGGAACGCCGCGGCCAGGGCGTCCGAGACGTGCGTGACCCGGTCCCCGCCGAAGAGGACGGGCATGCCGGGGCTCAGGGCGGCGAGCGACGCGCGTTCCATGCCGCGGCTTTAGCGAAAAGCCGGGCCCGGGTCATCTGGCGACCGGTTCGGACGGCGAACTGAGGCGCGTGGGGTCGAACGCGGGGTCGCGGCGCAGCAATGGTCCCAGCTGGCTCCAGTTCAGCGTCGCGCCGTGGGCGGTGAATGGCTGGCCGTCGACGGTGATGGGGAGCTCGCCCTGGCCGATCACCCAGTTGGCGAGGTTCGCCACCGCGCGGCGGGTGCGGGCGAGGGAGGGGACGGGCTTCTCGTCCGGGTTCTCGGCAGCCGAGATCAGCATGTCGGCGCGGACGAGCCGGGCGATGGCGTCGAAGGCCTTCGCCGGGTTGTCGAAGAGGTCATCGGGACGAAGCGGGCGGTCCGCCGCCAGCAGCCAGTGCCACGGCTCGTCGACGCCCAGGTGGGGATCGCCCCGGGACGAGAGGCCCGCCTCGATGAAGCCGGGCGCGGTGACGGCGATCCGCAGCGAATACTGCTTCACCCCCGCGTCACTCGCCGTGAAGGCGTGCCCGGCCACGAAGGCCGCCAGCTTTTCGCGGGCCAGCTGGTTCCAGTGACGCTCGGCCTCGGTCGCCGGTTCGCCGATCTGATCTAGGATCACCAGCCGCTGCGGCGCGGCGTAGTCGTTTGCGTCCGCCCGGCGGCGGGCGGGCGGGCGGTAGGGCAGGGCGGCATAGGTGATCAGCTGGACCAGGCGGCGGCTCTCGCCGTCCCGGCGCACCGCGCGGTCGCGCAGGTCGATGGACCGGGCGTCCATGGCGTAGCGCAGGCAGTCCGCGTCGATCCCGTCAGGTCGCCGGCAAAGGACTGCCAGGTAGTCGAGGAAGCTGCGCTGGGTCTCGCGCAGGGCGGGGCCGAAGGCGGCGGGGGCGGCGGCCAGGGTCGCCTGGTAGGTCGCCGCCATCCGCCGGTCGGCCGTGGCCGCCTGACGGTCGGCGCAGATGGCGGTCTCGACGTCGGTGCGGGCGGCGGCGCAGTCGAAGCTCGGTCCCTCGGGGGCCGGCGATGGGTCGGCGGCGGCGCTCGCGACGACAGGCAGGCTCCCGGCCAAGCCGGCGAGCGCGAGCCGCCAACCGCCGCGCATCGCCCGGCTGAGACCTGGGAGGTTCATGACCTCGCCATAAGCCAACGCTTCGCGGGCCGCAAAGCGCGTGATCGGCTTCGCGGGACCGCGGCCGGCGGGTAAAGAAGGGCGTTGCAAGGGAGACGGCGGATGCAGACCAAGGCGGCGGTGGCCTGGAAGGCGGGGGCGCCGCTTTCCATCGAGACGGTGGATCTGGAAGGGCCGCGCGCCGGCGAGGTGCTGGTGGAGATGAAGGCCACAGGCGTCTGCCACACCGACGCCTTCACCCTGTCGGGGGACGACCCGGAGGGGCTGTTCCCGGCGATCATGGGGCATGAGGGCGCGGGCGTGGTGCTGGAGGTCGGGGCCGGCGTCACCAGCGTGAGGCCGGGCGACCATGTGATCCCGCTCTACACGCCGGAATGCCGGCAATGTAAGTCCTGCACGTCGCGGCGGACCAACCTCTGCACGGCCATCCGCGGCACCCAGGGGCAGGGCCTGATGCCGGACGGGACCAGCCGGTTCTCCATCGGCGGCCAGCGCCTGTTCCACTACATGGGCTGCTCGACCTTCGCGAACCACACCGTGCTGCCGGAGATCGCGGTGGCCAAGGTGCGGGAGGACGCCCCTTTCGACAAGATCTGCTACATCGGCTGCGGGGTGACCACCGGCATCGGCGCGGTGATCTGGACCGCCAAGGTGTGGCCGGGCGCCAATGTGGCGGTGTTCGGCCTGGGCGGCATCGGTCTTAACGTGATCCAGGGCGCGCGGATGGTCGGCGCGGACAAGATCATCGGCGTCGACCTCAACCCGGCCAAGGCCGAGATGGCGCGGCGGTTCGGGATGACCCATTTCGTCAATCCGGACGAGGTCGGGCGCGACAAGGTCGTGCAGGCGGTGATCGACCTTACCGGCGGCGGCGCCGACTTCTCGTTCGAGTGCATCGGCAACGTGGCGACCATGCGCCAGGCGCTGGAGTGCTGCCACCGGGGCTGGGGCGAAAGCATCATCATCGGCGTGGCCGGCGCCGGCCAGGAGATCGCCACGCGGCCGTTCCAGCTGGTGACGGGCAGGGTCTGGCGCGGCAGCGCGTTCGGCGGCGCGCGCGGGCGCACCGACGTGCCGAAGATCGTCGACTGGTACATGGACGGGAAGATCGAGATCGACCCCCTGATCACCCACACCCTGCCGCTGGCTCAGATCAACCAGGCCTTCGACCTGATGCACGCCGGCGAGAGCATCCGCACGGTGGTGACGTTCTAGGAGGCGCAGATGACGGTTCGCACCGATGAGATCGCCGAGGGCATCTTCCGGCTGTCGACGTGGGTGGCGGAGGTGGCGCCGCCGGCGGGGTTCACCTTCAACCAGTACCTGATCCGGGCCGAGCAGCCGCTGCTGTTCCACACCGGACCGAGGCACATGTTCGGCGATATCCGCGACGCGGTGGAGCAGATCACACCGGTGGCGGGCCTGCGCTGGATCTCGTTCGGGCACGTGGAGTCGGACGAGTGCGGCGCCATGAACCTGTGGCTGGCCGCAGCGCCGCAGGCGCAGGTGGCGCACGGGGCGACGGCCTGCATGGTGTCGCTGAACGACCTGGCGGACCGGCCCCCGCGCGTGCTGGCCGACGGCGAGGTGCTCGACCTGGGCGGCCGGCGGGTCCGATGGATCGACACGCCGCACGTGCCGCACGCCTGGGAATCGGGCCTGATGTACGAGGAGGTCACCGGCACGCTGTTCTCTGGCGACCTCTTCACCCATGTCGGGGACGGGCCGGCCCTGACGCGCGAGGGGATCGTCGCCGCGGCGGCGCAGACCGAGGACATCTTCAAGTCCACATCGCTCAACACGCTGACGGCGGCGACCATCCGCCGGCTGGCGTCCCTGAACCCCAGGACCCTGGCGGTGATGCACGGGTCGTGCTTCAGCGGCGACGGCGCCGGGCAGCTGCAAGGCCTCGCGGACTACTACCAGGGCGCCTTCGAGGCGGCCGTCCGCTAGGAGCCGAGCGGTCGAGGCGGCCTCAAGGAACTGGACGGCGCGGCCCGGCGCGTGGCAAGCCGGGCCGGAGATGACCACCGACGCGGCTGGAGCGGAAATCGCGCGGCGCCGGACCAAGTCGCGGCTAGGCAGGCTTGCGCTGGAGGCGCTGGCCTATCTCCGCGGCGAGATCCGGGCGAGCGAAGTCTGGCTGGTGGTGATCGCCGCGGCCGTCGGCGCCGCTGCGGGGCTGGCCACGATCGGCGTCGGCCTGGCCGCGCACACGCTGCAACAGACGTTCTACGGCATCAACTTCGACGAGCGGCTGAGCGCGCTGGTCAAGATCCCGCATGAGCGCCTGATCGCCCTGCCGATCGGTGGCGCGCTGCTCGCCGGGGCGACCTGGCTCTGGCTGAAGCGCCGCCCCTCGGCGCCGGTGGACCCGGTGGAGGCCAACGCGTTGCACGGCGGACGCATGTCGCTGCGCGACAGCCTGTTCGTGGGCTTCCAGACCATCGTCTCCAACGGATTCGGCGCCTCGGTGGGGCTGGAGGCGGCCTACGCCCAGCTGGGCGGCGCGTTTGCCTCGGTGACCGGCCGCGCGTTCAACCTGCGTCGCAGCGACCTTCGCACCCTTGTCGGCGCGGGCGCGGGGGCGGCCATCGCGGCGGCCTTCGGCGCGCCGTTCACAGGCGCCTTCTACGCGTTCGAGATCGTCATCGGCTCCTACACCGTGGCCAACATCGCCCCGGTGGTGGCCGCGGCCCTGGCCGCCAGCCTGGTCGCCAGCCTGGCGCACTTCGAGCCGCTGGTGGTGCAGCTGCCGACGGGCGGCGACCTGCAGCCCTCGCACTACCTGCTGTTCGCGGGGCTCGGCCTGATCAGCGCCGGCTTCGGGGTCCTGGTGATGCGGCTGGTGGGCTGGACCGAGATGCTGACCGGCCGCCTGCCGGGACCGCGTCAGCTGCGGCCGATCATCGGCGGCGTGCTGCTGGCCGGGCTGGCCTGGATCTCGCCCCAGACCCTGTCGGCCGGGCATGGCGCCATGCACCTCGACCTGACCGCGACCCTGACCTGGACCGCGCTGGTGTTTCTGATCGCCACCAAGGCGCTGGCCTCGGTGGTGTCGCTGGGGTTCGGCTTCCGCGGCGGCCTGTTCTTCGCCTCGCTCTACCTGGGCGCCCTGGTCGGGCGGCTCTACGCCCTGGCGGTGGGCGCCGTCGGGGTGAGCATCGACCCGCTGGCGGCCTCGCTGGTGGGGATGGGCGCGCTGGCGGTGGCGGTGGTTGGCGGACCCTTCACCATGTCGTTCCTGGTGCTGCAGACCACCGGCGACTTCGGGCTGACGGCGGCGACCCTGACCGGCTCGCTGGTGGCCAGCGTGCTGGTGCGCGAGGCGTTCGGCTACTCCTTCTCCACCTGGCGGCTGCACCTGCGCGGGGAGACCATCCGCAGCGCCCATGACGTCGGCTGGCTGCGCACCCTGACGGCCGGGCGGATGATGCGCACGGGCGCCGACAACATCGCCGCCGACGCCAGCCTGGCCGAGTTCCGGCGGCGCTTCCCGCTCGGCTCCACGCGGCGGGTGGTGGCGCTGGATGAGGACGGGCGATACGCCGGCATCGTCCCGGTGGCGGCGGTGTACGCCGACCCGGACGGCGAGGGGATCGTCAGTGAACTGATGATCAACAGGGAGGAGTGGCTGCAGCCGCAGATGAGCATCAAGCAGATCATGGCCGCCTTCGACCGCACCGAGAGCGACGAATTGGCCGTGCTGGACGACGGGCGCAAGCCGCTGGGGATCGTCTCCGAGGCCTATGCGACCCGGCGGTATGCGGAGGAATTGGAGAAGAACCGGCGCGACCTGGTGGGGGGAGAATAGGGCCCTCCCTTCCCTTCATGGGGAGGGACAGACCGCGAAGCGGTCAGGGTGGGGGAGTCTGGAAAGGGACTGGTTGCCCGCCGACTATCGTTGACGCGTCAGACATCCCCACCCTGCGACGCTCCGCGTCCCTGTCGCTCCCCATGAAGGGGAGGGAGGAGAGCCGCGACCGCCTCGTCGAACAGCGCTGCCAGCTGCGGGCTGGCGTCCCGGCAACCCTCCACCACCTGCCGGGCCCAGGCGACATACTCCGCGCGGCGTTCCGGGGGCCAGCCGGCCGGGGGGCTGAGGGCCATGGCGCGCAGGTTGGAGATCTTGTCGGCCAGCTTGATCACCTGCGCGCCCCGGGAGGCGTGGGGCGCGTGCTCCACCTGCAGCGCCTTGCGGGTCTGCTTGGGCAGGGACTTGTCGTCCGTGACCTCCGCCACCAAGTCGGCCACGCGCGGGCCGAACTCGGCGCGCAACTCGTCGAAGGTGGCGCCGGTGTCCTCGACCGTATCGTGCAGGACGGCGGCGGTGACGATGTCCAGGTCGCCGTTCGTCGCCTCGGCCACGAGCTCGGCCACCTCGGCCAGATGGTTGACGTAAGGTTCCGCCGCCTCGCCCTTGCGACGGTGGTTCACGTGTTTCTGGGCCGCGAAGTTGTAGGCGTGGGCAAGCCTGACGATCTGGTTCAACCGGGTCCCTTACTGTTTGCCGCCGTTTTCGAAGCCGGCGGTGGGGTTGCCGCCTGCGGCCCAGGCGTTGATCCCGCCCCGGTACCAGTAGATGCCGGTGTAGCCCGCCTGCACCGCCTGCATGCCGAGCTGGTAGGACATCGGGCAGCGGCCGTCGTGGCAGAAGATCACGATCTCGCTGCTGTGGTCGGGATCGCGCTCCTCCAGCGCTTCCAGGCTGTTGGGTGACAGGCAGGCGGCGCCCGGAATGGTCGGCTCCTCGGTGCAGCCGCGGGCGTCGATCAGGTCGAAGCGCAGCTGGCCGGCGTCCCGCGCCCGCATCACCTGCACCATCTGGGCGGTGGTGATCAGCTTGGCGCCGGCGAGTTGGGCTGGCGGCCCGTCCGGCGCGACCACGGTCTCGTAGTAGTTGACCTGGTCGCCGCCGGCGGCGGGCGCGCCCTGGTTATCTGTCTGCTGGCCAGCGGTGTTGGTGTCGAGGCCGGGCGTGACGGCCGTGTTCGCGATAGGCAGGGCGGCGTTTGCCGCCAGGCTGTTGGTGCCGCCCACGAGGACAGCCGCGTTGGTCGCCGCCGAATTGGTCGCGCCGCCGCCGTTCGCAGCGTGGCTGGCCCCCTTCGGCCAGATGGCCACGACCAGCCCGATCAGCAGGACCAGGCCGAACAGGCCGCCCACGATCATCAGTGGCCGCATGTCGACCTTGGGCGCGGGGGTGGCCGTGTAGGGCTGCGGGGTCGGCGGCGGCGCGGCCGGGTGGGCGGCTGGCGGCGGCGGCGCGGGAGGCGGCGGCGGAGGAGGGGGAGGCGGAGCTGCGGGCGGCGGGGGTGGGGGAGCGGGCGGCGGAGCCGGGGGCGGCGCCGTGACCACGGGCGCGATTGGCGCCGCGGGGGGCGGCGCGGCGGCCGCAGCGGCGACCGCCCCGGCCGCGGCGGCTTCCGGCGTGTCCGAGACCGGCGTGGCCGGCGGCGGCGCGTGCGGCGGCTCCTGTGGCGCGGCGCGCTCGATATTGCGGCGAACGGTGGTGACCAGGTTGTCGATGTAGGCGTCGATCGGCTGGGGGAACGCGTCCAGCCAGTGCATCCGGCCCAGGTAGAAGTGCAGCTCGGCGTTGAACTCCACGCGGGCGATGCGGAACGGCACGATGGTGACGTTGGCGCTGGCCGCCAGGTCCACCTCGTTGTGGACCGCGTGCGACTTGTTCACGTTGTCGGAGAACACCAGCACCATGACGCGCGACGCCTCGATGGCGCCGGCGATCTGCGAGCCGTACGGCTGGCCGGGCAACTGGTCGCGTGGCGCGATCCAGCAGCGGATGCCCTTGGCCTCGAGGCCGTGGCACACAGCGTCAGCCGCTATCTTGTCCAGCGAGCTGTAGCTGATGAAGACGTCGTGACTCATCGCCCCCTTCCATACGCAGGCGTCGCCGACGCGCTAGCATATTGGGACCGCGAGCGGCAGTCCGCCGCGGCCAGCGCGCGCAAAGCCGCCCACCCGCGACGCGCCGCACGCATTAGAGACGAATTCGCCCCGGTCCGGCTAGAGGCGGCGTGCGCATGGTCGACAAGGGCGCCCCCGGACCCGTAACTATCGCCTTGCCCACCGGCCGCTTGAGACGCCGGGGGCGGGAGGCGCGTTCATGAATCCCTACGGCCAGAGAATCGCCCAGCCCGGCGAGGACTTCCGCACCGCCGACCGGCTGGAGATCATGGACTGCTTCTGGCGGTTCATGATGGCCCGCGACATCGGCGATGTGGAGATGTTCGAGGCCTGCTTCGCCGACACCGTGACCTGGGACCTCAGCAACAATCCGGTGCGGCTGACCGGCGGCCCGGCCGACCTGGGCCCGACCGACCTGCCGCGCGCCGACTTCGTGGCCCGGGCGTTCGCCGGCGCGGCCCCGCCGAGCCGCGAGAGCTTCGCCCAGCACTGCGTGAACAATCCGCTGGTGACCTTCACCGGGGCGGACGGCGCCACGGTGCTGGCGCACATGCGCAACCCGATGCACACCAAGGCCGCCGGCGAGGACGGCCGGCTGCGTCCCAGCGACCGGACGCTGGGCGGCCTCTATCATCTGGATTTCCGCCGCGCGGACGGGCGCTGGCGGATCAGCGCGCTCAGGCTGGCGGTCTACGCCTACGATCCGGCGGTCCTGGTCGGGCGATGAACGGGAGGGAGGAACCCATGGACGAGTGGCGCGAGATCGAGGCGCTCAAGCAGCTGAAGGCGCGGTATTTCCGGTTCCTCGACACCAAGCAGTGGGAGTCCTGGCGCGATTTGTTCACCGGGGATGCGCTGCTGAAGGTGCATTCAGTGGTGACGACCTGGGGCGGCGAGCCGCAGCTGCGCCAGGACATCCAGGGCTCCGAGACGATCATGACCACGGTGCGGGCCCTGATCGACAACAGCGTGACGGTGCACCAGGGGCACATGCCCGAGATCAACCTGACCTCGCCAACCACGGCCACGGGCATCTGGGCGATGGAGGACATCGTCGAGAACAGCCAGGGGCGGATGCGTGGACACGGCCATTACCATGAGACCTACCGCAAGACCGACGCCGGCTGGCGGATCGCCTCGCTGGAGCTGACCCGGCTGCGCCTGGAGCGGAACGAAGTCACGCCGCCGCGCGGCTAGGGGCCGGTCGCGGCCAGCTACAGCAGCGAGGGTTCGATCCGCCGGCCCTGCACCAGGAGGCCCTTCAGGCGCGCCTTGCCGTCCTGGCCGATCGAGACGATGGCGGACACCTCGGCGGTCGCATCGGGGCCGGTGGGCGGCAGCAGGTTGGCGATCCGGGTGGCTTCGGCCTGGCTGGCGTAGAAGCGGTCGATGCCGAGGCGCAGGGTCAGCGCGCCTGGCCAGGCCTGGCTGTCGCCCTCGCTGGCGGCGGTTGGCGGCCTGCAATAGGCCCGGCCGCGCACCAGTAGCGGAGCGAAGCGGGCCGCGGCGGCGCGGTCGCGGCTGGCCCCGACCGCGCTGGCATGGTCGCCTCGCCTGGCAAGAGCGATCCACAGCTCGGAATCGGCGCTGTTTCGGCTCGGCGGCGGCGAGTCGGAGATCGCGGCGCCGGGCGGACAGGCCTGGCCGGCGGCCAGCGACTCGGTGGTGTCGATGGCGACGTAGTGGCCGGAGAGCAGCGCCCGCGGGTCGACGCGCTCGATCCGCAGCATCACCTCGACGCCGGTGGCACGGGCGTGGCCGTCCCAGACCGCCAGCCCGACCAGCGCCGCGATCGCCAGGGCGGCCACCGCCAGGATCCGGATGGGGGCGGCCGGCATCAGGCGGGCCTGCGCCGCAGCGCCAGGCCTGTCACGGCCGCCAGCAGCGACGCGGCAAGGAAGACGCCGGCGGCGGTCATCAGGCCGAAGCCAAGGTCGGACAGCAGTGCGGACACGCCGCCGATCAGGGCGAGCACGCCCAGCACCGTGATCGCGCCAAGCCGGTCATGCCGACCCGCCGCCACCAGGGCTCCGGCGATCACCAGCCAGGCGAGGCGGTGGACGAGGCCGAGCCCTTCCTCGTGGTCGGCCCCTGCGACGATGAAGTAGGCCATCGCGAGCCAAGCGAACCAGCCGTAGAACACCGCGCCGAAAGCCAGCCCGCGCTGGCGCAGCCAGCGGCCGCCGATGGCCAGTGCGGCGCAGCCGAGGGTGAACCAGAGCAGGGCGGCGTCCTTCACGTGCAGCTTGCCGGCCAGCCAGACGCTGGCGATGGCCATTCCCACGGCGGCTGCGTGCGCCAGCGGCGCGGATCGCCATCGGATCGCCACGGCGGCGGCGAGGGGCGAGGCCGCCAGCAGCCAGGGAACATTGGGGCTCGAGTCCCAGTCGAAGGGCGCGCCGGCCTGGAAGTCGCCCAGGCCGAAGAAGATCAGCGCCGCCACGCCTGCGCCGCTGGAGCGGCCGGCCAGCGCCAGCGCTGCGGCCACGACGCCGGAGGCGCAGAGGGCCGTGCGGGGATCGCCGGCGATGTCGAAAATCTGGCCGGTCAGGCCGATGGCCGCGGCGAACAGCAGGGCGGCGAGGGCCAGCAGCACATTGGCGGCATTGGGCCGGGTCTTGGCCGAGCACCAGGCCGCGCCGGCGGCCGCGGCGGCGAAGAGCCCGAGCACCAGGACGAACTGGACCAGACGGGGGATGACTTCCCAGTTGGCGGCGATGAAGGCGACCAGCGCCAGGCCGAACAGCACCGCGCCAACCCAGACCAGGGCGACCGCGGCGTCGGGTCGGCGGGCGTCGGGGACGGACTCGAGGATCGCCGCGCGCGAACCGGGCGGCACGAGGCCGGCTTCGATCCAGCGATCCAGGTCCCGCCTCAGCCGTTCCTTGTAGCCCGCCATGGGTCGCCCCCGCCTGGCCGTCCGATCCCCGCGCGCGACGCGGCGATCGATCGCCCATGATACGCGGACGGACCCCTGGGCCTGTCAATAGCCTCGCCTGACGCGTGGCTGTCCGCCGGCCGCTTCCGACATCGGCGCTTGACGCGGAGCGTCGCGGCGGCGACCTGGAACGCCTTGCGCCCGGGAGGAAGCAACGCATGGGCCCCTCGCGGCTGCCGGTCGACCGCCGCTGGGGCATCGTCAGCGTCACGGTGCTGTTCCAGATCGCCTCGCTGGGTGTCACCCTCAACAGCTTCACCTTCTTCGTGGAGACCTGGTCGAAGGAATTCCACGCGCCGATCAGCGAGCTGACCGCCACCTTCACGGTGATGAACTTCGTGCTGCTGTTCATCCTGCCGTCGGTCGGGCGGTTCTGCGACCGGTTCTCGGTGCGGGGGCTGGTGGCGATCGGGGTGCTCTGCACGGCGGCGATGCATGTGGCGGTGGGGATGGTCACCGGCGCCTGGCAGCTGATCGCCCTCTATGCCGTGCTGCTGCCGATCTGCGTGTCGCTGAACGGGACGATCCCGGCCCAGACCCTGGTGGCGCGCTGGTTCGACAAGGGGCGCGGCTTCGCCATGGGGCTGTCGGCCTTCGGGGTGCAGCTGGCCGGGGTGATCTTTCCGCCGATCGTCGTGGCCATGCTGCCGCTGGTCGGCTGGCGCGGGACCTGGTGGATCTTCGCCGGCGCGATCACTCTGGTCGTGCTGCCGATCTGCTGGGGCGTGATCCGCGACTGGCCCAAGGCGAAGGTCCTGGCGGACGGCGCCGTGGAAGCGCGGCCGCAGGCGCCGCCGCTGTCGGCGCGGCAGATCCTCTCGCACCGGAACATCTGGATCGTCGCCGGGACCTTCCTGGCGGTGCAGATCCCGCTGCAGGCGGTGAGCATCAACCTGGCGCCGCTGCTGACCTCGCGCCATGTGGGCGGCCAGGCGGCGGCCGGCATCGCGGCGCTGAGCTCGGTGTGTGCGATCGCCGCCAAGCTGGCGGCCGGCTATGTCAGCGACCGGCTGGGCAACCGCCTGCCGCTGGTGGTGTCGGCGGCCGCGGTGGCGGTCGGGCTGCTGGTGCTGGCCTATGCGGCCGACTTTACGACGCTGGCCGTGGGCTACGCCCTGATCGGCGCGTCGGGGGCGCAGTGGACACTGTTGGCGTCCACGACCGGCGCCGAGTTCGCACCCTCCACCTTCGGCCGTGCGTTCGGCATCCTCAGCACCTTCACGCCGCTCTGTGCGATCGGCCCGGTGGCCCTGGCCACGCTGCAGGAGCACACCGGGACGTACGGCCCGGGCATCCTGATCCTGGCGGCCCTGAGCGCGGTGGGCGCGGTGGTGGCGCTGCTGTACCGCCAGCCGAGATCGCCGGCGGTCTGAGGTCCTTTCTCCCGCGAGGCGAGAAGGGCTTCTAATCCACCGCGTGCAGCCTGATCCCCGGGTGGCGGATCTCCAGGGATCGGCGGACGCCCTGCTTCCAGCTCACCTTGCAGGGGCCGGCGATGCTGCGGCGCAGGGTCGGGTCGGGGATGCAGTTGGGGAAGGCGAACTCGGGCTTGCGGATGAAGTTGGGCGCGCGCCCGATCAGGGCGCCCGCGTATTCCATCATCTCCTGCCAGTCGACCGCCTCGTCCCCGCACCAGTTGACCACGAAGGCCGGGACGGCGGCGTGGGCCAGGCTGGGCTCGAGCAGGTCGACGATGTCGTCCTCGTGGATCGGGCCGATGGTCAGGGGGCCCTCCGGCGGCAGGAACGCCTCGCCGGTCTCCACCAGCACGTCGAGGAAGCGGTCGATCAGGCCTCCGTTCTCGTGCGGGCCGCCGTACTGGACGTTCTGGCGGCAGATCACCGTCGGCAGGCCGAGGATGATGGCGCCGGCGCGGGCCGCGCCTTCGCCCGCCAGCTTGGTGGGCGCGTACTGGCCGCCATAGCCGCCGCCGACGTCGTCGGTCTCCGGGTAGAGGTGGTTCGGGTCGGGGTGCTGGGCGTAGATGCCCGTGGCCGAGACGTGCAGGAAGGCCTTGGCGCCCCGGCAATGGCTCATCAGCCGGGCGACGCCGTCGCTGTTGTCGGCCATGCCTTCCTCGGCCGTCAGCGGCCGGACGTTGGCGGCGATGTGGATCACATAGTCGAGGTCCCTGGGCACCTGGTCGAGGGCGCCGCGGGCGTAGTCGCCGACGATCGGCTTGACGCCCAGCGCCTCGGCTTCCGCCTTGGAGCCGGCGCGGGTGAAGCGGGCCAGGCCCAGCACCTCGTTATGGGGGGCGAGGCCCACCGCCGCCGCCGCGCCGATGCGGCCGGTCAGGCCGGTAAGCAGGATGCGCTTGCCTTCGATCATGACGTCTCCTCCCGAGCGTTGCCCGACGTCATAGCGCGTTGCGGCGGGGCGCGCCGCAGCGGAAATCACTCCGTCAGGAAGGCGTCGGTCTCGGCCAGGAACTGGTCCAGCTTGTCGTGGTGGACCCAGTGGCCGGCGCCGGCGAAGTTCACCAGCCGGGCGTTCTGGAAATGCTGGATTCGGCCGTCCACCACCGGGTCCGACGCCCAGGACTCCTCGCCGCGCACCAGCAGCACGGGGCAGGTGATCTGGCTCCAGAGGTGATGCTGCTCGTCGGTCGTGAGCCCGCCGACGCCGTCGCCGAAGCGGGCATAGTTGTCGAACTTCCAGGACCAGGTGCCGTCCTCGTTCTGGTGCGCGCCATAGATGGTCAGGTGCAGCGCCTGCGCCGGACTCAGGTGCGGGTTCTCTTCGGCCATGCGCGCGCAGGCGGCCTCGATCGAGGGGTATTTGCGCGGGCTGCGCCCGGAGCTTTCGCGCCGTTCGCGCACCCAGGAGCGCAGCCGTTGCTCGATGGTCAGGGCGGCGTGCTGGGCGGCGAGGTCGGGCGGCGGCCCCAGGCCCTCGATGGCGATCACCTTCTTCACGTTGCGCGAGAAGGCGCCCGAGTAGCCGAGAGTGACCGCCGCGCCCAGCGAGTGGGCCATGATGGTGACCGGCGCCATGCCCTTCTGATGGATCAGCTGGGCGATGTCGTAGATGTAGGAGGCGGGGTTGTAGCCGCCCCCGATCGCCCAGGCGCTGTCGCCGTGGCCGCGCAGGTCGGGGGCGATGATGTGGAAGCGGTCGCGCAGCCGGTCGGCCACCCAGTCCCAGTTGCGGCAGTGGTCGCGGCCGCCATGCACCATCAGCAGCGGCGGCGCGCCGGGATTGCCCCAGTCGACGTAATGCAGGCGCAGGCGCTGGGAGAAGTAGAAGTGAGACGTCGGCCCGTCCATGGCGCAGCCCTCCGCTGGTGAGAGAGGGTGCTACATCATTGCGGGCGGAAGGGCCAAGGGCGGGCCATTCTTACCGCTCTCTCACCCAACTCCACCCTCTCAGTAACCCTCTCCGCACAGCGGGAGAGGGTTACTGATGGAGCGAGTGTGACTGGGCTGCTTGCTACTCCGCCACCGTCTCCCCCGAGCCGCCGAACTCGGAGGGGAAGTCCTTCAGCTTGGGGAGGCCGTCCTTCATGGGCAGGACGGTCTCGGCGTAGTTGATGTGGACGCCCGGCTGGAAATCCAGGGTCGGGAGGGTGGCGGCGAACACGTCGACCAGGCCGAGGGGCGGGTGGACCGTCATCAGGTGGCCGCCGCACCGGGTGCAGTACTGGCGGGCGCTGAGCTCGGTCTTCTGGAACGTGCCGAGGTGCTCCTCGCCGGCGGTCACACGCACGGCGCGCGGGGGCCACAGGCTGAAGGCATTCACCGGGCCGCCGGACCAGGACCGGCAGGAACGGCAGTGGCAGTAGCCCATGGCCTCGGGCGCGCCCTCGACCTCGAGCTGGACAGCGCCGCAGAAGCAGGCGCCGCGATGGATCGTCATGTGACTGTCTCCGGACAAGAGGCGCCGCGGCGCGGGGCCGCCGCGGCGCTAGGATAGCCGGGGGGGCGTCACCCGCCGGCCATGGCCCTGACGTCGGCGGCGGTGAGCGAGTTGCCGCCGATCGCCCATTCGCCGCTCTCGATCTCCTGGATGCGGACCCAGGTGACGGGGCGCATGGCTTCGCCCTCCACCTGCACCATCGCATCGGTGACCTTGCGGATCATGGTCTGCTTCTGATCGGACGTGAAGACGCCCTTGATCAGCTGGATGTCCACCATGGGCATGGAAGCCTCCTTTGTCTGGGTGGGCCAGGTCTTGCCTGGTGTTGCATCCTCGCCGGGCAGGGTCCGGCCAGCCAGTTCAGGAACTGAATCCGGCCGATACAGAAACTGAACTATGCGGGCATGTGTGGGCCGGCGTAGCTTCGCCGCAGTGATCAGGGCGACAGGCGATGACCAAAGGCAGCTACAAGCAGTTCTGTCCCGTGGCGATGGCCTCGGAGATCCTGTGCTCGCGCTGGACCATGGTGCTGGTGCGCGAGCTGATCTGCGGCTCGACGCGATTCAACGACCTGCGCCGCGGCCTGCCGCGGATGTCGCCAGCTCTTCTCTCGCAGCGACTCAAGGAGCTGGAGGCAGCCGACATCGTCGTGCGCACGCCGGTCGCCAACGATCCCGGCGTGTTCGAATACACCCTGACCCCTGCCGGCCGGGAGCTGGAGCCGCTGGTGATGGCGTTCGGCAGCTGGGGGCAACGCTGGATCGAGAGCGAGCTCTCGATGCAGAACCTCGATGCGTCGCTGCTGATGTGGGACATGCGCCGCAACATCGATCCCAACCCGATGCCGGCCCGCCGATCGGTGATCCAGTTCCGCTATCCGGAGCTGCCGGCGGCGCGCCGGGTCTGGTGGCTGCTGGTGACGCCGGGGGAGGGCGCCGACCTCTGCTCGGTGGATCCGGGCTTCGACGTCGACCTCTATGTGGCCACGGACCTACGGACCATGACGGCGATCTGGATGGGCCTGGATTCGGTGAAGGCCGCGACGTCCTCGCAGCGGCTGATGCTGGTGGGCGACCGCAAGCTGGCGGCCGACATGCAGCGCTGGCTGGGGCTGAGCCGGTTCGCGCCGGTCACGCGCATGGCGAGCTGATCGTGCGTGCTTCGAGACACGCCCTCGCGGGCGCTCCTCAGCATGACGAGGATTTTAGGCCGCCCTGTTCGTCATCCTCAGGAGGCTGCGCGAGCGGCCGTCTCGAAGGACGGAACCAGCCCTTCCAGAAGTCCAGGTAGTCGCGCAGCAGGTCCGGGGCGATCCAGAGGCCGTGGCGGTAGGGGGTGTCGACGCCGATGGCCAGGCTGGCGCTGGGCGTCCCGCCGAAGGTGCCGAACAGGCGGTCCCAGACCGGGGTCATGCCGAAGTGGCCGGTGGGGTAGCTCATGTCGAGCTTGTGGTGCAGCCGGTGGTGGTTCGGCGACTGCACCACCCAGCGGCCGACCCAGCCGAAGTCGCTGTCGATCCGCGAATGGATCAGGAAGCCAAGCGCCAGGGTCAGCACGTTGACGTAGAGCATCACCGACGGGCTGGCGCCGAGGATCGCCATCGGCAGGTTGATGATGAAGGTCCCGGTGAAGGCCGCCGGGTGGGCGCGGCCGGCGGTGAGGACGCAGAAGTCCCGGGCGGCGTGGTGGTAGCGGTGCAGCGGCCAGAACCACCGCGAATGGTCCAGACGGTGGGTCCAGTAGTCGAAGAAGGTATAGACGTAGAAGTAGAGCACGGTCTGCAGCACGACCGGCAGGCCCGATGGGTCGACCGCGAACCCGGTGGTTCGGGCCAGCCAGTCGCGGATGGCGATGCCGGAGACCATCGAGGCGCCCAGCATCATCACCCGGCCGAGCAGGTCGGTGACATGGCCCTGGGAAAGGACGAAGAAGGCGAGGTCGGTGCGCACCGAGGCGCCGGGCCGGGCCAGCATCGCGCGCAGGGAGCTGTTCGCCCAGCCGACGATGGCGATCTCGATCCAGAGCGCCGAAGGCAGCACGAACAGGATCAGGGCGAAGTTGCTGATCAGCCGGCCGTGCAGGTTGTGCAGGAAGATCGCGTGGCCGCCGAGCTTCAGGCTGAGCTCGTCCGGGAAGAGGGCGACGACGGCCGGGCCGGCGAGCGCCAGGGCGGCGACATAGGCGGCGAGGCCGAGGATCGCGAAGACGTGGCCCGGGGTCAATCGCAGAGGCTTGCGCGGCGCGGAGGCGAACTCGGCGCCACCGGCTTCCATCTGCAACGCTGAAGTCTGTTCCATGGACGCCCTCGACACAGGTGGGCGTCCTGCTTCACGCGGCGTGCCAGCCGCGGTGTGCGGTTTCGGGGCAGGCTGTGGAGACTACGCCCGGCGGTTCAGCGTGATCGCGGTGGCGGGGGCCCGCTTGGCCGCCCCGGGGCCGTAGCCCACGTTGGAGGCGCGCTTGGAGGCGATCAGGTCGGCGATCGAGCGGACCACGCCCTCGGTCACGGTCTTGGAGGCCGAAAGGGCCTTGGCGTGGGCTTCCAGGGCGTCGTGGAAGGCCTCGGTGGCGCGGGCCAGGCGGCGGCGCGCCGCCAGCGGCGCGGCCTCCGCGAGGGCGGGCTGGGCGCGGATGCCCATGGAGGCCGCGCGGTACATGTTCGCCAGCTTGGAGAGCTCCGGCATCTTCGCGCCGGCGTCCTGGGGCCGGTGACGGTCGAAGGCCCGGGTCTGCTCGCCGATCATCCGGGTCAGACGCTCGGTCAGGTCGATCAGGCCGTCGAGGCCGGGGGGCTTCTCGGCGCTCACGGGGCGGCCTCCGCAGTCGCGGGCTGAGTCGAGGCAGGGGCGGGGTTCGCGGCGCCATCGGCGCCGCCGGCGCCCTGCAGCCGGATCATCTCGGCCGCCACCGAGCGCGACACGCCGACACCGCCGGACTTGACGATCTGACCCGCCATGGCCTCGGCCATGAACGACTTCCACATCTCCTCGCCCGCGCCGCCGCCGAACGGGGCCGAGGTGCTTACGCCCTGGAACATGGTCTGCAGCATGCTGGAGAGGAAGGAGGCTTCGAACTTGTCGGCGGTCTGCTTGACGTGGCCGCGGCGCGCAAGGTCGGCGGCGGTGGCGCCCTGGCCGGGCGACGCGATCAGGTCGACGGGGGCGGAGAGGGCGGAGAAGCTGGTCATCACATCACCGAGACATCGGCCTGCAGGGCGCCGGCGGCCTTGATGGTCTGCAGGATGGAGATCAGGTCGCGGGGGGTGACGCCGAGGGCGTTGAGACCCTTCACCAGGTTGGCCAGCGATGTGCCGTTCGGCACCACGATCAGATGCCGCCCCTTCTCCTCGTCCACGTGGAGCTGGGACTGGGAGGTGACGGTGGTCTGGCCCTGGCTGAAGGGGGCGGGCTGGCTGACCTGGGGGGTCTCCTGAACGCTGATGGTCAGGTTGCCCTGGGCGATGGCGACGGTAGAGATGCGCACGTCGTCGCCCATGACCACGACGCCGGCCACCTCGTCCACAACCACCTTGGCCGGCGAGTCGGGCTCGACCTCCAGGTTCTCGACGTCGGTGACGAAGCTGACCATGTCGCGGCCCGGCGGGGGGCGCAGGGTGACGATGGTCGGGTTCTCGGCGACGGCGGTGTTGGCCGCGAAGCCGTTGATCGCGTCGGCGATGCGGCGGGCGGTGGTGAAGTCGGGATTGCGCAGGGTGAGCCGCAGCGTCTCCATGGACGCCATGTGGAAGCCGATCTCGCGCTCGACAATGGCGCCGTTGGCGATCCGGCCGGCGGTGGGCACGCCCTTGATCACGTTCGAGCCGGAGGCGCCGGAGGCGGACACCGCGCCGGTCTGCACCGTGCCCTGGGCGACCGCGTAGGCCTGGCCGTCGGCGCCCAGCAGCGGGGTGACCAGCAGCGTGCCGCCGAGCAGGCTCTTGGAATCGCCGAGGGCCGAGACGGTGGCGTCGATCGGCGAGCCGGAGGCGGAGAAGGCGGGGAGCCGGGCGGTGACCATCACCGCGGCCACGTCCTTGGTGTTGATGGTGGCGTCGGCGGCCCGGGTGTTGACCCCCAGGCGCTCCAGCATCGCCTCCAGGCTCTGCTTGGTGAAGGGCGCGTTCTGGAGCGAGTCGCCGCTGCCGTTCAGGCCGACCACGATGCCGTAGCCCACCAGCATGTTGTCGCGCACGCCCTCGAATTCGACGATATCCTTGATCCGCGAGCCGGCCAGGGCGGGGCTCGCGGCAAGGATGGACAGGGCGATCGCAGCGGCGATCAGGCGGAACAGGCGACGCATGCGGGACCCCGAACTTAGCGGATTGTCGCATGCCAAAACGGCGCCAGCCCGGCCGGTCACGAAACCTCAATCAAAACAAGGTTATGGAGCAGCGTGATGCAACGCCCGCCGCGATCCCGGCAGAATTTGCCCGGCATTAACCATGCCGCAAGCATGGGGGCGGAAAGTCCATCCCTATGAAGGTGAGCGGACCCAGCGGACCCAGTGCGGCCGGCGGCGCCAGGCCAGTCAGGCCGCAGGCCGCCGCGGGCGGCTTCTCGCTGCCACAGGCGAGCGGCGCCTCGGAGACGGCGGGCGCCGCGCCGGCCGCCTCGATGGCCCAGGTCAGCTCGCTGGACGCCCTGCTCGCGCTGCAGGGCGTCGGCGGGCCGCTGGAGCGCCGCCGGCGCGCGGTGGGGCGGGGCGGGGCGATCCTGGATGCGCTCGATTCGCTGAAGCTCGACCTGCTGGACGGCAGGCTCTCGAAGAGCGCGATCGAGACGCTCACGCGGAGGGTGCGCGCCGAGCGCGTGTCTACCGACGATCCGAAGCTGGAAGGCCTGCTCGACGAGATCGAGACCCGCGCCGCGGTGGAGCTCGCCAAGCTGGAAAGCGGGCAGATTGCGGCGTGAGCGCGCGCCCCTGCGCGACGCGCGTTGCCGCCGCGCAGACTTTTGCTATAAGCCGGCGCCCGACGATCGAAGCGGGACACGCGTTAGGGGTTCGAAGAGGCGTCAATGCAGGCGACTGCGGCAGTACTAACCGAATCCGAATACCGTCCCACCGAGGACGAGCCGTTCATGAACGACCGGCAACTGGATTATTTCAAGCAGAAATTGCTCAACTGGAAGGATGAAATCCTTCGCGAATCCCGTGAGACCGTCACACATCTGCAATCCGAGACCGAGAATCACCCGGACCTTGCCGACCGGGCCTCGTCGGAAACTGACCGGGCTCTCGAACTTCGCACGCGTGACCGGCAGCGCAAGCTGATCTCCAAGATCGACGACGCCCTGCGCCGGATCGAGGAAGGGGCCTACGGCTACTGCGAGGAGACCGGCGAGCCGATCAGCCTCGCCCGTCTGGAAGCCCGCCCGATCGCGACCCTGAGCCTCGAGGCGCAGGAGCGCCACGAGCGGCGCGAGCGGGTTCACCGGGACGACTGAAGCCCTCCCTCCCCTTCATGGGGAGGGACAGCGACGCGTAGCGTCGCAGGGTGGGGATGTCTCGATCACCCCATAGTCGCCGGACAGCGAGTCCCTCTCCAGACTCCCCCACCCTGACCGCTGCGCGGTCTCCCCTCCCCATGAAGGGGAGGGAAGGGCAAGCTCAGCTTGCCGCTGACCCCACCCAGGTCACCAGGTCGGTGAGGACGCCGGTGGTGGCCTGGTCGAAGGCCTGGCTGATCGGGCCGACGCGGTTGTCGGCGGCGGGCACGGAAGCTTCGAACACACGTTCGCCGGCGACGGCGCGGTCGCTGGCTCGGATCAGCCTGGCGTGCACCCGGACCACGATGGTGGGCGGGGCGGTCATGCCGTTGGTGTAGCGGGCTTCGAAGCGCAGCACGTCCAGCTTCAGCAGCGCGTCGGGGCGGCCCTCGCCGGGCCCCACGAGCCGCGCAGGACCGCCGACGATGTCGAAGGCGCGCTCCTCGGCGGAGGCGAACAGGGACGGCGCCGGAGCGGCCCAGCGGGCCCCCTTGATGTAGGCGACCTCGTTGCCGTTCACGGTCAGGATGCGGTCGGTGGAGGCGATCCGGTCGAAACCGAGGGCCTGGGTCAGCACCGTGAAGCGAGCGGGCTGCGTCTGGGCGGGCGCGACCCCGGTCATGCCGAAGCTGTAGAGCGCGGCCGGCTCCTGCTTCGGAAACAGGCTGATGCAGCCGCCCAGGGCCAGCGGAAGGGTGAGAGCGAGGGCGGCGGCCGCGAGGCCCCGCGTGGCGCGGCGGATCATGGTTTCACCTCGACTTCTCTGGCCGGCGGTCTGGAGATCAGGCCCTGCGGATCCTGCTGGATCGAGTTCACCAGCCGGTCGATGTCCTCAGCGGCGTTCTGGATGGTGGCGATGGCGCTGGTCAGCCGGGGCAGTCCGTTGGACGCGAAGTCGCTGGTCGGCCCATCCAGCTTGGCGAGCAGCCCGCGGATGTCGTGCGCGGCGCCCTGGATCTCGTCGGCCGCCTTGCCCAGCTTCACGATGGTGGTGCGCGCGTCGCCGTTGACGAGGCCCTGGGCGTTGGACGCCAGGTCGCGGATCCGGGCGGCGGCCTGGTCGGCGGTCTGCAGCGCATGCTGGGCGTCGGCGATGATCGCCTTGCGTTCGCGCAGCTCGGCGGTGACCGCCTGCACGTCGCCGATCACGGCGGTGATCTTCTGGATGTTCTCGTCGGAGAGCACCCGGTTGACCCGCGCCAGGGCGTCGGCGGCGCTCTTCATCACGGCGCCGCCGCCGGCCAGCAGACTCGACAGCCCGCCCGCCTGCGCCTGGATGGTGGGATATTGCTGACCCGGCTGAAGCGGCAGGGTCTTCAGCAGCGGCTTGGAGGGCGTGCCGGCGGTGATCTGGACGAAGGTTACCCCGGTGATGCCTTGCGGCTCGAGGCTGGCGACGGAGTCCTGCCGCACCGGCGTATCGGCCTGCAGGCGGGCGGTTGCGACCACCATGTTGGGGTCCTGCGGGTCGAGCTTGATGTCCGAGACCTCGCCGACCTTGATGCCGTTGAAGGTGACCTCGCCGCCCTTGCTGAGCCCGTTGACCGCGCCGTGGAAGACGATGTTGTACTTCTCGTACTTGGCGCTGAGCGCGAAGTTGGTCAGCCACAGGATGAAGACGATCAACCCGATCAGAAGCAGGGTCGATATCAGCCCCACGAGGGCATAGTTGGCGTTGCGCTCCATCTAGCGGGCTCCTGCGCCGGTCGCCTGGGCAGCGCGCGCGTCGGCCGAGGCGCGGCCGCGGGTGCCCAGGAAGTAGGATCGAATCCAGGGGTGGTCCGACCGCTCCAGCTCGTGCACCGGCGCCATGGCGACCACGTGCTTTTCCGCAAGCACGGCCACCTTGTCGGTGATGGTGTAGAGGCTGTCGAGATCGTGGGTGATCATGAAGACGGTCAGATCGAGGCTGTCGGCAAGGTCGCGGATCAGCTCGTCGAAGGCGGCCGAACTGATCGGGTCGAGGCCCGAGGTGGGTTCGTCGAGGAACAGCAGCTCGGGGTCGAGGGCCAGGGCGCGGGCGAGGCCGGCGCGCTTGATCATGCCGCCGGAGAGCTCGGAGGGTTTCAGGGCGCCGCTGCCGGGCGCCAGGCCCACCATGGCGATCTTCAGGTCGGCCAGCTCGCTGATCTCGCGCCGGGTGAGTTCGGTGTGCTCGGTCATCGGGACCGACACGTTCTCCTTCACCGTCAGGTTCGACCACAGCGCGCCCTGCTGGAACAGCACGCCCCAGCGCCGCTCGATGGCGGTCCACTTGCGGCGCGACGCGTGCTCGATGTCCTGGCCGAAGATCTTCACCACGCCGCCCTCGGGGCGCTTCAGGCCGATGATGGTGTTGAGCAGCACGGATTTGCCCGTGCCCGACCCGCCCACCACGCCCACCACGTCTCCGTGCGGGATGGTGAGGTTCAGGTTCTCGTGGATCACGTGGTCTTCGAACGCCGAGTAGAGGTCGATGACCTGGATCGGCGGCGCCCCGAGATCGAGCGACTCTTCGCTGTCGGCGCTCATATGTCCAGCTTCATGTAGATGAGAGCGAAAGCCGCATCGATCATGATGCTGGCGAAGATCGCGTGCACCACCGAGGCGGTGACCCGGCGCCCCAGGCTTTCGACGTCGCCGCCCACTTCCATGCCCTGGTGGCAGCCGATGCCGGCGATGATGATCGCAAGCACAGGCGCCTTGGAGAGACCGACCCAGAAGTGGATCGCGCCGACCTGGTCGATGACCTGCTGGAAGAAGAACGTGGGACCCAGCCCCAGCTGCGACCAGGCCACCATCAGGCCGCCGGCGAGGCCGGCCAGGGCGGCCGCGAAGGTCAGGAGCGGGAAGCTGACGAGCAGCGCGAAGAAGCGCGGGAACACCAGGGCGTCGAACGGATCGACCCCAAGCACGCGCATGGCGTCGATCTCCTGGTTCATCTTCATGGCGCCGATCTCGGCGGCGAAGGATGATCCGGAGCGGCCGGCCAGCAGCACGGCAGTGATCAGCACGCTGAACTCGCGCAGCACCGCCACGCCGATCAGCTGAACCACATAGACCTGGGCGCCGAAGTTGCGGAGCATGTTGGCCCCGAGCAGCCCGACGACCGCGCCGATGAAGAAGGTGGTGACGCTGACGATCGGCAGGGCGTCGAGGCCGGCGCGCTCGGTGAGGGCGATGCACGCCGCCCAGCGCACCTTGCGCGGGTTGGCGATCGCCCGGCCCACCGCGGTCAGCAGGTGGCCGAGGAACACCATGGTGTCGAAGGCCTCGACCCCGATCCCGATCACCCCGCGACCGATCCGGTCGAACAGGTCGACGAACGAGCGCTTCTTGATGACCGGCGTGCCCTCGGCCTTCACCCCGCGATCGACCAGGTCGAGGAGGCGGGTGACTTCCGGGCGGGCGATGTACTTGGCGGGGCGATGGTCGGCGTCGCCTGCCTTGAGCACGATGTAGGCGCCGGCCGTGTCCAGCCGGCTGACGTGGGTCAGGTCGATCTCCACCGGCCCCGCGCCGGACAGGGATTCGATCAGTCGATCGTCCGTCGTGCCCATGCCCATGGCGGTCCAGTCGCCCGTGAGGACGGCCTGGCGCCCCTGATCGGTGCGCGTGACGGTGAATTCAGCCGGGCGTGCCATGTCGCGGCGAGTCGTCCCCTCAAGCTCTACCCTGGCTAACCCATTACGGCGCCAGGAATGACGCCGCCACCCCTTCGTCAAGGTAGCGCCAACGATGGCGCAATCTTGACACACGTTCGCCTCACATCGGCTCGCGACTCGCTCCGGCCTGCGATACCAGGGTCGGGGGGATGAATGACATGCGCACTATCGCCGTGATTGCCCGCAAGGGCGGGTCCGGGAAGACCACGGTGGCGATTCATATGGCGATCGCTGCGCATTTGCGGGGCAACCGCGTGATGCTGGCGGACGCCGATCCGCAGCGCTCGTCCAGCGACGTGCTGAAGGGGCGGCGCGGACCGGCCCCAGGCTGGACCGAAACCGCCGGGCCGAAGCTGTTCGCCCTGCAGGTGGCTGCGCAGCGCCAGGGCGTGGACGCGCTGGTGATCGACACCGCGGCGGGCGCCGAGGACGAGCTGGCGCACGCCATCGTGCTGGCCGACCTGTCGCTGCTGGTGATCCGACCAACCTTCCTGGATTTCGCGGCGGCGATCCGGACCGTCGACGTGATCCGGCGGCTGCACAAGCCGGCGATGATCGTGCTCAACCAGGCGCCCACGGCGCGCGAGGGCCAGGA
>Ga0207695_10001418_pt1 | contig 40388 bp, 16 predicted proteins | sample KBSC54metaG_FD_184354 | JGI IMG/M metagenome (GOLD analysis project Ga0207695, IMG submission 184354) | Corn rhizosphere microbial communities from Kellogg Biological Station, Michigan, USA - KBS C5-4 metaG (SPAdes) (version 2) | ecosystem: Host-associated > Plants > Roots > Rhizosphere > Soil... | reverse complement strand
TCCTGCTGATCCTGGGGAATAGTTCCATCGGCCTTCGGAGAGACGTTGAGCAACAGGGTGCCGTTCTTACTGACGGTGTCCACCAGCCAGCCGATGACGGTCTCCGGCGAATTCGCCTTAAGTTCCTCCACGTATCCCCAACTGCTCGTCCCGATCGGCCTGTCCACAACCCAGGAACCGCCACGAATGCCGTCCGGTGGTCCTCCTTCGAAATCGAGGATGGATGCAATGGTCTTGGTGTTCGTACCCGAGGGAGCGAACGCGGCTTTTTTTGTGGTGAATGAAACCTCTTTACCCCAGCTTTTGGCACGATTGTAGTAGTAGGCGGCGATCTCAAGCTTTAGAGGATCGATATGCCGCTGATCCACACCGTTATCGAAGTAGATGAGGTCGGGGTGGTATTTGTCGATCAACTCAACATTTCGCTCGTACCAGTTCACGAGGAAGCGCTTCATTGCCGCATTGCTGCGGTCAGCGTAGTTGTAGAAGTCGGCCCATTGGGGATCGTACAAATCAACCTTTTCCGCCTTCATCTTCTCTGCGAGTTCGAGCGGAGGGTTTATGAACTCGAAGTTTTCGATTCCGTGATTCGCCACTCCCAGCTTCATACCGTGTTTACGCACGGCGACTGCGAGTTCGCCGATAATGTCGCGCTTCGGCCCCATCTGCATTGAGTTGAAGGGCGTCACTTTGCTATCCCACATGGCAAAGTTTTCATGATGCTGCGCGCCGGGCATCACGTATCGAGCGCCGGCTTTCTGGAAGAGCGTTGCCCAGGCATCCGCATCGAAATGTTCGGCCTTGAATAATGGGATGAAATCCTTATAGCCGAACTTATCGACGGGACCAAAGTGCTGCGTGTGCCAGGCGCGCGTGCTGTGCGGACCATTGTTCACGCCGAGCGCCATGTCATTGCCGCCAAGCACCTTCAAAACACTGTCGTCCCCGCCTGCATATAAGAATTTTTCGTACCACTCGTTGCCGTGCGCCGGCACAGAGAAAATCCCGAAGTGCATGAAGATGCCGAATTTTGCGCGTCTGAACCAGTCGGGAACCTTGTAGTTATCGTGGAGTGACTCCCAGGTTGGCTTTACAGGGCCGGGAGCCAACTGCGTGGGGATTTGCTTGACTGCATCCTCCACGACTCGCTGGCTTGTCTCCGGAGCCATATCGAACCCCAGACTGTTTCCACCTTCACCCGCGCATTGGCCGATCGCGATTGCCGGAGAACTCGCCAGCAGCCCGGCAGCAGTCACAAAGAGCGCAAGCGTTGTTGTTGGGACAGGGAACCACGATCTCCGAATTTTATGAAGGCCACTCATGCGAATTCACCCTTTGCCTGAACTATATGCAGGTCTGTCTCTTCTGGATGGAGGGCGCCCAATCTCTTCGAAGTCAAGTCGTATTGAATGCGGATGCGCCCCTTCGATCGTTATTTGGTCGTGGTCAGATCGACCTGCATCGCATGCCCATCATATATAACTGAGCGGTCGATTTCGGAAGCGGTTTGGTCTCCCACCCCGTGTGCGGGTCCAACCAAGACGATTTTCAGCGTACGCTTTGCCAGAAGTCCGGGAAAGGTTCCAGAGCGCTCTCCAAGAGAGAGCAGGTGGCGCTTATCGTTCCATCGCATGTGGACGATTGCTCGCGAGCCGTGCTCGTAGTCGTAACCATCTCCCGAGTCTTCGTACCACTCAAAGGTCGCATCTTTTCCGCCATAGACGCGAATTTCCATCGAGTCTTCCTGTTGTGACGCGAACTGCACGACAGGGCCCAAGGGAAGGATGCTGCCCTCCTTAACCATGATCGGTAGCTTGTCTATTGGGGCATCTGCTGTGATCGTTTGACCACCTTGATAGCTGCGACCGGTCCAGAAGTCGACCCACTTCTCTCCGCCCGGCAAAACGATGCTGCGCGTTGTGGCATGAGGCTCAGTGACTGGATTGATCAGCAGGGAGTCGCCGAAAAAGAACTGATCGCTGACCTGCCTCAATGAGGGATCGCGGGGATACATGAACGGCAGCCCCTTCATAACGGTCTCGCCACGGCTCGTTACGCCCCATGCCGACGAATAGATGTACGGCAGAAGACGATAGCGTAATTCGTCATATTTGCGCAGAATCTGCTCGACCTCAGGGCCGTAGTGCCACATCTCGGTCTGTGACCGGAATCCATGAATGCGGAAGATTGGACAGAAGGCTCCGAATTGGAACCAGCGAATCAGCAGTTCGCGATACTCGGGAGAGGTGTATTGATCGGAAGGGCGGAAGAACCCGCCAATGTCCGTGGTCCAGTAGGGAAAGCCGGACATGCTGAAGCCCAGACCAGCGGGAATCTGCCGGCGGAGTGTTTCCCAATTTGCCGAGATATCGCCGGACCAAGATATGGTGCTGTTGCGCTGCTCGCCCGCATATGCGGAGCGCGTGAGAATCACGACGCGCTTGTCCGGTGTCGTTGCGCGTTGACCCTGATAAACCGCTGAGGTTTCAAACAAAGGGTATGCGTTGCGAACGAGTTTTCCGGGACCGAGGAAGGTGTTGTCGTTCTTCAGTGGATCGCCTTCGGGCTCCGAGGCGTCAAGCCACCACCCGTCGATGCCTGCGCTGAACAGATTCCGATCGAGATCGGACCAGAACATTTTCTGCGCCTTCGGGTTGAACAGGTCCGCCCAATTTTCGCGCTCTTTCGACTCCCCGGGCTCACCGGTGCTTGCAGCACTGGTGAGGACCAGGTGCGCCGCCTCCATCTCGTGATTGACTGCGGTCTCCGCACCAAACTTGGCCCAGACAGAAATCACCATATGAAGATCCTCGTAATGGAGGGCGGAGAGCATCTCTGCTGGATGTGGATAAGCAGTTTCGTCGAAACGCATCGCATTCCAGCCGTATTTTCCCCAATACTGCCAATCCTGCACGAGCACGTCCACCGGGATCTTTCTGTTGCGGAACTCTGCGGCGGTATCCAGAATCTGCTGCTCACTCGAGTAGCGTTCGCGGCATTGCCAAAAGCCGTACGCCCACTTCGGAAGAAGCGGAGCGGCCCCAGTGAGCTCTCGATACTGCGCTACGACCTGGGATGGTTCGGGTCCATACAGGAAGTAGTAGTCGATGGCGTCTCCGGCGTGCGAACGGAAAGCCATGGTGTCAGAGGGAGCGCGAGCCGCAAGTTCGGTATCGCCTCCGGTCTCAGCCTTGACCTTGTAACTCGTGTTGGCAGCGAGATGGATCTTTGCTCCGGCGGTGAGCGGAAGCCACATGTTGTTGAGATCGATGATCTGACGTCCATCGACGGCGAGGCGAAGCTTGTCGCGGTAGTTCCCGCTGAGCAGAAAACCGTAGTCACCCTCCGCTCCCGTTTGGAAGATTCCCTCGCCATTTTCGTTCAGATTGATCGGCTCCGTGGCAGGGTTGAAGTCTGTAAGCGCGGGATTATTCCACAGCAAGCCGTAGCCCTTGCTTGAGACCAGAAACGGAATGGCTATATTTGTGTTGGCCTGCAAAAGCCTCACTGGTATATCGCGAAGGTCCAGGAAACCTTCCTGATGCTGTCCCAGACCGTATACTGACTCGCCGTCCGACAGCTGAAAGGTCTGCCCGGTTTCGGCTTCAGAGCTGGTGGAGGCCGGAGAAGGTAACAGTCGGCCGTTGGTTTGTGTCTCGTCCAGGAGATCCTTTCCATCTCTGGTGAAGAAGCGGACCGCTCCGGTATCCCGATGGATTTCAATTCTGAGATCCTTCGTAAGGACACGAAAGCCTGACTGGTCAGAGGCGGTTGTGAACGAAGTACCTGTACAGGGACGGACCACAACCGGCACCAGTGGTTCCGGTGGCAACGGGGATGAACTCGCAATGACGTGAATCACGTGATCGGAGCACAATTCGATCCGAACGACACCTGAGGGGTAGCGGATGGAAACGCCATTTGGACCTCTTTCGAGGCTCGAAGCCTCTTTACCCGAAGCTGCGTTCGTGGCTGCCAGAACGAATCCGAGGGCGAGGAGCGGGGCGGATTTTCGAAGGACCGAAAGAGACATGCGTTCAACTCCCGAGGTGCCGATGCCCCACGAGGCTTGTATTGCCGGCGCGGCATTTACGCTATGTGAGGAAGGAGGCGCACGCAATGCGAGCAGGAGCGGTGCCAACCCGCTACCCGGACATCTTGATCTTGCGACAGCTCTCAGAGATAAAAAAAGCGCTTCCCCAGTAGCAATGTGGATGTTCCTTGAGTGCAGGGCTGGTCTGCAAGGTACTGTACGGTGCCGTTCGACGTGCAGATTCTTCTATTCGTGGCACTTGCCAGAGGAATAGCGAAGGTCGTACAGTTCCTTGGATCTATCCCTGGAGGTCAGGGTATGCATGGTATCGCTGAGATCGACCCTGTTTCAGACCGAGCATCGAAGTCGAAGAGGTCGTTAGCTCCGCAAGTGGAGAAAGCGCTGTTCGATATCCTCAAAAGCGCGCCTTTTCGCGGCAGCAAACAGTCGCAGCATCTTCTGCAATACATCGTTTACAAGAGCCTTGAGGAGCATCCCGAACGCCTCAAGGAGCGGATCATCGGTGCGGAGGTTTTCGGACGGGCCATCGACTATGACACCAACGTCGACCCGATCGTCCGAGCGCGTGCGGCCGAAGTGCGGAAAAGGCTGGCTCAATACTACGTTGGTGAGGGCAAGCACAGCTCCATTCGGATTGAATTCAGTCCGGGTTCGTATCACGCAACCTTTTCGGAGAACAGCGTATCCACGTCGGACGAACCACGTTCATCAGAAGGAGCACCGCAGCATAGCGAGAATCGGACGACGGAGGGGATCAAGCCTGAATCAGGAGCGGTCGATCCAAAAGCAGTACATGCCGTGCGATCCCATCCGCGAGCAGTGCTCCTTGTATCAATTGTGGCGTTGTCTCTCATTGCAGGTGGAATCATTCAATTCAGACGGCAGCCGGCGAATCCGGTGCGCGACTTCTGGTCGCCTCTCCTCGGAGATCCAAAGCCTGCCTTGATTTATACAGGCGCAAATCCGGTTTACATGCCGAGCGAGCATCTGATTCAGCGATTCAAGGCCTCTCACCACCTCAATGAACTCGAAACCAGCGGGCACGAGTTCCTGATTCCATTGGCAGAGAATCCAAAACTCGAGCCCGGCGATTTGCTCGAGATGAAGGACCAGTTTGTGACGCTGGGTGATGTCTCCGCCAACGTCAGGGTCTCATCTTTGCTGACACACTTCGATCATCCCTTTGACCTGCGATCGGGAGGCGATGTGGCATTCGGTGATCTTCGGGATTCACCGGTGATCCTGGTGGGAGCATTCAACAATACATGGACGCTCCAGATGACCGGAGATCTTCCGTTCATCTTTGGCAGCGGCCTGACCATCAGAGAAGTGTCTGGAAGCGGTCGCCAATGGCACCCGGCTTTCGACTCTGAGGGGAAGGTCAAGATGGATTATGCCCTTGTCGCCCGGCTGCCTCATTCTAAGGCGGGCGGATCTCTCATCACGATTGCTGGAATCACTCAGAGTGGGACCCGAGCCGCGGCCGAGCTCATCACATCTGCGAATGGGATCAAGCTGCTGGCCAAATCTCTTCCTGAAGGTTGGAACAGCAAGGATCTGGAATTCGTGCTGGAGACCAAAGTGGTGAATGACATTCCCACGGATCCACGGATCGTTGCTTATCGGACCTGGTAGATTCGTGCTGCGTTCCGGGCTCGCAATCCAACCATGAAAGTACTGCACCTCTGCTGAGCACGTTCACGGAAGCTGAGTATCTCCTTCGAGATGGCTCAGAACGGCACCGTACAGCACCTTGTACATCCTTTCTACTTCAACGTTTACTGGCCCTCGTGTTTGGACCGGCAGCGTCTCGATCTGTTTAGCGATGATCGCGAAGCAGAGTTGATGCAGACCTGCCGCCGATTTGCAGTTCGAAACGAATCCCAGGACCACCTCGAACTCCGAATCACCGGGTTACGCCTCGCGCGGTTCATCGGCCGTCGCGATGCTAGTCAGGTCAATCACTACCAAGATCAGTTGGGAAGGATTTCGAGGAGGCAAGATGACGAGTTTTCGGCGTGTAGCACAGTTGATCCTGATAGTCGTGATCGGACTGTCGTCAACCTCAACGGTTGATGGGCAGTCGAAGAGTACGACAGCTACTCTCTCCGGTACGGTTTCGGATCCCTCCGGAGCCAGAGTCCCGAAAGCCACGGTGAAGCTTACGAATCCAGAGACCGGAATCGCCCGGAATGACACCACGACGCAAACCGGGGAGTTCTCGTTTCCGCTGGTGGTCCAAGGCAGCTACTCGCTGGAGGTCAGCGCTCCAGGGTTTCAAACCACAAGGCAGAACGGGATCACCCTGACTGCCGGAGACAACCTGAACATAGGGATCACTGTGACGATCGGGGCAACGGAGCAGATCGCAGTGAATGCGAGTGGGCCTCTACTTCAAACCCAGAACGCCACCATCAGCACCGACATTTCTTCCAAGCAGATTGAGGAGCTTCCACTCAATCTTCGTAACGTGCTCTCGTTCGCAACGCTCGACTCCGCAGTGAACGTACAGGGCGACCGGCAATTGCTTGGTGCAGGTGGAAGCGAAGACACTGCCGACCAGGATTATTCATTTCTGAATTTTGGAGGCGGCTACTTTGGGAACAATCTTTTCCTCCTTGAGGGCGGTTACGATGTGGCTCAAGGTTGGGGAGGAGTGCTGTATGTTCCGGCGCCGGAGGATACGGACCAGGTCAAGGTAACGAGCTACTCTTTCTCTGCGGAATACGGCTTCAGTACCGGGAATGTGATCAGCATGACCACCAAGGCGGGCACCCGCGATTACCACTTTGTCGCTGACGAATACATCCGAAATCCGAAGCTGGACGCCAACCTCTATTTCAACAATCTGAACGGTGTGCCGAAGCCAAACGATCATCGGAATCAGTTTGGAATCGCCGGTGGCGGTCCTCTGTATATTCCGGGAATCTATAAGCAGAGGGACAAGACTTTCTTCTTTGCGCACTACGAGGGATTGCGGCTCCAGGGCGGCCTCACATATAGTGCACAGGTGCCCACCTCGGCTCAGTTAGGTGGAGATTTTTCTGCGCAGCTGACGACCACTCTGTTGGGGACCGATTGTCTCGGCAGGCCCATCTATCAGGGACAGATCTACAATCCTTACTCCCTATCAACCTGTCCCGGTGGCGGGGTAGTTCGCAATCCCTACCCAGGGAACGTCATTCCGTCGTCAGGCGTGGGAGGAATCGATCCTCTTGCGAATAAGTTCGCAACTGGAAACTACTGGCCCGCTCCCCAAAACCCGGGTGGCGGATTCAACTTCAACACAACAGTCACTGCGCCCACGACCTCCAATGAGTGGGGATTCCGGATCGATCACAATATCAACGCAAACAATCGAATCTACGGCCAATACTCGAACAAGCACGAAGGGAAGGTTCAGACAGGAGCATTCTACGGGGCCGACAACGTTGCGGGGCCATACGTATTTGATCCGAATAATCGCTTGTTCGGTGTTCTGGGATATTCTCACGTGTTCTCGCCGACCTTCATCCTGAGCGGGAGCCTGTTCTTCATTCGCAATCCGGGCGGAAACAACGTCCAGGGCTATCCGTTCAAGCCCTCTTCGCTCGGCCTGCCCGGGATCCTGGATTCCTGGACACCGCAATTTCCGCAGGTTGGGTTTGGAAATACCTTTAGCGGAAGCGGCTTCTATGCTCCCCTGGGAGCAACGCAGGGCTCAGGTGAAGCGAGCTTTCCGCAGAACAATGGGAGTCTGACTCTTGATGTGAACAAATCCCTCAAGGCGCAATCTATTTCGATTGGGTACATGGGCGTCTGGCAGACCGACGACGGCGGCAGGCTTATCCCCACAGTTTTCAATTTCAGCAACCAGATGACTGCTGGTCCTGATCCATCGAATTTCAAGGGCGAAAGCGCGGGTGATGCTCTTGCTTCCTTCATGGTGGGCGCGGGGAACCCCGGCGCAGGTGCCGCCGGATCGACTGGGTTCAATGCATTTCCCGCGCCGACTTACTACCTGCATGGGATGTACATTCAAGACGATTGGAAGGCGACCCGCCGGCTGACTTTGAATCTGGGCTTCCGCTACGATCTGCAGATGCCGCCGACAGCCCGCCACAACCAGCAGGCGTATTTTGATCTTCACGCGCTGAACCCAATCAGCTTGACGACCGGCATTCCGGTTTATGGCCAAATCGTCTACAACACTCCGGGAGATCGCGGACTATATAGAAAGAACCTGAAAGACTTCGCGCCCCGCCTCGGGTTTGCATACTCTGTATCTCCGAAGCTGGTTGCCAGAGGTGGATACGGCATCTATTACGCCAGAAACTTCTACGGCGGAAATGGTCCTAACCCGGGATACTCGACTTCCTCGGCCTGGACTTCATCGGCTGATGGAGTTCATGTGATAACGCCTCTTGCGCAGGCGTTCCAGTCTGGTCTTGTGCCGGTCACCGGAAATAAACTCGCAGGCCTTACCCAAGTTGGGCAGAGTCCGAGCGTGGTTAATCCATATAGACCTGATCCTCTAACGCAGCAGTTCAGCTTCGGACTGCAATATGCCTTTGCTCCCAATGACGTGCTCGACGTCAATTATGTTGGAAGCCGCGGAAGGCGGATTACGCTGGGCGGCATGAACTACGGCCAGTTGGACCCGAAGTATCTCACCATGGGCTCAGCTCTGAACGAGGTCCTTCCAGTCAATCCGTATGCGGATGCATTGAGCAAGCTTGGGCTTCCCGCCCCGAGCTGTCCCTACACTGTGGCTCAATCGCTTATGCCGTACCCAGAATTTTGCGGAGCCGTCTCGGCCCAGAATGAACCGGTCGGGATCAATAACTATAACGCGCTGCAGACAAGCTTCAAACATCGATTTGGCGCGGGTCTTGTCTTTACAGCCTCATACACATTTTCGAAGTTTATGTCGGATGTAGGCGGCCCGGAAGAGTGGGGGTCCATCAACGGCGACCAGGGAGGCTCGGGTATCCGCAATTTCTATGACCTCAAGGCCGATTGGTCCGTTGATGGCGCGGATATTCCGCACTCCCTTGTCCTGAATTATGTGTACGACCTGCCTGTTGGACGAGGAAAGAAAGTCGGCGGCGGGATGAACCGAGCTGAGGATGCAGTGGTGGGCGGCTGGCAATTGTCGGGAATCACTACGGCGCAGAGCGGCTTCCCGATGTCGATAGGCGCCGGCGGAAACGCGGCTACTGTGTTTGGCGGGAATCAACACGCGAATCTAAGTGGCGAGCCGTTCAAAACCGGCCACTGCGGGGGCACGAACGGAGTCCCCGAGATTCCGGTAGGAACAAAGTACTGCTTCTTCAACCCGGCTGCGTTTTCGGCGCCCGATGCTTTCACCTTCGGCGATGCTCCCCGTTACTTCTCCAAACTGAGGGCACCCGGATATGTGAACCAGGATTTCACCTTGGGTAAATGGTTCAGCTTCACGGAAAAACTACGAATGCAATTCGGGCTACAGGTGTTCAATGCTTTCAACCATGCCAACTTCGGCATACCAAACGCCGGTGTCGGAAGTCCCACCATGGGGTTAAGCTCAAGCACCCAAGGGGCTAGACAAATGCAGGGTGTACTGAAGCTGACTTATTAGAATAGCCAACTATGCGGTGGAACATACTCGCAATCTGCCTGGCGGCCGTATTCACGAACTTGATGGTGAATGCGGCCGTCGTGGGACAGAGGTCGGGACGGTCCGTTGAGAGTCTGGTGACGGAAGCTCGAGCAGCTCAGTCGAAGGGCGATTTCAATTCCGCTGCCGATCTCTATCGAAAAGCAGTTGGGATTGATCCGTCTGTTGCAGAACTCTGGGCCAATCTCGGGCTCATGTACCACGAACTGAAGAATCCGCCGCAGGCTATTGAAAGCCTTTCGAGAGCAGCGCGTTTGAAGCCATCCCTTTACGTCCCTCAGCTGTTTCTTGGAATCGAATACCTCGAACTCAAGCAAGCGGCTCAAGCGCTGCCACACCTCGATCGCGCCACAAAGATGGATCCCTCGGATCCACAGGCCCTGCTCGCTTTGGGAAAAGCGCTGGAGATGCTGGATCGCCCGGATCGCGCCGCCGATGCTTATGAGAAAGCGACCCAATTAACTCCGCGAGATGGGAACGCCTGGCTGAAACTTGGGACCGCCTACCTGCAGCGGGTGGAGAGAGATGCTCGCGCAATGACATCAACCTACAGAGATTCTCCCTACTATCATCTACGGGCGGCAGAGACGCTTGCGGAGCAGGGCAAACTAGCTCAGGCGGAGAAAGCCTATGAGGCGACTCTGACGTCGCGATCACCTCCACCCTGCGCTCACGCCGAATTTGGAATTACATTGCTTCAGGAAAATCGAGTGGCCGAAGCGCGCAGGCAATTCGACTTTGAAGCAAACGGCCCACAGCATTGCGAATTGGCTTTGCTGGGCAATGCAGTAGCGGACCTCATCGATGGACATACTGAGGTCGCGCTCAAAGAGGTCCTATCAGTTGCGACGAATGATCCTGCTTTTGTCAGGTCGAATCTCTATCTCTTCCGCAATGCAATGTCGCGCGGTCGTGCTCAGGAACTCTTGAATCTTGCGCGTGCACAAGGTGACTCTGACCATTCATCGCCTGAACTTGCCTCGCTCATCGAGCAGGAAATTCTTTCCGATGAAACATTCGGCGCTCCGGGCTTTGTGACAGCAGCGCCGCAGACGGGATTCCTGAGGACCGGATCGAATCGAACGGGCAAGCCGTCCGCCTGTGATCAAGTTCTGAAGGAAGAGATTCAGTCGCTGGCCGCCTCTCAACAGCAGCTCTTCGCATCCTGCTCCTTTTACACGGGAGACTATCGAAATACATCCAGGTCTGCTGAACTCCTGAAAGCGAGCCCGGCGACCAAAGTCCAAGGACTTTATTGGGGGAGTAAGGCCGATCAGAAGTTGGCGGTAGCGGCACTGAGCCGCGCAGGAGAACTTGATCCGGACTCGTCTCGCATGCATGTTTTGATTGGCGACGTTTTGCGCCAGAGACGACTTTGGAGTGAAGCCGAAGCGGAATACAGAAAAGCAGCTGCAATCGACCCGAAGAGCCGGTCTGCCCGCCTTAGTCTGGCGATCGTCTTATTCACCGAACTGAAGCTGGATGAGTCTTTTCAAATCGATCAGTCTCTTCTGGCCGAGGCAGCGGAGGATCCTGAAGCGAATCTTCTGGCTGGAGAGATTCTTGTCCAGCAAAACGAGCTGGGAAAAGCCGAGCCGTATTTGTTGAAGTGCCGGAATCTCGCGGGGGACCTCGCGCCTCGTCTACACGTTCTGCTCGGGAAGGTTTACGCGGAAACCCGAAGAGTCGCCGGTGCGATTGATGAGTACAAACAGGGGCTTGCCGGTGACGAGAACGGCAGCGCTCACTATCAGCTAGGTCGACTGTATCTGAAAGCCGGCAACAAAGCGGCTGCTGAAGAGGCATTCACCGAATCGAAGCGTCTCGTGAAGGAATGGAATAGCCGTGCCTTGGCGGGGGCAGAGCAGACGGACACGGACGCGAGCCCTAACTAGTCAAAAAGGGGAAGATCCAAGTATGAATCGAAGATCATTTTTCGCGGGCGGGTTCTCGGCGCTCGCTCTAGCTGCGATGGCAAATGCATTGGAGCAGTCGCAGCTTTTTGAGGGTGAGGTTCCCAAGGGACCTTTCCTGCCTTTCTGGGAATCACTGAAGTCCTATCGATCTCCGGACTGGTTCCGGGATGCGAAATTCGGGATATGGGCGCACTGGAGTCCGCAATGTGTACCCGAGCAAGGTGATTGGTATGCCCGGAACATGTATATCGAGGGCATGCCCCAGTATGAGTATCACGTCAAGCGATACGGGCACCCCTCGAAGTTCGGCTACAAGGATATTTGTCACCTATGGAAAGCGGAGCGGTGGGACCCCGATTCGCTGATGAAGCTCTACAAGAAGGCGGGTGCTGAGTACTTTGTTTCCCTGGCCACCCATCATGACAACTTCGACTGCTGGCACTCAAAGCATCAGCCATGGAACTGCGTGAACGTGGGTCCGAAGCGCGACATCGTCGGCGGTTGGGCGAAGGTCGCTCGAGAGAACGGATTGCGATTTGGAGTGAGCTACCATGGGACTCCGCATCGAGTGTGGGATGAGTTTCTTCCTGTTCGGTACAAGAGCGATAGAACTGGCCCACTCGCTGGCGTACCTTACGACGGAATCGAGACGATCACTGATGGAAAAGGGAAGTGGTGGGACGGCATGGATCCGCAGATGATCAATGGCAAGCCTCACCAGAAGAGCAGCCCTTGCCCAGAGTTTGTGCAGCAGTTCATGCTGCGCGTGCAGGATGTAATCGATCGCTATAATCCGGACATTTTGTGCTTTGATGACAATGCGCAATTTGATTTCGATAAGGGGGGAAAATTCGCGCCGGATTTGGGGGTATGGTTAGGGATTCCTGATCTCGCTCCTCAAATCATGGCTTACTACTACAACAAGAACATGCAGGCACACGGCGGCCATCTGGAGGGAGTGCTTAATCTCAAGGTGGTTCCAGAGCCGGTATGGGGTACTCTCACGCGGGACTTCGAGATGTCTCTTGCTGACGAACTACAAAAGGAGCCGTGGCAGACAGAGGCGTGTATCGGAGGCTGGCATTACGATCGTTCGGTTTTTGAGAATCATAGATACAAGAAGGCTTCGTTCATCGTTCCGTTCCTTGTCGATATCGTCAGCAAAAACGGCAATCTACTGCTCAGCATTCCTCTGCCCGGGCATGGAGAACCAGACAGCGATGAAATCGCATTCCTCTCAGAAGTCGCTGACTGGCAGCAAGTAAATTCCGAAGCCATCAAAGGCACTCGGCCATGGACGATCTATGGCGAGGGTCCATCAACAGAAGTTCGAGATGTCCCCTCGTATCAACTTTCGAGGATAAAGTTCGACCACACGGACATACGTTTCACCACAAAGGGGGAGACGCTCTATGCCATTGCTTTGGGGTGGCCACCTAATGGGAAGCTGCTCATCAAATCATTGGCTGTGAACTCCTCAAACTACCCTCATCAGATTAAGAAGATAGAGTTGCTCGGCTCGAAATCCGATCTCAAATGGAATCGAAGCGGACGGGGATTGGAGATCCAGGTCCCCAGTGAGCCCCCCTGTAAACACGCCTTCTCGTTTCGGATTCTAAGCAGCTGAGCAACGCAGAAATCTGAGAGAACCTCCCCCGAAGAACGATGCCATTCTCAGAAAGTGGTCGATGGAGTAGTAAGCTGCGTGCCTGTGACTGCTCCACGCAACCACGTGGTCGATCCCTGACAAGTCAGCGTGATTCTAAGGGAACTTATCTCCGGCTGAGGTCTGCTGCCTGTTGTGCAACGAGCAAAAGACCGTGGCTACGAGCCTCGGTCTCGAGAGAGGCGAGCTCCGAATCCGCCTTGGCTGCATCACCTTTCCTTCGTTCGAGCTCAGCTGCAATGAGCTTTGCCTTGAGCTGAGTCGGGAGGAAGCCATGGGCCTTGGCGACCTCAAGGGCGTTTTGCAGTGCAAGCCGAGCTTCAGCTGCCTTCCCGTCAAACCCATCCACGCGCGCGGCCTCGATCTGGAAATTGCAGCGTACGTAGGGATTGGTGGTACGTTTCGCAATCGCTCTGACCGAGTCTATAGCCTTCAACGCTTCTGCTGTCTTGCCTTGATCGACGAGCGCATGCGCCAGGTCACCGACAGTGGCGATTTCCTGGTCCTGAGAGTCGACCTTGTGGAACTGCTCGCGAGCTTTGACAAGCAGTTTCTCGGCCATGTCGGACTTCCGTTGCGCGATATGCAGCGTGGCCAGCGAAGCGCGAGACTCGTTCAGCCCCAGTTGATCGCCCAACGCCTCTCGTATTGAGATGGCTTCTTCAAATTGAGAGCGGGCTTCAGTGAAGCTTGCCTGGGCGAGCCGGACCTCGCCGAGACTGTTCACGGCTTCGGACAGGAGCGCGCGATCGCCCATCGCCCGGACGAGCGGAGTCGCATACTGCAGATTCTTGAGTGCGCTCGCGAGGTCTCCTTGCTGAAAATAGATATGGGCAATATTGATGGCAGCACCGGCGTCGCCACCTTTGTCTCCGAGCTGCCTGGCGATTGTCTGCGCCTGTGTATACATGGATCGAGCGGGTTCCAGATCCCCTTGCGCCCATAGAATGTTGGCAATGTTGTTCAGTGCGATGGATTCGGCGAGCTTGTTGCCGATTTCGCGCATGATGGAAAGAGTCTTTTGATACCGCTCGAGAGCTTCGCGGTGGCGACCCTGCCGCTCGAGGACGCTGGCAATCTGGTTGATAGCAGCGCCCTCGCTGTACCGATTGCCAACTTCACGGGCCATTTTGAGCGACTTTTGATAGTGATCGAGAGCGGCCGGCAAGTCACCTTGCATCAATCGAATCGTGCCGAGATTTCGCAGCATGTTCGACTCGCCATTCCTATCGCCGACCTTGGAATAGGAAACGAGAGCATCATTCGTCAACCTGAGAGCGTCGTCCATCTCTCCAAGATTCAAAGCAGCCCATGCCTGGGCATATTGTGCCCGTGCGGCGAGAAGACGTGCGCCACGACTCTGCGCTTGCTGCACAGCGCGCGCAGCGACCTCTTTTTCCTGTTTGAAGTCATCAGAGCTTTCGAGCGCGGATGCCGCGGCAAGATCGATGCGTGGGTCGCCGCTGGCTGGAAGGGGCAAGTTCCGCATATTGGCAACGGTCTCAAGCGCATCTTTGGGTGTTCCTGCGGACGTTTGCACGGCGGCGAGACGTAGCGCATATTCGAGATTGTCTGGATACATGCGAACGAGAGTTCGGTAGGTGTCAGTCGCCTTGTCCCACTCGTGATTTGATTCGTGAAATCTGCCTTCGACCCACAACTGCTCACTCTGCGGAAGTTGACTTGCGAGTGAGCCCGCTTGCCGCGCCTCAGATTTGGATTTCTCATCAAAGCCCAATTGGCCCCACGCCTCGGCCAGCGCAGCGTGGATCAGCGGATGATTCGGCTCTACTGCTGCCGCTTTCACAAGATTGTCGCGGGCGCCTCCCGGATCCCACTGGCGCAACTTTGACAGTCCTTCGGAATAGAGTCGGGCCGCAATCGGATTCTGGGGAATGGTGGCTGCGATTTTCGTAACTTCAGTGCCTTCGATGTCGCCGATCCCAAGTTTAGTGCGAAGGTCGCTGCCGATCTGCGAGAGCAATGTAAGAAGCTTTGATTCAGTTCCGGTTTCAGGGATGGAGGCAATCATCTCTCCTGTTCGCGCATCTTGCAGACGCGCATCAACTCGAAGCTGAGCGTTCGCATCTTCTCCCGCGTGAAGGTAAGAGCCGGTAACCACATAGTCGACGTTAAGGTTCTTGCGGAGCCGCCCCAGCGTTTGCGTCGAGAATGCACGTGCCTCGCGGAGATCCAGATCCCTTCGAGCCCGAGCGACATCTTCGCCCGATACAACACGGAAACGACCTCCGGCAGCGAGTTCAGACGACAACACCTCAGAAAACGCGGTCGAGAGCCATGCATGCTCTGGACGGCCGGTAAGGTTTTCGAAACCAAGGACCGCGATGGATGGCCGCACAACGTCTTGAGACTTGTGAACGGCAGGCGTTTTTGAAAACGGAAGGATCTTTGCCTTTCGCGCATAGATGCCGGCCAGAGCAAGAACGACCAAGGCGAGCACTGGGACAGCGATGCGCCATGGCAGCCTCGAAACCGGCCTCGGAACGGCGCGCTCGACATTCGCAATGGAGGGTCCGGAGGGCTGTCGCTCGAGCTCGCGGAAGTCTGCCAACATCGCAGAGGCGTCCTGGTAGCGAGCTTCGCGATTCTTTTGTAGGGCCTTATTGATGATTCTTACGAGTTTCTCCGGCAAGGCGGGATTGAGTGTCGATAGCGGCACGGGATCGCGGTTGAGGATGGAATCCAAAACCAAGACTGGTGTCTTGCCCGGAAAAGCCTGCTCACCCGTGGCCATCTCGTAGAGCACGGCGCCGAGAGAGAACAGGTCTGATCGACAATCCAGATCTTCCGAGCGAATCTGCTCAGGAGACATGTAGGAGAGTGTGCCAATGATCAGACCCGCCGTCGTGAGGTCGCCGGTATTCTCCGTTTTGCCGGCGCCGACTGGCGACCACTGGGGGGCCGTGACCTGCGAGGTCTGCTTTGCCAGTCCGAAGTCGAGGATCTTAACCTGATTTCTCTCAGTGAGAAATATGTTGGCTGGTTTTAGATCGCGGTGAATAATTCCGTGGCTGTGCGCCGCCTCAAGGGCTGACAAGATCGGGATCGCGATTTCCACCAGCCGTTCGATAGGGAGGGGCTTGTACCGGATGACGTCGCTGAGGGTTTGTCCTTTTAGGAATTCCAGTGCTATGTAAGGATGACCCTCGAAATCTCCCACGCCGTAAACGGTGCAGATATTCGGGTGGTTCAACGTGGAGGCGGATCGAGCTTCACGTTCGAATCGTTCACGTGCGCGCGGGTCACGCTGCAGATTTTCACTCAGGAACTTGAGAGCCGCTTGCCGGCCAAGGCGAGTGTCGACTGCTCGATAGACGACACCCATGCCCCCGGAGCCAATGCGCTCGACGATACGGTAAGATCCAACCTGCTTCGCAATCAGCGAGTCCTGTTCAGCGGACGCGGCGCTACCCGGAGGAAGTTCGGCTTGCGAGTGGCTGAATTCGCGGGTGACCTCGATGGACCGTAAAAAAGATTCAACGTCGTTCCGTAGATCAGGATCACCTTCGCAGGCGGAATCAAGAAAGCGAGGACGCTCTTCGGGACGAAGACCTGACGCACTATCTGCAATCTGGCAGATCTGCTGCCACCGCTCAGACATTAACGAATCGCCTCGGGTCGAGTTTGTCCGTAGCTGAGAGGCGCGCCCGCGGCGACCTCCTTCTCATGAGCCATTCTTGCGTGGCTCATTCCAGCATGAGACGTGAGCTGAGTATCGGCGATTTCGTGATCGCGCAGAAATCGGCCACTAATTGTGGTCAAAATCAAGTTTGAAAGCCTTGGCTGAATGGAGTCGTCCGGAGAGTAGGACGGGCGCAACCGGGCGTCATGGCGATGTCTTACAGCGCTACCTTCTGTGCCGGAGCCACTCATAATCCCGGAGGACGCAAGTTTACCACAACCCCAAAACCGGCCCGCGCCTGAAGTCGACAGCCACAGAACTGTTTCTTATGCGTACGTAGGCAACACAGTGTTACCTCGACACAGCTTGCCACATATGTGGGCGGCCTCGTCATTCGGGCGAGTTCAAAGCAATCCGCGCTGTGATAGCATTCCCACCAGCATTCCCCAGAAATAGCTCCTGATGTCATCCAAAATAGGGGAGGATCAAAGCCTTGGCTCTGACCATCGCCGGTCTTTCAAAGACATATCCGAACGGGGTAAAAGCGCTCCAGGACATCTCGCTCAGCATTGGCAACCACATGTTCGGGCTCCTGGGGCCGAACGGCGCCGGCAAGAGTACATTGATGCGAACGATTGCGACGCTGCAAGCCCCGGACGCCGGAAAAATCGATCTTGACGGGCTCGATGTGTTGGAGAACAAGAGGGAAGTCCGCAGAATTCTCGGATACCTGCCGCAGGAGTTTGGCGTCTATCCGAAGGTCTCCGCCCTCGACATGCTTCATCATCTTGCCGTCATGAAGGGCATCACCAGCAAGAAGGAACGCAGCGAGATCGTCGACGCTCTTCTGCAGCAGACGAACCTCTGGGACTCTCGGAAGAAGTCGCTCGGAACCTATTCGGGCGGAATGAAGCAGCGCTTTGGAATTGCACAGGCGTTGCTCGGCAATCCGAAGTTGATCATTGTGGATGAGCCGACGGCAGGGCTCGACCCGGCGGAGCGCAACCGCTTCCTAAATTTACTCAGCTCTATCGGACGAGAGGTCATCGTGATTCTTTCGACGCACATCGTGGATGACGTCCGCGAGTTGTGTCCACGCATGGCGATCATCGCAAAGGGCAGGGTTCTGCTCGAAGGTGCTCCATCCGAGGCTCTAACCGCGCTGGATGGGAAGATCTGGTCGAAGGTGGTGGCGAGCGATGAAGAACTGAAGACGCTCGAGTCGGAGATGCAGGTGATATCGACGCACCTCATCGCAGGCCAGCACGAGGTTCGCATCTATTCCGATTCAAATCCTGGTGACGGGTTCAAGCCCGTCGAGTCAGGACTTGAAGACGTGTACTTCCTGAGCCTGGCGCGAAGCGCAAAGAACTAGAACCGGGAGACGACAATGCGACTGTTCTGGGAGTTCTTCCGATTCGAAATCAGATTCCGTCTCAAGAGCATCTCCACTTACGTCTACTTCGCAATCTGGTTTTTCTTCAGCTTCTTCTGTATCGCGTCAGAGAATTTCGGCCCGATCGCTTCAGGCAACGGCAAGGTGCTGCTGAACGGACCCTTCGCGAATGTCTATAACGATACGTTCGCATGTTTCTTCGGGCTGATCGTGATTGCCGCGATCTTTGGGACCTCGATTCTTCGTGACTTCCAGCGCGATACAACCCAGATTCTCTTCACAAAGCCGATTACGAAGTTCGCATACCTTGGCGGCAGGTGGGCAGGTTCGTTTGTCACTACGGTCTGCGTCTTCTTCGGCCTTATCCTGGGCGAGATGGCAGGTACTCTTCGGCCCGCGGATCCGACGAGGCTTGCGCCCACTCATCTCTGGTGGTACTTCCAGCCGTTCCTCTCCATCGTCATTGTCCAGATCTTTCTGACGGGGACGTTGTTTTTTGCTGTTGCGGCCCTTACTCGTCGAATTTTCATCGTGTATCTGCAGGGCGCAGCGCTATTCATGATCTACCTGATGGGAATCGCCGCGTTCTCCACGACGCGAGCTGTCCATCTGTTCTGGCCGGGGGTCTTCGATCCGATCGGCGTGATTCTGAACGATTCCATCACGCGCTATTGGACCGTGGTCGATAAGAACGCGCAGCTCTATTCGTGGTCACTGCATTCGGCCGGCGGAGTGTTTCTCTATAACCGGCTGCTGTGGATCGCGGTGACTCTGCTTTGCCTTGGCCTGCTGTGGCGCTTTTTCCCAATGTCACTGGAGGCGCTTACCTCCCGGACCAGCCGGCGAAGAGCGCGCCAGGCCGAGGAGGAAGATGATGAGCCCCGGCCCGCTCGCAGCCGTGCTGTTGCTCCAATCCCGTCGGTGCATCAGGTGTTCGGTCCCTCAACATCGAGAGCGCAGTTCCTCAGCCTGACCCGATTGAGAGTCCAGAATGTTGTGCGTGACGTTCCATTCTGGGTGTTGTCTGTTCTGATGGCGAGCTTTGCTCTGGTCGACGGTCACTTTGCCGGACGTGTTGAAGGCATCAACGTCTGGCCCGTGACCTATCTGATGCTGCAAGCGGTAGAAGGCAATGCGATGCTCTTCTTCTTCATTGTGGCAACTTTCTATGCCGGGGAACTGATCTGGCGCGAGCGCGATACCCGCTTCGAAGGAATCCACGATGCGTTGCCGATGGGAGAACCAACAGACTGGCTTTCGAAGCTGACCGCTTTGTGCGCGGTTGAACTAGCGATGTTAACCGTGGCTGGCCTGTGCGGCATCGTGATGCAGACGGTGGCAGGCTACTTTCGCTATGAGCTGGTGCAGTACTTCAAAGAACTCTACCTGATCACCTTCTTCCAGGTGCTCATCTTCGTTCTCTTCGCGCTTTTCGTGCAGACGATCGTCAGCAACAAATTCATCGGACATGCGATCGTAGTAGGCGCATTTCTGATGCAGATCATCCTGTTCAACTACGGATGGGAGAACACACTTTACCTCTTTGGGGCCATTCCGCCGTACACCTACTCCGACATGAATGGCTACGGCCATTTCGTCAAGCCGCTCTTCTGGTCCATCACATACTGGGTGAGTGTTTCGGCACTTCTTGGCGTGCTGTCCATCGGACTCGCGCGGCGCGGAGCGGAAACGTCACTGAAAGCACGTCTTCATCAGCTTCGCCAAAATGCTCTCGACATTGCTCCGGCGGCCATTGTATTTCTGCTTCTCGCGATTGGCAGCGGAAGCTGGTTCTACTACAACACGCATGTGCTGAATGAGTACTTGAACAACAAGCAGCGGCGGCAAATACAGGCCGACTACGAGAGAAACTTCAAACGTTACGAGCATGTGCCCCAGCTGAAAGTGCTGGAGGCCGACTCGCACATCGACATCCTTCCTGACAGCCGTTCATTCACCGGAACCGGGCACTACCTGCTCGAAAACAAGACGACCGGTGCAATCAGCCAGATTCACATAACCAACCAGCAGCAGTCCGTGAGCGATGTTGCGTTCGATCGGCCATTTCATGTTCAATCGGCGAGTCCGCGGAATCTCTACGTGATCTATGCGCTCGAAAAGCCACTTGCCCCCGGTGAAAGCATGAATATGACTTTCAGGGTGAGCAAGTTCAGCCACGGGTTCAATGATGGACACGAGCGTGCTGAGCTGGCGTACAACGGCACCTTTGTTGATTCAGGGTTCTTTCCGACTATCGGTTACGACCCGAATATCGAGATCGTGGATCCGCGAAGGCGTCGCGAAGAACACCTCGGCGACCTGGAATTGTTGCCGGCAAGGGGAGATAAGGAGGCGAGTCTGGTTAATCTGTTCTCGCCCCAGGCTGACTGGATCCACTATCGAACCACGATCAGCACATCCGCCGATCAGATTGCGCTTTCGCCCGGCTATCTTGTGAAGGATTGGAAAGAGAACGGTCGTCACTACTTCACCTACGATATGGGCGATGTTGAGATGGCCGACTTTTTTGCCTATATCTCTGGAGCATATGAGGTGACACGCGACACTTATCGAGGCGCCGCCGGCCCGGTCGCCCTCGAGGTCTACCATCTGCCTGCGCACAAGTTCGATGTGCAGGACATGATGGATGCGTCAAAAGCGGGTCTCGCTTATTACGAGAAGGAGTTCAGCCCGTTTCAGTTCCGCCAGTTCCGGGTGATTGAGTTCCCCCGCTACCGAAGCTTCGCGCAGTCATTCCCAAACACGGTTCCTTATTCCGAAGGAATCGGCTTCATCGAGAGAATGCAGAAGCCAACGGACATAGACTTCACGTACTTTGTGACGGCACATGAACTGGCTCATCAATGGTGGGGACATCAGCTGATAGGCGGACGCGTCGCAGGATCCAACATGATGTCAGAGACGCTGGCCGAATACTCCGCACTGATGACGATGCGCCACAAGTACGGCGATGACAACATGCACAAATTCCTGAAATACGAGCTTGATCGCTACCTTCGCGGGCGAGGAACCGAGGCGCGCCGTGAGGAGCCGCTGGCGCAGGTGCAGCAGGAGGCGTACGTCTGGTACCAGAAGGGTGGACAGATCATGTACGCGCTTTCCGACTACATTGGAGAGGAGAAGCTCAACCAGGCGCTGAAGAGCTTCCTGATGCAGTATCGATATGCGAATGCCGGAACATCGCAATCGGCGCCATATCCCGATACCCGGCAGCTGGTGGCGGCATTGCGCGCGCAAACTCCAGAGAATCTGCACTACTTTATCGACGATTCGTTTGAGAATATCGTGCTCTACGATAACCGTGTGGAGTCAGCCAAGGTGACGCCCACGGCAGACCATAAGTACAAGGTCACGCTCGTGGTTGAGTCGCACAAGATGAAGTCTGACGGTAGCGGCAACGAAACGCCAATGACGGTGAATGATCTGATTGACATCGGGGTATTCACCGGCGCGAAAGAAGAAGAAAAGCCGCTTTACCTGCAGAAGCATTGGGTACACGACGGTAAGCAGACAATTGAAGTCGTGGTGGATAAGATGCCGTCCCGCGCCGGCATCGATCCGCAGAACAAACTGATCGACCGCAACGGGGACGACAATGAGATGGATGTCTCCAAGTAGAGAGTCACCATCGCGACTAGACGACATTCGAGTTCCCCCGAAGTGAATCACCAGCCATGTTGTCAGAGAGAATGGCCACGATTACGATCAACTTAGCGCGATCGTCGGCATAAATGCCGTGGACGCGGCCCTGCATCAAGCTCTGCCGCGTCCAGGGACTTTCAAAAGATAGGGTCCAGCTTAGCTAAGTGCGATTTTGAGCGCTGCTCCGTAGCTGTTCGCAATCGGCAAGCCATGAGGCATGTCGAAATGCAATGCATCTGCTTCCTGGGTCCACTTGACCGGCGCATCCGAACCAACCACAGTGACATTCTGAATCTTGCCCGGGTTGGTTTTGCTCGAAGATCCCATCGATTCGATCTTGGCGCGCCTCTCGGGCCATCCCATGAAGATTGCGTAGATCACATTGTTCGCTTTGTTGCGAGTGAATCGTATGTCATTGCTTCCCATCGTGCTGATGCTTGCGCCTTGAAATGGCCCACTCTTGACCGAATTCGGTCCCTCGCCGTAGACAGTCCATGGGCGAGTTTCAAAAATGGCTTCGCCGTTGATCTTCAGCCATGCTGCAATTTCATCGAGGACTGCCATCTCTTTGCTGTCGATGGTGCCATCCGGTCTGCCGGGGAAGTTGAGAATGAAAGTGCCGTTCTTGCTAACCGTATCGACCAGCCAATGTATCGCATCGCGCGGGGGCAGATAACTTCCGAAGGCTCCGGGGCCTTCAGACAGACTGCGCCGATAGTGCCATTCGCCAATGCAGGTCTCTGACTGCCATGCGTAGGGCATGATGCCGCTCGTCAAGCCGCGTTCGTAGTCGGCCACCACCGCTTTGGCCAGCTTGTCAGGAACGTTTTTGATGTTCAGCACGGCTTCCATTTTGCCGCGGGTCTTCAGGTTGTGGTTGTAGAAGTATGCGCCGACGTTCATGCCTCCCCAGCCCAGTGGAAGCAGCGCGTTGTCGAAGTAGAGCAAGTCGGGGTCGTGCTGATCGATCAGGTCGCGCGTACGGTCATAGAAGTTCTTCACGTACGAGGCATCCGGCAGCGCATCTTTGGGGTGCTTGGGACCGTAGAGCATCTGTGGATCGAGCCCATCCCACCATTGGCCTTTGCCTTCGGCTCTGGTCATTCGACCGTCGTAGGAAACTCCTGCTTCCGGTCCAGCTTTGTCGGCTCCATGCGAGGTTTGGAACCACCACCAGTTTCGTGCCTGATGGACCGTCACGCCAAAGCGGAGTCCGTGTTTGCGCGCGGCAGCAGCCCATTCTCCCACGACGTTGCGGTGTGGTCCATGGTTCACCGCATTCCAGGGCTGATGCTTCGATCCCCAGCAATCAAAGCCATCGTGGTGATTGGCCAGTGCGATAAACAGGCGCGCTCCGGCGTTCTTATATCGCTCGATCAGGGCCTCTGGTTCCCAGTTGAGGAGCGTCCACTGTGCGCACAGGTCCTTGTATCCGAACCTGGATAGATTGCCGTAGTGCGACTTCTGGTAAGCATAGTCGGGAGAACCCTCCTCATACATGTTGCGCGCGTACCAGTCGCCGAATTCGGGAACGCACTGTGGACTCCAATGCGCCCAGATGCCGAACTTGGCGTCGCGATACCACTCGGGCGCGTCATAGTTTGACAACGAATCCCAGGTCGCCTGATAGGGTCCTTCGCCATTGAGTCCATTGATGGGCGCCTGCATGGGAACACCATCCCAGGAACCACTTGGCAATTCAGGCGCTTCGCCCCATGCCGTGGGCGACCAGTCGGAGTTGTTGAGCTTCTTCTCCACAATCTTCCCGTCAACCAGCGCGTAGAAAACACGCTGACTCTCGGGCGTCGCGCAAAACTCTTCGTAGGTCTGATGGAGATGGTTAAAGCCGGAGGTCGCGCCTGCGGCTTGTTGACCTTTCGCCGAAATGGCCGTGCTTGCGGCTGCGGCGGTGATCAGCTTACAGAACTCTCTTCTTTGCATCTCCGTTCATCCTCTCTCGTAATCTCCGGATACTTCAGCCACGTAGTCAGATATCAGCGGAACCGAACGTCCGCGATCGCGGGCATTTGTCCACCGATGCCAATGTCCTGAAAAGAATGCGCGATGGTCGAAAGTTGCGATTGATGGCTCGCTGCTCTAAGAGGTTTCGCTTGACTTGCGAATGGGAAGTAAACGATAACTGAAACGATGAAATTTCACCAGATACAATTCCGGTTGTCAAGGTGAGGGATGGAAATCGTTTGTTCATGTGGCTCTGAACACGATACCGTCAAACAGCAATGCGGCTCTCCCAGCACTCTGCGATTGAAGGAACAAGCCCGGTGCAAACTACAGATTCGGCATGGAGTGACCTGTGACAGTTCGCCTGAAAGATATTGCTAACGAGCTCGGTTTATCGGTGGTAACGGTTTCGAAGGTGTTGCGAGATCACCCGGATATCGGAGCTGACACGCGAAAGCGCGTCCTGAACCGGATGCGGGAACTCAACTACCAGCCCAACCTGGCGGCCCGCTCGCTGGTGACCGGACGAACCTGGACTCTAGGCCTGGTCGTTCCGGCCCTGCTGCACCCCTTCTTTGCGGATATTGCACAAGCCATCTCATCCGAGACGAGCAGTCGCGGCTACAGCCTGTTCATTTCTTCCTCCGACGATGATCCTGAACTTGAGGTGAGGGAGATCAAGCAGCTTCTTGCCCGACGAGTCGATGTCATCATCGTGGCGTCAGCCCAGTGGTCAATTGACTGCTTTCGATTGATCGAAGAACACAAGACTCCCTACATTCTGATCGATCGAAAATTTCAGGGACTCGAGGCCAATTTCGTGGGTGTCGATGACGAAGCTGTAGGTGTGCTGGCCACTTCACACCTCATCGAGGAGGGATGCCGGCGCATAGCTCATATCCGTGGACCCGAAGTGAGTACTGCCATTGGCCGGCTGGAAGGATACAAACGGGCACTGGCGGTGTACAACATGACACCCCTGCCGGGACACATAGTTTCCCTGGGAACGTCAGGCGATCATCGCGGAGAGAAGGGCGGATATCAAGCTGCGAAGCGGTTGCTCGCTGCAGACCCTCGTCCGGATGGAATCTTCTGCTTCAACGATCCTTCAGCGCTGGGAGCAATGCGAGCCATCCTGGAAGCGGGTGTCCGCATTCCCGAAGATATAGCTGTTGTGGGCTGCGGGAATCTCTCCTATTCGGATTTCCTTCGCGTTCCACTTTCTTCGGTCGACCAGGGCAGCGAGAGCATCGGGAAATATACTGCTGAACTGGCGCTAAAAATTGCCCGCAAGAAAGTCCCGGTCAGGCCCAGAACCGAACTGATCCCCCCTCGGCTCGTGGTTCGCTCTTCAAGCCTCCGGCATGCGCACGCTTAAAAAGCGCGCTCCTCGAAGTAATCGAATCAACTGCATTGTTCATGTGATCGGTGAATTCAGTGCGCGGTGATGCAGGGCTTGCCCTGGCACATTGCGCTGGTAGCTCCCTTGCCTTCGGTGATGTCGTAGATGCGATCAACAAAGGGGAGCTTTATCTTTTCGACGCCGCCGCTTGGCCAGTGAATCTCCAACTGCTCAACTTTGTCTGCGTCGCCCAACCCGAAGTGGACGCGCATATCATTCGACGAGATGTAGCTCCCTCCGCTCAGGACGTCTCCCCGCTGCCGGATTCCGTTTGCCGTTAAGTAAACTGCTGCACCCACCGCATCACGAGGACTCTTCGGGCCCCCGGTGAGTTTCATTTCGACCCAATGATGATGGTTGGGATACACGTTGCGAAGCAGAACTGGGATCCCATCCATGCTGTTAATCACAACGTCGATCTTGCCATCGTTGAACAGGTCTCCAAAGGCAGCGCCACGGCCGACGGTGACAACCGCTAATCCTGTTCCCTCTACGGCAGGCACAAGCTCGAATCTGCCGTTGCCCAGGTTGTGATAGAGCAAAGGCCGCTGGGCATAGCTCTGGCCCCATTCCTGATGCTGATCGACTTGCGGATAGACGTGGCCATTGACGATGAACAGATCTTTCCAGCCGTCATTGTCGTAGTCGAGGAACCCGTCGCCAAACTTCACAAACGGAATCGCAGTGCCGGCAATCCCCGCCTGGTAACTGACATCTGTGAATGCTCCCTTGCCGTTGTTCTGAAACAGGATGGGGAAGTCGTCGGAGAACGTCGTGCTTACAACCGAGAGTCGTCCATTATTCTCATAATCTCCCACAGCAAGTCCCATATTGGCCGCTTCGCGTCCGTCACCGTTGAGAGCGAATCCGCTTTCGTAACTCTCGTCCTTGAATGTGCCGTTTCCCTGGTTAACGTACAAATAGTTCGGAGTGGAGTCGTTGGCCACCAGGAGGTCTGGCTTGCCGTCGTTGTTTATGTCGGCAAATAAGGCATCTAATCCGTAGTAGCCGTTGGGCCCATCGACTCCCAGCTTTTTGCTGACGTCGGTGAATGTACCGTCGCCGTTGTTGTGAAATAAGTGGTCGTGCCCGCCGTTCAATCCACGCGGTCCGCACATCACCTTCACGTTTCGATACTGGCAAAAGTTGTAATCGGCGGTCTTGGATCCCGAGAGCATGGTGCTCTTCAAATCGATATCAAGATAGCCCGCCACGAACAAGTCGAGCTTGCCATCACCGTCGTAATCTCCGAAGGTGGCACCGGTGTGATCGATCGTCTTGCCGGTGGAGCCTTCCTCAAGAGCCACGCCGGCCTGCACCGCAAGGTCAGTGAACGTGCCATTGTGATTGTTGTGGTAAAGCCGGCTGGCTCCGACGTTATTTACAAAGAGATCTGGCCAACCGTCATTGTCGTAGTCGCCGACGACGCAACCCGTTCCCCATCGATCGTTCTCTACACCGGCAGACCCAGTCACGTCTGTGAAAGTGCCATCGCGATTGTTATGGAACAAGGCGGCATGAGAAGAGGACGCCTTTCCTGCCATGGCGTCGAGCGTCGATCCGTTCACCAGGTAGATATCGAGCCAGCCATCGTTGTCGTAATCAAGAAGACAAACACCAGATCCCTTGGCTTCGATGATCACTCGCTTTTCCGTTGTACCGGTGACATTTCGCCATTTGGAGAGCCCGGCCTGCTGCGCTATATCGTTGAACACGATCGGCCCGGTCTTCACGAAGCCGCCGGCCGTGATAGGACGATGCTGCGCATCGAACACCGCGGCCTGAGGACCAGCATTGGTCATTTCTCCGCCCGACTTTTGCGCCTGCTGGCTTGCGGCCGGCGGCACCGTCAGTGCGGCAAAGAGCGATGTGCAAGCAACTAAGAATGTGCCAGCCGAGAGTTTCAAAGCATAAACGCGGATTACGGAATTCGAGTTCAGAAAGCGCAGCTGCTGGGATCGCAACGCCGTTACCTCTATCGGCCATGTTACAGCCCTGTCCAAAGTACTGACGCCCGGGCCGGTGACGCACGTGCTTCATGCTCAAACGATTTGCGGAATGCTGTGCAGGAACCCCGTTCAGGCTCAGCTTGAAACTCTCGCAGAATGAGAAGGCCGAGACCGATCGATGATTTGTTCGGCGATTCGTTCGGCGCTCATGTTTTGCATTCCGCAGCCCCGCCCAGACAAAGATTGAGAAACGCATCTAAACGCATTTGAACGAGGCATCTGCTTCGATGCTGTCCGTATCGATCCGTCACAACTTCTAAAAAGAACTTGACAGGGAATCAAACTCGAAGCTACGATTCGCCAGTTAACGATAACGTAAGCGGAGTCATGCGCAACAGGCGGGCCCAAAGAGCTTCGGATCGTTAATTGGACCCACAGAGTCTTCCCCATCTTCTCCAGGATTAACCCACCAGTGCTGCTGACAGTGTCGAACCAATTGCGAGGAGGTCAAATGAAAACGCTTACCCAAAAACGTCAAAATGAGCGTTGTCTGTTGTTATTGTTCGTGATGCTTCTAGGCGTTGCGGGCTTGGTAGCCCCGGTAGCCAGGGCTCAGCAGGCAACCGCAAACGTTACTGGTGTCGTTAAGGATCAGAGCGGCGCAGCGATAGCCAATGCGCAGGTCGACCTTACGAACGTGAGTACGGGAGTGGTGCGCAAAACAGCGACCAACGCAGATGGGGTCTATAACTTCCCAAGCGTGGTGCCCGGCAGTTACAGCATGCAGGTGTCTGCAACTGGGTTCAGCGCGGTTTCGCAACCGCCGGTAACACTTCAGGTCGGCCAGACCGCGACCTTCGACTTCCACATGAATGTTGGAGGAACTACGAGCACCGTTACGGTGACTGCCGAGGCGCCCGCATTACAGACGGCAACCTCGGAACTCGGCACAGTCGTTTCGCCCGACCAAATGAACGACCTTCCTCTGAACGGTCGCAACTTCACGGAATTGCTTTTGATCACACCGGGAACGGTGAACCTCAACACCGATCAAAACAGCGGTGGTGGGGGAGGGTGGAACGGCGCGTCGGTGGGACAGTTCAGCTTCCCGGCAGTGAACGGCGCCCGCAACCGCAGCAACCTGTTCATACTGGATGGATCCAACGATCTGAATACCCTATCCGGCACCTATAACTATGCGCCGATCGTAGACGGGATTCAGGAGTTCAAGAGCCAGGGGCACAATGATCTGGCCGAATATGGTGGAGCTGCCGGCGCAGCGGTTAGCGTCGTCACAAAGTCCGGAACAAACGAATATCATGGCGCCCTCTGGGAATACCTGAGGAACGAGGTGATGGATGCGACCGGATACTTTGAAAAGACTCTGCCTCCGCTGCGGCAGAATCAGTACGGCGCGACGATCGGCGGTCCGCTCTCGATCCCGAAGCTATACAACGGCAAGAACCGCACGTTCTTCTTCGCTGCGTGGGAGACTTACAAGTATCGCTCCGCGGCAGAAACTGGTGCGCTGGCAGCAACGGATGCGATGCGCTCCGGTGACTTCAGCGCTCTTGGTGTGACACTGTATGACCCGGCAACCACGACGTATGACTCTGCGACCAATTCGTACTCGCGGCAGACGTTTACGGCTGAGTACAACGAGGGGCCGGGCAATACCGCGCTGTGCAACGGCCACATCAACTGCATCCCACAATCCAGAATCGACCCGATTTCGGCGGCCTACCAGAAGCTGATTCCGTCTGGTGGTGACACCACGGTGAATGGATCGAACCTCTTTTACCCTGGAAGGTCCACAGCCGACCAATACTCTGGAACGCTCCGAGTGGATCAAAACTTCGGCAACAACAATCAGTTGATGTTCCGGTACAGCCAGTTCGATCTTTACAAAACAAATCCGTCAGGCACAATCGGCAACGCCTTCGTCAATGTTCCTGGGCACAACTACATTGGGCATTGGACTCACACCTTCAGCCCCAGCGCCTTCTCAGACGTGTACTTCAGCAGAAACTACGGGTACACCTACACAGGAACAACCCATACCGGCGAGGACGCGGCATTCATTGGACAGTTGAAGACGCTGGGGATGTCCCCATTCTTTACGGTTCTGAACAACACGGACTACGCGCCGCAATACACGGCGGATGGCTATGTCGGCTTGAGTGGTTCTCAGTTGCAGGCCTCAGGGCTGGCGGATGACTGGCAGTTCGGCGGTTCATTCACGAAAATTCTGGGCAGGCACACAATCAAGGCGGGCGCGGATTTTGAAACCAACAGTTTCACTTCTCCGATCGCATACTCCAATATTGGTTTCTCCGCAACGCAAACTGCGGGTGTGGGTGCACAGCAAGGTGTGGGTGGAAACAGCTGGGCATCCCTGCTGCTTGGTATTCCGTCTTCGGCTGGTTACCGGAACATACACGAAGTAGCGAGCGGCGGCTGGATCAACGGGATCTTCATACAGGACCAGTTCAAGGCCACCAGTCGTCTCACGATCAATCTCGGCTTCCGCAACGATATGGTGTTGACGCCGATCTACGGGACTGGCAAAGGCGGGAACTACTACACAGGAGAGGCGAACCCGATCACAGGGCAGTACATTCTTAACGCGCTGCCGCCGGATTGTTCTGCGACGCAAGGCGCGCCTTGTATTCCCACCGGTACTTACACTGCATCGAGCACGCCTGCTCCGGGCGGGCTTCCCCCACACGCTATCGTGAGCCCGTCGCTTAGGGTGATCAAGAACTCGCTGTTCAATTGGGCTCCACGGGTTGGTCTGGCCTACCGCATCAACAACAAAACCGTCGTTCGTGCAGCTTATAGCCGCTTCTACGACGAATGGGCCGACATCACTCAGCTGTCGCAGAACTTCGGCGGCAACTGGCCGGCGGTAGCCACCATCCAGAACAACGGGTTGAATGCCAATATTCCGACCGTGAGTGCGGCGGATCCGCTGCAATTCGGCAGCGGTGGATCCATCGTTTATCCAATCAACGACTTCAGCCAGGTGAGCCAGTGGATGGTGGATCCGAACTTCCAGACTCCGGTCTTCGATCAATGGAATGTCGGTATCCAGCGCGAGTTGCCGAGCAATATGACTCTCGATGCCAACTATGTAGGCTCGAACGGCAGGCATGAGGACTGGGGGCCAGTTTTGAATGTCCCGCAACCGGGCCCTGGCGATATCCAATCGCGGCGGCCCTATCCTTACATGCTGCAGCAATGGTTCGATCAGAGCGTGGGTAACAGCCGTTACAATGCGCTGCAGGTCACGGTCACAAAACGCCCCGTCCATGGTCTCAGCTTCCTCGCCGCCTACACGCTCTCGCATTCGAACGCTGATGGCTGCAACCTCGGTGCAAGCTGCGACTCGACGAATCCGTATAACAAAGCCGGTGACTACGGCACTTCTGACCTTAACCAGAAGCACGTCTTTTCTGTAGCGTTCACGGCCGACTCGCCCTACAACAGGTCTCCTTCCAGGGTGGTTTCTACGTTAGCTGGAGGGTGGTCGATCAATGGCATCGTGCAGGTCACCTCGGGAAAGCCATACACGGTCACTACCAACAGCGATCCAGAAAATGTGGGTTGCTGCAACCAACAGCGCGTCGACGTTGTTGGCAACCCGGATAGCGGACCTGGTATTCACACGCAGCAGAAATGGTTCAATACAAGCGCCTTCGCTCAACAAGCGCCCTACACGTATGGCAACGAAAAAGTGAACCCATGGGTGGGGCAGCATTGGAACAATGTGGATATGTCAATCTTCCGCCAGTTCCACCTGGGAATCGGAGAACAGCGATACTTTGAGTTCCGCGCCGAGTCCTTCAACCTGTTCAACAATGTTGTTTTCAATCCACCGGACTCAACCATCAACGATACGAATTTCGGGCAAATCACCAGTCAATGGAATTCACCGCGGGAGTTGCAGATGAGCCTGAAGTTCTATTACTAGGATCGTGACGAATACAGACTCCCGTTCTTTGTCGCCGTAATGGTCGAGGGCCGGGGGTACTCTAAAGAGAGATATCGCCGCGCGTAATGTCGCGGCGATATTCTTGTTTCTGCTCGTCGAATCTGCGTGGAGAAGCCACGATGAATCGAATGCGTTTGTTCTTTGAACTTACGGCTTAGCTCTTCGTGCCGGGTGAATACATTTGTCTGCTTCCTCATGTCGGCCTTCGGGCAACGATCCCTCATCGATAATCGATAAGACGCGGCGCAGCTTTCTGCGCGGGGCGGGTATGCTTGTTCCGCCATTCATGTTCCCGTGGCTCCGATTAGGCCGGAGCCAATCCTCCGTTCGCAATACATCCGCCAATGCGGCACTTCCTCCAACGATCAGATTCGAGGACATCGCTCAAAAGGCGGGCGTACATTTCGTCGTAGAGAACTGCCCTACGCCGGAGAAACATCAGCCCGAGACGATGCCCGCGGGTATAGCGTTGTTCGACTACGACGGGGATGGTTTCCTCGACATCTACCTGGTCAACGGCGCCGAGATGCCATCGCTGGTGAAGACGAGCCCGAAATACTGGAACCGGCTCTATCACAACAATGGCAATGGAACGTTCACGGATGTTACGGAGCGCGCCGGGGTGGCGGGAGCCGGATATGGGATGGGAGTCGCCGTGGGCGACTACGACAATGACGGGCATCCCGACCTGTTCCTGGCCAACGTTAATGGGAATCAGCTTCTTCATAATAATGGTGACGGGACTTTCACCGATGTCACCGCGAAAGCAGGTTTAGAAGGGGCCCGGTACAAAGGCCGCAAGATGTGGTCAATCGCAGCCGGTTGGTTCGACTACAACAATGACGGGCTGCTGGACCTGTTTGTGGCGAACTATTGCCTTTGGGATCCAAGCTACGAACCGGTCTGTACGGGCTTGAATGGCCGCGGTTATTGTCATCCGGGCAGCTTCGCTCCGCTCCCCAACACTCTGTACCGAAATAACGGGGACGGCACGTTCACCGATGTATCCGCCGAGACCGGGATATCCTCCGTGCTCGGCAAGGGAATGGGCGTCGTATTTGCGGACTATGATGGCGACGGCTATCTCGATGTGTTCGTCGCCAATGACAACAGTCCGAATTTGCTGTTTCGCAATCTCGGCGGAATGCGATTTGAAGAAGTAGCTTTCCAGGCGGGTGTGGCATACAACGACGAGGGCACTGCGCTGGCAGGCATGGGTGTCGATTTCAGAGATCTGAACAACGATGGCTTACCCGATCTCTGGCATACGGCGATCGAAAACGAAACCTTTCCGTTGTTGATCAACGACGGCAAAGGACAGTTTCGCAATGCGGGCAGGGACAGCCGCGTTGCGAACCTGACCAGACCAATGTCCGGCTGGTCGAACGCGATTGTCGATCTCGACAACGACGGATGGAAAGACTTGGTGGTAGCCCGCAGCAATGTGATGGACAACATCGGGGAGATATCACGGCATTTCAGCTATTCTGAGCCGAACGCAGTCTTTCGCAACCTCGGGAACGCTCGGTTCGAAGATGCGAGCGCGACCGCCGGAAGCGCCTTCACTCGGCCGGCACCTCATCGAGGACTCGCGTTTGGGGATCTCGACAATGACGGACGCATGGACCTGGTGGTGACCGCTCTTGGCGCTCCGGTCAGCATCTTCCGCAACGTGACGCAAACGGATAATCACTGGATTCTGCTCAAACTTGTTGGAACAAAGAGCAATCGGATGGGTATTGGCGCGAAAATTCGGATCATCACAGACGATGGCAGAATGTTGTACAACGAGGCGACTACCAGTACAGGTTATGCGGCCTCCAGCGACCCGCGTGTCCACTTCGGACTGGGGAGCTCGCGCGTGATCAAGGAAATAGAAATTCGCTGGCCATCGGGTACGCGCCAGCTGTTGCACAGTGTGAATGGGGATCGCATACTCGAAGTGGTTGAGCCCCGCGGTGCCGCTCAACGATGAAGCGCCCCAGGTGGAATGAATTTGTCGTGAAGCGATCACTCATTGGCTCGAGTGTATTCCTGCTGCTTCTCGGAGCATCCGCTCGAGCGCAGCTCCCGAATACCTGCAAGCCGCCGGCATCTGCGGCGCACCCACCGGCCGGCACGCCCCCGGCCAAAGTCTATGACGCAATCGGAGTCTGGTTTGCCCAGCAGGGAGATTCGCATTGTGCGATCGCAGCCTTCAAACAGGCTCTGCGCGTGGATCCAAAATCGGCGGAGTCGCATTTCGATCTTGGGCTTGCTCTGCAAAATCAGAATCAGCCTGTGGCTGCAATCAGCGAGTTCCGGCTCGCCCTGCAATACGATCCTGCATTGATACAGGCGCATTGTGCGATCGGGTCGTCTCTCACCGAACCGGCGGAGGCGGAAGCCGAATTTCGCAAAGCGCTGGATGCGGACCCTCAGTCTGTATGCGCCATGGACGGGATGGCGCAGGTCCTGGTGAGAGAGAGGCGGTATGACCCCGCCATCGACTTGTGGCGGCGGGCTCTCACCATCCAGCCGGATGCTCCGGACATGCGGCTCGCTTTGGCGACCGCGACTTACAAAGCCGCCAAGGCACGGCAGGCCAACGGAATCTCGCCTTTGCCGGGCGCCGATGTTGCAGACGCCATCCAGCTCTTAACGGATTTGATCAAGAGCTCCCCCGACATGACCGCTGCACACTTCGCTCTTGGCAACATCTATGCAAACGAGCGGCGCGATCGCGAAGCCGCCGACGAATACCACGAGGTGCTCCGCCGGAATCCTGGCGATGTTGTGGCTCTGGCGGCCCAGGTGAAAGCCCTCATAGATACATCGGCGTATGCCGAGGCGCTTGCGCCTGCGCGCGACTACGTGCGCAAGAAACCTGGTGATCCCTCTGCGCACGTTATGCTTGGCACGGTCTACCAGCAACTGGGCGATTATGCGAAGGCGGAGCCGGAACTTGAGCTCGGCGCCGCGCGGGCGCCTGACGACTTTGAGGCTCGCTTTCAGCTCGGGTTGCTGCTGGGGCGTATGGGGAAGCCGAACCTTGCGCTCCCGCATCTGCAGAAGGCCGTCGCGTTGAAACCTGCGGATAGAGCCGCCAAGTATCAACTTGTTGCTGTGCTCCGATCGCTTGGTAGAACGCAGGAATCAGCGCAGTTGGTGGAGCAACTGCGCAAAGACCAGAACAAAGAGTCCCTGGGTAGTCAGCTGGCGGCAGAGGGGACCAAGGCAAATGATCTGCTGCAATCCGGGAAGGCGAGCGAGGCAGTGCAGATCTATCGCCACATGCTCGAAGAGATGCCGGACAGCGCCTGGACGGCTTATAACCTGGCACTCGCACTTGAGGCCACGAACGACATGAAGGGGGCAGAAGACACTCTTCACAGCGCGGTCAATATGGATCCCAAACAGGGAAAGATCCAAGCGGAGCTAGGTCGTCTCGAACTGGTCAAAGGTGACGCTGAGTCCGCACAGAAGTGGCTTGAATCTGCGCTAGAGCTGCAACCTGAACTCGTAGAGGCTCGCGGGAATCTTGCGATGCTCTATGCCAGGAAAGGGGACTTGACCTCAGCGGAGAAACTACTGCGCCAGGCTGTGGAGGACGATACGAACTACAAGGAGGGCCACCTGAACCTGGGCCTGATTCTTGCTCAGCAAAACAGGAAATCAGACGCTGAAAAGGAGCTTCAAAAAGCCGTCGCGCTCGCGCCGAAAGATCCCTCTACGTTAGCAACAGCGGGCAAAGCGGAAGTAAAAATGGGGAAGGTATCGGAGGGAATCGGGTTCCTTCGACAGGTCGCAGACCTGGTTCCGGATTCGGCCGCAGCTCACCTGGACCTCGCGCTCGCGCTCTCCACGAGTTACAACTTACCCAACGCTCTGGTTGAAGCCGGCGAGGCGGTCCGACTTGCTCCCCAGTCCGCGGTCGCGCATTTCTATCGCGGGCGGATTCTGTACGACCTGGGTCGCAGCAAGGAAGCACTACCGGAATTTGAGTCCGCAAGTCGGCTCGATGCGAAAATGCCCGAGCCTCGATACTTTCTTGCGCTCATCGAGAAGCAGGATGGCGATTACGCGCGTGCGGCCAATCTATTTGAAGCGACAGTTGAACTGCAGCCCCGAAACGCAATGGCGTGGTACCTGCTGGGTCAGTCTTTTGAGAAGATGTCACAGAATTCGAAGGCGCTGATGGCATGGCGGAAGGCGATTGAAGTCGATCCCAAGTTTGCCCAGGCGCTTATCAGCCTCGCACGGGCGCTGCAATCTACCGATCAGGCTGAATCCGAGAAATTGATGGCGCGCTACCTCGCGGTTCAGAAGGAGCGACGCATTCTTGACAAAGCGGATAGCCTTGCGAACAACGGCATAGAAGCGGCGTCCGCTCACGACTGGCCCGCAGCCATCCAGCAGATGAAGGAAGCAATCACCGCCTGTGGGGAATGCGCGGCGAAGGCAGACCTCTTCAGGAAACTTGGAATCATCGAGTGCCAGGCCGGCGACCTTGATAACGGCGAAAGGGAATTGCTGGCCGCAAAAGCGATCAAACCCGATGACCCCATTACGCTGGCAGCCCTTCAACTTACCGAGCAGGCGCGAAGCAGGCAACCGGCTTCTGCCGGCGCAACAAAGCACTGATCATTGATTCTCGTTGGACGGCACCGAACTCGTCCTAAACAGATCGAGCAGGAGTGAGAGCCAGAGACACTCATTCGGTCAGTCTTTGAATAACCTTGGGGCAAACTCGTTGAGGTCGCGTCGCCATGTCAACCACTCGTGCGCTGTGCCGGGGGAAGAGAAATAGACATATTTCACACCCGCTTTATCGAGCATCGCTCGGAATGAGCCGATGGCCCCCGGGAACGGATTCGGCTCTTCGGTTCCCATTCCAAGCCAGAGCAGCTTTACTTTGTCATTGAACGCGGCTCCGTTTCTGAAGACGCCATTGAATGCCGTTTCCGGATTCAGCGCATCCGTGCTGAGGCCGTTCATTGTTCCGCTGAAGCCAGCCATGTAGGCGAACATGTCGAGGTGTCCGGTGGCGAGATGCAAAGCCTGGTTGGCGCCCATTGAGAGGCCGGCCATAGCACGATGCCCACGATCGGGAATGGTGCGGAAAGTGGAGTCAATCATGGGGATGATGTCTTGCATCATCACGTCGTCAAATGCAGCGAAGTCTGCTATCGGACCCTGGCTTGGCGACGGCCCGAATGGGCGTGCCGGACGCGAGGCGTAGCCGTTGTCCATGACGATGATCATGGGCACAGCTTTTTTCTCGGCGATGAGGTTGTCGAGAATGAGATTGGCGTGGCCCTGGAATATCCATCCGGTTTCGTCCTCGCCCATGCCGTGTTGCAGGTAGAGAACGGGGTAGCGGGCTGTGGGATTGGAGTCGTAATCGGGCGGCGTATAGATGAAGCAGCGACGCCATTGACCGGTAATCTTCGAGTGATAAGAGCGGATGCGGACGTCGCCGTGCGGAACATCTCCGGCAAGGTAGTAATCTGCTGAATCCTCTGGAATCTCAATGCCACTTGCGTCTTTGCCGGTTCCGAAAAACGCGTGACTGCCCGGGTCGTTGACACGGACCTTATCAACGTCAAAAGCATAGTAGTGGAAGCCCTCGACAATGGGAGGAGTGACAACGCTCCAGAGACCCTCCTCGTTGCGCTTCATCGAGAACTTTTTCCCCGTAATGTCAACATCCACTGACTGGGCGTCCGGCGCCTTGAGTTGGAAAGCAACGCTGTGATCGCCGAGGATGCGTGGATACTGCGCGCCCATGACATTGGTGGATGCAGGACGCGCGTCTTCAATTTGAGAAACGCGAGCACCCTCAGGCGAGCGCCGCCATGCGAAGTAAGCGTCAAGTGTTTTCAGCCCTTGCTCGTTCGGCACTGGTCCGGTATGCGGCGTACCTGCGAAATACATGAGTTCCGGTGTTTGGTCGCTGAATGCAGGCCAGCGAGTTTCGGTTTTCCCGTTTGGGTCTCCGTACTTTGCGAAGTTGGTCCAATAAGTGACCATCGCGTCTGAAATGAGATGATCGGCGGCAGTAGGTTGCTCGTGCTGAAGTTCATTGAGGTGTCCGAAGACATAGGGGACTTCGCGTCCGTGCGGGGCGCCTTGTCCAGCCTGGGGCGAATCCGCCGGATAGTCAGGATGCTGATCGAAGTAGTAGTAGAAGACTTTCGATTTGCCGAGTTGCGATTGCAGCCGAGCCCAGATCCAGGTGTGCCAGCCAAACGCGGCGTCGCGGCTGAGGTCACGCGCGGTTTTTGGAACGCTGGTCTCTCCAACGGGGTAGGCCTTCAGCAGGTCACCGGCAAACGAGTCGTAGCGTTTGTGAACTGCATCGACGTATTCGCGAGGGGTGTGTTCGCGTGAGAAGCTGGCGCCTTCGTCGGAGTTGTATCCGACGAGGACGGGGATGTCACTGAATTTCCTGGCAGCATAGAGCGTGTATTGATCCGAGGGAATGATCCAGCCATCGATGATGGGCCACGCCAAACCCCGTGTGGCGGAGATCAGCTTTTCTGGTGGCACCTTGCGAAGTTCGGTGATCGAGGCGGCACCCGCTGTCCTGGCGAACTCCCGGCCACTGCGCTCCGCGTCGACGAGAGTTCGCATGTTCTCGCCCGGTTGGCCGGAAGGTCGAGGCGGGCCAAACGATCCGCCGCTCTCGGAGATTGCGCCATCGAACAAGCCTTTGGCGAGAGGCGAAGCGCACAGCATGCTCACGGCGATTCCGCCAGCGGACTCACCAAAGATGGTGACTTTGTCGGGATCGCCTCCGAACGCGCCGATATTTTTCCTGATCCACTGAAGGGCCGCAATCATGTCGAGCAAGCCGTAGTTGCCCGAGACGTGATGCGCAGATTCGGCGCTCAGCTCCGGATGAGCGAGGAATCCCAGGATTCCGACTCGATATGCAATGCTGACCAGCACCACGCCCTTGCGCGCGAGCACTTCACCGCTATAAGTGGGGACTGAAGTGGCGCCAGCGTTGAAACCGCCGCCGTAGATCCAAACCAGCACAGGAATGCGCGAAGAGGAAGATTTTGCCGGTGTCCAGACGTTGAGATACAGGCAATCTTCGCTCGTTGCGGGAGGTTTATCATTGCCGCTGCCAAAGCTCTGTTCGCATTGCGGCGCGAACTTGTCCGCAGCTCGAACGCCATTCCATTTCTCAGGAGCTTGTGGCGCACGCCAGCGCAAATCACCAACGGGAGGCGCGGCGAAGGGTACTGCTTTATATACGGTGAGGTCGCCTTCCTGCGTACCTTTCAGCACGCCTTGCTCCACCCTGGCGGTAGTATTTGCGTGGGCGCCCAAGCACGGCATTGCTGCGATGCCAATGGCAAGGATGAATCTTTTCATTTGCTCTTCCTTCTCCCGTAGTCCGTCAACGAGTGTGGGAACGCACACTCGGAAGTGCGCGGCGATGATGCCGCACGGTACAGCGCAAAGATTGTGGTAAACGCTTTCCGCAGCGAAGGCTAGAATACGCAGGAGTACAAGTCAAGTACTCGACCTGTTGAGAACTGCGTTCGAATGCGAGATGCATCTGACGCGACTGCAGAAAATCCCCGGCGAACTAAGCACGCGTGAAAACACTAGGCACGCGTGGAAACAAAGAGCAGTTGGAAATGGATTGCGAGGATCTGGATGACTTCTTCCCGCCGGTACTCAATTCGGAAACTTCTGGTCCTCTGGATGTTCCTGCTGAGTGCGGTCGCATTCCTTGACCGCACGAACATTTCCATCGCCGGAGGGTTCATACGCGATGAATTGGGAATCGACAATGTGCAACTGGGTTGGATTTTCAGTTCTTTTCTGATTGGGTATGCCGCATTTCAGGTTGTGGGTGGATGGCTGGCTTACCGCTTTGGGCCGCGACGAATTCTTGCGATTGGCGTTGTTTGGTGGGGTGTATTCACAGCTCTGACTGCGCTGGCCAGCCCGCGGCTCCATCACGCGCTTTTGATTTTGATCCTGATTCGACTGGCCCTGGGGGCAGGTGAGGCGGTCATGTATCCGGCCACGAATCAGTTTGTTTCTCAGTGGATTCCGGTAGCCGAACGGGGAAGTGCGAATGGCTGGATATTCGCGGGTGTGGGCGCCGGGGCTGGTCTCAGCATTCCCATCCTCACTTGGATCATCAGCAACTATGGGTGGCGAGCTTCCTTCTGGTTCTGCGCAGTGATCGGAATTGCTGTGGGATTCGTTTGGTATGTCATCGCGCGGGACAGGCCCGAAGAGCACAGGCATGTAAGCGCCGCCGAGTTGGAGTTGATTCAGACGAGGAGGTCGACCGGAATAGTACGTCGCGCTACGGGGCCAATCCACTGGCGCGCTGCCTTGCTGAACCGCAATATGGCCGGACTTTCATTGAGCTACTTCAGCTTTGGTTACATCGCGTGGATTTTCTTCAGCTGGTTTTTCATCTACATGGCGCAGGCGCGCGGGGTGAATCTGAAGGCAAATGCGTTGATGTCCATGATCCCGTTCATTGCCATGACCGTCTGCTGCCTCGCAGGGGGATGGATCAGCGATCATCTTTCCCGGAGGTTCGGGCTTCGAAGCGGAAGATGTGGGATCGCAGTCGTGTCGTTTGCACTCACAGCCATATTCCTTGTCATTGGCTCCAGCGTGCAGGGCGCTCAAGCCGCCAGCATCATTCTCGCGGGCGGGGCTGGTGCGCTGTATCTTTCTCAGAGCTCTTTCTGGGCGGTGAGCGCGGATATTGCTGGAGAGATTTCCGGAGTGATATCGGGAGTGATGAACATGTGCTGTCAGATTGGTGGCGCGCTCACTGCCTCCCTGACGCCATACATAGCGAAACAGTATGGGTGGAAATCCGCATTCTTCTGCGGTGCGGCGGTTGCTGTGGTCGGAGCAGTCATGTGGCTTGTTGTAGATCCACGGTCAGCTGATAAAGGATCAATTGGTAAACCGGTGCGCACCTGATGAGGGAAACCGATTTACTCGGCCCCAAATCGCATTAATCTGTTGACATCGTTTGTGCTGATAGCTATAGTTCGCTCCCGTCCCGAACTCTTCCTCCTAAACCGTCGCGAAGTAAATCTGAACGAGTGTGGGGACGGTCGACAGCAAACT